>Ga0308167_1003119_pt1 | contig 13770 bp, 16 predicted proteins | sample PhyCR1_2_FD_202138 | JGI IMG/M metagenome (GOLD analysis project Ga0308167, IMG submission 202138) | Phyllosphere microbial communities from UC Gill Tract Community Farm, Albany, California, United States - DLSLRC.R1 | ecosystem: Host-associated > Plants > Phyllosphere > Unclassified | place... | reverse complement strand
TGCGGTGTTCCCGTCGTAGATCAGGTATCCCACGGGGTGTCCTCTCGGTGGCGGTGCGGGCGGGGCTCAGGCCAGGGGCGAGTCGTCCCTGCCCGGGTCGACCTGGTCGACGGGCCCGACGGGACGAGGACGCGCGGCGTCGAGGATCGCGACGGCGTCAGTCGCGCTGACGACCCAGGTGACCATCGCGGTCACGGTCGCGGTCGTGCCCTCCTCGATGTCGTTGCTGAGGAAGTTCACCGACACCTGGCTGACCGACTCGTCCTGGGCCGGCAACGCCCGCACCGCGTCGACGATCGCCTGGTCGTCGTAGGGCAGGTTGGAGATGGCCATGGTCGTCGGGGCTCCGTTCCGTCGGTCGCAGCCGCGGTCGCGGCCTGGGCACGAGCCTACGGGGCCACGACGGCGAGGGGCCGTGCAGTCCGGTCGTCCCGGCGCCCGGTCACCCGGCGACCTGGCGACCTGGCGACCTAGGCGACCAACGTCACGGAGACCCCGTCCCCGTCGGGACCGACCACCGCCTCCTTCGTGATCTGCTCGGCCTCGGGGACGACTCCCGTCGCCGGCTCGGAGGCAGGGCCGGGCTGCGCGAGCTCGAGCCGGGCCGCGACGGCGAGCGCCCAGCCGCGGTGCATCGCGCGGAACGAGAACGCACGGCGGAGGGTGGAGCCGGCGAGGTCCCACGGGGGGAACGGGACGAACTCGACGCCCTCGTGCTGCGCTGCGGCACGCTGCAGCGCAGCATCGACGCGACGCAGCTGCGACCCGATCACGCGGGTCGCCGCCGGGGTCAGCGGCTGGAACCGGGTCATCGGGGGCAGCCCCGCGACCAGCACGGGCGCGTCGCGACCCGCAGCGGCCCGCACGCGGGCGACGAGGCGCCCGACGGCCGCCACGACGTCGGCGCTCGAGGTGAGCCGGAGCACGTCCGGCACGCCGAGGGCGACGACGACCGCGTCCACGCCGAGGGCGGCCGAGCCGAGACCGGGGTGGTGCGCCGCCCGACGTACGGTCAGCAGCGGGTCGGCGACGGTCTGCCAGGTGCAGCCGCGGCCGGTGCGGCTCGACCACGCGCCGGCGAGCTGGGCCGGGAACGCCATCCCGTGCAGCAGGACCCCGTACCCCGAGGCGGCGAGGTCGCCGACGACGAGGAGGCGGGCGGCACTCGGCCCGGGAAGGGTCGCGGCGGCCTCGTCCCAGGGGAACGGCGCGGTGCGGATCTTGAGGCCGAGCACCCCGAGGTGGAGAGCGAGGTAGGGGCGTGCGAGCGTGAGCAGGGTCGCTGCTGTGCGGTCTCGGAGGGGGTTCATGGGCCGTCCTGGCGGTGCGGTGCCGGGATCCGTCCCGGTCGGGTGGCGCGGTGGCGCTCGCTGACGGTACATGCGGCCGCATCTACGCGCCAGCGCCGGCCGCCGCGGTTGCGCGTTGCGGACAGACCGAGCGGTCTGCCCCGGCGAGGCGGCGCGTTGCGGCCTCAGCACGGCCAGGTGCGGCTGGCCCGGCACCCCGGAGTGGACGATGAACCGCGACATGACGGGGTGCATCGTCCACGTCGAGGTGCACGAGGAGGTGCGGGCCGGCTGGGGCAGGCTCGCGCGCCCGACGGGTCAGCTGCCGGTGGCGGACTCGTCGGCGGGGGCCGACGGAGCGTCCGTCGGCGGGGTGGGCGCGTCGGTCGGCGGCGTGGGGCGGTCGCCGCTGCCCGAGCCCTCCTCGCCGGGGGCCGGAGCGTCGGCCGGCGGGGCCGGCGGCGTCGGGCGCTCGGCACCGTCGGCACCCTTCGCGCCCGGCGCGGGTGCGTCGCCCGGATCGGGCGCGTCGCCCGGCGCGGGCGCGGCCGGGGCGCCCTCGGCGCCAGCGCCCGGCGCGCAGCCGGGGCCGCCCGCGAGCGGACCGGCCGGCGCGTCGCCGTCGGCCTCATCGCCGGTCGCACCCGGCGCGGCGGGCGTCGGCGACCCCGAGGCGTCCGAGCCGGGGGCCGCAGGGCCGGTCTCGTCTGCGGAGTCCGTGCCGCCTCCTGCGTCCGAGCTCGCGCTGGGGCTCGGCGACGCGCTCGACGTCGCCGCCGTCAGCGTGCTCGCGCCGCCGCCCGACGACGCCACCGCTGCCGTGCCGCCGACGAGCGCGAGCCCGACCGCGGCGACGCCGAGGCCGATCCCGAGCCGCTTCGTCACCCGTCGGCGCGGAGCGGCGGGCACGCCCTGCTCCGACGCGACGCGGGGCGAGAGGGGCAGCTCGCGGGTCGCGTCGTCGGCGGTCGAGTCCTGCCGGGGGGCGCCGAACGCGTCGCGCTGGTCGCGGTGACGGTCGCCGTCGCCGGCGCCGCTGCCGTTGCCCTCACGGCCGAGGTCGCCGTCGCGGTCGAAGGGGTTCTGCTGGTCGTTCATGTCGTCTCCTGACGAGGGGGTGGTGGTGCGGACCGGTCGTCCGCCGCTGTGACCAATCTCGGGAGCGCACCTGAAGCCGCGCTTAAGTCGCCGGGGCGTCCAGCAGTTCCATAGGCGACCGGCGGCGACGGCGCATCTCGGCCCCGTACCGTCCAGCCGGTGATCTCCCCCGCCCGCGTCCTCGTGATCGACGACGACCCTGCCCTGCTCTCGTCCGTCGTCGCCGCCCTCGGCGCGGAGGGCTTCGCCGTCAAAGGGCTGCCCGACGGCTCCGAGCTGCCGGAGGCGCTCCGCGCGTTCGTCCCCGACCTCGTCGTCCTCGACTGGATGCTGCCGGGGGCGAGCGGCATCCGCCTCGCGGCGACGGTCCGCACGAGCAGCGACGCGGCCGTGGTCATGCTGACCGCGCGCGACGAGCTGGACGACCGCCTCCGGGGCTTCGCCGAGGGCGTCGACGACTACGTCGTGAAGCCGTTCTCGGTGGCCGAGCTGCTCGCCCGGATCGGCGCGGTGCTGCGGCGCCGGGGGCGCATCCCGGCCGTGATCGAGGTGGCCGACCTGGTCGTCGACCCGGAGGCGGCGGTCACCACCCGCTCCGGGGTCGCGCTCGACCTCACCGCGACCGAGCAGCGCCTGCTGACGTTCCTCGCCGAGAGCCGGGGCCGCACCGTCTCGAAGACGCAGATCCTCACGCAGGTGTGGGGCTACGACGACTACGACCCGAACCTCGTCGAGGTGCACCTCAGCTCGCTCCGGAAGAAGATGGAGCGGGAGGGGCCGCGGCTCATCCACACCGTCCGCGGGCTCGGCTACCGGATGAGCGCGTGAGCGACGGGCCCGACGCGGCGCGAGACGGCACCGCGCGGCACGACGGGCCTCGGCTCAGCACCGGGTCGCTGCGCGCGCGCACCGTCGTCGCCGTGCTCGTGCTGCTCGCTCTGCTGCTCGCCGGGCTGGCCGTCGCGGTCGAGGCGACGCTGGGCCAGCGGCTCCGCGCCCAGGTCGAGGACCGCCTCCGCGACCGTGCCTCGGCGGCCGCGGCCCTCGTCGGCACCGTCGACGGCGACGACCTCGCCGACCGGCTGTCGGCGCAGGGCCTCTCCGTCGTGATCCGCGACGCCGACGGCGGCGCGATCGTCGCCGGCCCCTCGCCCGACGAGCTGCGCGAGGGCCCGCCCGCGCTCGGGGACGACCTGCCGGCCGGACCGGGCAGGGGCGCAGGAGGCGCGGGCCCGGACACGCCGACGGGCGACGCGACCGCAGGCCCCGCGGCCCCGGGAGAGGAGGCGACGGGCACCTCCTCGGATCCGGGTGCGACCGACGACACCGCGGTCGACGCCGGTGCCGACGCCGACGCCGTCACGGTCACCGCCTCGAGCGTCACGGCCGACGACGATGTGACGACGCTGGTGAGCGAGCTGAGCGACGGGTCGACGATCACGCTGACGGCCGACTCGAGCTCGGTCGGCCAGACGCTGACGCAGCTGCGCTGGGTGATGCTCGGGGCGTCGGGCGTGTTCCTGGTCGTGGCCGCCGCGGGGCTCGTTCTCGTGGTGCGGGCGACCCTGCGTCCGCTCGACCGGATGACCGCCGTGGCGCGCTCGATCGCGCGCGGAGACCGGGGTCGGCGGCTGCGTCCCTCGAAGGAGTCGACCGAGATCGGCCGTGTCGCCACCGCGTTCGACGAGATGCTCGACGGGGTCGAGGGCGCGGAGCAGGCCGCGCTCGAGGCCGAGCGGACGGCACTCGCCGCGGAGCGCACCGCGCTGGAGGCCGAGCAGAGGGTTCGTGCGTTCGTGTCCGACGCGGCGCACGAGCTGCGCACGCCCGTCGCCGGGATGCGCGCCGCCGCCGACACTCTGGTCCGCTCGTCGGCCGACGTCGGGCCCGACGAGCGCGAGCGGCTGGCCGTCCACGTCGTCCGGGAGGCCGCCCGGGCGTCGCGCCTCATCGACGACATGCTGCTGATGGCCCGCGTCGACCGCGGCCTCGAGCTCGACGTCGCGCCCGTCGACGTGCAGGCGCTGGTCGCCTCGGTCGTGGAGGGGCAGCGGCTGCGTCGGCCGGGGCTGGAGCTGCGGGTCGAGGTGCGGGGCACGGTGCGGGGCGCGGGTGTCGATCCCGGCGCCCTTATCGTGCTGGGCGATGCCGGTCGGCTGGCGCAGGTGCTCGGCAACCTCGTCGACAACGCGGCGCGGGCGACGCACGGGACGGGCACGGTCGTGCTGACGGTCGACGGCTCCTCGCCGGAGGGGGCCGCCGTGCTCGTCGCCGACGACGGCCCCGGGGTGCCGGAGGCCGACCGCGAGCGCGTCTTCGACCGGCTGGTCCGGCTCGACGAGGCCCGGCGGACGGGCGACGGAGGCGCCGGCCTCGGCCTGCCCATCGCCCGCGGCATCGCGCGGGCGCACGGCGGGGACCTCGTCTGCGAGCCCGGGGGCGCGGCCCCCGGCGGCGCCGTCTTCCGGCTGACGCTCCCTCGCTGACGCCCACCCGCCCGCGCGGGCAGACGTCACACCCCCGAACGGGCAGCACACCCTCGAATTCGGGGGTGTGCTGCCCGTTCGGGGGTGCGAGTCGGCAGGTGCGTAAGGCCGGGCCAGCGAGCCCTAGGGCCGGGGGCGGTCGAAGCGCGCGCCGCCCGGCTTCGGGCCGAGTATCGCGAGCACCGTGAGCGCGATGCCGCCGAGGTACGGGAACAGGTTGATCAGCAGCAGCCACCCGCTCAGGTCGACGTCGTGCAGCCGTCGGACCCCGATCGAGAGATACGGCACGATCGTCCCGAAGAACAGCACCGTGAAGACGAGGGCGAAGGGGTAGAAGCCCGGCCCCGGGTCGGACGAGCCGTCGGCGTGGACCTCCATGCCGGGCAGCGCCGCCAGCAGCGAGAGCAGGCCGAGGCCGAACCAGACGACGACCGTGGCGAGCGCCACCCACCAGTACTCGCTCCGGCTCGCACGGCCGCTGAAGTCGGCGTACTTGCGGAAGAACCGCTTCACCGAGTCGATGGGCCCGGCGCCGTACAGCGGCGCCCAGAGCGGCACGGAGCCGTCGGCGAGGCGCGGGGACACCCCCGGGGGCGCGCCGAACGGCTGCTGCGGCTGGCCGTAGGGCTGCTGGGCGTACGGCTGCTGGGCGTACGGCTGCTGGCCATACGGCTGCTGGGCGTAGGGCTGCTCCGGCTGGCCGTATCCCGGCTGCTGGCCGTGAGGCGGCTGCGGCTGACCGTACGCCAGCGACTCTCCGTGAGGCTGCGGCTGGCTGTACGCCGGCGGCTGCTGCTGCCCGTACGCCGGCGGCTCTCCGTGAGGCTGCGGCGGCCCGTAGGGAGGCAGCTGCTGCCCCTCGGCCCGGCCCTGCTCGTCGTCTCGTGCGTCGCTCATGTCGTCCCCCTCGATCCGTCGCCCCTCGCGACCTGCCCAGGCTAGCGGCAGCCGACCAGCACGCGAGCGGCAGCGACCCCTGCCGAGGGCGGGTGTCCCGGGCCGAGGGCGGGTGTCCCGGGCCGAGGGCGGGTCGTCCGCGACCCGCCCTGGAGCCAGAAGACCCGCCCTCGGCGCCGCGCGCCGCGCCTCCTACAGCTCGCGGGCGAAGCAGACCGAGTTCCCGCTGCCGACGTACGCCCCGAAGAGCGGCACCTCGCCGTACCCCTCGCGGGCGTAGAACCGGATCGCGTCGGGCTGCAGCGTGCCCGTCTCGAGGACGACGCGGCGAGCGCCGAGGCCGCGCGCCTCCTCCTCGAGGGCCCGGAGCACCGCGACGGCCACCCCCGAGCCGCGGGCGGAGGGGTCGACGAACATGCGCTTCACCTCGACCGAGCCGGGCCCGGCGACGTCGTCGGGCAGCGGGCGGAGCCCTCCGCACGCGACCGCGGTGCCGGAGGCGGTGCGTGCGACGACGAAGACGGGCACGTCCGAGGCGCTGGGCGGCGTGCCCGGCTCGTGGTCGTCGCTGCCGTAGCGCTCGTCGAGCTCGCGGCGCTGGGCCCGGCGCAGCTCGTCGGCCTCGGGGTGGTCGTAGGGGACGACCTCGATCTGCCAGGTCATGTGCGGCTCCTCTCGTGCTCCTCGCACCGTAGCGGCCGCCCCGCCTCACCAGAAGCTGCCGCGCACCGCGACGTCGGAGGCGCCCACTTCGGTCGACACGAAGATCGTCCGGGGGTCGAGGAGGTCGCCCGGGATGCCCTCGCCGTGCTCGTCCTCGATCTGTCGCGCCAGCTCTGTGGGTGTCGTGCCGTCGGGCGGACGCACGGTGAACACCGTCCAGCATCCGCCGGACCCGCAGCTCGTCTCGCTCGCCGTCACCGAGCTGCCGACGGGCAGGTCCATCGAGGAGGCGTCGGGCACGTCGCCCTCGGTCGCGAAGACCACCTGCATCACCATCCGGAGGAGGAAGAGCCCCACCAGCAGCACGACCACGCCCGCGACGATCGTGGCGACCACGATCCCCGCGATCGTCCGTCGCCCGAGCGGCGGGCTGCGGCGGACCGCCGAGCTCACGGGCGCAGGCCGGCGGCGCTCACCGGCGCACGACGTCCGTGGACGACCGCCACGCCTCGAGGCCGCGCCCCACCCGGGATCGCACCCGGCCGCCTCGCCCGTGCAGCACCAGGGCCACGCCGAGCAGCAGCGACAGCACCGGGGGCAGCAGGTACAGGCGGGTGACGATCACGAACAGGCCCAGCGTCGACGACGGGACGAGCGGCATCAGCGCGAAGAACACCGCGGCGGCCACCACGGCGACCAGGGCGCGTCGCGACCACGGCTCGAGCAGGCGCCGGCGGACCACGACGACGGCGGCCGCGACCGCGAGCCCGACCGCCACGAACCGCAGCACGCTGAGCGCCGTGCCGAGCGTCAGGGCTCCCGCGGACGCCGACGTCGCCAGGTCGCGCAGGAGGGACGACAGCGCCTGGTCGACCACGTCGGGCACGAACAACAGGACGACTCCCGTCGACGCGAGGGCCGAGACCCGCCCGAGCCCGGTCTCGCCCCGGACGCCGACGACCAGCAGCACCGCGCCCGTGAGCGCGAGCAGCGGCCCGGCAGTGCGCAGCAACGAGGAGGCGACGGCCAGGTCGACGAGGGCGATCGCCGCCGACAGCCCCACGAGCACGCCCGCGACCAGGGTCGTGCGGGTCGAACCCGACATCGGGCTCTGAGTGCCCGGCGTGTCCCGCGTGCTCGGCGTGTCCCGCGTGCCCGGAGTGCCCGGCGTGCCCGACACGCTCACGCGAACGCCCGCAGCTGTTCGACGACGAGGTCGGGCCGCGTCGTGAACGGGTGGTGCCCGGTCGGCAGCTCGACCGACCGGGTCGCCCGGGCGGCGTGCTCGCGCTGGAGCCCGACCGAGGTGCTGCGGTCGTCCGCGCAGACGAGGTAGGTCGAGTCGACGCCCTGCCAGCCGGCCCGGGTGGTGGGCGTCGTGAAGGAGGCGGCGTCCTGCGGCACGACCCGGCTGAAGGCCTCGCGCTGCTGCTCGGGCGTGCTGTCCTGCAGGAACCGAGCGCCGAACCACGGGGCGTCGAGGTCGCCGACCAGCCCGAGACGCCCCGCGCCGGCGTCGCCGAGGGGCACCGGGTCCGTCTCGCCGCTCATCACGGCGCCCTGCGACTGCCCGACGTCGGGCAGGTACGACGAGACCAGCAGGAGGTGCGCCACGGCCGGGTGAGCACCGGCCTCGGCCACGACGGTGCCGCCGTACGAGTGCGCGACGACGACCACCTCGCCGGGCCCGCTCGCCTCGTCGAGGGCGCGGCGCAGGGCGGCGGCGTCGGCGACGAGGCCGGTCGCCGCGGGGCCGTCGGCACCGCCAGGACCGTCGGCAGCGCCAGAGCCGATCCGCACGTCGTCGCGGCCGTCGGCCGGGCGCTCGCCGCACGAGGGCAGGGCGAGGGAGCGGCTCCGGATGCCGGTCTCCGCCTCCAGCAGCTCGGCGGTCGGTCTCCACCACCACTGGCCGTCTCGCACCAGGGCGCCGTGCACGAAGAGGATGTCCATGGTGGTCCTTCCGGGGTGGCGGAGCAGCTGCGCCCGCGTCGTCCGGGGACGACGACGGCCTGGCTCGAACCTACGGGAGACCGTCGACGTCGCGGTAGGGCCCCGGTCACACGGAAGACGGCGACGACGGCGCGTCGACGGGGAAGTGGAGCGAGTGACGGGAATCGAACCCGCGCTACCAGCTTGGGAAGCTGGAGTTCTACCATTGAACTACACTCGCGAACCCGCTCTGAGGCAGGTGTCTCCCACTATACCGACCCGCGCCTCCTCGGGTCGTCCGCGGCACCGGGCAAGAACGTCGGCCGTGCTCGCAGGGCACGATCTCCTGTGGATGCGGACGGTCCGCGCCCCATCGCCGTACGGTCGCCCCATGATCACGAAGAAGACGCTGCTGCCCCTCGCCGCCCTCATGCTGCTGCCGCTGACGGGCTGCACCGGCGGCGCCCAGGTCGTCGACCCGGCCGGCGACGTGCCCGGCAGCGAGAAGACGGCGACCAGCCCCGCCCAGTCGAACCAGGTCGACTGCACCCGCGTGCTCGACAGCGCGCTGAACGCCCTCGGCGACGAGGTCGACGACGACGTGCTGCTCGCCTACGCCCGCGAGGACGGCGGCACTTGGTACGTCGCCGCCCCCGTCGGCGAGAACAACGTGCTGAGCGACACGGTCGGCCTCTGGACCACGACCGGCGACGTCGAGTCGGACGAGTTCGACGGCACCTTCGAGTCGGTCAACGAGGACGCGCAGTCGTCGTCGACCTGGCCCGTCTCGTCCGACTCGTCGGCCGAGCAGTCCGACGCCGGCCAGCAGGCACTCAGCTGCATCGCGGATGCAGGCGAGACCGCCCGCTAGCCCGCGGTCGCCCGACCTGGCGCACCCCCGACGGTGCACCGCACCCTCGAATTCAGGGGTGCGTCGCACCGTAGGGGGTGTGGTGCGCAAGGGGCGAGCGAAGGAGGCGCGGGCCGGCCCTCGCAGGCCGACCCGCGCCTCCTGCGTTGCACGTCGTGCACCCACGGCGCAAGCCCTGTGCGCAGAAAGGCCCGCTCGCCCCGCGGCGGACGACCATCGTCAGCGCACCCGCCGCCACGGAGCGCGTGCACCGCTGACACCCGGAGGACACCGATGTCGAGACCTGCCCCCACAGACGCCGCCCCTGCGACCCCCGACGGCGAGTCGGGAGGCGGCACCGCCCTGAAGCGGGCGATCACCGGCCCGCTGCTCTACCTGTTCATCCTCGGCGACGTGCTCGGCGCCGGCATCTACGCCCTGATGGGCACGCTGTCGGCCGAGGTCGGCGGCGCCCTCTGGGCTCCCCTGCTGCTGGCGCTGCTGCTCGCCCTGCTGACCGCGGGCTCGTACGCCGAGCTGGTGACGAAGTACCCGAAGGCCGGCGGCGCCGCGATCTTCGCCGAGCGCGCGTACAAGGCGCCGCTCGTGTCGTTCCTGGTCGGGTTCAGCATGCTGGCCGCCGGGGTCACCAGCGCCGCGGGCCTGTCGCTCGCCTTCGCCGGCGACTACCTCGGCACGTTCGTCGACCTGCCTCCGGTGCCGACCGCGATCGCGTTCCTCGCGCTCGTCGCCTGCCTCAACGCCCGGGGCATCAGCGAGTCACTCAGGGGCAACGTCGTCATGACGGTGATCGAGGTGAGCGGCCTCGTCGTCGTGATCGCCGTCGTCGCGATCATGCTCGGCGGCGGACGCGGCGACGTGGGCCGGGTCGGCGAGTTCCCCGTCGACGCGAACCCCGCGATCGCGACGCTCGGGGCCGCGATCATCGCGTACTACTCGTTCGTCGGCTTCGAGACGAGCGCCAACGTCGCCGAGGAGGTGCGCGACCCCAGCCGCGTGTACCCCCGCGCGCTCTTCGCGTCGCTCGCCACCGCCGGGGTCGTCTACGTGCTCGTCGGCCTCGCCAGCTCGATCGCCCTGCCCGCCGAGGAGCTGAGCGACTCGACCGGCCCGCTGCTCGCCGTCGTCTCGGCGTCGGGGGTCGGCGTGCCCGAGTGGATCTTCAGCATCATCGCGCTCGTGGCCGTCGCGAACGGCGCCCTGTTGACGATGATCATGTCGAGCCGCGTCACCTACGGCATGGCCGAGCAGGGGCTGCTGCCCCGTGCGCTCGCCGCCGTGCTGCCGCGCCGCCGCACGCCGTGGGCGGCGATCCTCGTCACGACGGCCGTCGCGATGCTCCTCACCACGGTGGGCGACATCAGCGTCCTCGCCGAGACGGTCGTGCTGCTGCTGCTCTTCGTGTTCATCAGCACGAACGTCGCCGTGCTCGTCCTGCGTCGGGACCGCGTCGAGCACTCGCACTTCAGGGTCTGGACCGCCGTGCCCGTGCTGGGCACCGCCTCCTGCGTGCTGCTGCTCACCCAGCAGAGCGCTCAGGTGTGGCTGTTCGGCGCGGTGCTGCTCGCGATCGGCACGGTGCTGTTCTTCGTCGCCCGCGCCGGGTCGCGGCGCCGGCCGACGGCCTGACGACCCGACTGGACGACCTACGACCTGACGACCTGACGACCTGCCAGCGCCACCCCCATCACCATCACCATCACCATCACCCCGCGGGCACTGGAGCCCCGACCAGAGGAGCAGCCATGCGAGAACTGAAGATCGTCGAGGCGCTGAGCGCCGTCGAGAACGCCTCCCAGCTCGACCCGCTGATCGACAAGGTCGCCGGGGTGGTCGACGCGGTCGTCCAGCCGCGCGCCCTCAAGGACCTGCTGCACGGCGTCCCCGCCGGCCACCCGCTGCACCCGGTGCTCGTGCTCGTGCCGACGGGCGCGTGGATCAGCTCGGCGGTGCTCGACTTCATGCCCGGTCAGGAGAAGGCGTCGCGAGCGCTGATCGGCGTCGGCGTGCTGGCCGTGGCGCCCGCCGCCCTCGCGGGCTTCGTCGACTGGGCCGCGTCGCACGAACAGCAGAAGCGCACCGGGCTCGTGCACTCGGTCGCGAACCTGGTCGCGACGGGCCTCTACGGCGCCTCGTACCTGCAGCGGGTGCGGGGCAGGCAGGCGAGCGCCAAGCTCCTCGGCCTCGCGGGCCTCGGTGCGGTCGGGCTCGGCGGCTTCATCGGCGGCCACCTCGCCTACCGCCAGGCCGTGGGCGCCAACCACGCGGAGGACGTCCCGCACCTCGTCAGCCCCGGCTGGCACGCCGTCACCCAGCTCGACGCCCTGCCCGAGGGCGAGCTGACCGGGCTCGAGCTCGACGGCCAGCCGCTCGTGGCCCTGCGGCGCGGCGACGAGGTCGACGTGCTCTCGAGCGTCTGCAGCCACCTCTCGGGGCCGCTCTCGCAGGGCGAGGTCGTGCTCGACGCCGGACGACCGGGCGAGGCCTGCGTCTCGTGCCCGTGGCACGACAGCGTCTTCTCGATGCGCACCGGCCAGGTCGTGCACGGCCCGGCGACGTCGCCGCAGCCGTCGTTCGAGACACGTGTCGTCGACGGCGCGGTCGAGGTGCGGCTGCCGAACGCGGGCTGAGGACGCCGGACGCAGGCTGACGACGCCGGAGGCGGGTTGAGGCCGCGGAGGCGCGGGTCGGCGGTCGCGCGTGCCGGCGGTCGCGCGTGCCGAGTGCTGGGCCGGGCCGCGCCCGCGCGAGCTGCCTCCTCTGACGCGCGACACCCCCTTTCCGGCGCTGCACCCTGTGTCCGCGGGGTGCAGTGCTGAATCAGGGGTGTCGCGCCGCGGCATGCGCGGGCGCGGGCGTGCGTGCCCGCGTTCGAGCGAGCAGCGTGGGGCTCGGTCAGGCGCGCCAGCCGCGACGCTGTGCCCGGACGGCGAGCACGACGCCCACGACGGGGAAGACGAGGTAGCCGACCAGGAGCGCCAGGTGGCCGCCGCCGACGTCGACCGACGACAGCAGGACCGCTCCCGCGAGGGCGAGGAGCGCGACGCCGACGGACGCGAGCCACGCCGCGGCCTTCTCCCGTCGCGTCCAGGCCCGGGCCTGGCTGACGAAGAGGAGGCCGGCGAGGGCGCCGACGACCGGCACCAGGAGCGAGCCGGCGATCAGGACGACGGCGGCGGCGATCGAGAACGCCCGACCGGGGGGAGGCGCGTCCGCGCTCCCGAGAGAAGCCGCGGCCGCGGCCGTGGCCGGCGTTCCGGTCGGCATCTCGGTCGGCGTCTCCGCACGCGCTGCCGCGGCGATGGAGGCCGGGTCGCCGAGCTGCTCGATGCGCGCGGCCGCGGCCCCGGCGTCGAGGCCCTGGAGCTCCTCCTCGACGCCCGTGACGATGTCACGGTGCAGGCCCGCCGGGAGCTGGTCGAGCTCGGCGTCGAGCTGAGCGAGGTAGGCGGTGGTGACCTCGGGGGTGGTGTCAGTCATGGGTGTCCTCTCCGATGAGTTGGTGCACCGACGCGGTGAAGGGGCCCCACTGGAGGCGGAAGGCCGTCAGCTGCGCGCGGCCGAGCGAGGTGAGCCGGTAGTACTTGCGGACGGGGCCCGTCGCGGAGGGCTGGTCGAAGGCGGTGGCGAGGCCCTGGGCCCGGAGACGGCCGAGCACGGGGTAGAGCGTCCCGATGCTGGCGACGAGCCCGGCCTGGACGAGCTGCTCGGAGAGCTGCCAGCCGTACATCGGCTCGCGGTCGAGCAGCCCCAGGACGCAGTACTCGACGACGCCCTTGCGCAGCTGCGCACCCACGTCCGGTGTCATGCGTCACAAGTTACCTTGCGGTGCAAGACAGGTCAAGGTCGGAGGGCGGACATCGGATGCGCCTCGACCTCGACGACCGGCACCGCGCCTCCTTCGTGCGGTGCCCCCCTCTCGATCTCAGAGCGATCCGCCGATCCGCCGATCCGCCGATCCGCCGATCCGCGAGCTCAGACCCCGCAGGATCCGATGTCCACCAGGCCGATCCCTCTCGCATCCCGGGACACCGGGCTGCACGCCGCGACGCGGCGTATCGTCGCCCGCATGAGCGATCACGACGACACCACACCGGACACCGCCCCCGACGGGTCGACGAACGTCACCGACGAGCAGGCCGAGCACACCGAGCAGCTGGCCGACGGCTCGAAGGACGGCCTCGTCGACGACGACAAGGACTCGGACGCCGACAAGGCCTGAGCGACCTCCGGCCCCCGCGACCTGTCCGAGAGGCCCCGGACCGACCTGCCCGCACCTGCGGGGGTCGGATCGGGGCCTCTCGTCGTGCCGGTTGACGACCTCCTGCTCGCGCACGCGGGGGTCGAGTGGTCAGCATCTGTCCTTCCTGGAGCCAGGGAGGACAGTTGCTGACCACTCGAGGCTGGCGGCGGGCCGTCCGGCCGGACGGCGGGCCGGCCAGGCCGACGTACCCCAGGCGTGAACGTTCACGCCGCCGGGGCGTAGCGTCGACGGCGGTGCGCAGCGGAGCGCCCCCGACAAGGAGAACCCCAT
>Ga0308167_1003117_pt1 | contig 13783 bp, 7 predicted proteins | sample PhyCR1_2_FD_202138 | JGI IMG/M metagenome (GOLD analysis project Ga0308167, IMG submission 202138) | Phyllosphere microbial communities from UC Gill Tract Community Farm, Albany, California, United States - DLSLRC.R1 | ecosystem: Host-associated > Plants > Phyllosphere > Unclassified | place... | reverse complement strand
CCGGAGCCGACGACGTTGAAGTACCGCAGCGACGTCGTCGAGAACCCGGCCGCGACCTCCATGTCGCGCAGCAGCCACTCGCCGATGAGCTTCGACTCGCCGTAGGGCGACTCCGGCGACTTCGGGGTCTCCTCGACCACGACGTCGACGTCGGGCGTGCCGTAGACCGCGGCGCTCGACGAGAAGACGGCCTTCGTCACGCCGGTGTCGGCCATCGCGCGGAGCAGCGTCGCGGTGCCGGTGACGTTCTGCTCGTACGTGTGGAGCGGACGCTCCACCGAGACGCCGGCGTACTTGAAGCCGGCGACGTGGACGACACCCGTGACCTCGTGCTCGCGCAGCGTCCGGGCGAGCAGGTCGCCGTCGAGGATCGTCCCCTCGACGAACGGCACGTCCTCCGGCACGAACGCGCGGAAGCCGCTCGACAGGTCGTCGAACGCGACCGTGTCGATGCCGGCGGTGCGCAGGGCGCGGACGACGTGGGACCCGATGTACCCGGCACCGCCGGTGACCAGCCAACTCATGCTCGTCACGCTAGCGGACGGCACCGCCGTGTCCGGCCGCAGGACCGTGCGTGTTCACGCACCCGTCGCGATGAACACCGTCGAGGTGAGCCCGACGGCGGCGTCCGCCTCGACCGTGACGTCGCCCTCGTCCGGGGTGACGTAGCAGGACTCCCCCTGTCGGAGCAGCGTCGCCGAGGTGGCCCCGACGAGCGTGACGGCCCCCGCGGTGCACACCGCGATGGACGGACCGGACAGCGGAGCGACCCCGCCGGTGCTGAGGCCGACCGGACGGCCGTCGCCGGTGACGCGCACGAGGGCGAACCCGACGCCCTCCGGTGCGAAGCGGTCGACGCCGGCGTCGAGGTGCTCGGGCGTCAGGACGGGCGCCGGGTACGCCGCGAAGTCGAGCACGCGCAGCAGCTCGGGCACGTCGACGTGCTTGGCCGTGAGGCCGCCGCGGAGCACGTTGTCGGAGGGCGCCATGAGCTCGATGCCGAGCCCGTCGAGGTAGGCGTGCACGTTGCCGGCCGGCAGGTACATCGCCTCGCCGGCGGCGAGGGTCACCCGGTGCATGAGCAGCGACACGACGACGCCGGGGTCGCCCGGGTACGCGTCGGCGAGGTCGACGACCGTCTGCGTGTTCGGCGTCCGGTCCGCGTCGGGCACGGCCGTCGCCAGGTCCGTGGCGGCCTGCACCACGGCGAGCGCCGAGGGGTCGGCCGTCTCGAGCCAGCGGACGGTGTCCTCGAGCCCGTGGGCCAGGTGCACGAGCAGCGGACCGAGCCGGCCGGTCCCGCCGTCGAGTGCCTCGACCTCGGCGGTGGTGTCCGCCACCGGGCGGAACCCGCTGAGCGCCTCGAAGCGCTCGCTCAGGGCGACGACGAGCTCGGGCTTCGGGAAGGGGTCCTTGTAGTTGCGCGACGGGTCGTCGATCGGCACGCCGGCTGCCTCCTCGCGCGCGAACCCCTCCTCGGCCTGCTCGGGGGTGGGGTGCGCCTGCAGCGAGAGCGGTGCCGCGGCGGCGAGGAGCTTCAGCAGGAACGGCAGTCCGGACCGGTCCGGACCGAGGGCGGCCTCGGGTTCGGCGTCGATCCAGTCGCGGAGCGTGTCCGCGCCGCCGACCATCGCCGGGTTGACCACGACGCTCGGGCTGCCGGCGTGGGCGCCGAGCCAGAGCTCCGCCTGCGGGACGCCCGTGACGGTGCGGCCGAGCAGCTCGGGGATCGCGGTGACCGATCCCCACGCGTAGTCGCGCGGGGTGTTGGTGATGCCGAGGAACATGCGGCGAGCCTACCGGCCGTGCCCGCCTAGACTCGTGCGCGATGAACGCGAGCACGGCCCAGGCCCCGACCCGCCCGTCCTCGCCACCCCCGACCGAGCGGGACGGGCACCGGACCCGGTGGGACGTGCAGGGCCTGCGGGCGTTCGCGGTCACGGCCGTGGTGCTCTACCACCTGTGGCCCGCCCGCCTCCCGGGCGGGTTCGTCGGTGTCGACGTGTTCTTCGTCATCTCCGGGTTCCTCATCACCGGGCACCTGCTGCGCGAGGTGGTCACGACGGGCCGGATCCGGCTCGGCGCGTTCTGGGCGCGACGCGCGAAGCGCCTGCTGCCCGGCGCCTTCCTGACGCTCGCGGCCACCGGGGTCGCCGTGCTCGTGTGGGTCCCGAGCGCGCTGTGGGGGCAGTACGGCCGCGAGCTGATCGCGTCGACCGTGTACGTGCAGAACTGGCAGCTCGCCGCGGACTCCGTCGACTACCTGGCGCAGGGCAACCAGCCGTCGCCCTACCAGCACTTCTGGTCGCTCTCGGTCGAGGAGCAGTTCTACATCGCGCTGCCGCTGGTGCTGCTCGCGGCGCTCTGGGTCGCCCGCCGGTCGCGGCGTTCCGCTTCCCCGGTCGTCACCGTCCGGGTGCTGCTCGCCGCCGTGGTCGTGCTCTCGCTGGCGTGGAGCGTCGTGCAGACGGAGACGGCCGCCGGCATCGCCTACTTCTCGACGGCGACGCGGGCCTGGGAGTTCGCGCTCGGTGGGCTCGCGGCCACCGTGTCGCTCGCCCGCCCCCGGACGACGGTCGCCCGGTCGGTCCGCGTCGTCGGAGCGTGGGTCGGTGTCCTGCTGCTCCTGGCGTCCCTCCTGGTGATCACCGGGTCGACCCCCTTCCCCGGCATCGCTGCGGCCCTCCCCGTGGTGGGCGCGACGCTCGTCGTGCTGCTCGGCGAGCACAGCGGACTCCCGGCGCTCGGACGGGTCGCCCCGGTCGCCTTCGTGGGTCGGATCTCGTACGCGGTGTACCTCTGGCACTGGCCGATGGTCGTCGTGCTGCCGATCGTCCTCCGGCACGAGCTGACGCTGAAGGACAAGGCGGCGGTGCTGGTCGGTGCGCTCGTGCTGGCGTCGCTGACGACGCTGCTCGTCGAGGAACCGCTCCGGTTCTCCCGCGGCGTCCGACTGCTCCGACCGCGGGCGGTCGCGCTGGTCGGCGCCCTCGCGACGGTGCTCGTGGTCGCGCTCGGCGCCTCCTCGCTCGTCGCCCTGCACGTCCAGCAGGAGCAGGCGGCCCGGTTCGCCGAGCGGCTCGACTCCGGTGACGTGCGGTGCTTCGGCGCGGCGGCGCGCATCTCGTCGGCCGACCCCTGCGTGAACCCGGCGCTGGCCGACGTCCGGGTGCCCGCGGCGGCGAACGCCGTGCAGGACGACGCGAACCGTGCGGCCTGCTGGTCGAACGACTCCGACGCGTTCAACGTCTGCCGTCTCGGCCCCGCGACGGGGTGGAAGAAGCACCTCATCGCGATCGGCGACTCGCACAACAACGTGCTCGTCGACACCTACGAACGGATCGCCGAGGAGCACGACTGGCGGATCGACCTCGCCGGGCACATCAGCTGCTACCTCACGACGGCGCAGCAGCAGGCCGGTTCCCAGCAGCAGGTGGACCTCTGCGACGGTTGGAAGCGCAACGCGCTCGAGTACCTGCGCACCCACCCGGACCTCGACGGCCTGCTCGTCACGCACTCGACCGGCAACGGCCGGGTGACCGCCGCCGACGGCCGGTCGGCCGACGACACGGTGGTGGACGGCCTGGTCGACGCGTGGCAGGTCGCGGCGGACGCGGGGATCCCGGTCGTCGCGCTGCGCGACAACCCGACGGCCCGTGCCGACGTCGTCGCCTGCGTCGGCCAGATGTCCGGTCCGACCACCGGCGTGTGCGACAGCAGCCGCGGGGACGCGCTCGCGCTGTTCGACGGCAGTGCCGAGGCCGTCGCGCGGATGCCGGCGGGGACCGCCCGCGTGATCGACCTGACGCAGTACTACTGCACGACGACGGTCTGCCCCGCGGTCATCGGCGGCGTGATGGTGCACCGCGACCCCACCCACCTGACGAACACCTTCGCGAAGACCCTCGCGCCCTACCTCGGCGACGAGATCGCATCGGCGCTCGCGGCGACGGACCGACGGTGACCGGCGCGGAGCACACGCCGGCCGGCTCCCGCGCCGGTACCCTTGCGACCGTGACGAACACCTGGCCGGCGTCCCGCGGCACGGTCCCCGAGCGCGAGGCCTTCGCCTACGGCGCCACCGTGCTGTTCGTCCTGTTCGCCGGCGACGCCGTGCCGAACGCCATCACGTGGTGGGGGGCGGGCACCCTGTGGGGCGCGCTCGCGGTCTGGGGCGTGACCGTGCTCGTCCGCGCCCGGCCGTCCATCGCCCGCACGCCGCGGTCCCTCTGGCTCTTCCTGGCGTGGTGCCTGGTCTCCGTCCTGTGGTCGCACTGGCGCCCGGCGACGCTGGCCAGCCTGACCGCGCAGGTCGCCTGCGCCGCCGTGGCGTTCGCGATCGCCTCGACCCTGAGCTGGCGTCGGATCGCCGACGCCGCGAGCCTGGCCTTCCGGTGGGTCGTGCTGCTCTCGCTCGTCTTCGAGGCGTTCGTCGCCGTCGTCGTGCGGCACCCCGTCGCGCCGATCTGGACCGACTACGGCACGCGTGACGTCCCCGATGCCTTCTACGCGTCGCGGGCCGCGCTGTTCACGGGCGGTCAGGTCCAGGGACTGCCCGGCAACGGGAACCTGCTGGCGATGGTCGCCCTGCTCGCCACGATCGCCGTCGCCGTCCAGCTCGCCGAGCACCGCATGCGACCCCACCGTGCGATCGCGTGGTTCGTCGTGTTCGGCGTCACCCTCGTCTGCACCCGGTCGTCGACCGTGCTCCTCGCCGCCGCAGGGGTCGTGGTGGCGCTGTTCGTCGCCCTCTGGATCCGCCGGGTGCCGGACGGTCGGCGCGGTCCGCGCACCGTGCTGCTCGTCGGCGTCGGTGCCGTCGTGGTCGTTGCCGGTGTGCTCGGTCGCAGCGTCGTCTCCGAGGTGCTCGGCAAGGGCACGGACGCCACCGGCCGCGGGGTCATCTGGGAGCGCGTGGTCGGACTCGCCGAGCAGCACCCGGTCGTGGGCTGGGGGTGGATCGGGTACTGGTGGCCGGACATCCCGACCCTGGCCGACCTGTACCGGCGGAACGGTGTGACGTACCTGCAGGCGCACGACGCCTGGCTCGACGTCTGGATGCAGACGGGCATCGTCGGGCTCCTGCTGTTCGGCATCTACGTGCTCACCACGCTCCAGCGCTCCTGGGCGTCGGCCACGCGGATCGTGTACGACACCGCGCTGCGTCCGCGGGCGTTCGACCCGGTCTCGCTCTTCCCGCTGCTCGTCGTCGTCGCGCTGCTCGTGCAGTCCGTCGCGGAGTCACGGCTGCTCTACCAGGGCAACTGGGTGCTGCTGGCCCTGATCGCCGTCAAGACCCGGAACGTGCTCGTCGGCGACGAACCACCGTCGACCGGTGACGGGGCACGGACGCCGCTGACGAAGCGCGAGTTCCGGCAGCCGACCGCTCGCTGACCGTCGCCCGGCGACGCTCCGGGTCCGGTCAGCGCCGGACCAGCCGGCGGCACGGGACGTCGGCGGCCCACGGTGCCGCGCGGAAGGTGACGGTCCCGTCGGGGTCCCGGCCGCACGTGACCCGTGCCGCTGCCACCTGGTCCGCCCAGACGGGGCCGTCGGAGCGCCGTGTGGGTCCCGGTGCGGCGTTGCCGAGGGTCGCGACCACGACGACACCGACGAGTGCCCACCCGCCGGTCCGCGCGAGCACCGCACCCGCGTGCCGGTGACCCGCCAGTGCAGCCGCGGCGACCAGCACCGCGGCGAGCAGGAACGCGCCGGACGGTGCCGCGTACCGCAGCGGCGGGACGGCTCCGAGCGCGGCGGTCGGTGCCGACCACGGCACGTCCACCGGGTTCGCCGCGAGCGCCGCCCACCAGACCGCGAAGGAGGCCGTGGCCGTCGCCAGGAGGAACCACCGGGTCCGCCACGGGGCGACGACGAACGCCGTCACGCCGAGCAGGGCCAGGACCGCCACCGGGACGAGGACGGCCGCCCAGCCGTCGGCAGCCACCGCGCGCACCACCGCGCCGACGTCCGGCTGCCAGAGCGCCGCCACCGGCTGGAGGAGCCAGCCCGCGACGACGTCCACGAAGCCCGCGCCGCCGGGACGCGACGCCCGGTCCGTCGTCAGCGCCGTGACCGCCTGGGCTGCGCACCCACCCAGCGCGACGACGACCACCGGGACCGCGCGGCCGCGTCCGGGTCGTTCGTCGCCCGGCGTCCGTGCGGGTCCGCGGGCGAGTGCCAGCGCCAGCAGGGGGAGGAACAGGACCGCCTGGACCTCGCTGAGCACCACCAGCGCCGTCAGGACGGCCTGCACCGCAGCGCCCCACCGGGTGCGGGCGCGGTGGGCGAACAGCCAGGGCGCGAGGAAGAGGAGGGTCCAGTGCACGTTCGCCGCGTTCCCGAGGACCTCGTACGGTGCGAGCGGCACGAGGGCGGGGACGAGGGCGAGCAGGACCCGGGCCGGCAGCCACGGCACGACGTCACGTGCCAGCACGACCACCGCGGACGCCGTGACCCCGACGACCCCGCACGCGCCCAGCGCGAGCGCGACGGCGTACCACTGCACCGGGAGTGCCCACGCGACGTCGACGAGCAGCCGCGGGACCAGGTGCAGGTAGCCCGCGTACGGGTGCAGCAACGAGTCGACCGGACCCAGTGCGATGCGCTCGCGCAGGAAGAGCCCGGCGTCCTCGGCCCAGGCGGTGCCGCGGGTGACCGCACCGAGCCGCCACGCGGCGACGGCGGCGGCGAGGAGCCCGACCACCACCACGGCCGCACCGCGGATCACGGGGGCGGCCCGACCTGCCCGCGGTGTCTCGTCCATCGCGGATCGACGATAGTGCGATATCGCCGATCCGCTATGAGGCCGGGCGGAGCGTCCCGGATGCGTCGTCCAGCGGTGAGTAGGACAAGATGGTCGGGTGAGCGACGGACGGGTGACGAGGCACGTGCTGGCGCGCCGCTACCTGTCCGCCTGGATCGGCTTCTCCGCCGGGGGGCGGTTCAGCCAGGCCCTCGCGACGGTGATCGTGCTCTACGCGTTCGGCCGCCCCGCCGTCGAACGCCTCGTCGGGACCGCCGGCGACCAGGCGGTGCTCGTCACCCTCGTCGTACTGGCGGGGCTGAGCCTGCTCGGCCAGCGGTACCGGATCGAGTGGCACGGGGTGCTCCCCCTGTCGCTCCTGGCGTTCGTGGGCTACTGCGCGCTCAGCGTGCTCTGGAGCCAGTACTCGTGGGTGGCGCTCCGCGGGTTCGTCGGGACGCTCTGCTTCGTCGGTCTCGGCCTGTACCTGGCGCTCGGCCGCGACCTCGTCCAGGTCATCCGGGCCTCCGGTGACGCGTTCCGCATCCTGCTCGTGGTCGCGCTCGGGCTCGAGGTCCTCTCCGGGCTCGTGCTCGACCTGCCGATCCCGGGGCTGGGCATCGAGGGGAACATCGCGTACGGCGGTCCGATCCAGGGCATCGGCGGTACCCGCAACTTCATGGGCTTCATCGCCGCGACCGCGCTCGTGACGTTCGTCGTCGAGTTCCTGACGCGGTCGGTGAGCGTCGGGCGGGCGATCACCTCGACCGCGCTCGCCGTGATCGCCCTGATGCTCGTGCAGTCCCCCATCACCGGGCTGTCGATGATCGCACTGGCCGTCGTCGCGCTGGCGATCTGGTCGTTGCGGCACGCCCGACCGACCACGAGACCGGTGGTGAACACGGTGCTCGGCGCGACGGTGCTGCTCATGGCCGCCGTCCTCGTCGCGGCGCGCGGACGCGTGCTGGCCGAGATCGGAGCGGCGGGCGGGACGGCGACGCGGTTGCAGCTGTGGTCGGAGATCCGCACCTTCATTGTCCAGTATCCCATCCAGGGCTGGGGCTGGGTCGGCACCTGGCCGCGCGAGCCGGTGGTGCCGTTCGTGACCTTCGTGTCCCCGTCGGGGGCGCCGTACTCGTCCGGCCTCAACGCGTTCGTCGACGCCTGGCTGCAGATCGGGCTCGCGGGCACGATCCTGCTCGGCATCGCGGCCCTGCTGGCCTTCGCGCGGGCATGGGTGACCGCGACCACGTTCCCCGGTGTGGCCTACGTGTGGCCCGCGGCGGTGCTGGTGCTCCTCGCGGTGACGAGCACCGCGGAGAGCTACCTGCTGCACGGTGCCGGTCTCATGCTGTTCGTGACGGTGCTCGTGGTCGCGGCTCGGCGCCGGTCCTGGCGGCGGCACCTGCCCCGCACCTGACCCGTCGCGACCGCGCCGCCGCCGCCCAGGATCCCGGGACGTGGGGCCCCGGGACGCACGACGCCCGCGCCACGCTGTGCGTGACGCGGGCGTCGTGCGCGGCCGGGCCGCGGGTGGGTCAGCGGTTGCGCAGGCGGTGCGCGACCTTGGCCGCGACGCTGCGCGGGCCCTCCGCGCGCAGGTAGTGCACCGCACGACCGATGTCGTGGCGGACCCCGTACAGCTTCCTGCGGTCCGGCACGCGCACCCGCATCTGGTGGGCCGCGACCGCTGCGGCCGGCTCGCGCACCGACTTGTCGGCGGCACGGACCGGGTTGCGGCAGAACTCGACCAGCGGTGCCAGTGCGTTCTCCCACGTGAACTGCTCACGGACGCGGTCGACGTTGCCGATGAACTCCGACCGGGCTCGCTCGTCGAACATCGCCGTCTCGAGCGCGTCCGCCAGCCCGGCGACGTCCTGCTCGTGGACCGCGATGCCGAGGCGCTCCTCGGCGACCAGGTCGCCGAAGGAGTCGCCGACGGTCGTCACGATGGGCAGTCGCGCCCACAGGTAGTCGAGGATCCGCGTCCGGAACGAGAACGTGGTCTCCAGGTGCTCGTAGTGCGTCGAGACACCGGCGTCGGCCTCGAGCAGGTACGCACCGCGCTCCTCGTACGGGATCCACGAGTCGTTGAAGAAGACGTTCCGGCCCGTGAGCCCGAGCGCGTCGGCCTCGGCGCGCACCTTCGCGACGATGTCCATCTCGGGCACGTCCGGGTTCGGGTGCTGCACGCCCATGAAGAAGAGCTTCACGCTCGGCCGACGGACGGCCAGTTCCCCGACGGCCCGGACGAGCGTGATCGGGTCGAACCAGTCGTAGATCCCGCCGCCCCAGACGACGAGCTTGTCGTCCTTCCCGATGCCGGGCACGACCCCCTTGACCCGCTGCTGGTCGTGCACGGGCGGCGTCGACGACAGCCCGAACGGCACGACGCCGATGAGCGAGCGCAGGTCGGCGTCCCGCGAGTAGGTGCGGGCGTTGACACGACCGGAGCCGGCGAGCTGTCCGAGCCAGAACATCCGCTGACGCTCCGAGGCGCAGATGAAGTAGTCGCCGAGCTCGAGCTGGTGGTTCAGCGTGTCCGAGGCGTCGAGGATCTGCCGGTTCCACTGGTCGACGTCGTCGCTGCGGCCCTGTTCGAGCTGCTCGAGGTGCAGGGGGTCGTAGACGTCGACGACGAGGATCTTCTGCGTCGACTCGAGGACCGGGAACAGACGCAGCGCGTGCCCCTGCACGACGATGACGTCGGCCCAGGCCTCGTGCTCGACCATCTGGCGCGGGTGACGGTGCGGCACCGTGACGACCTCGTACGACGGATCGACGGGCGTGGAGCGGGTGAGGCTGATGACCCGGACGTCGTGCTCGCCCGCGAGCTCCTTGGCCATCTGGGTCGCACGGATCGCCGGCCCGGCCATCTTCTCGCCGATCGAGTCGCCGGTGATGATGAGGATCCGGCGACGCGTCCCGACCTCGAGCACGCCGAGGGAGTGCACGATCTTGTCGTAGCCCGCCAGGTAGTCCGGGATCGGGTACGCCGGCTCGTCGCGGTTGCCGAACAGGCGGAGGAGCTCGCGGTCGCTGCGGACGCGGCTGGCCTGGATCTCGCGACGGGACTCGGTCATCGACGGCAGCTGCTCGACGAACTGGTCGACGCCGTAGATGCCCGCCATGCTCGTCTTCGGCACCGGGATCGTCGGGACGCTGTCGTCGCCGGGGTTGCGGAGGTCGAGCGCGGTCGAGTCGAGCTCCCCGCGCCCCACCGCACGCCGGACGGCGAGCGCGAGGGACCCGGGCAGCGCGGCGGCGAGCTGCTCGTCACCGAGGTTCTTGTACAGCGTGAACAGCGCGTTGCGCTCGAGCAGGTAGGTCTCGCGGAAGTCGCCGAACTTGTTCATCGATGCGTGGTGCTTGTGGAACGCGACCGACTTCGGCTGGTACCGGAAGCGCCAGCCGAGCAGGTTGAGGCGCCACCCGAGGTCGACGTCCTCGTAGAACATGAAGTAGCGGTCGTCGAAGCCACCGAGCTGCTCGAAGAGCTCCGCTCGGACGAACATGGCCGCGCCGGTGCCGAACAGGACGTCGGTCTCGGACTCCCAGCGCCCGGTGTCCGGCGACCCGGCGAAGGGCTTGTAGCCCATGCCGTACCAGGTCATCGCGGCCTCGGTGAAGTCGACGTTGACGCCCTCCCAGTCGAGGACCTTCGACGCCACGGCACCGATGTCGGCGCCGGAGGCGAACGTCGCCATGGCCTCGCGCACCCAGCCGGTGTCCGGCCGGGCGTCGTTGTTGAGGAAGGCCACGATCTCACCGGAGGTGTGCTCGACGCCGAGGTTGCACCCGCCCGTGAAGCCGAGGTTCGCCCCCGAGTCGACGAGCGTGAAGTCGAGGTCGGACGCCTTGAGCCGCCCGACGTGCTCCGGCCCCGAGCCGTTGTCGACGACGACGACCTCCAGGCGGTCCTGCGGCCAGTCCTGCTTGCGGAGCTCGGCGATGCTCGTCAGGGTGTCGTCGGTGCCCTTGTAGTTCACGAGGACGACGGAGACGACTCCCGGCTTGCGCTCTGTCACGGCGGGTTCCTCCAGCGTGCCGCGTCAGCGGCGGGGATCGGTGGTGCGGCGCCGACGGAGCCCGTCGACCGTCATCACTGTACAAGCCCGCTCCCCGTCGCTCGTGCTGGCACACGAGCGGCCCCGCCCGCGCCGTGCACCCGCGTCCGCGCACGCGTCGTGCACAATGGCTCACGGCCGCCACCCAGGCCATCGCGCGCGACACCCCGGTCGTCGCGCCGTCCCCCCGCCGAACCGGAGCACCCGTGCCGCAACCCACGATCCCGACCGCACCCGCCCCCTCCCCGCTCGCCGAGGACTACGAGCGCCTGGCGCGCGGCGAGCACGCCGACGGACCCCGCGGCACCGTCCGGTTCGCCGTGTCGACCGACGACCCGGCCGAGGGCAAGGGCGACCTGTTCGTCGCGCTCGGCCTGGCCCGGGCACTGCGCGCCGAGGGGTGGGGGGTGGCGATGTGGCCGACCACGCGCTGGGCCGAGGAGGTCCCCGCCGACACGGCCGTCCTGGTCAGCATGATCGAGTCGTTCGTCCCCGGACTCGTGCCCGCGGGCACGGCGACGGTCGCCTGGGTCCGGAACTGGACCGCCACCTGGACGACGTCCGCCCACCTGGCGGAGTTCGACGCCGTGTGGGCGTCCTCCACGCCGGCCCGGGACGCGCTCGCGGCGGTGTTCGAGGGTCCCGTCGAGGTCGTCCCGATCGCGGTCGACCCGGAGCTCTTCACGACCGGTGACGAGTCCACCCGGACGGCGCGCGCCGTCACCACGGTGAACTTCTGGGGCGCACGGCGCGCCGTGCAGGACGTGCTGCTCGAGGTGGCGCCGCTCGAGCCGGTGGTCTGGTTCGCGGCGAACGTCGAGCACGTCGAGGCGTCGGACGGTGTCGAGCTCCGTCCCGCGGTGTCGTTCTTCGCCCTGCCGGAGGTGTACCGCGCCGCCGCCTTCGTGGTCGACGACGTCATCGCGCCGGCGGCCGGGTACGGCACCCTCAACGCGCGGCTCTACGAGTCGTTGGCGTGCGGGGCGCTCCCGGTGACGGACTGCGCCCTGGGGCTCGACGAGCTCGGCCTCGGTGAGGTCCCGGTCTTCGCCGATGCGGCGTCGCTCGAGCGTGCGCTCGCGATGCCCGGAGCGGAGCGCTCCGAGCGGGTGACGCGGCTCCGTGCGGTGGTCCTCGAGCGGCACACCTACGCCGTCCGCGCCGCGGCGGTCGGTCCCTCGCTCGACCGCGCGGTCGCCCGTGCGGCCGGCCGCTCGGGCGAGCGCTCTGCGCTCCTGCGCTGGGCGACCCTGCTGCGCGAGGAGCTCCGGGCGACGGCGGTCGAGCGCGACGTGCACCGGTCCGGGGTCGAGGAGATCAACCAGCGGCTCATCGTGTCGGAGCAGGCGGTCGCGGTGCTCGACGCCGCCCGCAGGGCCGCCGAGGCCGAGCGCGACGCGATCGCCCTGCGCTACGAGGCGCTCACGCGGTCCGCCGAGTTCCGGGTGCTCGACCGACTGGGTGGCGTCGCGCGGGTGCTGCGCCGCCGCGGCTGACCGCGGACGCCGACCGGTGCCTCCCCGGACCACGAACGGACGGGAGGCGCGGTGCCAGCCGGCACCGCGCCTCCCGTCCGTTCGTCGGTCGCCTCAGGAGACCGTGACGGTCCGCGCTCCGGCGTCCTTGTACTTCCCGCTCGGCAGGTCCTGGTACCAGAGCCGGACGGTGTGCTTGCCGGGCGCGACGCCGGTGAGCTGCGTGTCCAGCCCGACGTCCGAGCCCCAGCCGGGGTGGACCCGCTCGACGTCGGTCCGCGTGGCACCGGCCGTCGCGGTCCGGGCGCCGACACCGTCGAGGTGCACCTTCACCTTGACGGGTGCGGACGTGTCCGGGTCGATCGCCCACCCGGTGATCCGGACCGTCCCCTTGCCGCCGACGGCGGCGTCGAAGGAGCCGTAGACCGTGCCGGTCCTCCCGGTGCCGGACGGCGACGGCGTCGGCGTCGAGGTCGGCTTCGGCGTCGGCTTCGGGCCGGCGACCGTCACGGTCTTCGACCCGAAGTCCTTGTACTTCCCGCTCGGCAGGTCCTGGTACCAGACCCGCACGGAGTGCTTGCCGGCGGAGACCCCGGTCAGGGTCAGCGCGAGGCCGACCTTCGCGGTCCGTCCCGTGGTCTTCGCCGCGAGGTCGGTCCGGACGACGTCGGCGGTCCCGGTGCGGGCGCCCACGCCGTCGAGGTGGACCTTTACCTTGACGGGGTCGTAGCGGTCGGGGTCGATCGCCCAGCCCTTCACGGCGATGCTGTTCGTCCCCACGGTGGCGGACTCGAACGCGCCGGTGACGGTGCCGGTCCTGCCGGTCGCGCCGGTGCTCGGGGGCGCCGGCACGGTGACGGTCTTCGACCCGAAGTCCCGGTACTTCCCGCTCGGCAGGTCCTGGTACCAGACCCGGACGGTGTGCTTGCCGGGGGCGACACCGGTGAGGGTGCGCGACAGGCCGGTGTCCGAGCCCCACTTCGGGAAGCGCTTCGCGATGTCGGAGCGCGCGGTGGAGGCGCTGCCGGTGGCGATGCCGACCCCGTCGAGGTGGACCTTGTAGTTGACCGGTGCGTACGTGTCGGGGTCGACGGCCCAACCGGTGACGGCGATGGTGCCGACCCCGGTCTTCGCCGACTCGAAGGCCCCCTGCACCGCCCCGGTCGCGGTGGGCTTCGCGGTCACGGTCGTCTGCTTCTCGGCGACCTTGACCCACCCGGATCCGGGCTTGTCCTGCGTCCAGAGCGAGACGGTGCGCTTGCCGGCGGCGACGTTGCTGATCGTCCGCGAGAACCCGACCGTCGCCCCGGCACCGGCGTTCGCCGCAGCGACGTCGGCCCGCTTGACGTCAGCGGTCGCCGAGACGGCTCCGACGCTGTCGACCTGCACCTTGTACCAGGTGGCGGCGGTGGTGTCGCGGTCGAGCGCCCAGCCCTTGACGGCGATGGACTGCTCGCCGCCGGTCACCGACTCGAGCACACCGGACGGCTTGTTGC
>Ga0308167_1003109_pt1 | contig 13814 bp, 13 predicted proteins | sample PhyCR1_2_FD_202138 | JGI IMG/M metagenome (GOLD analysis project Ga0308167, IMG submission 202138) | Phyllosphere microbial communities from UC Gill Tract Community Farm, Albany, California, United States - DLSLRC.R1 | ecosystem: Host-associated > Plants > Phyllosphere > Unclassified | place... | reverse complement strand
CGGATCTGTTATCCAATCCCCGACACCCTGTGCAATGAACCCTGGCAAAAGCGCCCAACCGCGCAACTGCTGATGACCATGCACGAACTTGAAGGTGAACCTTTCTTCGCCGACCCGCGCGAAGTACTGCGTCAAGTTGTTACCAAATTTGACGATCTTGGCCTGACCATCTGCGCTGCTTTCGAGCTGGAGTTCTACCTGATCGACCAGGAGAACGTGAACGGCCGCCCACAGCCACCCCGCTCACCGATTTCCGGCAAACGCCCGCACTCGACACAGGTCTACCTGATCGACGACCTCGACGAATACGTCGACTGCCTCCAGGACATTCTGGAAGGTGCCAAAGAGCAAGGCATTCCCGCTGACGCCATCGTTAAAGAAAGTGCCCCGGCGCAGTTCGAAGTGAACCTGCACCACGTCGCCGACCCGATCAAGGCCTGTGACTACGCGGTACTGCTCAAACGCCTGATCAAAAACATCGCCTACGACCATGAAATGGACACCACCTTCATGGCCAAGCCTTACCCAGGCCAGGCGGGCAACGGGTTACACGTTCATATTTCGATTCTGGATAAAGACGGCAAAAACATTTTTGCCAGCGAGGATCCCGAGCAGAACGCCGCATTGCGCCATGCAATCGGCGGTGTGCTGGAGACCCTACCGGCGCAGATGGCGTTCCTTTGCCCTAACGTGAACTCCTACCGTCGTTTTGGCGCACAGTTCTATGTGCCGAACTCGCCGTGCTGGGGCCTGGACAACCGTACCGTGGCCATCCGCGTGCCAACCGGTTCGGCCGACTCGGTGCGTATCGAACACCGGGTCGCCGGTGCCGATGCCAACCCGTACCTGTTGATGGCCTCTGTATTGGCCGGCATCCACCACGGGCTGACCAACAAGATCGAGCCGGGCGCGCCCGTCGAAGGCAACAGCTACGAGCAGAACGAACAAAGCCTGCCGAACAACCTGCGTGATGCCCTGCGTGAGCTGGACGACAGTGAAGTCATGGCCAAATACATCGACCCGAAATACATCGATATTTTTGTAGCCTGCAAAGAGAGCGAGCTGGAAGAGTTTGAACACTCCATCTCCGACCTCGAGTACAACTGGTACCTGCATACCGTATAAACGGTTGCTGCCCCGAAAACGCCGCCAACCTCAGGGTTAGCGGCGTTTTTTTATGGGCGCGGCCTTTACCCGGCTCGTACAATGCTGGCTGCCCTGCTGGAGACACCCATGACGCGCCCACCCGCCCCACGCGCCACCCCCCGCAAGCCCCGCGCACGCAGCCAGGAACGGATCGACCTGATCCTTGAGGCGGCCCGCACCTTGCTGGCGACTGACGGCGTGGCCAGCCTGTCGATTTACAGCGTGGCCGAGCGCGCCGAGATCCCGCCCTCGTCGGTGTACCACTTTTTTGCCGGGGTGCCTGCACTGCTGGAAGCGTTGACGGGGGATGTACACGCCGCTTTCCGCGCCTGCTTGCAGGCCCCCATCGACCACGAGCAACTAAGCGGCTGGCGTGACCTGTCACGCCTGATTGAACAGCGCATGCTGAGCCTCTACAGCGAAGACGCCGCAGCGCGGCAATTGATTCTGGCCCAACACGGGCTCACCGAAGTGAACAAGGCCGACCGCCAGCACGACCTCGAACTGGGCCAACTGATGCATGCGGTATTTATGCGCCACTTTGAGCTGCCCGTATTGCCCGACGACGTGGATGTGTTTGCATTGGCGATGGAATTGGGCGACCGCGTGTACGCGCGCTCCATCCAGTTGCATGAACACATCACCCCGCGCATGGCCGAAGAAGGCATGCGGGTGGTGGATGCGTATTTGGGGTTGTACCTGCCGCCGTTTTTACCCAAACGCCACGCCCCAACATCGTACGAACGAGCTTGCTCGTGATCTGTTGATCTGGTTTTTGATCGAAGGCCCCCCTTACAGCTCCATCAAAGTAACACGGCGTAAAGCCGGAACCTTAAGTGGCCGTAACCGCAGCAATGGATAGAATTGCTGCACGACAGCGTGGCGTCATTGAGCGTTTAAAGATCAAAAGATCGCGAGCAAGCTCGCTCCTACAGGGGGGTTAAAACGGGGCATCGCCCAAAATGGTGGCGCGGTGCATGACGCGGCGGTTCGGGCGGTAATCGTCAACGGCGTAATGCTGGGTGACGCGGTTGTCCCAAAAGGCCACGTCATTTTCCTGCCAACGCCAGCGAATCGTGTACTCCGGGCGGGTCGCGTGGGCGAACAACAACGCGAGAATCGCCGCGCTTTCAGTGTCTGACAGTTCGTTGATTTTCGTGGTGAAGCCTTCGTTGACGAACAGCGATTTGCGCCCACTCACCGGGTGCGTGCGCACCACCGGGTGTGACAGCGGCGGGTTGCTTTTACGCGTCTGCTCCCAACGCGCCAGGTCTTCTGGGGTCGAGCCGAAACGCTCCAGCGGAAAGGACTTGGTGAAATCGTGGGTAGCGGTCAGCCCGTCCAGCAGCGCCTGCAGTGGCTTGGACAACCCTTCAAACGCCGCGATGCCACTGGCCCACAAGGTGTCGCCACCAAAGGCCGGCAACTGCTTGGCGCTCAACACCGCGCCCAGCGCGGGCGTCGGCAGGAAGGTCACGTCGGTGTGCCAGATCGCGTTGTCGCGCACATCCGTGACCGCCGTATCCAGTACCAGCACTTCAGGTTGTTCCGGCACATTGGGGTAGATCGGGTGAATATGCAGGTCCCCGAAATTAGCCGCAAAGCGCGCTTGCTGTGTCGGGGTGATGGACTGCTGCTTGAAGAAAATCACCTGGTGCTTAAGCAAGGCCTGTTCGATGGCATCGCGGTGCTCCAGGCTCAAGGGTAAGGTCAGGTCAACGCCGTCAATCTGGGCACCCAGGGCAGCGCTAAGCGGGGTAATGATCAGGCTCATGGTCGTCTCTTTTTCAGCGCGCCGATTGATCAGCGTCGTGGTGTATTCAAAAGGGTTAGTGAGCCTGGCCGTGCCACGGCACCAGCTTGCGTTGCAGGGCGCGCAGGCCCATTTCCATGGCGAAGGCGATAATGGCAATCACCAGAATCCCCAGTACCACCACGTCGGTGACCAGAAACTGCGCGGCGGACTGCACCATGAAACCCAGGCCGCTGGTGGCGGCAATCAATTCGGCGGCCACCAGCGTCGACCAGCCCACACCCAGGCCAATGCGCACGCCGGTGAGAATGTCCGGCAAGGCACTTGGCAAAATCACGTAGCGAATCAACTGCCAGCGGGTAGCCCCCAACGATTGCGCGGCTCGTACCTTGGCCGGGTCGACGGTACGCACGCCGGTAGCGGTCGCGATGGCAATCGGGGCAAAGATCGCCAGGTAAATCAGCAGCACTTTTGACAGTTCACCAATGCCACACCAGATCACGATAAGGGGCAGGTACGCCAGCGGTGGAATGGGGCGATAGAACTCGATCAACGGGTCGAAAATGCCACGCGCAATGCGGTTGTAGCCAATGGCAATGCCCACCGGTACTGCGGTCAAAATCGCAAACCCCAAGCCCAGGCCGATACGGCTCAAACTCGCGGCCAGGTGCTGCCACAACGTAGAGTCCATATAGCCGTCAGTCATCAGCAGCCACGCTTTTTGCAGCACCGCCGAGGGAGGCGGCAGAAACAGCGGCTCGATCATTGCGGTGGCCGTCACCGCCCACCAGATAGCGATCAACGTGACGAGGGTCAGCACACTGATCCAGCGCGTGCTCAGGCTGCGTTTGGCCGGGCGCGGCGCGTGAGGTGCCGCCACCGGGGCGGCTGGAACCGCTTCATAAATGCTCATGCGCGCTCCTGCCGCTGAGCGGCACCACGTTGTGAAAACACGCGCTCAAGCACGTGTTCACGGGTTTCGATAAAACGAGGGTCGGACTTGATCGAACGGGCCGACTCACCCGCGTTGTAACGCTTGCCAAAATCCAGGCTCAGGCGTTCAACGATACGGCCGGGGTTCGGGGCCAACAGAATCAGGTCTGTGGCCAGGAACACCGCTTCTTCGATGTCGTGGGTAATCAGAAAGACGGGTTTGTCTGTGCGCTGGCACACTTGCAGCAGCAGTTCTTGCATCTGCTCACGGGTAAAAGCGTCGAGGGCACCGAACGGCTCATCCATCAGCAACACCCGCGGGTCGGCAGCCAAGGCACGGGCCAGGCCTACGCGTTGTTTCTGGCCGCCCGACAGTTCCCACACGCGGCGGTGTTCGAAGCCCGACAAATCCACCAGCGCCAGCATTTCGCGGGCACGGCTTTCACGTTTGCTGCGTGCAACACCCGCCAGTTCAAGGCCGAACGCTACGTTGGCCAGCACGTCTTGCCACGGCAGCAGCACGTCATCCTGAAACACTACGCCGCGCTCGGCGCTCGGCCCTTTGACCGGTGCACCATCCAGCGTGATGCGCCCGGCGCTTGGCTCGACGAAGCCTGCGATCAAATTCAGCAGCGACGTTTTACCGCTGCCTGAAGGGCCAAGTGCGACCAGCAACTGCTGAGGGCCGAGGTTGACGGAAATGTCCGACAGCACCGGCTCAGTTGCGCCCGGGTACTGTGCGCTGATGCGCTCCAGTGATAACAAGGCCATGACCGTAGACTCCTGCGGGGCGTAAGTTATTGAGTGATGAACTTGGCGGTAACCGACGGTGCGTAGTCCGGCAGTACGGCATCAACCTTTTTCTGCTCTTTCAAGAAGGCAGCGGTGTCAGCCAAGGCTTTAGTGGTAGGCGCGCCCAGCAAGGTGACTTGATCAGCCGCCAGCGGGAAGACGTTGCCTTCAAGCAGCACAGGAATATCCGTCGCTTTGGCACCCGAAAGATTCGCGACTTTGTCGATGTTGCTTTGATTGGCCAACCAGGCTTTCGGGGCCTTGCGGTAGTCGGCGTAGGCATCCAGTGTCACGTCGGCAAATTGCTTAACCACTTGCGGGTTTTTCTCGGCGAAATCCTTGCGCACGATCCAGGCATCAAAGGTCGGAGCGCCGAGCTTGCCCAGCTCACCCGAGGTAATCAGCACCTTGCCGTTTTCTTTAGCGACACCCAGTGCCGGGTCCCACACATAGGTGGCGTCGATATCGCCGCGCTTCCAGGCGGCGGCAATGGCAGGTGGTGCGAGGTTCAGAATCTGTACTTTCGACGGGTCAATATTCCAGTGCTTCAACGCTGCCAGCAGGCTGTAGTGGCCCGTGGAGACAAACGGCACGGCAACCTTTTTGCCGACCAGGTCTTGCGGGGTGGTAATGCCTGCGCCATTACGCGCCACCAGCGCTTCAGAACCGCCCAGCTGGGTGGCGATCAAGAACGTCTCGACCGGCACCTTGCGGGTAACAGCAGCCGTCAGCGGGCTTGAACCCAAGTAGGCGATCTGCACATCACCCGAGGCGATAGCGGCAATGATGTCTGCGCCGTTATCAAATTTGCGCCACTTGATATTTGCCCCGGTCGCCTTTTCGTAGGCACCGTCGGCCTGAGCGACTTTGGCCGGGTCAACCGTGGTTTGGTAAGCAACGGTGACATCCGCGGCGGCCTGTGCAAAAAAGCTGGCACCTGCCAGGGACAACGCTGCAAAAAGGCGCAAGGGAAAACGCAGTTTCATGGTCAAGCTCCTCGACAGGCTGCCGGGTATCGGCAGGAAGCGAGATTAAATGATCTAAGAAAGCGTAAATAAATAACCTTTAAGCATTAGCTTATAAAGTTCCGACACCTCACGCGTCCTCCTGCACACGCCATTTTGGGTCCGCCCGACCGTGCACCTTTTTTAAGCACGCAGGGCTATTAAAAGTTTCATGAAATTCTGTTTAGGCATTAGACCAAAAATGGATAGCATTCTCGCCGCGCGTAGGAAAGGTCCCCGCCATATTCATTTATGGAATGAAAACTTCAGAAATAATTATTTTTGGGTTTATGGGAAAGCCCGTATTCTGCACCGCCAATGACAAATGATTAGACAAAGGTCGTAGACATGATTGGTTACGATTGACTTGGCAGTCGCTGTCTGGCGCTAATCGCGCATCTGTAGACCCGAGGCATTAGACCTTGGGCTAAAGAACTACAAAAATTAGAAACGTAAAGGAGCAGGACAATGAATAAATCCACGTTGGCCATTACCGTGGCCTTGGGTTTGTTGGCACAGCAAGCGAGCGCAGCTGGTTTCATCGAAGACAGCAAGGCCACGCTGAAACTGCGCAACTTCTACATCAACAACGATAACCGTGACTCGGGTACCAAAGCGGCTGGCGCACAAAGCAAGGTTGAAGAATGGGGCCAGGGCTTCCAGCTGGACTTCACTTCCGGCTTCACCCAAGGCACCGTGGGCTTCGGCCTGGATGCCATTGGTCTGCTGGGCGTCAAGCTGGACTCCAGCGCTGGCAAACACGGCAACCCGACCGGCACCGCGTCGGGCGGCTCGGTCTTTCCAAGCAACGGCAACAAGGCTGCCGATGATTTCTCCAGCCTGGGCCTGACCGCTAAAGCCAAAATCTCCGAAACTGAATTGCGCCTCGGTACGCTGCAGCCAAAACTGCCCGTAATCGTGACCAACGACGGTCGTTTGCTGCCGCAAACCTTCCAGGGCGGTCAGATCACCTCCAACGAGTTCAAGGACCTGACCTTCATCGGTGGTCAAATCGAACACGCCAAAGGCCGTAACTCCAGCAACAACGAAGGCCTGTCGATTGCCGGTGCCAACGCGGGCTCGAACTACAATTCGGGCAAGTTTGTTAACAAGTTCTACTACGGCGGCGCTGACTACAAGGTCAACAAAGACCTGTTGCTGCAGTACTACTACGGCAACCTGGAAGACTTCTACAAGCAGCACTTCCTGGGCCTGGTACACAACTGGTCCATCGGCCCGGGCGTGTTGAAGACAGACCTGCGCTACTTCAACAGCAGCGATGACGGCAAAAATGGCCACGATCCGCTGTACTACACCACCGGCAGCTACGCCAACAGCTCGTTGGGTAACGGCAGAGGCAAAGTCGACAACAACCTGTGGAGCGGCTTGTTCCTGTACACCGTTGAAGGCCACACCTTCGGTGGCGGCTACCAGTCCAGCAACGGCAGCAGCGACTTCCCGTTCCTGAACCAGGGCGACGGTGCATCGGCTTACATCACCACCGACTCGCAAATCTCCAAGTTTGCCCGTGCGGGCGAGCGTACCTGGCAAGGCCGCTACTCGTATGACTTCGCCAAACTGGGCGTTCCTGGCCTGACGGCTGGCGTTGTGTACCTGCGTGGCGACAACATCGACACCTACGGCGGCAAAAAACAAACCAGCAATGGTGCCACCGAGTGGGAACGTGACATCACCCTGGCCTATGTGGTCCAGGAAGGTGCTCTGAAGAACCTGGGCTTCATGTGGAAAAACGCCATGTGGCGCAATGACATTGCGGGCCAGCGCGACCAGGACGAAAACCGTCTGATCGTCAGCTACTCGATCCCGTTGTTGTAAGCCGGTTGTAACAAAAGGTTAAAAAGCCCTGCCCGGCGCAATGCCGGGCAGGGTGTTGACCGACGATCGACACAATCAATTCGCAACACATTAAAAACGCCAGCGTCCTGCTGAACCCTTGCCTAAACCTGAACTCAGGGTGCTCCCACGGCTGGGCCGCGTCCAATGAAACAGTTTTTAATATTCTTTTAAGTTCTAATTAAATCAATATTTATTCTTTTTAATCTAATCATGGCACAGGCAGAGTAAACCCATCACGCCCTGCCCTTCCCTCTAAAAAGGAGCTGCACCATGAGCCTCAGACTCGGCGACATCGCCCCCGACTTCGAACAGGATTCCAGCGCCGGCACCCTCCGTTTCCATGAATGGCTGGGCGACAGTTGGGGCGTGCTGTTTTCGCACCCGGCAGACTTCACGCCGGTATGCACCACCGAACTGGGCTTTACCGCCAAGCTCAAGGACGAGTTCGCCAAGCGCGGCGTCAAGGCTATCGCGCTGTCGGTTGACCCGGTGGACTCGCACCACCAGTGGATCGACGACATCAACGAAACCCAGCACACCGTGGTCAATTTTCCGATTCTGGCCGATGCCGACCGCAAAGTGTCCGACCTGTATGACCTGATTCACCCCAATGCCAGTGACACCCTGACGGTGCGCTCGCTGTTCGTGATTGATCCGAGCAAGAAAATTCGCCTGACCATTACCTACCCGGCCAGCACAGGCCGCAACTTCAACGAGATTTTGCGAGTGATTGATTCGCTGCAACTGACCGACAACTACAAAGTCGCCACCCCGGCCAACTGGCAGGACGGTGATGAGGTGGTGATCGTGCCGTCGCTCAAGGATGAAGACGACATCAAGAAACGCTTCCCCAAGGGCTACCGCGCCGTGAAGCCCTACCTGCGCCTGACCCCACAGCCGAACAAATAACCGAACCTCCCCGTAAGAGGGGCCGCGCCGTCGTTCAGCAATCCTATCCATTGCTGCGGTCACGGCCACTTAAGGTTCCGGCTTTACGCCGTGGGCCGCCGCGATCGGCCAGCGTGGTTTAAGGGGGCCCTTTAGATCAAAAACCAGATCAACAGATCACGAGCAAGCTCGTTCCTACAAACGCTGCCATCCGTGATCCGTAGGAGCAGCCGGTCGACGCTCGATTGCTCGCGATCTGTTGATCTTTTTTGGAACGCTCGCGAGCAATCGAGGGCCGACTGGCGGCTCCTGCCGCGTTTTACCGTCTTCAAGTGCAACAGGGTTTAAGGCCGTTTTAACGGCCTTTTTTTTCGCCCGAAAACAGGCCACTCACATATGCATTTAAGGAATAAACAAATGAATAAATATGATTTATGGATATATAAATCACCTGTTAATGTCAGCCCATCAAAGCGAAAACGCTGACAACGGCTTACACCCAATCATTCAAGGAAATCCTAGATGCTGGTCGTCACACTCGGAGGAAGCCCCAGCCAACGATCCCGCTCCGGGGTGTTGCTGGACCGCGCCAAACACTGGCTCAACCAGAAAGGCGTCGAAGTGGTGAGTTACCAAGTACGGGACTTTCCTGCTGAAGATTTACTGCACGCCCGCTTTGACAGCCCAGCCGTTATCGACTTGTTGCAACAGATCGACAATGCCGATGGCCTGGTCATTGCGACCCCGGTGTACAAGGCCTCTTTCAGCGGTGCCCTGAAGACCGTACTCGACTTGCTGCCTGAGCGCGCACTGAGCCACAAAGTGGTGTTGCCCATTGCCACCGGCGGCAGCATCGCGCACATGCTGGCAGTGGACTACGCCCTCAAACCGGTGCTGTCGGCGCTTAAGGCCCAGGAAATGCTGCAGGGCATCTTTGCCGAGGACAGCCAGATTGCCTATGGCGAAGGCGGGGCTCCCGCGCAGTTGGTGCCGGTGCTGGAGCAGCGTTTAAGCGAGTCTCTGGAGCAGTTCTATAGCGCTCTGGCCCGCCGCCCCAAACCGCTGGACCCCAACATCCTCAACGAGCGCCTGGTCACGGCTCGCTGGAGTATTTGAACCTGGAGGCACCCGCTTGCTCGCGCTTTTTTCAAGATCAAACGATCGCGAGCACGCTCGCTCCCACACGCCGTACAACCCAATAACAAAGGAGAGCGCCATGCGCCCTGTCATTTTGCGTCGCGGCCTGGTCGCCCTGTTAGCAGCAGCGGTGTCCTTCGGTGCCGTCACCCAGGCTCAAGCCGATACCCTGCGCATTGGTTATCAAAAGTACGGCACGCTGGTGCTGCTCAAAGCCAAGGGCACGCTGGAAAAGCGCTTGGCCGAGCAAGGCGTTGACGTGAAATGGACCGAGTTTCCTGGCGGCCCACAATTGCTGGAAGGCTTGAACGTCGGCTCAATCGACTTCGGCGTCACTGGTGAAACACCCCCTGTATTTGCCCAGGCCGCGGGGGCCGACCTGCTGTATGTCGCCTATGAGCCGCCAGCGCCTACCAGCGAAGCCATTCTGGTGCCCAAGGATTCACCGATCACCTCAGTGAAAGACCTTAAAGGCAAAAAAGTGGTGCTCAACAAAGGTTCCAACGTTCACTACTTGTTGGTGCGCGCCCTTGAAGACGCGGGCCTGAAATACACCGATATCCAGACCGTCTTCCTGCCCCCGGCCGATGCCCGCGCAGCATTTGAGCGCGGCAGCGTCGATGCCTGGGTCATCTGGGACCCGTACCAGGCCGCCGCCGAGCAACAGTTGCAAGCACGCACCCTGCGCGATGCCACCGGCATTGCTGACAACCACCAGTTCTATCTGGCGACCAAGCCCTACGCCCAGCAACACCCCAAGGTCATCGAAACCCTGGTCGACGAAGTGCGCAATGTCGGTGAATGGGCCAAGGCCAACCCGGATGAAGTAACCCGTCAAGTGGCACCGATCCTTGGCCTGCCCGCAGACATCACCCTGACCTCGGTTAAACGCCAGGGCTACGGCGCGCAATTCCTGACGCCGGCAGTGATCGACGCGCAGCAAAAAATCGCGGACAGCTTCCATCAGCTCAAGCTGATTCCAAAGCCGTTAGTGATCAAAGACGTGATCTGGACACCGGCCGCTGACGTGACCAACGCCAACGCCAACGCCAACTAATGCTTGCTGCACCCATTTAGGAGACCACTCCATGAGCCTCAATATTTTCTGGTTCCTGCCCACGCACGGTGACGGCCATTACCTTGGCACCTCCGAAGGCGCACGCGCGGTAGACCACGGCTACCTGCAACAAGTGGCGCAAGCCGCAGACCGCTTGGGTTTTGGTGGGGTGCTGATCCCGACCGGGCGTTCATGCGAAGACTCGTGGCTGGTGGCCGCGTCGCTGATCCCAGTGACTCAGCGTCTGAAATTCTTGGTGGCTCTGCGCCCAGGCATTGTCTCGCCCACCGTGGCGGCGCGTCAGGCGGCCACGCTGGACCGGCTGTCCGGTGGGCGGGCGCTGTTTAATCTGGTGACCGGCGGCGATCCGGACGAACTGGCCGGGGATGGCCTGTTTTTGAGCCATGAAGAACGCTACCAGGCATCGGTGGAGTTCACCCGTATCTGGCGCCGCGTACTGGAAGGCGAAACCGTTGACTACGACGGCCAGCACATCAAGGTCAAAGGGGCCAAGTTGCTCTACCCGCCGATCCAGCAGCCGCGCCCGCCGCTGTACTTCGGCGGCTCGTCGGAAGCCGCGCAGGACCTGGCCGCCGAGCAGGTCGAGATGGTCCTGACCTGGGGTGAGCCGCCGGCCGCCGTTGCCGAAAAAATCGAACAGGTGCGCGCCAAGGCCGCCAAGCTCGGGCACACTGTGCGCTTCGGGATTCGCCTGCACGTAATCGTGCGTGAAACCAACGAAGAGGCCTGGAAGGCTGCTGACAAACTGATTTCGCATCTGGACGACGACACCATCGCCCGTGCCCAGGCTTCGTTGGCGCGCTTCGACTCCGTCGGCCAGCAACGCATGGCCGCGCTGCACGGTGGCAGCCGCGACCACCTCGAAGTCAGCCCTAACCTGTGGGCAGGCGTGGGCTTGGTACGCGGCGGCGCAGGCACGGCACTGGTCGGTGATGGCCCAACCGTGGCCGCACGGGTCAAGGAATACGCCGACCTGGGCATTGATACCTTTATTTTCTCGGGCTATCCGCACCTCGAAGAATCGTACCGCGTGGCTGAGTTGTTGTTCCCGCACCTGGATATCGAGCGCCCGGAACTGCCCAAAAGCGCCGGTTACGTGAGCCCGTTCGGCGAAATGGTCGCCAACGACATTATCCCTAAAGCCGCGTCGCAGAGCTGAGGCGGCCATGAGTACGGCAAAGGCTTCGCGCCTCTCACGCATCGCTCATCAATGGGCACCCTGGGCCTTGCCACTGTTGCTGCTGGCGGTGTGGCAGTTGTCGGTGTCGGCGGGCTGGTTGTCCACCCGCATCCTGCCGGCTCCCAGCGCCGTGATCGAGGCCGGTGTGGAATTGGTCCGCAGCGGCGAACTCTGGAAACACCTGGCCATCAGCGGCTGGCGGGCCGGCGTTGGTTTCTTGATTGGCGGTAGCATCGGCCTGACGCTGGGCTTTATCACCGGCCTGTCGAAGTGGGGCGAGCGCCTGCTCGACAGTTCGGTGCAAATGATCCGCAACGTGCCGCACCTGGCGCTGATCCCGTTGGTGATCCTGTGGTTCGGCATTGATGAGTCTGCGAAGATTTTTCTGGTGGCGCTGGGCACGTTGTTCCCCATCTACCTCAACACCTACCACGGCATCCGTAACGTCGACCCGGCGCTGGTGGAAATGGCCCGCAGCTACGGTTTGTCCGGGTTCAGCCTGTTTCGCCAAGTGATTTTGCCGGGAGCCTTGCCCTCCATTCTGGTCGGTGTGCGTTTTGCGCTGGGCTTTATGTGGCTGACGTTGATCGTGGCCGAAACCATTTCTGCCAGTTCCGGCATTGGCTATCTGGCGATGAACGCCCGGGAGTTTTTGCAAACCGACGTGGTGGTACTGGCGATTATTTTGTACGCGGTGCTCGGCAAATTGGCTGACAGCGCGGCCCGAGGGCTGGAACGCGTGTGGTTGCGCTGGCACCCGGCGTATCAAGTGACGAAAGGCGGTGCAGCATGACGGCTCAACAACCTCCCCACTTGCGCCAAGGCATCCCGCTGGCGATCAAGGGGCTGCAAAAATCCTTTGGCGAACGCCAGGTTCTGCGAGGCATCAACCTGCACATCCCGGCCGGGCAATTCGTGGCCGTGGTCGGGCGCAGTGGCTGCGGCAAAAGTACCTTGATGCGCTTGCTGGCCGGCCTCGACCAGCCCACTGCCGGGCAGTTATTGGCGGGCAGCGCACCGCTGCAAGACGCTCACGACAACACACGGCTAATGTTCCAGGAAGCGCGCTTGCTGCCCTGGAAAAAAGTCATCGACAACGTTGGCCTGGGCCTTACCGGCGACTGGCGCCCCAAAGCGCTCAAGGCGCTGGAAGAAGTGGGCTTGGCCGAACGTGCCAATGAATGGCCGACCGCCCTGTCGGGTGGGCAAAAGCAGCGCGTCGCCCTCGCCCGCGCCTTGATTCACCAACCGCGCTTGCTGCTGCTGGATGAACCGCTGGGTGCTCTGGACGCGCTGACACGAATTGAAATGCAGCAACTGATCGAACGCCTGTGGCACCAGCACGGTTTTACCGTGTTGCTGGTGACCCACGACGTCAGTGAAGCCGTTGCCATTGCCGACCGCGTGATCCTGATCGAAGACGGCGAGGTCGGGCTCGATCTCATCGTTGAACTCAAACGCCCCCGTGTACGGGGCTCGCACAGGCTGGCAGCGCTGGAAACCGAAGTGCTTAACCGCGTGCTTTCACTCCCTGGCTCGCCCCCTGAGCCAGAACCCGTCGCACCGCTGCCCACGCAATTGCGTTGGGCGCAATAACCTCACTTTTCTATCCCAAGACAGGAATCGACACCATGACCATTAAAGCCATCAACGTTCGCAACCAGTTCAAAGGCCACATCAAGGAAATCGTGCTGGGCGACGTATTGTCTGAAATTGACGTACAGACCGCTTCCGGCATCGTCACCTCCGTGATCACCACCCGCTCGGTCAAAGAGCTGGAACTGGTGGTGGGCAGCGAAGTGATCGCCTTCGTTAAATCCACCGAAGTGTCCATCGCCAAGCTCTAAACCGTGGGTTACCCACACCCCCGAAAGGCGCGAGCCCTTCGGGGTTTTTTTGTGGTTAAAAAAGATCAAAAAATCGCGAGCAAGCTCGCTCCTATGTATGGACTCGCCCCCCACTGTCAACCCGCTTTTGCCCACTGACACCCGGCTGCATCTATGTATAAGGCCTATTCTAGGAAGCCATAATCGGCTTCTGGCCAAC
>Ga0308167_1003105_pt1 | contig 13824 bp, 23 predicted proteins | sample PhyCR1_2_FD_202138 | JGI IMG/M metagenome (GOLD analysis project Ga0308167, IMG submission 202138) | Phyllosphere microbial communities from UC Gill Tract Community Farm, Albany, California, United States - DLSLRC.R1 | ecosystem: Host-associated > Plants > Phyllosphere > Unclassified | place... | reverse complement strand
GTCGGCAAAAGCTGGACGAAAGCGGAGGTCATCGCTGCACTCACATCACAGATTTTTGTTAAAAGAACAATCGTGGATTTCAGTCTGCGTGTGCTTGCAGATGGTGTCGTGTTAGCAACGTACCTATGCCGTCACCAAAAAGCTAATGGCGACGAATCTTTATCACTGCGTAGCTCCATTTGGAAAACCTACGAAAATGGTTGGCACATGGTGTTTCACCAAGGTACGAGGTCTCCGACTAGATGTTGGTACTAGCGCCGATGAGCATGAGGCGGTGCGTCACACAGCGATAATGACCGTCAACGCGGACACAAATATCCGCATCGACCAGACTCGGAAGGTATGTTCGCCGGCCCCTGACCTTCCAACGGTGATTAGGACGTGTGCTTGAGCCCCCGCTTTACAGGGTGGGGTCATACAAGTTGAGCGCTGCATCCCACTGCATTTCATGATCTTCGACTGCAACATTCCATTCGCAACCAGGCACCGAGATACGAATCTCCGATAAGCACTGACACCAATGTTGTACGCCAACCCATGATGCATTTTGTTGGTTATCAAGGAGCTTAGTGGAGCCCGAGAGCACTAGACCCTTCTTTAGAAAACGACTCGGTTCCAGATTTGTTGAATAGTCAAATGACTCCCAATTAAGGCCCACGCCAAGGGAGAGGAATCGTTCTATTTGATCGTTTACACAGTACCGTCGAACAACCTTCTGAATAGCTGCGATCTCGTTCGAGCTGAGCGGAGCTTTCAGCCGAGCAGCGTAATAGATTGATATTGCCAAAATGTCCTCTCAGAGACGGTAGTCGTTATTGGGATGAAGGATGCCGAGCTTGCCTCCGTTCGACTACGCAAGGTGTTAGCCGGACATTTACAGCGGTATCACCCTACGCGTCGGCTCACTAATCCTGGACGCTTGAAGGACGGCGTACATCCAGCTTGGACGGACTGGCAGCTTTGAGCTTGTCACAGCAATGAGGTGGAATTGTGCGCGTATGTCCCCGTCAGTTGTCCCTGACAAGCTGCTCCTACACCTTTAATCAGGTACGATCCTGAGGACTCATCAACAACTGAGATCGTGTCATGCGTGATGGCTGCTGGCCCTTTCATCTTTTTGGCGCCAACTTCGCCACTGAAGCTGAGGCGAAGAAATTCGTGTGTGAACAGTGGGAGCCGGAGCCCCCTGAAAGCGCGAGCGAAGCCGAGTACGTTTCATGGGAAGAGCGCAATCCAACCTGGCGACTAGCGGAAGAACTTGGGTTCTATATGGATTCAGACTTCGTTGAGCTTATCGGCACCACAGAAGACGTCATAGCGCAAATCCGCAGCCCCTCTGAGAGAGCGCTGTTCAGCTCCAAGGCAACAGAATTTACCCATTTTATTCTGGTGGGGTCGAATGCCATCTGGGGTGACCGTCGTTCGACTTCTACCCAAGTAGAAACGCTGGTGCGCTTGCCGGAGAGCACTGCAACCATCACATATCTCGGCTTGTTCAACTGAGCTGACGGCCTCATAGGTTAGGCATGTTTTCGACCAGGGGCGGGCACTGCAGTAAGGCTAAAATTTGTCCTCATTTTGGGCAAAGTGACGATTCAACTAGGCGTGAAATTATGACCAGACAGCTCGTCTACCCACGAATACGAAATCGAATTGTCGAGCTACTAGAGTGGCTGATTGAATGCGAAAACGAGCCACCTCGGTTCGGTATGAATGAGCTAATCAATTCATGGGAGGACTGGGTGCCACCTTTGTCTTCCAAGGGGTATTTCACCACTCAAGGTTTCACCCCAGCCGAGAGCGAATTTTTGCTAAACGTGAGTGCCGCCATTGAGGATTTTTGCGAAGCGACACCTAACCCGATAGAGCACGACGATGCGGCAATTGCGCTCCCTCAATGGCGCCTTGTCATCGCTGCTGCCAAGCCGACGCTATCTGCTATGAAAGCGAATACCAAAATGTCGGAGGAGAGTGACGACAGGCTCGAGCGTTGAGTTGCTGGCTGTTTAAGCAAGGTATTGCGTACGATTCTGCCAGGGTGCAGCAATCGGTCAGAAATAGGTAAGCGTCCAGTCAAGTCATCTACCGATCCAGCTATCAGCACGAGGATGACTGCTTGCCGCCCATGCCGTAAGGTTCGCTACCAAAATCGCCACAGCCTTCCAGTGGTGGTAATACAGCAAGGAGAGCGAACAATGAACACCTTCAAATCATCAGTTCAAAACGTAGCTGCGGCCATAGGCCTCATCGCAGCAGTGACAGTCGGCGGATGCGTCATGATCCCTTACGACACGCCGGAATCAAAAGCCCAAATCCAGCGCGATCTGAAAATTGCACCATCGGATATTCAAGCCGTATCGGAAACTAACTGGTGCTTGTTCCCATATGGAAGCGAAGGCAGCTGCAGGGCCACTCAGGGCCTGGGAGTGTTGACCAGCAAAGGCCTGATCCTCAGCCTCTACAACAACCACACCTACACTGAAACCGCACGCATCCTCCCAGAACAAGTGCAGTGCGTGAAGACAGTTGGTGGTCGCACTGGAGTCGAACCGTTCGTTGTATTCACCAAAGACCGAGCGATCATGCTCGCCGTCATTACGCCGGGTGGGCAAATGAACGTGCCTGTGAAAGTCAGTTTCTTTGATTATCTGACGAAGCCAGGGCAGCACGTCTTCACTGGGACGGATGGCGGATATGTGCGCAAGTCGGGTCGAAAGCAAACCGTAGGCGGAATGGTGTCAGGCACTGCCATCCCGTGGCATACAACACTCGACGTAACCGAGGTTTTTAACCCTTGCCCGCAGGTTACAGATTAACGATGACTGGCGCGTTCCATCGCAAGCGGTGCGCGCATGCCTAAGCCCGTAGGTGTGAAGGATGAATGCCCGAAGGGCCGAGACCCCCCGGCGGCTCGGCTCGCGAAAGCCGCCCTTGAAGAGGCTGGTTTCGAATGCCATCTGGGGCGACCGACGTTCGACCACTACCGATGTAGAGCCGCTGGTGCGCTTACCGGAGAGCACCGCAACCATTTCATATCTCGGTCTGTTCAACTCAATTTGACTGCTCGAAAGGGCATGTCTGCGTTTGCATACGACTGCGCGCTTTCGACCCTAAGCAGTCGGTCTCGGTCAGCTTGAATAAGGCAGCAAGAAACGGATAATAAGTGCTGGACGAATTCCAGCCTGATACGACTCCAACTAATAGGAGTTTAACCATGGCGTTTCGTATAACTGGCCTTTCCCCCGAGCCATTCCAGTCACTGTTTGGATTGCCCGACCAAGAGCTAGCATCTCTCGGGATAAAGCGTTACATGGTCGACAGCAACCCAGGCTTTCCTGACCGTATCGAAATAAAGGATGCAGAGCTAGGTCAGAGTGTGCTTTTACTCAACCATCTCTCTCAGCCAGCCGAGACGCCATACCGTGCCTCACATGCGATCTTCATAAGGGAGTGGGCTACGCAAGCTTATGACGCAGTCGATCAGATACCCGAGTCTATGCGAATCCGTCTGCTATCACTTCGTGCATTCACTGATGATGGGATGATGCTCAATGCCGACGTCGTAGATGGAATAGCGATAGAACCTGTTGTTACTCGGATGTTTGCTGATCCAGGGGTTAGTTACATTCACGTTCACAATGCCAAGCAGGGTTGCTACTCCGGACGAATAGATAGGGCGTAGTCGCCGCAGTCTCGGTGGCTCGTTCCTCTTTCGACTTTTCTGGTCACCAACTTTCCGCTATTGGCCGATTTCTGCCTGTCGTAGCGGGCAGTAATCGGCCAGAACCGGATGTTTAAAGCTGGGGCAATGAACTCGTCGAATTTCTTCCCGCTTTAAGAGTTTGCCGACGCGCTTTTACACACTCTGGGCTGGCAAGTAGAGTTAGGAAATCAACTCGTCCCTTTTTATAAAGTAGGTGCAAATGGTGGCTCCCTTCGTTCTCCAGGACTTTGATGTTGGATGGGTCGCCACCGACGCCGTCGGGCAGGTTGCGCTCTTCACTACGGGGGGGGCCGGGGCCGGTTCCTGATTCAGCAATGCCCTCCGTCGAAAACTCCGAAGAATTTGTCCTTTCATTGCCGGAGGTGTCCGATGTAGATCGGGTCACTGCCAGGGCTGGCGTAAACGCTTTCGTTGAATTTGCCAAACGTGGGTTCTTCGCGTACGACTGGTCAGACGTTCATCGCGATTCACGCCAGGCCTTGAGGGGGTATGAGCTGCAATGCCGCCCACTGAATCCACTGACACTTTTCGATTTGCCTGCCCCTTTACGGGCATTAGCTGAGGCTACTCGGCTATCTGATGTAACCTTCGGAGCACCCATCATAGTGATAGGTGATCAGGTTTCTTAGCCTTCATTCGGCGATTCGGAGCCGTTTTTTTTTGGGCCGGAAGCTTTCAGTTGCGTACCGCAGCTCCCGGCCAATAGCTGCGCTTCGCGATTGACGACTTTCGACCCTAAGCAGACGGTACCCACTTAGTGTCAGCTAAGCTGAAAATTTGCCGCTCAGAAGAACTGCCAAGCTCTCCGAAGATAAGCTCCACTTTAGTTGTTGGCTTTTGTAGAAAATCCAGGTTTTGGATAAGCGGAAGGATGACGGCCAATAGCTGTTCTGCATCCAAGCCTCGAAATATAGCCTCACAGTCGCCGCCATCGATTGCCATGTCATCGCTATCGAATTGACCTACGCCACTCCGAGCAAGCTGTGGCTTGAGTTCTTCAATAACGTTGCACCACGGTACAATGTCCTCGATGGAATGAGTGAAATGAAGGATCAGATGTTGCATCGGTTATTCCTGAAGTTCTGATGGTGATAGGAGCGCTGGCTATTTTCTTTCCTTTAACGTTTCGCCGGTGGAAACTCCTATTTCGAGGATTTTCATCCTTCATAGCGAGGCTTGCTTAAGCCTAGCTTGATTCCTCAATCACGGGCTGGCTGCTTTCGAACTGAAGACGCCCATGCGACTCACATCATGCAGCTAAGCAACGGCTGACTCCGGCAGCTATTGGCCGATTGCTGCCCCACAACAGAATCCCCTACGCTTGAAAAAAACGGTCGGGCCGGCATGAGCAAAGGGCACTGGACGCCTTGTCATCGATAATCTCTTCGCTGGCCAGGCGTCCTACTATCGCCGCCAACGTAACGCCAGGGTGCATTGCACAAACGTAGACGCCATCCACTTTTGGTAGATAGCCAATGATGGGGATGCCATCGGCAGGCATGGGCCTGAGTCCGACGCTAGCCTGTTCCGGATGTATGGAAACAACACCATGGAGTTCATCCTGAATTGTCTTGGCCGTTCGAAGCGCTATCGCTGCCGGCTGATTTTCCATGGCGTCGCCTAGGTAATCTTCTGCCGCCAGCAACGCACCATCCGAACCTTGCCTGACTTCCATTTCAGGGCTGGAGATGAGGGTGTGCACGAGGTTGGGTTGTGACTTGTAACGGATGAAAACAGCAGGCGAGGCCTCTATTGGCAGGGACACTCCAAGCATGTCTGTCAGCTTCGTGATGCCTGTTCCGGCTGCCAGTACGACAATATCGGCATCGATGATGCCCATTGTTGTTTTCACTCCGGTCACCGTTGCACTCTGGGTTACAAAACCGAGCACTCGCGTCTGAGTGAGAATCCGCGCCCCATGCGCCTGAGCACCTGCGATCAACGCATACGTAGCCGCCACTGCGTCCAGCGCTCCTTCTTCAGCCGCATATATCGCAGACAGCGGAGGGTTTTTGAGATTTGGTTCCAGGTCTAGAATCTGCGATCGAGACACCAGCTTTGCCAAAGCTTGATGACCTGAGATCGGCAGCGCTCCAATCGCCGTCACGCTGTAAGACAAGGCACCTGTCCATCGTATCTCCAGACCAGGCAGCTGCGTTTCGAGTAGGCGGTACTCCCTGATGGCAGAACCGCGAAGTTGCGCAATTGGGTCAGGGTCGGGGGGTGAGGTATTGAGCCAAGCGAATGAGGCGCCCGTTACTCCCGAAGCTATATCTTCAGCCTCTACCAAGGTGACATTCGCGCCTTTACCTGCCAAGTGATACGCCAATGACGCGCCAACGATGCCTGCACCAATGACAACGACTCGTTTGCCCTGACCATTTCCCATATCAACCTCCGCTCTGTCGATGTGCGGATGGTACGACAGCGGGATGATTTCATGACATGACAGCCTGATCGTTCAGCACGCTTTTTGAGTGTTTGCTCCTGGCCGAAAGCCGGCGGGTCAGGGGTTGAGCAGCTCCATGAGGTGGGTGGCATGGACATCTTCTGTTCGCATGAAGCCGCAGCGCAGGTAAAACGCATCGCCTGCAAAAGTATCGGTGGAAAGACGCACCTTCTGAAAGTGAAGAGCGGCGTGTGCAACCAACGCCTTCACCAGCGCGTGACCGACATGTTGATTTCTTGCCGCAGGCGCCACGTACACTCGCCGTAGCCTTGCGGTATTGGGCTGATTATAGGGATCAACTGATAGCCCTCCGATTCCTATCCCTTGCTGGTTCAAATACGCAGCCATGAGACATTCACCGGGCGCGTTGAAGCGATTCTTTCCTGAATGCCATTCCGAAATCAGACGCGTCAGAAATCTGAACCCTTCTGCAATTGCCTCTTTCTCCAAAGTAAGAACTTCCGCCGGCAGATACGTAATGTGTTGAATTTCGAATGGTTTCATTCATCGTCCCTGATTCGGTGTGATTCCTTTTTGGCTGATCGAGGGTGCGCTGGGCGCTTGCTATGAGCGATGCGAATGGCAGACACCGGCCAATAGCAGACAAGAGGAGCAAAAATAAGCTGCCCGTTATTCCTATGCATACGACAGAATGTGACCTTCCCTTATGTTTTTAGGCCTCGCACACCATGGACGACTCTCGTTTCACACCCGAGCAGGTGGCGTTGCGATCTGGTAATGCTCAGGTGGATAAGGATGTGAGGCAATGGTTAGTGGGCCTTCCAATCGCTGAGAGACTCGATTTTTTAAAGCAACTGTGGCCACTGAACTTTCGGTACTCACTCAGACTACTCCAAGTGGCACAGCTACCTAGGCAGAAAAACGAATGCGTGTTCAGGCACTGGCTGCGTGCTGGCCATCACAATACGGCGCAAGAACTCATCAAGCGGTTTGAGCCAGTTCTCGGGGAAAGAAAATTCTGGCAGATTGCTTCGCAAGAGACACTTTCACCGACTATGCGCGAATTCATGAATTACTACGGCCTTGGACGCCTGGACTCACAAGCCCAAGGAAAATAAACCTTGAGCCTTGTAGAAAATCTGTTTTCGGCGCAGCCGGATACTGACGCCATTGGTGCCGACTGTTCTCCGCTGGGTTGATTTCTCCTCTTAGTGCTAGGGCAAAAAACGACCATTAATAGGGGGAGAAGATGAACGAAGAATTCAGCTATGTCTGGCTATTACCGTTGCTTGAGAAACCTTTCGAAACGGCTGCACTCGATTTTCCAGATGCGGCAAGTGCTCTTAGCAAAAAATATACGCTACCTGCCGACATTGCGTTGCAGCCGCTGGTGATCACAGCCTTGACGTCGCATTCCGAATATTGGTCGGGACTGGCGCTTAAATGGCTGGAGGATGGTTTTCCTGTAGACATTGCGCTGACCGAGCTCTTGGCTCATTGCGCCGAGGACAAAACGCTGTCTCAGTCTCGCCGTCATAGAGCACGCAGGATTGTTGGCCGGTAAAATCATGGGGCTAAATCCTATGTCTGGCTGTTATCGGCCAAAAGGAGCCAGTCGAAGGCGTCCAGAAAATCAGGGGCGATTCAGTTTTTTGCGTCGAATGCCCCGCAGGCGACTACTATTTAATGGAAGTCTGGATCGTAGCCGTCTTCATTGTATTCCTGAATGAGTGACTGAGACGGCCTCACGCCAACCTCAACGTTAGCCCAATCTCTTACGCTTTTTGCCACACCATGGAAGCCGGGAAAGAGCGTTGAGCCATCAACGCCAAGTCGCGAGCAAAGGTCTAGTAAGGCGGGGGCTTCCTCAATCGGCAAGGTCATTTTGACAAGAGGTGTGTGGCTCCCTGTCATGCTGTAAATCTCTTCAACATCCTCTAGCGCTTCTACCTGATACAAGTCGTCTGGGTTATATCCTTTAACCTCATGTGTGGTAAATAAACCAGACTGAGCCGCCTGATTTTTGCTCGTTCCCCCTGGAGTCCTAATCACCTTCACTGTTTTCCAGTGCATCGCATAAGTGGTGTCCAGAGCCCAGATTGCAAGCCTCGGCATCTCTCTGCTATCAATCTCAAGGTTTGCCGATGAGGCAGCGAAGTAACAGGCGACAAAGCTTCTCTCAGTCCAGTCTAGGAGGCGCGTGGGCACATCGTAGTGTTGAGCTACGGCCATGATTTCGTATAGTTGGGTAGACGGCCAAGGGATATGTGGACTTTGGAACGACCCCCAACCATCGGCAAGCGTTCCGCTCAACTGTTCGGTGTAACCCGGAACATTTAGCCCTGAGCGATCACAGCCAATCAGAAATCTCCTCAATATCTCCAGCTCAAAGGCCACTTGCCCAGCCGTTGAGGCATCAAACATCCTCCTTGGCGAGCCATAGGCGAATGAGCCTGTTCCACGCCTGCACACTGATGGTGTCAGCTTGTACTCATCACTTGGCTGACCTCTAAAGATGAATCTTCCAGCACCCCAAATAGGGTTTAGAGGGGACAAGTGGTCAAGCAACTGGCGTGCAGTGTGGAAAGGTATGTCTATTGGATTTGCCATCGTTCCTTGACTCCGCTTCCGTTTGGCGAGTTCCAGTGTAATGGCCTTTTGATAGGCAGGCTATTGCAGTTCACTCAGGGCTATGGCCGCCTTGAACGGACGTTAATTGCGACCCTTTGAAGCGCTACGGATTTCGAAGAAACCTCCAAGCCTCAACGTAGGCCTGTTGTTAGGCCATTGCTGAACAGTCTGCTTTTGGCCGATAGATGCCGGTGTCGCGCTTCTGCGTATCTCCTGATAGATATCTAACGGATTGATCTGTCTCAGGATAAAGTGGCGTGTCAAATGATCAGGGAATGCACATGTCAAAATGATTCAGCGCTTGAACATTAATGAACAGATCTCTTACCTGAAGGTAGGTATAGAGCTAGGTATTTTTAGCGTATCGGACGCTGCCCAATGGGCAGATGATCAAATCGCTACACAAGAAGACCCTGCCTACGAGCTGATAGAGCTTTCACTCATGAGTGACTCGAACCCGTACGAGATTGCAGATCAGTTGGTTCGAATTGGGGTGCCCTCGTTAAACCCCGCTGAGGTCTTGCCGTGTCTGCTCGCCAAGGCACATAAGAGGCTCCTCAACGAACCAGATTTTGGACGGATTTTAGCGGAGGGGCTGTACCGATCTTGGTCAGCCTCAATCTACGACTTCCCAGAAATCTTGAGTCCATGCGGTTACTTCGACGATGCCTATTCATTGGCTGAGAACGGGGTATATGGGACGACCGATCAGATAACGCGCGAGCTACTTGAGTTCACCTCTCGATTCAAGAATTGCGCTGAGCTTTTTAGCGCCTAAATGACAGATGTGGGAGAAGGCTAGCAGCTGCGAGAGGCCGCTTTCGACCCAAAGCGGACGCTCGCGGCAGGCAGAAATTGGCGGATTGCTGACTGCGGTGAGGGGCTGTATACGCCCCCCTCAAGCAGGCGTCGCTCGATCCTCTTGGTTACGGAGCGAAACAATCGCACCACTGGAAAAAGTGGAGTACACATGGACAAGAAGGCTAAGAACATACTTTTTAAAACATACTGGGGTAGCAATGGCTGGCTTCCTGCCCCGAAGACGGAACCTCAGGACTTCGCCTATGCAAAAGCTCAGGGCTTGATGTTTGGACCCGCGAGCATCGGCCACGACCAGTGCGTGGGCGAGGTATTGGACATGGTCAAGCGAATCCCCGCAGCCAAGGCCGCCCGCGCATTTGTAGCCAGCCTTTCCACAAGAAGACTGGATTGGCGGTCTGGCGTGGCTTCATATCATCTTGCCTGCCAGATGGCTCTTCATCATTACGCGCCGGCTGTTTGTGGTCACAGCTACCTTCCAGACGGTACGGTCACCGCCACAATTTATACGTGCGCTGTTTGTCGCGATGTGGTGCCCGGCCTCACGGTCGGTGACGATCAATACACAGATGTGAACCTCAATGTCCTCAATTTCGAGCGCATAAAATGGGGCGGCGTCCGCCACGGCAAGTTGATCTATACATGGTTCGACCTCCAAGAACTGTTGCGTGCTGACATCCCCGATCCGAAGGAAGAGGATGTAGCAATTCTCCAGGCAATCCTTGGGATCATCGACCTAAGCCAACCTGGCGACCACGCCGGCACATTGGAAAAACGGCTGACAGCCGTAGTGAAGTCTTCAAAGAACGAGCGGCGGGTGATTATCGACGTCCTTGCACACTTAGACGTGCTCAAGCCAGCGTCTTTCGAACGGCCCATTCACAGCAGAAGCGACTGGTCGGAAGCGGCTGCATGCTGGCGCGGAGAGGACAAGTTCGATCACGAGGCAGTGCGCAAACATTTCGGCAAGTGGCTCCACAGGTGAGGTCAACCAGCATTCGACCTGGGCGTTGTCCATTTTTGGCCGATGGATGTCGGTCGCGAGTGTCCACTATCGGCCAGAAGCAGCCCTTCCGCAAATCTCCAAACGCGTTTACAAACCAGATACCGGCACAAGTTTAGGCGAGACGTGATGACACTTTCCAAAGGCAATATCATAAAGCTGATCGAGGTTGACCAAACAAAAGTAGTGCTCTCTGATTGGCTGAACTCCCGGGAGGCGGCTCCTGGAGATATCGCGGAGGTGGAAGCGATTTCGATGGGTGAGGCTGGATGTATCGTTCGCTTGCTGTGCGAGCCACATTCAGGATCTCCCGAATGGAGAGCTTCATATTTTGAGGCTGGATTGACCTATGAGGTGCTTCATAGCTAGCCCAATGATGTCCCCTCTTGAATGTCTGTTCAGGGCCGACTTCCACCTATCGCCACAGTCAGCTTGGGGTCGATTGCTGCCACACGTAGTCTGAGTAGATATCAACCCTGACCCTATTCGCCGTCATCGAACCGCTGGGGTAAGCTTCGCGCCAGAGGCTTCACCCACCAAAGAGAATAAACGGCGATGGGCTTGTTCAGTCGATTGTTCGGTGATCGCTTCACACAACCCCCACCCGATGAACCACGGTTGAGCGATGCCGCGATTATGCGTGAGCTTTATCCATTCGGTGCGCAACTGAAAACGTTCACCCAGGCCCTGTTGGCGCGGCTGCCTGAAAAGGAACGTGCGCGTCTCGTGAGAAGGGTGTCGCGCTATTACAACCTAGGTGAAGACCCGGTCACCGCGTTGGTCAGTGGGCTTTTGGACGCTGAGGAAGGCCAGTTACTCAATAATCTGGTTCTCATGGCCGTGGACGTGCACGGCTTCGATGATTTCAAGTACCTGGCACTGAAACTGGTTGAAGCCAGCGGTATTGACCAGGTTTATGCCTACAAGCTGGAAGAGACGACATCACTGATGCAAGTGCTGATCGATTTCGATCAATGGCTGACCGGGTTCGGGAAGCGCTTTCTGCATGTGGATACAGGCGGTGCCGATTATGTGGGTTGCATCATTGAGCAAGATTGCGTCACAAACCTGATCGTGCTGGCTAAGCAGGCTGGCATCGACGCAAGGCTCGATCCCTTTTGAGACAAGTTGGCTGACCGCTATCGACCCAAAGCGGACATTTGACAAAAAGTAAGCGGTAACGAATTTTTCACTGTGGCTCCAATTCTGACCATAAACAACTGCGCCCAATGCCGGCCATTAACGTACCGTAGTCTTCAAAATTACTGGCACTCACCTCATCCTGGCTAGTCCACGTTGCTTCACACTCTTCGCACACCCACAGCAAAATATTTGTGGAGCGCACCCGCATTGCTCGAACGTAACCTTGGCTGCACCTTTGGCACTCAATCAGCATACAAATAATCTCTGACAGGACTTCGATGTAGTCTAATCCTATCGGCTGCTTCTGGCCGATAGCTGTCAGTCGTTCCATAGGCAGCACGCCGTCGTGAACTGTGCCGGAATGCGTATGAAGCCAGTGCTTTTCTTCCGTGCTGTGCTGATTATTGAGCGGGCAGTATTGGACAGGGGAGGGTGGGTTAAGGTTTATCCAAGCGCGGCCATCTGCATGTAAAACCAGGCGGGTCAGTCACGGGATTCCCCTTGTCTGTTCGTACTTGCGCCTTCAATTGTCCGACGTTGATCCGGGGCGTACTTTCCACCATTGGCGCGGTTGAGCTGCAGACGCTTGGAACGACCCGCTATGCCTGTAAGTCTACCTGTGTCTACTCACGGGTAAGGTACAGTGCAATGGATAAGACAATCACCGTCGATCAACTGGCGACCACTGACCTGAGATCAATCAACGAGATATGGCTCGGCGGGACTCATACCCAGCTATGCCTATGGCGTGGCGAACAGGTCTTCACCCACGAGATGATGAGCGAGGGCACCCACGATCAGAATGTCAGACGTCTTTGCGTGAAGGTGGTCAACCCTGGCGATCACGCTGCTGTGGCCAACGTTGAGGTGATGGTGCGCGAACGGCTGGAAAAGATGGGGAAGGAAGGCGAGTTTTATCCGGCTGAGGAGACGGACACTCATCGATAGCACCCAGCAGCTCTGGTAAAAAATAGGGTCTCGGCTAGTCGTGAGTGCCTCAGTACGCCATTTGAGCATGTGTTGCGATTTCCGCTTTATGGGCAAATTGCACTAGCTCTGTGCTTTGGCGCTCCTGTACTGTTCGTTCCACCAGATGACAAGTTCAGCATGTTGCTCGTGAGTGATCCATGCGAAATTTGTTTTGTCCGCCGGGTCGCCCCCAAAGACTAAGGGCTTCGTATACCACTTGATCTTGCCAGCGAAACGCTCGTCCGGCTCAAGGGAAATCTGCTGGGGAAGGGCAAACGGCGCGGCATAGGACGCATCGAGTGGCAGCGTCGGAATGGTAAACATTACTCCGGAAGAGTTGATGACGATAAAGTCGTCCCATCCTCTTAGACCTAATAGCGTGTACCCCGGAAGATGATGATCAAATCCGTAGGCATTCATGGCAGCTAAGCTTTCATCCTCCGTGAAGATGATGAAATAGTCGTCGTTTTGCCAACCTTCGTTCATGAGGGGATGACTCACTTTTGGCAGATAGGGAGGTACTCGGTGTGCTACCAGCGTCTCGTGGCCGACAGAGAGCAACGGTTGCTTACAGTCGGATGATTGTCTGATCACAGAAGGGCTGCATTGTTTTGGTACAGGCGCAAATCACTGGGAGCGTAGACGTTGCCATTCATTCCAGCAGTCCTCCGCGACGATGTCTGGATAACCACGATCTTCTTCCATTGCCAAGGCTGCGCTAAAAGGCAAAGCGATGCAGGTGGATCTGTCTCGGATTTCACACACCTCAATCTCGGTAAGCGGCTGGCCCTTTTTATCCTCGGCGGCTTGCAGCACTGCCGCCAGAGCCGGCACAAAGACTAGACATAACGGATCTGTAGTCATCAGTTTCTTCCCTGAGTCGATTAGAAATTGCATGGTAGGCCAGTTTCGGATGTCAACATTACCTCGAAGTGCGAACTTCAAAGTTAGCGTAGCGCGCTGCTATGTGGTGGCAGGAAGACTTATTGTAAGCGTCTGCCAAAGTCACCTTGTATGACTCAGAACGGTATAAGCAGTCCTTCAGAAAGCCGTAGGACGGCTGATAATCCATGGCCTGACCTCATCCGGCGTCATGAAAAGCCTCGTTTATCGCGTTGAGCAAAG
>Ga0308167_1003104_pt1 | contig 13828 bp, 13 predicted proteins | sample PhyCR1_2_FD_202138 | JGI IMG/M metagenome (GOLD analysis project Ga0308167, IMG submission 202138) | Phyllosphere microbial communities from UC Gill Tract Community Farm, Albany, California, United States - DLSLRC.R1 | ecosystem: Host-associated > Plants > Phyllosphere > Unclassified | place... | reverse complement strand
CTGGTCGAAAGTGACGGAGGCGGTGAAGCGGGCGACGAAGGCGTCGACGGGTTCACTGAAGCGGCCGCCCCAGGACTGATTGGTCTTGTCAGTGCTCATGAATTCGCTCGTATCGGCTTGAAGAAATGGCGTGAAACGCTGGCGCGGATAATAACAGGGTTGCCAATCCTGTCGCTGACCCCGGTCGACAGGTTTTTTCGCGGATGTGTCAGGCATATCCGGCGCGGTCTGCAGGGAATTTACAAAAGGATATTTTTTGATTGAGCAATATCGTTCCGACGAACGTCTACAGTGGACATAAGGGTCGGTGCGAATGCGGATCATGCAAAGGTCTGGCCACTGGCTATAAGAAGAGGGGGCGGGTGAGTTGTCCTTGAGTCAACCACCGAGAGAAACGCAGGAAACACTGGGCTCCGAGCAGTACCAGGCGGACGCTGGCAAATATTGCTGGCCGACGTACGGCACTTTTTGGCGCTCGGGCTAGTCTTAGCGTGGATCGCGGTGACGGAGGTCACTACACCTGTCTACGCTATCCTTGTGCGAGACTCACGCAGGAATCCAGCGCAATATGAATGTCCTGATCGTTGATGACGAACCCCTGGCTCGCGAGCGCCTAAGCCGTATGGTGAGCGAGCTCGAGGGTTACACAGTCCTGGAGCCCAGTGCCACGAATGGCGAGGAGGCGTTAGCGCTGATCGACAGCCACAAACCGGATATCGTGTTGCTCGATATCCGCATGCCGGGCCTCGATGGCCTGCAGGTTGCTGCCCGACTGTGCGAACGCGAGACGCCGCCGGCCGTGGTGTTTTGCACCAGTCCCGATGAATTTGCCGTGGAAGCCCTGCAGGCCAGCGCCGTGGGCTATGTGGTGAAACCTGTGCGAACCGAACACTTGAATGAGGCCCTGAAGCGGGCTGAACGTCCCAATCGGGCGCAACTTGCAGCCCTGACCCGTCCCGCTGCCGAAAGTGGCAACGGTCCACGCAGCCACATCAGCGCGCGCACCCGCAAAGGCATCGAGCTGATTCCGCTGGATCAGGTGGTCTACTTCATCGCCGACCACAAATACGTGACCCTGCGTCACGAAGCCGGCGAAGTGCTGCTCGACGAACCTCTCAAAGCCCTCGAAGACGAATTCGGCGAACGCTTTGTGCGTATCCACCGCAACGCGCTGGTCGCTCGCGACCGCATCGAGCGATTGCAACGCACACCACTGGGACATTTCCAGTTGTTTCTCAAAGGTCTCAATGGCGATGCGCTGATTGTCAGTCGTCGGCATGTGGCCGGTGTACGCAAGATGATGCAGGGACTTTGACCCGGTCTTTACCGGGCGTTCCAGATTCTTTTACCCGGCATGGCAGGCCAGGGAGGCCACGCCGTTTTCTGATTCAGGTCAAAGTGGAATTGACTGAGCTGTTATTATCCGCCGTATCTATTCAGTTACGGATTGTTCCATGTCCCCTCGCGAAATCCGCATCGCCACCCGTAAAAGTGCGCTGGCCCTCTGGCAGGCCGAATACGTCAAAGCCCGTCTCGAGGCGGCCCACCCGGGCCTGCTGGTGACGCTGGTGCCCATGGTCAGTCGCGGCGACAAGCTGCTCGACTCACCACTGTCGAAGATCGGCGGCAAGGGCCTGTTCGTCAAGGAGCTGGAAACCGCGCTGCTGGAAAACCAGGCCGACATCGCCGTGCATTCGATGAAGGACGTGCCGATGGATTTCCCGCAAGGGTTGGGCCTGTTCTGTATCTGCGAGCGCGAAGATCCGCGCGATGCTTTCGTCTCCAATACCTACGCAAGCCTTGAAGCTTTACCGAGCGGAGCCATCGTCGGCACCTCGAGCCTGCGTCGGCAGACACAGCTGCTGGCGCGTCGCCCGGACCTGCAGATCCGCTTTCTGCGCGGCAACGTCAATACCCGTCTGGCCAAGCTCGACGCCGGCGAATACGACGCGATCATCCTCGCCGCTGCCGGTCTGATCCGCCTCGGCTTCGAAGATCGCATCACTTCGGCGATCAGTGTCGATGACAGTCTGCCGGCCGGTGGCCAGGGCGCGGTCGGCATCGAATGCCGCAGCGCCGACCACGAAATTCACGCCTTGCTCGCGCCTTTGCACCACGCCGATACCGCTTCGCGGGTGAACGCGGAACGCGCCCTCAACAAACATTTGAACGGCGGCTGCCAGGTACCGATCGCCTGCTACGCCGTGCTCGAAGGCGAGCAGTTGTGGTTGCGCGGACTGGTCGGTGAGCCAAGCGGCGGCAAGTTGCTCAGCGCCGAAGCCCGGGCGCCGCGTGCTGACGCTGAAGCCTTGGGCGTACAGGTCGCTGAAGACCTGCTCAAGCAAGGCGCCGACGACATTCTCAAAGCGGTGTACGGCGAGGCGGGTCACGAGTGACGGCCTGGCGCCTGCTGCTGACGCGCCCTGCGGATGACTGCGCGGCGCTGGCCGAACAGTTGGCCGGGCACGGGATTTTCAGCAGTTGCCTGCCGCTTTTGGACATTGTCCCGCTGCCGCTCTCTGACAGTATTCGTCAGGCGATGTCGCGATTGCCCGCTTGCAGCGCAGTGATCGTGGTCAGCAAGCCGGCGGCGCGGATCGCGGTGGATCTGCTCAAGTCCGCAGGCACGCCGCCATTGAGCATGCCGTGGTTCAGCGTCGGCGCGGCGACCGCAGAGATTCTTCGCGATCATGGTCTCGATGTGAGCTTCCCGGCTGACGGCGATGACAGTGAAGCCTTGCTGCAATTGCCACGTTTGCGCGAGGCGGTTAGCGAGCCCGGTGCGCAGGTGATGATCCTGCGCGGTGAGAGCGGTCGTGAACTGCTCGCCGAGCGCCTGCGCGCGCTAGGTGCTAGTGTCGAGTATCTGGAGTTGTATCGCCGCGACCTGCCAGCCTACCCGCCAAACGAGCTGCCGCGGCGGATCGAAGCGGAACGCTTGAACGGGCTGGTGGTCAGCAGTGGACAGGGTTTCGAGCACCTGCGGCAAATGGCCGGCGATGCCTGGCCGAAGATTGCGCAGTTGCCGTTGTTTGTACCAAGCCCGAGAGTCGCCGAGCTGGCACGTGCCGCCGGGGCTCAAACAGTTGTGGATTGCCGCGGCGCGAGTGCCGCGGCTTTGCTGACGGCGTTACGGGAATTTCCCGTGCCGTTTTCTAATGCAAAGGATGGATACGTGAGCGAAACAGCCTTGCCAAAAGATGACGTCCAGCCTGCGCTCGATGCCCAGGTTGAAACTCCACCACCGGCCAAAGAGCCGCGCCGAGGCAATGGACTGGCGATTGTCGCCTTGCTGCTCGGTGCCGCCGGTGTCGCCATCGGTGGTTGGGGTGTCTGGCAGGTGCGCCACCTGCAGAGCAACACGCAGCAACAGTCGAGTCAGGTGCAGGCGTTGAACGATCAGGCGCAGAGTCTGAAGCTCAACGAACAGCGTCTGACCGAGCGTCTGGCGCAGTTGCCCGGTGCTGACGAACTCGCCGAACGCCAGCGTCTGGTGACGCAATTGCAGGGCGATCAGCAGCGCCTCAATCAGCGTCTGGAAACCGTCCTCGGCGCCAGCCGCAAGGACTGGCGTCTGGCCGAGGCCGAGCACTTGCTGCGTCTGGCCAGCCTGCGCCTGTCGGCGTTGCAGGACATCAGCAGCGCCCAGGCACTGGTGCAGGGCGCCGACGAAATCCTCCGTGAACAGAACGATCCGGGTTCCTTCGCCGCGCGCGAGCAAGTGGCGAAAACCCTGGTTGCCTTGCGCAGCACCGAACAGCCGGATCGCACCGGGCTGTTCCTGCGCCTCGGCGCTTTGCGCGATCAGGTCATCGACCTCACCGAGCTGGCGCCGGAGTACAAGGATCGCGGCGAGTCGCTGCTGGGCCTGACTGCCGACGGCGACGGCGCCAGCCGCTGGGCGCAGTGGTGGGACAAGGTATCGCGCTATATCCGCATCGATTTCAACGCTGACAAGAACGTCAAGCCGCTGCTGGCCGGACAGAGCCTGAGCCAGGTGCGCCTGGCCCTGAGCCTGGCGCTGGAGCAAGCGCAGTGGGCGGCGCTCAATGGTCAGGCGGCGGTCTATACCCAGGCGCTGGCCGAGGCGCGCGATGTGCTCAAGGGCAATTTCAACCCGGACAACCCGCAAAGCAAAGTCATGCTGGAGCAGGTCGCCGAGCTGAGCAAGGAACCGGTCACCGTCCAGACGCCGGATCTGGCGGGCACCTTGAGCGCCGTGCAAGGGTATCTGGAGCGACGTAACGTCAATGCCGAGGAATCGGTGAAACCGTTCGCCAAGCCTGCCGGCAACCAGGCGCAGGAGGCGACCCCATGAAGCGCCTTTATGTAATCGTGTTTCTGGTCATCGCCGCGACGGCAGCGCTGGGCCTGGCGATCGCCGAGCATTCCGGTTACGTGCTGGTGGCGTACAAGAGCTTCCGCTACGAGGCAAGTCTGTGGGCGACACTGGCAGTGATCGCGGTGCTGTGGCTGCTGTTCTGGGGCATCAAGGTGCTGGCCGAGCTGGTGATGACCTCTACCGGCGTAGTCAATCCCTGGTCGCGGCGCAATCGCAGTCGCCGCGTGCAAGTGGCGATCGAACACGGCCAACTGGATCTGGCTGAAGGCCGCTGGGCCAGTGCGCAGCGGCATCTGACCCGCGCAGCGGAAGCCGAACGTCAGCCACTGCTTTACTACCTCGGCGCCGCACGTGCGGCGAACGAGCAAGGTCAGTACGAAGAAAGCGATCGTTTGCTTGAGCGCGCGCTGGAACGTCAGCCGCAAGCCGAATTGGCGATCGCCCTGAGTCACGCGCAACTGCAGACCGATCGCGGCGACACCGATGGTGCACTGGTGACGTTGCAGGCGATGCACAAGCGGCATCCGCGCAGCGCACAGACACTGCGTCAATTGCAGCGTCTGCATCAGCAACGTGGCGAATGGTCGGCGGTGATTCGTTTGCTGCCGGAGTTGCGCAAAGACAAAGTGCTGCCGCCAGCCGAACTGGCCGAACTCGAGCGTCGCGCCTGGGGTGAAAACCTGTCCCTGGCATCCCATCGCGAAGAAGACGGTACGGTGGGTTTGCAGTCACTCAAGCGAGCCTGGGAGCAGCTGACTTCGGCGCAGCGTCAGGAGCCGCCGTTGGTGCTGGCCTATGCCGAGCAATTGCGCCAGTTGGGCGCTCAGGTCGAAGCCGAAGAAGTGCTGCGCACAGCGCTCAAGCGCAAGTACGACAGTCATCTGGCGCGGCTCTATGGTCTGGTTCGTGGCAGCGATCCTGCGCGTCAGCTGCAGACTGCCGAAGGCTGGCTCAAAGAGCACCCGGCCGATCCGAGCCTGTTGCTGACCCTCGGGCGTTTGTGTCTGCAAACCAGTCTGTGGGGCAAGGCGCGTGACTATCTGGAAAGCAGTCTGCGTGTGCAGCGCAATCCGGAGACCTGTGCGGAATTGGCCCGTCTGCTTGCACAGCTTGGCGATACCGAGCGCAGCAACCAGTTGTTCCAAGAAGGTCTGGGACTGCTCGATGAACGCCTGCTGGCGGCGCCTTTGCCGGTGGCGGCGAAGGTGTGAAAGGCGAGGGAGGATGCTCCCTCGCGAACTTTTCATGCTGAAAATTCCGCTTCTTTGCGCGCTGGAGGCAAATTCCTACAGTTCGCTTCATCATTTCCTCTTGAGCCTGTCGGGTTTTCCCTACACCTGTGGTGAACTGTCGGCAGGCCCTCGCCTTGAAAGGCTGACACGCTTTCCTCTACCGTAACCGTCTGTCTCTACTGTTACGGAAAAGCCATGTCGTTGGCCTGCTCACGCTCCTTGTTCTTCATGGCTTTCATTGCGGGGGCCTTTGCTCTGGGAGCTTCCTATTACCTCGAATACGCAGTCGGTCTGACGCCTTGCAGTCTGTGCCTGGTGCAGCGGTTGTTCCTCACCTTGCTGTGCGTTGGTTGCGGCGTGGCGGCGGTGCATGGCCCTCGCCGAGTTGGCTTGTGGTGGTACTGGCTGTTTGCGCTGGGCGCCAGTCTGGGTGGAACTACCGCTGCGTGGCGGCAGGTGTTGATCCAGAGTGACTCGATGTTGCAACTGGTCAAATGCTCGCCCACCGTGGAGTCGCTGTTCAGCGGTCTGCCGTGGATCTGTGCCTTGCAGCGGATGTTCAAGGGCGGTGCCGACTGTGCGGAAATCTCCTGGACGCTGTTCGACCTGAGCATTCCGGAATGGAGCCTGCTGTTTTTTGTCGGCGTGTCGATTCTTGCGGTTTATCAGTTGCTGCGACTGATCTGGAGCGCTCTGCAACGACCGGTCAGCGACGAAGCGTCGCACTACACGCTGGTCAAGGATTAAACACTTGTATGAACTTTATCTCCTGCGTACCTTGAAGCCATAGGCGTGCGGGCATAATCTGGCCGGCACGTGTCATTGGAATTATGTTGCTCGATGACGCTCTGCCCGATCGTCCACCCTGTCAAATCAGAACAGGGGCGCGGGTGTAGAGCAGCATGACCCACAAGGGAAGAGAGATCGCCATGCTCGAAAGTTGTCAGAATGCTCAGGAACGTTGGGGTGGGGTTCATCTGCTGATCGACCGCTGGTTGCAGGAGCGTGAAGAGCTGATCGGCGCCTACGACAAACTCGGTGCGCAGCCTGATTCGCTGTCCGAAAGCCGCAAACCTCTGTTGGAGTTCTGCGGCGTGCTGGTCGATTACGTATCGGCTGGGCACTTCGAAATCTATGAACAGCTGACTGGCGAAGCCAAGGCGTTCAACGACAAGCGCGGTCTGGAACTCGCCGAGACCATTTACCCACGCATTGACGTCATTACCGAGAAGCTGCTCGCGTTCAATGATCTGTGCGATGAAGGCAAATGCGTTGCGGAGAAATTCAAGGAATTGGGCGGCTTGCTGCATGAGCGCTTCGAACTTGAAGACTGCCTGATCGAAGTGCTGCACACGGCACACAAGGCAGAAGATCCGGTTCAGGCCTGATCCACGTCCTTCATGAAAAACGGTGCGCCCGAAAGCGCACCGTTTTTTTATGCCTGATCAGCTCGTCGCGCCACGCAATTCCACTTCAAATACCAGTGGTGTGAATGGCGCAATCAGGTCGCCGGCACCGTCGGCGCCATAAGCCTGATCCGATGGAATCACCAATCGCCATTTCGCCCCCACCGGCATGTTCTGCAAAGCGGTGCGCCAACCGGCGATCACGCTGTCGAGGTTGAACCATTGCGGCTGGGCGTTCTGATCGAACACGGTGCCGTCCGGCAGCTTGCCGACATACAACACCTGCACTTTGCCGTCCGGACCAGCCTTGGCGCCAGTGCCCGGAACCAGTTCAGTCAGGAGGATGCCATCGGCCAGTTCCTTCACCCCCGGTTTGGCTTTTTCCGCACTGAGAAAGCGTTGCTCGTTTTCCATCGCGGCATCGCTCGACTGCCGTGATGCCTGCTCGGCATTGCGCGATTCGTGATCGGCCAGAATCTGTTCGATACGCGCTTCACTCAGCGCCAGCGGCTTGCCCTGATACGCCTGTTGCAGACCTTCGATCAGTGCCTGGATCTGCAATTGCGGCACCTCCTGACGCAGCCGTTCGCCGAGGCTGGCACCGAGGCTGTAAGCCAGGTCATGAGCATCGTTTGCCGTAGTTTTTTCATCGGCATACGCCGCCGAAAAAACCATGCAGAGGGACAACATAAAGTAGCGCGACATGGGCACTCTCCGACCTGAGATGCGGGGGATTATGCCAGTGCCGACGCCTGCATCGGTGAACTGCTTTTTTCCGCACGCAGAACATTTGGGCTTCGGTGCAACGCAACGGCAGAGATACTGTCAACATGCCCTAGCGGCGGTATCAGCAGAGGTCTAGTATGAGCCGCACTCACGTCAGCCAGGAGGTAAACCATGTCGGCCACCAAGAAGCCTGTAAATACTCCGTTGCACTTACTCCAACAGTTGTCGGGCAGCCTGCTCGAGCATTTGGAAAACGCTTGCTCGCAAGCCTTGGCTGATGCTGAAAAACTGCTCGCCAAGCTGGAAAAACAGCGTGGCAAAGCGCAGGAAAAACTGCACAAATCGCGCACCAAACTGCAGGACGCCGCCAGCGCCGGCAAAGCCAAGGCACAGAACAAAGCCAAGGCTTCGGTGAAAGAACTCGAAGACCTGCTCGACGCGTTGAAAGATCGTCAGTCCGAGACCCGCAGCTACATTCTGCAACTCAAGCGCGATGCTCAGGAAAGCCTGAAGCTGGCCCAGGGTGTTGGCCGCGTTCAAGAAGCAGTGGGCAAAGTTCTGTCGTCGCGTTCGGTCAGACCGGCAGCAGCACCAGCGAAGAAAACCGCCGCCAAACCTGTTGCAAGCAAAGCCCCGGCGAAGGCCGCAGCGGCCAAGCCTGCTGTTGCGAAAACCGCCGCCAAACCAGCGGCCAAGGCGCCAGTGAAAGCGGCTGCCAAACCAGCGGCGAAAACTGCAGCGAAGAAGCCAGCGGCGAGCGCGGCAAAACCGGCGGCTAAAACCACCGCAGCCAAACCTGCTGCAGCCAAGCCAGCAGTGAAAGCCACCCCTGCCAAAGCCGCTGCAAAACCGGCCGCGAGCAAAGCTGCACCGGCGAAAACCGCAGCCGCCAAACCTGCTGCCAAAGCAGCGGCAAAACCTGCAGCGAAACCTGCTGCCAAGACCGCCGCTGCGAAGCCTGCTGCCAAGACTGCGGCCAAGCCGGCCGCCGCCAAACCTGCTACGAAAGTGGCGGTAAAACCGGCTGCCAAACCAGCCGCCACATCGGCAGCAAAACCTGCGACAAAAACTGCTGCGAAACCGGCCACCAAGCCTGCTGCGAAACCCGCTGCTGCCAAGCCTGCGACCGCTGCTGCAAAACCGGCCGCCAAGCCAGCCGCAAAACCAGCGGTGAAAAAGCCTGCTGCTGCCAAGCCAGCCGCGACCAAACCGGCTGCTGCTCCAGCCGCCAAGCCTGCGCCTGCGGCTACCCCGGCTGCTCCAGCTACCTCGACACCGTCGTCCGCTGCTCAATCGACCCCTTCGACTGCGCCAGCACCAGCCGCTTCGTCGAACGTCAGCAGCACCCCGACCAGCGCTTCCTAAGTGCCGGTTGCCGCGACGCGCAGCACTTGCAGCGCGTCGCGGTTCAGGCTGGCGGCAGTGCCGGCCAGATCTTCCAGCCAGGTCACCGAACCTGCATCGTTGCGCGCCCACTCCTGCGCCACACCTTCCAGCCGTGACAGCAAGGTTCGCTCAGCTTCAAGCTCAAGTGACTTGATCTGCTCGCGCATGCCCGCCACCACCGCATCATCGACGGCCCGCGCTTTCCATTGCATGCGCAAGGTTCGCAGCGGTTGCACCACCTCGATATCCCACGGCGTGGTCAAGGCCTTGAGCAAACGAACGCGCGACTCATCGCAGGTCACTGCGCGCTGCTCAAGCCACAAACCGCACAGCAACAGGCAGACATTGGCGCCCGCCGTTTGCAATTGCAGGCAGGCATCTTCCACACCCGGCCGGGCGTAGACATCAAGGGCAAAGCTCCACAGGTCAGAGGACATCGTGCTACTCGCGCCAGTTGTGAGCGAAGCTGGTAGACTCCGCCGCCATTATGATCCGACTTCAGAACCTGACTTTACAGCGTGGCCCGCAACGTCTGCTAGAAGACGCCGAGCTGACCCTGCACGCCGGCCACAAAGCCGGCCTCATCGGCGCCAACGGTGCCGGCAAATCCAGTCTGTTCGCCTTGCTGCGCGGCGAGTTGCACCCGGATTCGGGCGACTGCCTGCTGCCCGCCGACTGGCGCATTGCGCATATGCGCCAAGAGGTCGACACCCTCGAACGCCTGGCGGTCGATTATGTGCTCGATGGCGACCTGCGTCTGCGTGAGGTGCAACGCGAGCTTGCCGCCGCCGAGGAGGCCCACGACGGCACCGCACTGGCGCGGCTGCACGCCGAACTCGACAGCGCCGACGGCTACACCGCCGATGCGCGGGCGCGCAAGCTGCTCGCCGGCCTGGGTTTCACCAATGAGCAGATGGACCGTCAGGTAGGCGATTTCTCCGGTGGCTGGCGGATGCGTCTGAATCTGGCGCAGGCGCTGATGTGCCCGTCTGATCTGCTGTTGCTCGACGAACCGACCAACCACTTGGACCTCGACGCGATCATCTGGCTCGAAGAGTGGCTGAAGAGCTATCCGGGCACTTTGCTGCTGATTTCCCACGACCGTGATTTCCTCGACGAAGTGGTCGATCACGTCGCCCATGTCGATCAGCGCAAACTGACGCTCTATCGCGGCGGCTACACCGCGTTCGAACGCGCTCGTGCCGAGCGTCTGGCCCAGCAGCAACAGGCCTACGAGAAGCAGCAGGCGCAGCGTGCGCACATGGAAAGCTACATCGCCCGCTTCAAGGCCCAAGCGACCAAGGCCCGTCAGGCGCAGAGCCGGATCAAGGCACTGGAGCGCATGGAAGAATTGTCGGCGGCCCACGTCGATTCGCCGTTCGATTTCGTCTTCCGCGAGTCGACCAAGATCTCCAGCCCACTGATCGACCTGTCCGATGCGCGCCTGGGTTATGGCGACAAGACCATCCTCGAGAAGGTCAAGCTGCAACTGACCCCCGGTGCACGGATCGGTCTGCTTGGGCCGAACGGTGCGGGTAAATCGACGCTGATCAAGAACCTCGCCGGCGAGCTCGAGCCGCTGGCCGGGCGCCTGACCCGTGGCGAAAACACCGTGGTCGGCTACTTCGCCCAGCATCAGCTCGACTCGCTGGACTCCAAGGCCAGCCCGTTGCTGCACTTGCAGCGCCTGGCACCGAGCGAGCGTGAGCAGACCCTGCGTGACTTCCTCGGCGGTTTCGACTTCCGTGGCGCGCGCATCGATGAGCCGGTGCTGAATTTCTCCGGTGGCGAGAAGGCCCGTCTGGCCCTCGCTTTGATCGCCTGGGAACGGCCGAACCTGCTGCTGCTCGACGAACCGACCAACCACCTCGACCTGGAAATGCGTCTGGCGCTGACCATGGCCCTGCAGGAATTCAGTGGTGCGGTGCTGGTGGTCTCTCACGATCGGCACTTGCTCAAGAGCACCACCGACAACTTCTATCTGGTTGCCGACGGCAAGGTCGAAGAGTTCGACGGTGATCTCGAAGACTACGCACGTTGGCTGGTGGAATACCGTCAGCGCAATGCGCCGGTCAGCAACACGCCGGTCAACCCGGACAAGACCGACAAGAAAGCTCAGCGCCAAGCGGCTGCAGCGTTGCGTCAGCAACTGGCGCCGCACAAGCGCGAGGCTGACAAGCTTGAAGCCGAGCTGGGCAAGCTTCACGAGAAACTGGCCAGGGTCGATGCCAGCCTCGGTGACAGCGATATCTACGAGCCGGCGCGCAAGAATGAATTGCGTGATCTGCTCGCCGAACAGGCCAAATTGAAGGTGCGTGAAGCCGAGCTGGAAGAGGCCTGGATGGAAGCCCTGGAAACCCTGGAAAGCATGCAGGCGGAGCTGGAGGCGTTGTCCTGATGGAAACCTTCGAGCTGCCCTTTGCGGCGGTGTGGGTCGAGCCCATCTGGTTCACCGCGCAGATTCTGCTGATTCTGCTGGCCGGTTACCTCACCCAGCGTTTCGTTGCCAAAGGCCTGACTCGCCTGGGTGAGCGCTATCCGTTTCCACCGCAGTTGCTGATGCCGCTGCGCGGCGTGTTGCGCTGGCTGATCATGGGCAGCGCGCTGCTCTTCGTGCTCGAGCGCCTCGGCGTTTCGGCCACGGTGCTGTGGACGGCGCTGTCGGGATTTGTCGCGGTGGCGGCGGTGGCGTTCTTCGCCATGTGGAGTGTGCTGTCGAACCTGCTCTGCGCAATTCTCATTTTCACCGTCGGGCCGTTCCGCCTCGGCGACGTGGTCGAGCTGGTGGACACCACCGACAAGCCTGGCGTCAAAGGCCGGGTGATCGCGATCAATCTGCTCTATACCACGCTGGTCGAGGCCGAAGAGCTCGGCACCGGCAGCGCCATGGTGCAGGTGCCGAACAGCCTGTTCTTCCAGCGTTCGGTGCGGCGTTGGCGCGGGACCGATGTGTTGCCGTCGAGCGGGTTTGAGAAGTAATTTCTACGTCGTCTGTTCCGACGCCTTCGCGAGCAGGCTCGCTCCCACATTGGAATGCGTTCCCCCTGTGGGAGCGAGCCTGCTCGCGAAGGGGCCCTCAGCTTCCCGCAATATTTAGCAAAAAACTGGTAGTCATCCACACGAAGCCGCATTAGCTTAGGCATTTGTCACAAGCATCAGCCGAGGTATGCGATGGAGCTTCAAACATGGCTGGCATTCTTTGCCGCCTGCTGGGTGATCAGTTTGTCCCCGGGCGCGGGCGCCATTGCGTCGATGTCCAGCGGTCTGCAATACGGGTTCTGGCGCGGCTATTGGAACGCGCTGGGCCTGCAGATCGGTCTGGCGGTGCAGATTGCGATTGTCGGCGCGGGTGTTGGCGCCGTGCTCACTGCTTCGGCCACGGCGTTCCATGCGATCAAATGGTTCGGCGTTGCCTATCTGGTTTATCTGGCGATCAAGCAATGGCGCGCGCTGCCCATGGACATGAGCGATGACGCTGCGGTTCGGCCGATCGGCAAGCCGCTGGCCCTGGTGTTTCGCGGCTTTCTGGTGAATATCAGCAATCCCAAGGCATTGATATTCATGCTCGCGGTGCTGCCGCAGTTCATCAATCCCCATGCGCCGCTGCTGATTCAGTATCTGGTGATCGGCGTGACCATGGTCTTTGTCGACCTGATTGTCATGGCCGGCTACACCGGGCTCGCGTCGAAGGTGCTGCGCCTGTTGCGCACACCCAAGCAGCAGAAACGCATGAACCGCACCTTTGCCGGGCTGTTCATCGGCGCGGCGGCATTCATGGCGACGTTGCGCAAAGCGGCGGCGTAAACCGCTCGGGCAGAAAAAAAGGCGACCTCAAGAGGTCGCCTTTTTCATTTCTACCGAGACATCGGGGCAAGCGAGCTTTTCTTGAATCAATAGCGAGGGCCGCTTCGCGACCCAACGGGGATAAATCCCCTCGCAACAGAGCCCTTCGCCACAAAAGTCCTCAGATCCGGCTCAGCGTAAAATCACCGGCGCCGTGTCACGCGGCAGATTGTTGCGCTGCGGCGCCTCACGCGGTTGTTCATAACCGTCACCGCCACCGAGCTGCATGCTCAGTTGCCCGGCCACGTCTTCGCCCAACGCCTTGGACACGTCACGCACCACCCGCGGACGGTTCAGCGAGATCTTGATGTCGCGGTGGTTCACCAGTTTGGTGTCCTGCGCTTCGCCCATCGCCGTGAAGGCCGAGGTGATCTCGTAGGTCTTGGTGTTGATCAGGCTGAAATCCGCCACCAGCGTCAGGCCCAGCACCGCCGAATAGCTGTCGGTGTGCGCCAGCTCGTTGATGTCCTGGGTGAAGTCGATGTCGGACACGGTGCCGAACAGCACGTAGTCGGCGCCTTTGAAGTTGCCGGCCTTGATGCGCTTGATCACGTCATACACATCGCCCTTGGACGAGGCGGTGTACGGTGTGCCCTGCACCAGCTGGAACATGCCGGTACGCAGGATTTCACCCTTGATGTCGCCGGTGAATTTGCGCAACTCGCCCTGTTCGATGTAGCTGGTGGTCGCTTCGATCTCGTTGTAGCTCGAAGAACCGCTGGCGCTGTAGTAACTCTCGCGGTGGTTGCTTTGCGCCGAAACGATGTGGATGTATTGCTCCACGCGTTCCTGATACGCCAGATCCGTCACCGCGACTTTCGGGGCCGCCTGCGCGCTGAACGCGCAAGCCAGGGCCATCATGCCAATCCATGTGCGCATCGATTAACGCTCCG
>Ga0308167_1003102_pt1 | contig 13834 bp, 12 predicted proteins | sample PhyCR1_2_FD_202138 | JGI IMG/M metagenome (GOLD analysis project Ga0308167, IMG submission 202138) | Phyllosphere microbial communities from UC Gill Tract Community Farm, Albany, California, United States - DLSLRC.R1 | ecosystem: Host-associated > Plants > Phyllosphere > Unclassified | place... | reverse complement strand
AGCAGCACCGAAATGACCGCCAGCGGCCACAGCAGGTAGCTCAACCATTGCAGCCAATCGGGAACGTGGCTCATCATCGCCGGGATCCAGTCGCCGAGGCGGCTGAACAGCCACCAGAAAGCGGAGCCCATCAGCAGCACGTTGACCAGCAACGGCAGGACCACATAGCGTTTAATCCCCGGGCGCGAAATCAGGCGCCAGCCTTCGGCGAAATAATGAATGCCGCTGGTGGAACGGGAAGGGGGCTGCGTATAGGACATATCTTAAGTTATCTCGTTGTCTGAACAGGCATCATTATCATATAGGGATGATTTTCCACTGGCTAGGGTAGGGTTGGCTGAAAAACCAGCAGAAAAAGGCAGTATAATCATCTTTATTGGCATAAAGTTCAGCACGGACTTGCACTTGTGTGCGCGGGCAAATAGAGTTAAAGAGTGAATGTTTGCCGCGGTGGCAATGTATTGGAACAACAGAGATAGCAATGATGCAGGATTTGCGTCTGATATTAATCGTTGTTGGCGCGATCGCCATAATAGCGCTGTTATTGCACGGTCTGTGGACCAGTCGCAAAGAACGGTCAGCGCTCTTCCGCGATCGCCCAGCCAAACGTTCCCAAAAGGAACGTGAACAAACTCCGATCGACGATCTCGAAGAAGGCGTCGGTGAGGTGCGCGTACGCGCCGCTCACCCGCAAGACGAGCCGTCATTCGGCCATTTCGATGCCGCACGCGAAGAACCCGTGGCCGCGCCGAAGCCCGCTCCGGCGGCTGCGCCTGCGCCCCGCGCCGTTCAGCCGGCTGCTCATCAGACGCCGCCTCCGCTGTCTCAGCGGCCGGAGTACGATGACATCCTGCTGAACAACTACGCGCCGGACGAAAAACCGGCCGAGCCGCAGCAACCGCAACCGGCCGTGCGCCGCGAGCCGCGCGTTGACGATCTGCCGCATGAACATGAGGCGCCGCTGGCGGCGGAACCGGCATTCCACGCCGAACCCGCCCCGGTGCAGCAAGCGCCGGAAGTGAAGCCTGCGTCGGAACCTGCACCGCAGCCGCAACAGCCGGCCGCTGCGCCAGTACAGGCTAAACTGAAAGAGACCGTGCTGGTGCTGCACGTCGCGGCCCATCAGGGCGGCGTGATCGGCGGCGAAGTGCTGCTGCAGAGCGTGTTGCAGGCGGGCTTCCAGTTTGGCGAGATGGGCATCTTCCACCGCCATATCAGCCCGGCCGGCAGCGGCCCGGTGCTGTTCAGCCTGGCGAACATGGTCAAGCCGGGGTCGTTCGATCCTGACATGATGTCCGATTTCTCCACGCCGGGCGTGTCGATGTTCATGATGGTGCCGTCTTACGGCGACGCCAATCAGAACTTCAAGCTGATGCTGCAGTCGGCGCAGCGCATCGCCGACGACGTGGGCGGTGTGGTGCTGGACGACGAGCGCCGCATGATGACGCCGCAGAAGCTGGAAACCTACAAAGCGCGTATCCGTGAAGTGTTGGAAAACAACGCCTGACAGGGTTGCCGCGCGCACTGAACATCCGTAACAACAAAGCCCCCGCTAGCCGGGGGTTTTTTATCTTTGATGGTGAGCCATGGAATCGATAATCCAACAAATCAATCAACTACGAGCCACATTGCGCCATCATGAATACCAGTATCATGTGCTGGATGCGCCCGAAGTGCCGGATGCGGAATATGACCGCCTGATGCGCGAGCTGCGCGAGCTCGAGAGCGCGCATCCGGAGCTGATCACCGCCGATTCGCCGACCCAGCGCGTGGGCGCGGCGCCGCTGGCGGCGTTTGACCAGGTGCGTCACGAAGTGCCGATGCTGTCGCTGGACAACGTGTTCGACGAAGAGAGCTTCCTGGCGTTTTACAAGCGCGTGCAGGACAGGCTCAAGAGCAGCGATCCGCTGACCTTCTGCTGCGAGCTGAAGCTGGACGGCCTGGCGGTCAGCCTGCTGTACGAAGACGGTGAGCTGGTGCGTGCGGCGACGCGCGGCGACGGCACCACCGGCGAGAACATCACCTCCAACGTGCGCACCATTCGCGCCATCCCGCTGCGCCTGACCGGCGACAACATCCCGCGCCGGCTGGAAGTGCGCGGCGAAGTGTTCATGCCGCAGGCAGGGTTTGAACAGATGAACGAAGAGGCGCGGCGCAAAGACGGCAAGGTGTTCGCCAATCCGCGCAACGCCGCCGCCGGTTCGCTGCGCCAGCTCGATCCGCGCATTACCGCCAAACGCCCGCTGACCTTCTTCTGCTATGGCGTCGGGCTGCTGGAAGGCGGCGAGCTGCCGCGCAGCCACTTTGAACGCCTGATGCAGTTCAAGGCCTGGGGCCTGCCGGTCAGCGATCGCGCCCAGCGCCGCACCGGCAGCGAGGAAGTGCTGGCGTTCTATCGCCAGGTCGAGCGGGACCGCGCACAGCTCGGTTTCGATATTGACGGCGTGGTGATCAAGATTGACGACATCGATCTGCAGGAAACGCTGGGCTTCGTGGCGCGTGCGCCGCGCTGGGCGACGGCGTTCAAATTCCCGGCGCAGGAGCAGATCACCGTGGTGCGCGAAGTGGAGTTTCAGGTTGGCCGCACCGGCGCGATTACGCCGGTGGCGCGCCTTGAGCCGGTGCTGGTGGCCGGGGTGACCGTCAGCAACGCCACCTTGCACAACGCCGATGAAATTGAGAGGTTGGGGCTGCGCATCGGCGATACGGTGATCGTGCGCCGCGCCGGCGACGTGATCCCGCAGGTGGTGGGCGTGCTGGAAGACCGTCGGCCGCAGGATGCGCGCGAAGTGGTGTTCCCGCTGCACTGCCCGGTGTGCGGTTCCGACGTTGAGCGCGTGGAAGGCGAGGCCGTGGCGCGTTGCACCGGCGGTCTTATCTGCGGCGCGCAGCGCAAAGAGGCGTTGAAGCATTTCGTTTCCCGCCGCGCGCTGGACGTTGAAGGCATGGGCGACAAGATCATCGAGCAGCTGGTGGACAAGGAGTACGTGAAGAACCCGGCCGACCTGTTCCGGCTCTCCGCCGGCATTCTGACCGGCCTGGATCGCATGGGGCCGAAATCGGCGCAGAATCTGGTCAACGCGCTGGAGAAATCCAAGCAGACCACCTTCGCTCGCTTCCTGTATGCGCTCGGCATTCGCGAGGTCGGCGAAGCGACCGCCGCCAACCTGGCGGCGCATTTCGGATCGCTGGAGAAGCTGTTCGCCGCCGACATCGAGGCGCTGAAAGAGGTGCCGGACGTCGGCGAAGTGGTGGCCAAACACACGCGCAACTTCCTCGATGAAGCGCTCAATCAGCAGGTGATCAACGAGTTGGTGGGCGCCGAGATCGGCATCCACTGGCCGGCGCCGGTGGTGGTGGCGGAAGAGATAGACAGCCCGTTCGCCGGCAAAACCGTGGTGCTGACCGGCTCGCTGAGCCAGCTGTCGCGCGACGAGGCCAAAGATCGCCTGACGGCGCTGGGCGCCAAGGTCAGCGGCAGCGTGTCGAAGAAAACCGATCTGGTGATCGCCGGCGAGGCGGCCGGCTCCAAGCTGGCGAAGGCTCAGGAGCTGGGTATCGCCGTGATCGACGAAGCGGAGATGATCCGCCTGCTGGGTGAGTGATGGAAAAAGAAAACCTGCTGGAGATCGCCAATACCGTGATGCCGTTCGGCAAGTACCAGGGGCGGGTGCTGATCGATCTGCCCGAAGAGTACCTGCTGTGGTTCGCCCGCAAGGGTGAATTCCCCAAAGGCAAGCTCGGCATGCTGATGGAGATGACGCTGGCGATTAAAATCGAAGGGCTTGACCACCTGGTCAAGCCGCTGAAGAAAAGCTGAACTGACGGGCCTTGGCCCGTCTTTTTTTTACCCGCGCGACGCCTGCGCGTTGGGCACCGCCTGTTGCGCCCGCTGCTTGCGCTGATACCTTTTCGCCAATACCGCACAGGTCATCAGCTGCACCTGATGGAACACCATCAGCGGCAGCACCATGATCCCCACCGTCGCCGCCGGGAACAGGATATTGGCCATCGGAATGCCGTTCGCCAGGCTCTTCTTCGAACCGCAGAATACGATGGTGATCTCGTCCGCTTTGCTGAACCCCAGCCAGCGCGCCATGTAAGTGTTCACCACCAGCACGATCGCCAGCAGCACGATGCTGCCGCCGACGATAAACGCCAGTGAGCCCATCCCTACCTGATGCCAGATGCCGTGCGTCACCGCCTCGCTGAAGGCGGCGTACACCACCAGCAGAATTGAAGTCTGATCGGTTTTACCGATAAGCGGCCGATGGTGTTCGATCCAGCCGCCGATCAGCGGCCGCAGCAGGTGACCGGCGACGAACGGCACCAGCAGCTGCAGCACGATCGAACCGACCTGCCGCAGGCCGCCGGTATCGCCGTGCACATTCATCAACAAGCCGACCAACAGCGGCGACACGAAGATCCCGAGCAGGCTGGAGGCGGAAGCGCTGCATACCGCCGCCGCGACGTTGCCGCCCGCCAGCGAGGTGAAGGCGATGGCCGATTGCACGGTGGCCGGCAGGATGCACAGGTAGATGAAACCGGCGTACAGCTCGGGGCTGACGTCGATCGGCGCCCACCAGGCAAACAGCACGCCCAGCGCCGGAAAAATGATGAAGGTGCTGCACATCACCCACAGATGCAGCCGCCAGTTGTTGCTGCCGGCCAGGATGGCCTCGCGCGACAGCTTGGCGCCGTGCATGAAGAACAGCAGGGCGATGGCGGCGATGGTCAGGGCGTTGAGCCAGCCGACGAACTCGCCGCGCGCCGGCAGGAACGACGCCAGCAGCACGGTAGCGATCAGCGTCAGGGTAAAACGATCGGGCAGAAATCTCATGGCGGTGCGCTCAGGGTCGAAAATCGATAGGGCTATTCTCCCGCGCGGACATATAATAATTAAATTGATTTATTTAATTCATATATGAATAAAACACATGAATTACTCACTCAAACAGCTGCGGGTGTTCGTCGCCATCGCCCGCCACGGCAGCTTCAGCCGCGCCGGTGAGGCGATCGGCCTGACGCAATCGGCGGTCAGCCACAGCGTGAAAGAGCTGGAAGCGGAGGTCGGCGTGCGGCTGCTGGATCGCACCACGCGTGAAGTGATGTTGACCGACGCCGGTCTGCGGTTGGCCAACCGGGTCGAGCGGCTGCTGGACGAACTGCAGGCCGCTTTGCTGGATGCGCGCAGCTTTGGCGTACAGCGCAGCGGCACGGTGCGGGTGGCGACGAGCCAAACCATTTCCGCCCATCTGATGCCGCAGTGCATCGCCGCCGGCGAGCGTGAATACCCGGAGATCCGCATCATGCTGCGCGATCAGGCGCAGCAGCAGGTGCTGCACAGCGTGCGCAACGCCGAGGTGGATTTCGGCATCGTGGTCGATCCGGTACAGGCGGTGGATCTGGAGTGCGAAGCGGTGCTGCATGAACCTTTCCTGTTGCTGTGCCGCGACGATCATCCGTTCGCTGCGCAGCAGGCGGTGCGTTGGTCGGCGTTGAACGGTTGCCGCCTGGTGTTGCAGGATTATGCGTCGGGCAGCCGGCCGCTGATCGACAGTGCGCTGAGACAGCAGGGCGTGGAGGCGCAGGTGGTGCAGGAAATCGGCCATCCGGCCACGCTGTTCCCGATGGTGGCGGAGGGGATTGGCATCAGCATTTTCCCGGCGTTGGCGCTGCCGTTGCCGGAAGGGGGGCGGCTCCGGGTGCGGCGGCTGGTGCCGGAAATTAACCGCGCGCTGATGCTGGTGCGGCGCAAGAACCGCTCACTGACGCCGGCGGCGGAGGCCATCTGGCAGGTGGCGCGTCAGCAGGCGGCGCTGCTGCAACAGCGCCGGCGGGAAAACGCGGCATATTGACTCAGATATAGACGTCCACCGCGTTGAGCGGCGTTGGGCGGTTTACGCCGTCGCCGGATTTCGCCGCGGCTTTTTCCATTTGCTCCTGCTGCTGCTTTTCCATTTCTTCTTTCTGGATGCGCGCGATCTCGGCCTGCAACATCTTGATCTGCGCTTCGATCAGCTGTTTCTGCTTTTCGATCTCTTTGGGATCGGCGTCGGAATCCTTCAGTTCCACCAGCTTTTGCTGCAGCGCCTGAATCTGCCGGTTCAGCGCCTTGATGCGCGCCGAAGCGCGGCTTTCATTGAGGTTAACCGGTTCGTCATTGCCGTTGGCGCGTTCGTTTTTTTCCATCTTGCCGCCTTGCGGCTGGTTGTTGACCGGTTTGGCCATCAGCAATTCGCCCTGATGGCCCGGCGCGCTGAAGACGTTGCTGACGCCGGGGACGGTATTCTTGATCGGTACGATCATGGTGATGGTGGTCGACATGGTTGCTCTCCCTGAGTCTGGATCTCGCTGTTCAGGGTATCGGCAGCGGCGGCTAAATCTTTACCTGCTGCAGACGCGGCCAGCGCAGCAGCCAGCCTTTGTCGACCACGCGCTGGGCATAGGCCGTGCGATCGCCATTTTTCACGTTGAAGGTAATGGTGTCGTTGAACAGCGCCGCGAGCCCGAAAGGGGCGACCAGCGTGATGCTGTCGTCGGCGTTCAGGCGTGCGCCGATCGCCGTTTCCACTTCGGTCCAGAAGCTGATGGCCTCTTCGCTGTTGCGGTAGGGCGCGCGGCCGCTGCGCAGGTGCATGCGCGCCTGGTTCTTGACCGACCACGGCTGCGGCAGCCACTGCTGCAGCCGCGCCTCCAGCATGCGATCGCGTTCGGCGTCCGCCCGCTCCGCATCGAAGTGGATCACGTCGATATCGTTGAGCGGCGTGGGCTCCGCATAGCCGTGGCGCCGATCCCACACCAGGTTGCGCACAAAGCCGGCGCCGAGGCACCAGTCATTCAGGCCGAGCCGGCGCACGGTGCGCAGGGCGGCCATGCGCGCGCTATCTTGTTGCAGCCAGTCGATAATTTGCCGTTGCGGATCCATCACCCCTCCTGTTTTCGCGGCTACTGTAACCCGAAGCGGCGGCGGGTGAAATGGGGGGATGCGCGATGGCGGCGATAGCAGGCAAATTAATTTTCTTGCTTCACTGACTACACTTGGTGCAGGGCTTTTATCTCGTCACTCAGGGCAAGGGAGGGGGCTATGTATCAGGCAACGTTGGGCCAACGCGGCTATCGCTTCGGCGGCCTGCGCCAGCTGATGGCGAAAGCTTCGCCGGCGCGTTCCGGCGATTATCTGGCGGAGGTGGCGGCGGAAAGCGCCGAAGAGCGCATGGCGGCGCGCATCGCGCTGGCGGATGTGCCGCTCAAGACTTTCCTGCAGCAGCCGCTGGTGCCGTACGAGCAGGACGAGGTGACGCGCCTGATCATCGATAGCCACGACGCCGCCGCCTTTGAGCCCATCTCGCACCTCACGATCGGCGATTTTCGCGACTGGTTGCTGAGCGAGCAGGCGGACAGTGCCATGCTGGCGCAGGTGGCCGCCGGCATTATGCCGGAGATGGCGGCGGCGGTAAGCAAGATCATGCGCAATCAGGATCTGATCCTGGTGGCGAAGAAATGCCGGGTGGTGACGCGCTTTCGCAATACGATTGGCCTGCCGGGCCACCTCAGCGTGCGGCTGCAGCCCAATCACCCGACCGACAGCCTGCAAGGCATCGCCGCCAGCATGCTGGACGGTTTGCTGTACGGCAGCGGCGACGCGGTGGTCGGCATCAATCCGGCCAGCGACAGCCTGCCGCTGCTGGAAAAACTCAACTACATGCTGGACGACGTGATCCAGCGCTTCGCCATACCCACCCAATCCTGCGTGCTGACCCACGTGACCAACACGCTGCGGCTGATGGAGCGTGGTGCGCCGGTGGATCTGGTGTTTCAGTCGATCGCCGGTACCGAAGCGGCCAATCGCGGTTTCGGCATCAGTCTGGCGCTGCTGGCGGAGGCGCAGCAGGCGGCGCTGAGCCTCAAGCGCGGCACGTTGGGCGATAACGTGATGTACTTCGAAACCGGGCAGGGCAGTTGCCTGTCGGCTAACGCGCATCACGGCGTCGATCAGCAGACCTGCGAGGCGCGCGCCTATGCGGTGGCGCGGCATTTCTCACCGCTGCTGATCAACACCGTGGTGGGGTTTATCGGCCCTGAATACCTGTATGACGGCAAGCAAATTATCCGCGCCGGGCTGGAGGATCATTTCTGCGGCAAGCTGCTCGGCCTGCCGCTGGGCTGCGATGTCTGTTACACCAACCATGCCGAGGCCGATCAGGATGATATGGACACGCTGCTGACGCTGTTGGCCGCCGCCGGGCTGACGTTCCTGATCGGCGTGCCGGGCGCGGATGACATCATGCTCAATTACCAAAGCACCTCGTTCCACGACGCGCTCTATATCCGTGAACTGCTGGGGCTGAAGCACGCGCCGGAGTTCGCCGCCTGGCTGGCGGCGATGAACATCACCGATGAACGCGGACGGCTGCGCGACGCCGCCGCCAATCACCCGCTGTTGCTGGCGCTGCAGGGAGAACGGACATGAGCAAACCGGTTCACGTCAACAGTTGGGACGCGCTGCGCGCCTTTACCGATGCGCGCATCGCGCTGGGGCGCACCGGCGCCAGTCTGCCGACCGACGAGCTGCTGCGCTTCGGCCTGGCCCATGCCCAGGCGCGCGACGCGGTGCATCAGCCATTCGAGAGCGAACGGCTGGCGGCGGATCTGCACGATGCCGGTTGGCCCACGCTGGCGGTGCACAGCCAGGCCGTTGACCGCGCCGCCTATCTGCGCCGTCCGGATCTGGGGCGGCGATTGGCGCTGGACAGCCGCCGCCTGCTGCTCGGCGTGCCGCCGCGCCGGACCGATCTGCTGCTGCTGGTGGCGGATGGCCTATCCTCCAAGGCGGTGCACCGCCAGGCATTGCCGCTGCTGCAGGCGCTGCGGCCCTATCTCGATACGTTGGGGCTGGCGATCGCGCCGGTGGTGTTGGCGCATCAGGCGCGAGTGGCGCTGGGGGATGAGATCGGCGAGTGCCTGCAGGCCCGGGCGGTGGCGGTGCTGATCGGCGAACGGCCGGGGCTGTCGTCGCCGGACAGCCTGGGGATTTATCTGACCTGGGAGCCGAACGCGCGCAGAAGGGACTCAGAGCGCAACTGCATCTCCAATGTGCGGCCGGAGGGGCTGGATTATCCGCAGGCGGCGTTCAAATTGGCCTGGTTGCTGGAACAGGCGTGCCGGCGAGGGCTGACCGGCGTCGAACTGAAAGACGAGAGCGACAACCCGGCGCTGCGCGGCCGCGTCACCCCGCTTTACGCCCAGTTGGGCGGTTGACCGATGGTTTGCTGCAGCAGGGCGGTGAAGGCCGCCAGGCGGGCGGACACTTTCGCCACCGGCCGCAGCAGATAGATGCCTTGCTGTTCATGGCGCGGATCTTCCAGCATCTGCACCAGCCGCCCATGCTGCACGTCCGGCCCCACCACCCAGTTGGGCAGAAAGGCGATGCCGAGGCCGAGCAGCGCCGCCTGACGCTGCGCGGTGAAGTCATCGCAACGCAGCGCCATGGTGCAGCGGTTCATCAACGCCGCGTCGAGGATCTGCGCCCAGCAGGCCGGCTGTTGTTTGTGGTAGCGGGCGATCAGCCGGTGCTGCGGCAGCGCCTCCAGATCGCTCGGCAGGCCATAGCGGGCGACGTAGCCGGGGCTGGCGCACATCACCCAGCGTTGGGTGGCGATGCGGCTGGCGTACAGCGCGCTGTCCTTCTGCTCGCCGATGCGGATGGCGGCGTCCAGCCGTTCCTGGGTCGGATCGGTCTGGCGTTCGGTCAGATCGAGATCGACCCACAGCTGAGGGTAGCGTTCCGCCAGCGTCGGCAGCAGCGGCAGCACATAGGTTTTGCCGAAGGTCGGCAGGCAGCTGATGCGCAGCGTGCCCTGCGGCGTTTCGTTCAGCGCGTTCAGCTCGGCGCGAATGCCGGTAATGTCCGTCATCAGCGCGGCGGCGCGTGCCAGCAGCAGCTCGCCGGCGTCGGTCAGCAACAGGCCGCGGGTGGAGCGTACGAACAGCGTCGCGCCGAGCGCGCTTTCCAGCGCATCGATATGGCGCACCAGCGAAGAAGGCACCATACCCAGCTGGCGTGCGGCGGCGGAAAAGCTGCCCAGGCGGGCCACGTCGAGAAAGATTGGCAGATGTTCTACATAGCGGGCGTCATTCATTTTTGCATTATATGCAAAAGCGTTTCTTATGAATACCCGCTTCTCTGTTGGCGATGCTGCGGCTACTCTGATTGCGGGTTGACGACGGGCTTCAGCGCCGCCGCATCCCGGCCGCATAGAGAGAAAACGCATAAACCTAGCGGCGTTTAGCACCAAATAGCAGATGTTTTTCCCAGGCTGCGTCAGCCGCCTGTGGCGTTGATTGTCGCTCCAACACCAGATTAACCGTTCAATTTGATATCCGACTCAACCTCAATGATTAGTGAGTCTTTACTTTCACTTATCTTCCTGTTGTTTCTGGATATCGGCCGGCCAGCCGTGCCGGTTTTTTTGTCGCCTCAGGCTGAATCGTTCCAACTGATGAACGCGCCTGAGGGGCATCTTGGCTCGCCGTCGGCGGGTCTTTTGAACGCGTGGAACCGCAGTTCCGCGCTGGTGGAGGAGTCAGCATGAACGAAAAACACGGGTGTTCCTGTGCGCGCCATTTGGCGCAGGGTTTCGCCAGGCAGTCGATCAACGCCGGGGAGGGCGAAATCTATCAAATCTCGCTGATGAGCGCGCTCATCGACGGGGTTTATGAAGGGGAGACCACCATCGCCGAATTGCTGAAACACGGCGATTTCGGCCTCGGCACCTTCAATCATCTGGATGGCGAACTGATCGCGTTCGATCAGGAAATACACCAGCTGCGCGCCGACGGCAGCGCCCGCCCGGCCGGTTTGCAACAGAAAACCCCTTTCGCCGTCGTCACCTTTTTCCAGCCCAGCGTCAGCCAGCAATTCGATCGGCCGATCACCAAGGCGCAACTGCACCAATGCATCGATGAACAGGTCGCCTCGCCGAACCTGTTCTGCGCGGTGCGGGTCGACGGTGAGTTCAGCCATGTCGAAACCCGCACCGTGCCGCGTCAGGAACGGCCTTACCGCCCAATGCTGGAAGCGATAGAAGAGCAGCCGACCTTCTCGTTCCATCAGCGGCGCGGCACGCTGGTCGGCTTCCGCTCGCCCGATTACATGCAGGGCATCGGCGTGGCCGGCTATCACGAACACTTCGTTACCGACGACCGCAGCGGCGGCGGCCACGTGCTGGATTACCAGCTCGATCATGGCCGCCTGCAGTTCGGCGTCATCACCCGTCTCAATCTTCAGTTGCCGCATGATGCGGATTTCTTGCGCGCCAACCTCTGTCCAGAGGATTTGGATCGCGCAATTCGTTCCGCCGAGGGCTAATCCCGGCGATCGTTTTCTTAGGAGGTGGAACCATGGCACAGGAAAAAACAGGCAATGACTGGCAATGCGGCGCCGACTTGGTGGTGAAAAACCTGGAAGCGCAGGGCGTCAAACACGTTTTCGGCATTCCGGGCGCCAAGATCGACCGGGTGTTCGATTCGCTGGAAGATGCGCCGTCGATCGAAACGGTAGTGGTGCGCCATGAGGCTAACGCGGCCTTTATGGCGGCGGCGGTCGGCCGCCTGACCGGCAAGGCGGGGGTGGCGCTGGTCACCTCCGGGCCGGGCAGCTCCAACCTGATCACCGGGCTGGCAACCGCCACCTCGGAAGGGGATGCAGTGGTGGCCTTCGGCGGCGCGGTGAAGCGCGCCGACAGCCTGAAGCAGACGCACCAGAGCATGGATACCGTCAGCATGTTCCGGCCGGTGACCAAGTACTGCGCCGAAGTGCATGCCGGTTCGGCGATTTCCGAGGTGATCGCCAACGCCTTCCGCCGCGCCGAGTTCGGCCGGCCGGGGGCGTCGTTCGTCAGCCTGCCGATGGATATCGTCAATGAGCCGGTCACGGCGCCGGTGCTGGCGGGCTGCCGCTTGCCGCGCATGGGGGCCGCGGCGGCGGACGACATTCAGGCGGCGGTGAAACTGATCCGCCAGGCCAAATGCCCGGTGCTGCTGCTGGGCTTGCAGGCCAGCCGGCCGGAGAACAGCGAGGCGGTGCGCCATCTGCTGTACCGCACCCATATGCCGGTGGTCGGCACCTATCAGGCGGCGGGGGTGATTGACGTCAATCACTTTGCCCGCTTCGCCGGCCGCGTCGGCCTGTTCAACAACCAGCCGGCCGATCAGCTGTTGCAAAAGGCCGATCTGGTGGTCAGCGTCGGCTACGATCCGATCGAATACGATCCGTGCATGTGGAACAGCCACGGGCGGCTGAAGCTGGTGCATATCGACGTGCTGCCGGCGGACATCGATACCTGCTATCGGCCGGACGTCGAGCTGGTGGGCAACATCAGCGCCACGCTGAACATGATGACCGAAGCGTTCAATGAGGCGGTCTGCGTCCCGGCGGAGGTGGAACTGATCCTGACCGATCTCGGCCGCCAGCGCGCCGAATTGGCGGAACGCGCCGCGCGCCGCGGCGGCATGCCGATCCATCCGTTGCGCATCGTCAAGGAGCTGCAGGACATCGTCAGCGACGACGTGACGCTGTGCGTGGACATGGGCAGTTTCCACATCTGGATAGCCCGCTATCTTTACAGCTTCCGCGCTCGCCAGCTGTTGATCTCCAACGGCCAGCAAACCATGGGGGTAGCGCTGCCGTGGGCCATTGGCGCGGCGCTGGTGCGCCCCGGCGATAAGGTGGTGTCAATCTCCGGCGACGGCGGCTTCATGCAGTCGAGCATGGAGCTGGAGACCGCGGTGCGGCTGAAAAACAACATCGTGCACGTGATCTGGGTCGATAACGCTTACAACATGGTGGAAATGCAGGAAGTGAACAAATACCAGCGCAAATCCGGCGTGGAGTTCGGGCCGATCGACTTCAAGGCCTACGCGGAATCCTGCGGCGCGGTCGGTTTCGCCGTGCAGTCGGTGGAAGATCTGCGGCCGATGCTGCGCAAGGCGATGGAGATCCAGGGGCCGGTGGTGGTGGCCATTCCGGTCGACTACGCCGATAACTATAAGCTGATGGCGCAGATGAACTTCAGCCAGATGATTTAATTTCATCATCCTCGCGCCGTTTCACCGGGGCAGGCCGCTTGCGCGCCTGCCCGTTTTTATGCGCGGAATTTGTCCTTTACATCGCTAACTGCATGATTTATTGCTATCCGTTCGGCTGTTTTTTCACCACTGGGGATAGCGCAATGAAAAGAAAAGCAATAACGATCGGGCTGCTGGCGTTGGCGATTGCCGGCGGCGCGCGGGCCAATACGCTGGTCTACTGTTCCGAAGGCTCGCCGGAAGGCTTCAACCCGCAGCTGTTCACCTCCGGCACCACGGTAGACGCCAGTTCGGCGGCGATCTACAACCGGCTGGTGGATTTCAAACCCGGCACCGTCGAGCTGCAACCCAGCCTGGCGGAAAGCTGGGAGGTGAGCGAAGACGGCAAGCGCTATACCTTCCATCTGCGCAAGGGCGTGGCATTCCAGAGCAATAAATATTTCACGCCCACCCGCGATTTCAACGCCGATGACGTCATCTTCTCGTTTATGCGCCAGAAGGACGCCAACAACCCATATCACAAGGTCTCCAACGGCGCCTACACCAACTTCGAGTCGATGGAGTTCGGCACGCTGATCGACCGGATCGTCAAGGTGGATGACCACACCGTGCGCTTTGAGCTCTCCCGCGCCGAGGCGCCGTTCGTCGCCGATCTGGGCATGTATTTCGCCACCATTTTATCGGCGGAATATGCCGACGCGATGCTGAAGGCCGGCACGCCGCAGCGGGTGGACAACGATCCGAT
>Ga0308167_1003101_pt1 | contig 13840 bp, 12 predicted proteins | sample PhyCR1_2_FD_202138 | JGI IMG/M metagenome (GOLD analysis project Ga0308167, IMG submission 202138) | Phyllosphere microbial communities from UC Gill Tract Community Farm, Albany, California, United States - DLSLRC.R1 | ecosystem: Host-associated > Plants > Phyllosphere > Unclassified | place... | reverse complement strand
CGCGTACCCGACGCGGAGCGCCGCCAGGCCGTGGGCCTTCGAGAACGTGCGCAGCACGACCAGGTTCGGGTGCCGCTCGGTGAGCGACGGCCCGTCGACGGCGTGCTCGTCGGTGACGAACTCGGCGTAGGCCTCGTCGAGGACGACCAGCAGGTCGTCGGGGACGGCCGACATGAAGTCCTCGAACTCGGTCGTCGTGACGACCGTGCCGGTGGGGTTGTTGGGCGAGCAGACGATCACCAGGCGGGTGCGCTCGCCGACGGCCGAGGCCATCGCGACGAGGTCGTGGCTGCCGTCCTCGCGCAGGGGCACCTGCACGCTGGTCGCGCCGCTGACGGTGACCAGCCCCGGGTAGGCCTCGAACGAGCGCCAGGCGTAGACGACCTCGTCGCCGGGCGCCGCGGCGGCGAGCACGAGCTGCTGCAGCAGCGAGACGCTGCCGGCGCCCACGTGCACCTCGTCGGTGGTGACGCCGAACTTGTCGGCGAGGGCGGCGCGGAGGCCGGCGGCCGTCGCGTCGGGGTAGCGGTTCACCGCGACGGCGTCGCGGAGCGCGTCGACGACGGCGGGCAGCGGCTCGAACGGGTTCTCGTTCGACGACAGCTTGAACGCGTCGGGCGCGGCCTGCTTCCCCTGGCGGTAGGCGGGCAGGGCGGCGATCTCGGGACGGAGCCTGACGGGAGCGTTCACCCGGCCACCTTAGGACGGCATGATGGACCCATGCGATTCCTCGTGCGGCTGCTGATCAACGCCCTCGCCCTGTGGGCGACCACGTTCGTCGTCGGGGGAGTGCGGGTCGACGCGTACGGTGACGGCGGCACGACCGAGACCGTGCTGACCTACCTGCTCGTCGCGCTCCTCTTCGGCATCGTCAACGGGGTCGTCGGCACGGTCATCCGCGTCGTCGCGTTCCCCCTCTACGTGCTGACCCTCGGGCTGCTCTCTCTGATCGTCAACGGGCTGCTCCTCGGCATCGTCGCCTGGATCTCGGGGCAGATCGGCTTCGGCCTCGTCGTCGACGGCTTCTGGTGGGGCGTGCTCGGCGCGCTCGTCCTCGCGGTCGTCGCCTGGCTGATCGGGATCGTGATCCGCCCGATCGTCGAGCCGAGCGACCGCCGGCGGTGAGCCGCCTCAGCGTCGTCTTCGTCTGCACCGGCAACATCTGCCGGTCGCCGATGGCCGAGGTGGTCCTCCGCGAGGTCGCCCGCCGGGCCGGCCACGCCGACTCGCTCGACGTGTCGTCGTCGGGCACGGGCGACTGGCACGTCGGCGAGGGGGCTGATCCCCGCACCGTCGAGGCCCTGCGGGCCCGTGGCTACGATGGCTCCCGGCACCGCGCCTCCCAGTTCTCGACCGCCGACTTCGCTCGTCACGACCTCGTGGTCGCGCTCGACCGGGGCCACGAACGGGTGCTCCGGTCGTGGGCCGAGGACGAGTCGGACCGCTCGAAGGTGCAGCTGCTCATGTCGTTCGACCCCCAGGGCGCGGCGCAGGGCGGCTCCGACGTGCCCGACCCCTACTACTCGGACCCGGCCATGTTCGACGACGTGCTGGCCATGGTCGAGCGAGCCTGCACCGCCCTCTTCCGCCAGATCGAACCCGCACTCCGCAAGGGACCCTCATGACGTTGCCCCCTCAGCCCCTCAGCCCGCTCGACGGCCGCTACCGCGCCTCCGTGGGGCAGCTCGGCGACCACCTCAGCGAGGCGGGCCTCAACCGGGCCCGCGTGCACGTCGAGGTCGAGTGGCTGATCGCCCAGACCGACCGCGGTGCGTTCGGCGCCGAGGCGCTCACGGCCGACCAGAAGGAGGCGCTGCGAGCCGTCGTCACCGACTTCGGGCAGCCCGCGATCGACGAGCTCGCCGGGCTCGAGGCCACGACCCGTCACGACGTCAAGGCGGTCGAGTACTACGTGCGCGCTCGTCTGTCCGAGCTGGGCCTCGACCCGATCGCCGAGCTCACGCACTTCGCCTGCACGAGCGAGGACATCAACAACCTCTCGTACGCGGTGACCGTCATGGCCGCCGTCGCCGAGGTCTGGCTGCCCGCGCTCGACGCCGTCGTCGACGCCCTCTCGACCTGGGCCGCGGACGCCCGCGACGTGCCCATGCTCGCGCACACGCACGGCCAGCCCGCGACCCCGACGACCGTCGGCAAGGAGTTCGCGGTCTTCGTGCACCGCCTCCAGCGCCTCCGCGCCCAGGTCGCCGGCACCGAGTACCTCGGCAAGTTCAGCGGCGCCACCGGCACGTTCTCGGCGCACGTCGTCGCCGACCCGTCGGCCGACTGGCCCGAGATCTCGCGGGCCTTCGTCGAGGACGCCCTGGGCCTCAGCTGGAACCCCCTCACGACCCAGATCGAGTCGCACGACTGGCAGGCCGAGCTCTACTCGCGCATCGCGCACGTCAACCGCGTGCTGCACAACCTCGCGACCGACATCTGGTCGTACATCTCGATGGGGTACTTCACGCAGATCCCGCAGGCGGGCGCCACCGGGTCGTCGACGATGCCGCACAAGATCAACCCGATCAAGTTCGAGAACGCCGAGGCCAACCTCGAGCTGTCGTGCGCCCTGCTCGACTCGCTCGCGGCGACCCTCGTCACCTCGCGTCAGCAGCGCGACCTCACCGACTCGTCGGCCCAGCGCAACATCGGCGTCGCCCTCGGCCACTCGGTGCTCGCGCTCGACAACCTGCGTCGCGGGCTCGGCGAGATCGCCGTCGGCACCGCCGCCCTCGAGGCCGACCTCGACGGCAACTGGGAGGTGCTCGGCGAGGCGATCCAGACGGTGATCCGCGCCGAGGTGGTCGCCGGGCGCTCGTCGATCGCCGACCCCTACGCGATGCTCAAGGAGCTCACCCGGGGCAAGCGCGTCTCGCAGGCCGACCTCGTCGCGTTCGTCGAGGGGCTCGACATCGGCCTCGACGCGAAGGCCCGCCTCGTGGCGCTCACCCCCGCGACCTACACGGGCCTCGCCTCGGACCTCGTCGCCCGCCTGAGCTAGCTGCGCCGCGCCGCGCTGCGCGGCACCGCGCTGCGCTGCGCCGCGCCGCGCTGCGCTGCGCCGCGCCGCGCTGCGCCGCGCTGCGCCGCGCCGCGGGCTGCACGCGGTGCGCGGTGCGCGGCGCGCGGCGCGGCGGACGCTGCGGGCCGCGCGCAGCGAGGGTCCCGGTCCGCAAATGCCGACCGCGGCCCCTCCAATAGTGGTATCTCGCTGCTCTTGAGTGTGCTCGAGGACCGATCCGTCGGCATTTGCGGCGCGGACGTCCGCACGAGCGCCCGCACGTGGTCGGCGGCTGCAAATGCCGACCGCAGAGCACGCAATAGTTGCTTTTCCCGGTACACGGAGTCGCTCCGAGCATGATCGGTCGGCATTTGCGACAGGTCGCGAAGAGCGCTGGGTAGTCGGCGGGGCGGCGGGCCCGGGTCAGTGGCCCTTCGGGCGGTCCGACTCGTCGATCTCGTGGCGCTCGTCCTCGTTGGGCTTCGCGGCGAGGGCCAGCATCGCGATCACGACGAGCGCGACGATGAAGGCGATGCAGAGGAAGATCAGCGCGAGCTCGAGCTCACGGGTGGTCATCAGCACGACGAGTCCGACGAAGACGGCGAAGACGCCGCTGAGGCCCAGGAACTCGGCGGGACGGACGCGCTCGCGCCAGCTGGGTGTGGTCATGCGTGCTGTCCCTCGTCCGGTGTGGGTTCGATGCTGTCGTCGGTGTTCGTGCTCGTGCGGCGGCCGGTGGGCCCCGCGTCGGTCCGTCCTGCGGCGTCGTGTCCTGCGGTGCTGTGGCCCGCGCCGTCGTGCCCCGCAGCGCCGTGCCCCACGTCCGTCTGCCACCGCAGCGACAGCCCGGCGATCACCAGGAACACCCCGACGACCGCGGCCCAGGCGCCGAGCACCCCCACCAGCACCGTGGACGAGGTGAGCTCGCCCTCGATCTGCTCGACGCCGCCGAGCGGCTGCGTGTAGTCGAGCGGCACCACCAGGAACACCACGCCCAGCGCCAGCGTGAGCACCCCGACGCTGATCCAGTCGCGGGCGAGCGGTGAGCGGCCGCGGCGACGCAGGCCGGCGACGAGCTCGAGGGCGCCGGCGACGAGCGCCCAGCCCGACACGAGCGCGACGAAGAACGCGAGCCCGGCCGAGGAGGCGGCCAGGGCGACCGCACCGGCGACGACGGTCGTCACTCCCTGGACGAGCTGCAGCGTGCGGCTGCTGCGGTCGTCGAGGCGCAGCAGCACGCCGACGGTGAGCAGCAGACCGCCCACGACGGCGGCGACGCCGAACGAGACGAGGCCGACGAACGGCGAGTGGTCACGCGAGAAGGTCACGACGGCGGCCGTCACGAGGAGGGGAACGGCGCGCACCAGGGGCACGGGCCAGTAACGAGCCGCGGCGGCCACGGTCGGCGTTGCGTCAGCGTGGGACGCGTGAGGCGTCGGGACAGACGACAAGGCTCTTCTTTCTCGGTCGGTGAGGGCGCTCCGACTTTACCGCGTGTCGCTGGGCGCGACCCGCGTCGGGAGGACGGGCACACCGCTCACGCCTCGTCGTCCCCGACCATCCCGTCTCTCGTGTGCCTCTTGTCGTTCACCCCCGTGCGTGCCCCAGCGAGGGCAAGAGCACCCGACGCACGAAGCCCAGTGCGAAACGGCACGCGCCCCGTCCGTGCACGCTCCGCAGCTGCGCTCCGAGGTCGCTCGGGCGCACCCGCAAGGTGCCGGCTGCCACGGGGCGCAGAGCCACGAGTCGCTCCGAGAGACGGCGGAGCTGGTCGTCCGCCCCGAGGCCGTCCTCGCCCAGCCGGCACGAGTCCGGTACTGCGCTGACGCGGGTGTAGAGCGTCGTCGTCTGTCGCCAGGCCTGCCCCAGGGGGCCGTCGAGGTGCTTCACCCCCTCGACGACGTGCGCCGATCCTGACTCGCCGCGGACCAGGAGGCGGTAGTACATCCGTCGCTCGCCGCTGGTCGACACGGAGAGCAGGTCGGCGAACCCGGCCACGACCTCACCGTCGTGACCTGGCCCGATTCCCGTGACGCGACCTCGCGACACGCGTGACCGGAAGCCGTCCCACGGATCGGGACGGCGCTCGACCTCGAGGCGGAGGCCTGCGAGATCGAGGGTGCGCTCGGTCGCGGGGCCTCCGCGGCCGGCCGCCGCGAGCACGTCGTGGAGCTCGGGGCGCGTCGCGGCGCGTCTCAGGCCGTCGCCGAGGGACGGGCCGCGCTCCGGCGCGACGACCAGGTCTCCGTGCGTGCTGCGGACGGTGCCGACCATCCGTTCGTCGAACACGGTCAGATCGGTGGCGGTCATCGGCACGCACCTCGAACGGCTTCGTCCGGGGGAGGCGAGGCTGCGGAGACACTCGCGTCCTGCCCCTCGCCCCGGGGGTCGACGCCGACAGCGACGTCGACGACGAACTCGACGAGGTCGAGCCGGGCGCCCGCTCCGATCGGCCAGGCCTCGAGGTCGAGCCCGTGTCGGCCACCGTCGCAGCGCATGACCCGAGGCCGCGCGCCGTCGTCGCGCGCGATGCCGAGCGCCCATCTCTCGACGGCGTCGACGTCGACGTAGAGATCCTCGGCCGGGTCGCTGAGCTCGACGAGCGTGGGCAGGTCGCGCGGCAGGGGAGTGGCCGCGGCGATCGCGGCCTGGGTCAGGAGTCGCCCGGCGAAGACGGGGTCGAGCAGCGGCGACGCGGGCCGCGGGGGGCCGGCGACGGGTGCGTGAGGATCGTGTGTCAGGGCCCTGAGCCGCGAGATCCCGTCCCCGCCGGCAGCTGGTCTCGGCGCGATCGCCGGCACTTCGAGGACGAGCCCTGCGAGAGGTCGGCTGAACGCGGCCGTCTGAGCCTCGTCCTGCGCGATCCGCGTGGCGACGAGTCCGCCGAACGACCAGCCAGCCAGCACGAGCGGCCGGTCGCCGTCGGCGGTGGCCCGTTCGACCCGGGCGACGAGGTCCGCGAGGTCGTCGGACGTCCACACGTCGATCGGGCCCGCGTCGGTGAGGCCGTGCGACGGCAGGTCGAACGAGATGACCCGCACGCCCGCCCCGCGGAGGCCGGCGAACAGGGCGGCGTGGTTGTCGAGCCGGTCCGCGTGCCCGTGCACGAACAGCACGTCGGCGACTGGCTCGCCCTCGGGGTGGACGACGCCGACGCGCACCTCGTGCGCGCCTCCTCCGAGGTCGGGCACGTGCAGCACACCGGTCTCGAGCCCGTCGACGGGCGACGAGGAGGCGCGGGTCAGCAGGACGGCCTCGGTCGCCTGGCCGACACCGCCGGCCCCCGCTCGGGAGGACGGCACGAAGGGCAGCGCGACCGCGACCAGGACCAGGAGAGCCAGACCAGCCGCGGCGGCACGAGGTGCTCGGCGCCGGCTCACGACGCCGCCCCGAGGAGTCGAGGGAGGTCGCGCGAGGCGAGCACCTCGGCTACGCGCTCGGCGAGGGCGGCGATCGTGAGAGCCGGATTCGCCCCTGTCGAGGTCGGGACGAGGGCGCCGTCCGTGACGTAGAGGCCCTCGTGCACCTCGCCTCCTCTGCTCCGGACGCGGCCGTCGGCGTCACAGGCTCCCGTGGCGGGGTCGTCGGACATGACGGCCCCGCCCAGCGGGTGCACGGTGACCGGCGTCGTCGACGGGATCCCCGCACCGAGCAGGGCGTGGCGCGGGTTCCCGACGTGTCGCGCTTCGGTGCCCTGCGAGAGCCAACTGAGGTCTGCGGCCTCGTCCCGGTAGACCTGCTGCCGCCCGACGTCCGTCCACGAGATCTGTGGGCGACCTCGTCTGTCGAGTCGCACGATCCCCTCGGCGCTGTCCGTGCCCATGGCCAGCCACACCTGGGAGTGCTCGATGGCACCGCATCCCGGAGGGCAGCCGCCGGGCCGCAGGTCGCACCAGATCTTCTTGTCGCCCGAGAGCGCGAACCGCAGACCGAGCACCCGGCGGATCGCCTCGGCGAGACCATGGGGGAGCGCGCCGTCCTGGAGGAGGTAGCCGCCGCCCTCGTGCCTCAGGTCGAGTGCCGTGGTGATGGTGGGCCCGACGGGCGGTCGGGGCGCGAAAGGGTCGCTGCTGCCGGTGCCCGAGCCCCGCTGCCCGGAGTTGTAGGACACCGCGAGCGAGTCGGCGTTGCCGGAGAAGCGCCTGCCGAGAGCAGCCGAGACGGGCAGGCCGGCGGCGGCGCTGCGAAGCAGGATCCCGGTGGTGCCGACCGCTCCGGCTCCGATCATGACCACGTCGGCGTGGAGCTCGAACGGCTCGGCGGCGACTCGGCCGCGGACCTCGGAGAAACGGCGGCCCGACACGAGCCAGCGGCGACCGGGACGGGCGGACGGGCGGATGAGGTCGACCTCGGCCCTGGTGACGATCCGAGCACCGGCCGCCAGGGCCATGGGAAGGTACGACGCCCACATCGTGGTCTTCGCGCCGACGTTGCAGCCCGTGACGCAGTTGCCGCAGGACGTGCAGAGGGCCTGCGGGGCGCCGATCAGGTCCGGCCCCGGCGGGCGCGACAGGTTGACCGCGACGGGTACGCGCGTCGGGCGGACCCCCTTGGCGGCGCCGAGCGCGGCGAGCGCCGACGCCTTGGGCACGTCGCCCGCCACTTCTTCGGGACGCAGCACCGCACGGACCCGGTCGAAGTAGGGCCGGAGCGACACGGAGTCGACGGCCTCCGGCCAGCCGCCGAACGCGTCGGCACGCGGTTCGAGCATCACGTTCGCGTAGATCAGCGAGCCGCCCCCGAGGCCGTTGGCGACGAGTCGGTCGACGTCGCGACCGAGGCTGAGCTCGAACAGGCCGAGCGGGTTGCGCCGTGACCTCACGTTCGACCGGACCTCGGAGAAGCTCGTCGGGAACTCGCCCGGCACCCGCTCCCGGCCGCGCTCCAGGACCACGAGCTCGCCGGGGGGCACCTGGCCTGCGAGCCGGGCGGCGACGACGGAGGCGCCGAAGCCCGACCCGACGACGGCGACGGCGCACTCGTCGGGCAGGTCGTCGGTCGCGAGCCGTCGGGGCAGGCGGGCACGTGCGTCCCAGGTCATCGGGGTTCTCCTCGGGGGCGTCTGTCGGCTCGCTCGGCGTCGGCGATGATCTCCGTGGCGGCGCGCTCCGAGACGGCGAACAAGGTCATCAGGGGGAAGAGGGCGGGGATGCGGGGGAAGACCGAGATGTCGACGACCCGGAGGCTCGCCACGCCCCGCACGGAGAACTTCGAGTCGAGCACCGCCCGGGGGTCGCCGTCGCGCCCCATGGGGGCCGTGCAGCTGGCGTGGTGTCCCCACGCCTCGCGCCGGATCACCTCGTCGAGATCCGCGTCCGAGGTGACGTCGGCTCCCGGGAAGGTCTCGACGGCGGGGACCTGGTCGGTGAAGCGGAGCGCCGCGGCCGTGGCGTCGATGCGACGAGCGCGGGCGATGCCCTCGCGGAGGGCGGCCAGGTCGCGGTCGCTCGTCGAGCCTCCTCGTCCGTCGTCGAAGTAGCCGAAGTTGATCGCGGGCACGTCGGTGGGATCGGCCGACCTGAGCCGGACGGTGCCGACCTGGCTGTCGGCGTACCCCCGCACCACCGCCCAGCTGAAGTGGTCCCCGCCCCGGACGCCGTCCTCGGCGAAGCCGGGCCGGTACCCCCTGAAGTTCGAGGGCGCTCCGAAGACGAACAACTCGGGATGCTCGCTCCCGCCGGAGACCTTCTGCTTGAGCCCCACGAGTATCCCGTTCGAGCGGTACAGCGCGTTCGGGTCGCCGGAGCGCCACTCCGCCATGCCGGGATCGCGGCGCTCGCCGAACGTCTTGCCGTCGAACACGGCGAACGGGCGGTCGTGCTCGGTGACCACGGTCATCTCGTAGCGGTCCTGGAGGTTGCCGCCGACCCCCGGGAGGTCGACGACCGGCTCGATGCCGTGCTCTCGCAGGTGCGGGGCCGGTCCGATGCCCGAGAGCATGAGCAGCTGGGGGGTGTTGAAGGCTCCGGCGGAGACGACCACCTCGCGCCGTGCCGTGACCCTCCGCCGGCGTCGTGCGCGCTCGTCGAGGTCGAGCGGACGATGCCGTGGGCTCGCGGCGTACGCAGCGGACGCCAGGAGCACGTCGACGCCGACGGCACGCGGCGTCCCGTCGTCGCCGGGCTCGAGGACGACGCGCTCGACCAGGGCGTCGGTCTGGAACGACAAGGTGTCGAGGAGGCGCGGCGCGGCTTCCCGCAGCCGCTCGCGCACCCCGTAGCGCCGACCCTCACGCGACGACTGCGGCACGAGGAACGCTCCTTCGCGTCCTGCCTCGATGCCGACGGGGTCGTTGGGGTCGAGCAGCGTCCCGTGCAGCTCGCCGTGCACCAGGTCGACTGCCGACACCGGCGGGGCGAGCTGTCCCGACTCGACGAGTGCCGCCGTCACGATGCGCGCCAGCGTGGGGTCCGCGGCCAAGATCGCCGCCGGCGACGTCTCGACGGGCAGCCACTCGCGCACCCGGCGCTCGTATCCGGCCATCACGAGTGCGTTCCAGCTCGGGTCACCTGTCGCCCGCCCGATGGAGTCCCAGTCGTCGGTCTCGGGAGCCAGCATCAGCAGGGCATGGTGGGCGGTGCACCCTCCCAGCGTCGACGCACGGGGATAGAGCATGCCGTCGTGGTCGGCGTCGAAGCGGCTGCCGTGGAGCGCCCGGTCGCTGTAGTGCCGCGGCCAGAAGTCCCAGCTCATCTCGGGGTCGCTCGACGCGAAGAGGTGGAAGGCCGGGACGTCGTAGACGTCGGGATCGGTCCGTTCCGGGCCCGCCTCGATGACGAGGACCTCGAAGCCCGCCTCGGCGAGGCGCACGGCGAGCGGGCCCCCGCCGGCTCCGGCGCCGACGACCACGTAGTCGTACTCGCTCTTCGTGTCGAGGGCGTCGGTGTCGAGAGGGGCCGGGCGCGGGCCCGCGCCCTCGAACTCACCGGGGCCCTGGCGGAGCGACGCCGCCGTCGAGGCGGCAGCCACGGCCGCGCCGCCCGCGAGTGCTCCTGCCAGGAGCCGACGTCGGGTGAGCGTCACGAGCGCACCACCCGTGAACCGGGTGCGGCGGCGGTCCGGCCCCCGGCGCCGACGACGAGCACCAGCACGCCGACGGTGAGCAGGACGCCCCCGACGACGTCGGTCGAGGCGCCGACCTCGGCGAGGGTGACGGCAGCCAGCGCCACGAGGGCGAGGCTCCGCAGTGCTCGGCCCCTGCCGTGGGCTCGCGACGACACGAGCAGCGCGCCGAGGACTCCCGACGCGAGGAGGGCGGCGGCGAGGGGCGAGACGAGCGAGACGACGGGTGCCACCGCGAGGGTTGCGCAGAGAGCGAGGCACGACGCCGCGCCTCGACGGAGGGGCGCGAGCAGGGCCAGGGAGGCGGCCGCGGCCAGGGCCGTCCACCCGAGCAGCACCCCCGGCAGCAGCAGGCCGGGCGCGACGCCGCCGATCTCGAGTGCCTGCGGAGCTGGTCCGGACGGGCTCAGGAGCCGTCCGACCGCCGGCACGCCCGCAGCCACCAGCTGCCCGGAGAGCACGGCCACGATCGTCGCGTGCATCGTCGGCCAGAGGCGTGCGGGGGCCTCGTGACGTCCCACGCGTGCTCCGATGAGCGACGCGAGAGCGGTGAACCCCGCGAGCGTCACGACGTCGGCCCCGTCGATGGCCAGGGACACGTGGGTGAGCGGGTGCACCAGCAGGGTCGCGGAGACGGGGAGGAGCACCGTCGTCGCCGCCGTGACGGCGCGCGAGTGGCCGACGGCCCTCGTCCACCAGAGGCCCGTGAGGGCGGCGGCCAGCGGGAGGAGGGGCAGCTGCTGATCGATGTGGGCGAGCAGCCCCGCGACGAGGGCTGCCGCTTGCAGCACGACCAGGTGGATCGGGGAGCGGAACCACAGGGCGATGCCGGCGTTGACCGCCAGGGCCGCCGTGAGGACGGGCAGCAGAGCGCCCGAGAAGCCCGTGAGGGTGCCGACGGCCACGACGGCGACCGCGGAGGCGAGCCCGGCCCAGCCCGCCCAGGCCCTGGCCGACTCTGCGAGGCCGCAGCTCGCGCGCCGACGGCCCACGATCAGCAGGACGACCGTGGCGGCCAGGAGGGCGACCGGCCACGCCCACGGGGGCACGAGGGGCAACCGGGTCGACACGAGCGCGAGCACCCCGGCGACGAGGGTCGCGGCGCCGACGGTGGCGACGGAGAGGGGCGGACGCGGTTCTGGCATGCCGAGATGGTCGCACTGAAATATCTATGTTGGCTGCGAGTCGGTGCTCGAGGCGACCGTCCGTTCCACCTGTGCATCCGCCCGGCATCGCTGTGCATCGGCGCCTGCGCTGGCGCTGACCCCGACCGTGCCCCTAGCGTCAGAGGCATCTGGGGCGCACCGCTCACCTCCACGGCTGGGAAGTCGACACACCCGCGGGAGCTCCATGTCCGTCATCGCACCCCCCACCGGCGCCCCCGGCCCGGTCTCGTCCGGCTTCCGCCCGACCGTCGCCGGTCGTGCCAGCAAGCCGACCAGCACCTACTCGGCCCTGCTCGCCAGCGTGCGCGAGGCGGGCTTGCTCCGCCGCCGCACCGGCTTCTACGTCACGGTCTTCGTGATCCTCGTGGCCTGCCTCGGCGGCGCCGCGACCGGCTTCGTCCTGCTCGGCTCCAGCTGGTTCCAGCTGCTCATCGCCGCGGCCCTCGGCATCATCCTCACGCAGTTCGCGTTCCTCACCCACGAGGCCGCGCACCGCCAGGTCTTCGACTCCGGCACGCGCAACGACAAGGTCGGCCGCGTCCTCGCCGCCGGCGTCGTCGGCATGAGCTACGCGTGGTGGATGTCGAAGCACACCCGGCACCACGCCAACCCGAACACCAAGGGCAAAGACCCTGACATCGCGTTCGACACGGTCTCGTTCCTCGAGGAGGACGCGGCGAAGCAGACCGGCCTCATGAAGCACCTGACGCGTCGTCAGGGCTACTTCTTCTTCCCGCTGCTGCTCGGCGAGGGCGTCAACCTGCACGTGCACTCGTTCAAGGTGCTGCTCACGAAGGAGAAGATCGAGGGCCGTGCGCTCGAGATCTCGCTGATCGCCACGCGCATGGTGCTCTACTTCGGCGCCGTCTTCTTCTTCCTGCCCGTCGGGATGGCGTTCGCCTTCATCGGCGTGCAGATGGCCGTCTTCGGCCTCTACATGGGCTCGTCGTTCGCGCCGAACCACAAGGGCATGCCGATCATCCCCGAGGGCGCCAAGGTCGACTTCCTCAGCAAGCAGGTGCTCACCTCGCGCAACATCACGGGTCGCTTCTCGACCGCGTTCATGGGCGGCCTGAACTACCAGATCGAGCACCACCTCTTCCCGAGCATGGCGAGGCCGCACCTGCGTGCCGCGTCGAAGCTCGTCAAGGCGCACTGCGCCGCGCACGAGATCCCCTACCAGGAGACGACGGCCGTCAAGTCGTACGGCATCGTCATCCGCTACCTGAACCGCGTCGGCCTCGCCGCGGGCGGCGACCCCTTCGACTGCCCGGCAGCGGCACAGCTTCGCCCCCGCTGAGCGACGTCCGGTCCTCAGCACGACGGCGCCTGTCCCCTCGGGGGCAGGCGCCGTCGTGCTGTCCGGCTCGGCGACTAGCCCTGCGGCGTCGGCCAGGCCTCGAGCTGCCAGCCGAGCCACGGGCTGAACGCGAACGGCGTCGCGGCGACCGCGTCGCGCAGCGCCGCGGGGTCGGTCCAGGCCCACTCGGCCACCTCGTCGGGCGACGGGTCGGGCACGCCCACCGCGCGGGCGGTGAACACCGGGCAGATCTCGTTCTCGACCACGCCGGAGGCGTCGGTCGCGAGGTACCGGAAGTCCGGCAGCACGCTGGTCACGTCCGTGACCTCGATGCCGAGCTCCTGCGACGCGCGCCGGGCCACCGCCTCCTCGGGGGTCTCGCCCGGTGCGGGGTGGCCGCAGAACGAGTTCGTCCAGACGCCGGGCCAGGTCTTCTTCGACAGGGCGCGGCGGGTGACGAGCACACGGCCGCGGTCGTCGAGCACGTGGCAGCTGAAGGCGAGGTGCAGCGGCGTCGTCGCCGTGTGCACCGTGGCCTTGAGGTGCGTGCCGCAGGGCTCGCCGGCCTCGTCGAGCAGTACCACGAGCTCGTCGCCGCCGCTCGCGACGGGGCTGCGGAGCGCCTGGGGATGCACGGAGGTCTCGGGTGTCATGAGAGGTAGTCTGCCCTGGTGAGCGGTGAACACCAGCGTGCGGCGGCGCACGACCGGCAGGGCCGCGTCGACGGCGACCTCGTCGAGCGTGAGGCGCGGGACCAGTCCCGGGTCGACGCCGTCCTCGACGACTTCTTCCGACTGGCCAAGCGCCGGGCCGAGTCGGTCGGCTACCGCTACGTCGACCTCTGGAAGGTCCTCGAGCGCAACACGAGCGGCGGCAAGCGGTTCCGCCCGCGCATGGTCTTCACCACCTACACGGCCCTCGGCGGTCGCGACGACGAGGCCGCGGCCCGCGTCGGCGCCGCCTTCGAGCTGCTGCACACCGCGCTGATCGTCCACGACGACGTGATCGACCGCGACTTCTCGCGCCGCGGCATCCCCAACGTCTCCGGCAGCTACCGCGACGAGGCGACCACCGCGGGCATCCCCACGCCGACCGCCGAGCACCGCGGCATGTCGGCCGCGGTCATCGCGGGCGACCTCGCGCTGACGGGCGCGAGCCGCCTCCTGCTGCAGGTGCCCTGTGACGGCCCGGTCCAGGCGCGCCTCCTCGACCTGCTCGACGAGGCCGTGTTCGTCAGCGCCGGCGGCGAGATGATCGACGTCGAGCTCTCGCTCTCGGACGACCTGCCGACCGTCGACGAGATCCTCG
>Ga0308167_1003096_pt1 | contig 13845 bp, 14 predicted proteins | sample PhyCR1_2_FD_202138 | JGI IMG/M metagenome (GOLD analysis project Ga0308167, IMG submission 202138) | Phyllosphere microbial communities from UC Gill Tract Community Farm, Albany, California, United States - DLSLRC.R1 | ecosystem: Host-associated > Plants > Phyllosphere > Unclassified | place... | reverse complement strand
CATCCATCGCCACGTTCATGCAGTCTCGTCTCGAGGCGAACCTGCCCGGTCTCGCGGATGCCCCGTCGGGCACCAGCGGCGGCGGCTCGCTGCCGCCCGAGGTCGCCGAGGGGTTCGCCGCAGGCATGTCGCAGGCGATCCTGCTTCCCGCGTGCGTGATGGTCGTCGCCCTCGTCGCCTCGCTGTTCCTCGGACGCTACGACAGGGCGGATGCTGCCGCGTCGGCTCCCACGGAGGCGCCCGCGCCTGCGGCGTGACCCGCTCCTGCCTGCGAGCCGGGCCTTTCGCACACGCGTGGGGAATGCCCGGTTTGCGGCCGGGAACCCCCCTGTGATGTCATCGGGCGATGACGATCGAGCTCACGAGGCCCACCACCGACCTGTTCGACTCCTGGGCGGCTGCCGTCGCCGAATTCGGCGACGGTCATGTCGACGGTTCAGGTCTGCAGGCACCCGTCACCCCGGATCTCGCGACGCTCGAGGCCCTGATCGAGAAGTCGACGCTGCTCGCCGACACCACGGCCGACCTGCCCGACGACGCCGTGCACAACGATCTGTACTGGATCGTCGACGACGGCGAGGTCGTCGGTTTCCTCTCCTTCCGGCACGAGTTGAACGAATGGCTCCGTGAGGCGGGCGGCCACATCGGCTACTCGGTGCGCGCCTCTCGCCGCCGACAGGGCTACGCCTCTGCGGCGCTGCGTCTCGGGCTCGAACGTGCTCGCGAGATCGGCCTCGAGCGCGTGCTCGTCACCTGCGACGACGACAACGTCGGCTCGTATCGCACGATCGAGGGTGCCGGAGGCGTGCTGCAGGACGTCAGCGACCAGTCCGCGCGGGGACACGCGATGCTCCGCCGATACTGGATCACCCTCTAGAGGCGAGCGCGCGGACCGCCCTCGGATCACGGCGACACGCCGTCGCCGGTTAGGGTGGATGGTCGACGACCATCCCGGTGGCAGCATCCTGTCGCCCATCCGATCCGAGGAGCACCCGTCGTGATCCCACATCCCTCTCCTGCTTCCGCGCGCCTGCGCGCGTTCGGACGCACCGTCGGGGCGATGGCGCTCACGGCGTTCATCGCGGCCGGTGCGCTGCTCGGCGGCGCGTCCGCGGCCACCGCGGCCGACGACTCCGAGACCTATGTCATCGGCACCGACACGACGTTCGCGCCGTTCGAGTTCACCTCTCCCGAGGGCGAGCTCGTCGGCATCGACATGGATCTGCTGCGCGCGATCGCAGACGACCAGGGCTTCGAGGTCGAGATCCGCCAGCTCGGGTTCGACGCCGCGGTGCAGGCTCTGCAGGCCAACCAGGTCGACGCCGTCATGGCGGGCATGTCGATCACGGAAGAGCGCGAGAAGACGTTCGACTTCAGCGAGCCGTACTTCACCAGCGGCATCCAGCTCGGAGTGCTCGAGTCCAGCGACATCCAGTCGCTCGACGACCTCGACGGCGAAGCGGTGGCGGTCAAGACCGGCACCCAGGGGCAGACGTTCGCCGAGGAGAACCAGGACGAATTCGGCTTCCGCATCACGCCGTACCAGGACACGACCGACATGGTGGATGCCGTCAAGGCCGGCCAGGCCGTCGGCTACTTCGAGGACTTCCCGGTGCTCGCCTACGGCATCCAGCAGGGGTCCGGCTTCCGCCTGATCGGCGAGCCGGAGCTCGGCGGCGAATACGGATTCGCGGTCAACAAGGGCCAGAACCCCGAACTCGTGGAGATGTTCAACGCGGGTCTCGAGAACCTCAAGGCCTCGGGGGAGTACGACGAGATCGTCGACAGCTACCTCGCAGGCGGCGAGGAGAGCACGCAGGCGACCGACATCTTCTCCGTGGCGGTGAAGTACTGGCCCGCTCTGATGGAGGGCCTGTGGCTCACGATCCTCGCGACGCTGGTCGCGATCGTGGCGGCGTTCATCCTCGGGCTCATCTTCGGCTTCGGCCGGGTGTCGGCCTTCGCGCCGTTCCGCTGGGTGGCCACCGCGTACGTCTACGTGTTCCGCGGCACCCCGATCCTGGTGCAGGCGTTCTTCGTGTTCTTCGCCATCCCGCAGCTGTTCCCCGGGCTCACGTTCAACCCGTTCGTCGCGGGCGCCATCACGCTCTCGTTGAACACCGGTGCGTACATGACCGAGATCATCCGCGGCGGCATCCAGGCCGTCGACCCCGGTCAGTCCGAGGCGTCGCGTTCCCTGGGCCTCGGCCACTGGAAGACCATGCGGAAGGTCGTGCTGCCGCAGGCCTTCCGCATCATGATCCCGTCGTTCGTGAACCAGGGCATCATCACCCTCAAGGACACCTCGCTGATCAGCGTGATCGGGCTCGCCGAGCTCACGTTCGTGTCGCGCCAGATCATCGCCTCGACGTACCTGTCGGCCCAGGTGCTGACCATCGTCGCCATCATCTACTTCGTCGTGATCACGCTTCTCACGCTGCTCGCGAACCGCCTGGAGAGGAAGTTCAACGCATGAGCAAGATCGAGGTCAGAGACCTGCACAAGTCGTTCGGCGACAACCACGTGCTCAAGGGCATCGACCTGACGGTCGAAGACGGCGAGGTCATCGCGGTCATCGGTCCGTCGGGGTCGGGAAAGTCCACCCTGCTGCGCTGCCTCAACAAGCTCGAGGAGCCGACGTCGGGTCATGTCATCGTCGACGGCGTCGACCTGACCGACAAGAGCGTGAAGCTCGACGAGGTGCGCCAGCGCATCGGCATGGTGTTCCAGCACTTCAACCTGTTCCCGCACATGACCGTGCTCGAGAACATCACTCTCGCGCCGGTCGAGCTCGGCAAGCTGTCGAAGGCCGAGGCGAAGGAGCGGGCGCTCGCTCTGCTCGATCGCGTGGGCCTGGCCGAGAAGGCGGATGCCAAGCCGGCATCGCTCTCGGGCGGTCAGAAGCAGCGCGTGGCGATCGCCCGCGCGCTCGCGATGGACCCCGAGATCATGCTCTTCGATGAGGCCACCAGCGCGCTCGACCCCGAGATGGTCGGTGAGGTGCTGCAGGTGATCCGTGACCTCGCGTCCGGCGGCATGACGATGGTGCTCGTGACGCACGAGATGGGCTTCGCCCGCGAGGTCTCGGGCCGCACGGTGTTCATGGACGGCGGAGTCGTCGTCGAAGAGGCGCCGCCCGCCGAGCTGTTCGGCGCGCCGAAGAACGAGCGCCTGAAGGACTTCCTCTCGAAGGTCCTCTGAGCGTCTTCCGGTGTCGAAGGCCCCCACCCGATTCCGGGTGGGGGCCTTCGTCGTCGGGCGATCAGGGCGACGTGACCGCGGCCGGATGCCGGCGGATCGTGGCGCTCACCAGCGCGGCGACGGCGCAGAGGCCGGCGGCGGCGAACCAGGCGACGGTGTACTGGCCCGTGTGGTCGCGCACCATGCCCGCGAGGAACGAGGCGATGCCGGCGCCGATCTGGTGCGAGGCGAACACCCAGCCGAACACGAGGGGACCCCGATCGCCGAAGACCTCACGGCACAGTGCGATGGTCGGCGGAACCGTCGCCACCCAGTCGAGGCCGTAGATCACGATGAACACGACGATGCTCGGCTGCACGTCGGCCGACAGCAGGCTCGGCAGGAACAGCAGGCTCACGCCGCGCAGCGCGTAGTACGCGGCCAACAGAATGCGAGGGTTCACCCGGTCGGTCAGCCAGCCCGAGAACACCGTGCCGGCGATGTCGAAGATCCCGACCACGGCGAGCAGCCCGGCTGCGGTCGTCGTCGGCATCCCGTGGTCGTGCGCGCTGGGGATGAAGTGGGTGCCGATCAGGCCGTTGGTCGTGGCGCCGCAGATCGCGAATCCGATCGCGAGCGCCCAGAACGTCTTGGTGCGCGCAGCGTCGCGGAGTGTGGTGATCGCGAGTCGAGCGGCTCCCCACGCGCTGCCCTTCGGTCGGGCGGTCACGGTGACGGGTCCGCTGTCGCCGTAGCGGTTGACGCCGAGATCGCTCGGACGGTTGCGCACGAAGATCCAGACCAGGGGGACGACCGCGAGCGCACCCCCGGCGATGATCAGCGATGCCCCTCGCCAGCCGATGTCCTCGGCCGCCGCGGCGATCACCGGCAGGAAGATCAGCTGCCCGGTGGCGCTTCCGGCCGTGAGCACGCCCGACACCAGGCCGCGCCTGGTCGCGAACCAGGTATCGGTGATCGTGGCCGCGAACACCAGCGCCATCGACCCGGTGCCGAGTCCGATGAGCACGCCCCACGTCAGGATGAGCTGCGCCGGGGTGGCGACGAAGACGCTCAGCGCAGCACCCGCTCCGATCACGAACAGAGCGGTCACGGTGACGGCGCGGATGCCGAAGCGCTGCATGAGGGCGGCGGCGAACGGCGCTGTGAGGCCGAACAGCAGCAGGTTGACCGTGACGGCGAGAGAGAGCTCGGCCGTGGTCCAGCCGAACTCGTCCTGCAGAGGCAGCATCAGCACCCCTGGTGCAGCACGGAACCCGGCGGCTCCGATCAGTGCGATCAGCGCGACGAGTGCGACGATCCATGCGGGATGGATGCGGCGCTGCGGCATCGCGGGCGGCGTGGGTGTCGGAAGGTCGGTCGGCTCCTCGACCGATTCGGCGGTCATGCGGCGGTGCCTGATGCGAGCGCGAACGGCTCGCCGCCCATGCTGCGACGCGACCACCGGGTGGTGTCTGCGTCGAGCGGGGCGGCGCAGGTCGTGCACCAGTCTGCGGATGCCGCGAGCCCGCCGCAGCGCCCGCAGCCGACGGTCAGCCCCCAGGGGCCGTCGGGATCGGTGACGCGCGTGAATCGCGCGTAGGCGTGGAGGATCGGGAGGGTCTCTCGGCCGACCTCCGTCAGGAGATACCCCCGTTCGTCGTCGCGCCGCACGAGGCCCGCCTCGGTCATCAAGGCGAGGCGCCGGGCGAGCACGGAGTCGGCGGCTCCCGTGGCGTCGCGCAGCTCATCGAAGCGGGTGCGACCCGAGAACAGCTCGCGCAGGATCAGAAGCACCCACGGGTCGGCGAGCACATCGGCGGAGCGGGCGATCGGACACGTGGCTGTCGACCAGTCGGAGCGGAGCGGCATCCAGTCACTTTCTTGAAGAAAGTTCTCGGTGTCAAGAGTCCACGTCCGGAATGGCGGAGTACCTGCGCGAGTCGGCAGGAAAACGACGAAGGGTCGAGCTACTCCGCGACGCGGGCCGCGATGTCGGTGCGGAAGTGCGAACCCTCGAGAGTGATGCGGCCGATGGCCTCGTATGCCCGGTCGCGCGCGGTGCGGAAGTCCGATGCCACAGCGACGACGTTCAGCACGCGCCCACCGGTGGCGATCAGCGAGCCGCCGGGTGCATCGGGGCTCGCGGTCGCAGCGTGCACGAGACGCACGCCCTCGACGGCCGCGGCGTCGGCCAGGCCTTCGATCGGGCGACCGGTCTGCGGAGCCTCGGGATAGCCCTCGCTGGCCAGGACGACGGTGATGGCGACATCGTCGCTGAAGACCGGCTCGGGCTGGTCTTCGAGAGTGCCGGATGCCGCGGCGAACAGCAGCTCCGACAGCGGCGTCACGAGACGAGGCAGCACGATCTGGGTCTCGGGGTCGCCGAAGCGGGCGTTGAACTCGATCACGCGCACACCGGCGGGAGTCAGGATGAGCCCGGCGTAGAGCAGGCCGATGAACGGGGTGCCCTCCTCGTCGAGCTGACGGATCACGGGCAGGGCGACATCTCGGGTGACCTCTTCGACGAAGGCCTGCTCGCTGCCGAACTGGTCGGCCAGCCACGGCAGCGGCGAGTATGCGCCCATGCCCCCGGTGTTGGGACCTGCGTCGCCGTCGAGCGCACGCTTGAAGTCCTGCGCGGGGCTGAGCGCCCGCACGGTGTCGCCGTCGCTCAGGAAGAACAGCGAGACCTCGGGGCCCGAGAGGAACTCCTCGATGAGCACGGGGCCCGAGGGCAGATAGTGCTCGGCGTGCGCGAGCGCCTCGGCGCGGTCGGACGTCACGATGACGCCCTTGCCTGCCGCCAGTCCATCGGCCTTCACCACATGGGGGGCTCCGAGGTCGTCGAACGCGGCCTCGACCTGGGCGGTCGTGGTGGCGCGCACCGCTCGTCCGGTGGGCACGCCGGCCGCATCCATGATCCGCTTGGCGAACGACTTGGATCCCTCGAGCTGCGCCGCAGCCTTGCCGGGGCCGAACACGGGAATACCGTGCGCGCGCAGCACATCGGCGACACCGGCGACCAGCGGGGCCTCCGGGCCGACCACCACGAGGTCGACGGCGTGCTCGTTGGCGAAGGAGGTCACCGCGGCGCCGTCGAGCATGTCGAGGGTGACGGGCGTCGCGTCCTGCGCGATCCCGGCGTTGCCGGGGGCGACGAAGATCTCGTGCTCCGCGGTCTCTGCTCGCAGGGCGAGGATGATCGCGTGCTCACGGGCACCGGAACCGAGGACGAGAATCTTCACCCGTCCAGACTACCGAGGCGGACGCGCGCGTTTCGGCGGGTTGCGGCTCAGAGCTCGACCGGGCGCTCCGCCGACCGGTCCCACGGCATGGTCCAGCCTGCGGCGTCGAACAGCGCATCGAGCACCATCGCCGTGAAACCCCACACGATCGTGCCGTCGACGTCGAACGCCGGCCCCTTCCAGGTGCGACCCATGCGGTGAATGGTCGATGTGAACCGGGTCTTGGGGTCGAGCAGCTGTGCCACGGGCACACGGAACACGTCGACCGTCTCGGCGTGATCCACGGCCGCGACGCGCGATGGCGAACGCCACCAGCCGAGCACGGGGGTGACCATGTGGTTGCTCGCGGCGAGCGGGATCTCGGCAAGAGTGGCGAGGATCTCGACGCCGGCCGGGTCGAGACCGGTCTCCTCTTCGGCCTCGCGCAGGGCGGTGGCGACGGCATCCGCATCCGCATCCTCGGCCCGGCCGCCGGGGAACGACACCTGGCCGGGGTGCGACGACAGCGTGGCCGCTCGGCGCTGCAGCAGCACGTCGAGGTCGGCGGCCATGGTCGTGGCGTCGGTCTGAGCCGGGGTGCTGTCGAGCTTGCCGAACAGCACGAGCACGGACGCCGGATGCGCGCTGCCGTCGACCGGTGGCACAGGCCCCGTCCAGCCCTCACTGCGCTTCGCCGCGGCGAGCAGCTCGGCTCTCGCGCCGTGCAGGGTGTCGGGATTCTGGCTCATCGCCTCGAGCCTATGCCTGCGAAGAGCCTCCAGGGCAGTGCTGCGCTCGGCGTACCCTGTTCCCATGCCCTCCAGGAAGATCGACATCATCGATGGCCGCGCGGCGCTCGATGAGGTCAGGAGAGCGGATGCCGCGGGCGAGAAGCCGCAGCGCACCCCGCTCGCCACTGCCGTGCGCTATCTGCTGCAGCTGCTCGACGAGAAGGCTCCGGGCAACAGCGTCGAGGTGCGAGTGCCGCCGTTCGGCGCCGTGCAGGTGATCCAGGGCCCTCGGCATACGCGCGGAACCCCGCCGAACGTCGTCGAGATGGACCCGGCGACCTGGATCGCCGTCGCCACGGGCACGGAGCACTGGGCGGATGCCGCGGGCTCGGGCCGGGTGAGCGCATCGGGCACCCGCGCGGACCTCTCGGACGTCCTGCCGCTGCGTCCCTGACCGCAGCACTCGCAGCACCCTGAGCGCCCGCAGGACCCTCAGGTCGAGGGCCCCACCAGAGCGACGTCGAGATGCTCGGAAGACGGGGGAGCGACCCACAGGCAACGGTGGGAGAATGGATGCATGTCCTCCCACGATTCCTCCCAGACGGTCGAGGCGACCGTCCGCCGCGTGCCGCGCTTCGGCGTGTTCATGGGCATCGGCGTCGTGCTCGGCATCATCGCCGCCGGCATCCTGACGATGATGGGCAGTTACGAACCCTCCGACGCGGTCGGCGTCGTCTACCCGCCAGGGCAGGTGTTCGGGTTCCTTCTGCTGTGGACGGTGCCGATCGGCTTCGCCCTCGCGAGCATCGTCGCGCTGATCCTCGAGCGGCTCGCCCGCCGCCATGATCACGTCGTCACGGTCGAGCACGAGACGATCATCGAGAACGACTGACCCGGTCGGTGCGCAGCAGGCCGCGTCAGGCCAGCTCTGCGATGATCGGCCGGATCGCCGCGTCGAACGACACCACGTCGCGGCGCAGCCCGTCGGTCACCGCGACCGTGAGAGCGCCGATCCACCAGATCCCCCGCTGCGAGAACGGCAGCACCTGCACGTTGAGTTCGAACGAATGCGCTCGGCGCCCGATCTCGCGCTCGAACTCGGCGATCGCGCTCGCATAGGCACGGTACGCCTCGCCGCCGATGTTGCCGTTGCCCGACCGGCTCGCCATCGAGCTGCGGATCGACGCGACGTAGCGGTCGTGCGCGACGCGGGCGAAGTGCATCGCCGACTCCGCGTGCGGCGCGATCGCGTCGGCGAGCTGCTCGGCACCGGTCGCAGGCAGGGCCACGAGCGTGTCGAAGCCGTCGACGAGCTCGAGCGGCACGCCGGAGGGGTGCGCCCGAGGTTCGACCGTCATGTCCCAGAAGTCGCGCCACTGCTTCTCGAGCTCGGGCGTCACCTCGACGGCATCCGGCGCTCTGACGGGCAGATCGCGCAGGCTCGGCAGGTCTTCGGGGGCCCGGATGCCGAGGGATTGACGCAGCGCGAGCGCGACGAGCACTGGAACGCTCGCATCCTCGCGGATCAACCACTGCGGCTTGTCGGCCATGGCCCCATCGTAGGAGATCGCGGGCGGGGAGAGGAGGGCCCCGCGGGCGGTAGGCTGGAGGTGTGGCTGCCTCCCCCACCAATCCCTATTCCGAAGCCGGCGTCGATACCGCTGCAGGCGATCTCGCCGTCGAGCTGATGAAGTCTTCCGTGCGCGCTACGCACGGCCCTGAAGTGCTCGGCGGTGTCGGCGGCTTCGCCGGACTGTTCGACGCGAGTGCGCTGCGCGACTTCCGTCGCCCGCTGCTCGCGACCAGCACAGACGGCGTCGGCACGAAGGTCGCCATCGCGCAGGCCATCGACAAGCACGACACGATCGGCCAGGACCTCGTCGGCATGGTGGTCGACGACATCGTCGTGGTGGGCGCGAAGCCGCTCTTCATGACCGACTACATCGCCTGCGGCAAGGTCTTCCCGCAGCGCATCGCCGACATCGTGCGCGGCATCGCCGAGGCGTGCACCGCCACCGGCACCGCGCTCATCGGCGGCGAGACCGCAGAGCACCCCGGGCTCCTCGGCCCGCGCGACTACGACGTGGCAGGCGCCGCGACCGGAGTCGTCGAGGCCGACGGCATCCTGGGGGCCGACCGCGTGCAGGACGGCGACGTCGTGCTCGCCGTCGAGTCCAGCGGACTGCACTCCAACGGCTACTCGCTCGTGCGCCACATCGTCACGAACGCCGGAATCGGCTACGGCGACAACGCCGCCGACTTCGGCAAGACCTGGGGTGAGGCTCTTCTCGAGCCGACGCGCCTCTACACGCTTCCGCTGCTTCGTCTGATCGAGCAGCTCGGCGGCGCGACGGGCGCGGGCGGAGTGCACTCGCTCAGCCACGTCACCGGCGGCGGCATCGCGGCCAACCTCGCCCGTGTGCTCCCGCAGGGCAGCTGGGCCGAGGTCGACCGCAGCACGTGGTCGCCGAGCCCGGTCTTCCGCGTGCTCAGCGACATCGCAGGGTCGACGCTGGAATCCGCCGAGGGCACCTGGAACCTCGGCATCGGATTCCTTGCGATCGTCGCGGCCGACAAGAAGGATGCCGCCATCGCGGCGCTCGCGGCAGACGGCATGCCCGCGTGGCAGGTCGGAACCGTGGGCTTCGGCGCGCGTCCGGCAGGAGAGTTCGAACAGGGCGCCAAGGGCGTCGACGGTGGAGCAGTGCGCCTGGTCGGCGCCTATGCGGACGGAGCGAAGTAAGAGCCCATGTGCGGCATCGTCGGAATGGTGGGCTCTGCCCCGGTCAATCAGGACATCTACGACGCACTCCTGCTGCTGCAGCACCGCGGCCAGGATGCGACGGGAATCGCGACAGCTGAGGCGAACGGCGTCATGCACAACGCCAAGGCGCAGGGCATGGTCCGCGAGGCGTTCCGCACCCGCGACATGCGCGGGCTCCTCGGGAACGTCGGGCTCGGTCACGTGCGCTATGCGACCAAGGGCACGGCGTCGAACGAAGAGGAGATGCAGCCGTTCTACGTGAACGCGCCGTACGGCATCATCCTCATCCACAACGGCAACCTGACGAACACGCGCGAGCTCACGGCCGACATGGCCCAGCGCGACCGCCGTCACCTCAACTCCTCGAGTGACACCGAGCTGCTGCTCAACGTGCTCGCCGGCGAACTGCAGAACACGACGTCGACGGTCGACCTCGACGCCGAGCGGGTGTTCGAGGCCGTCGAGCGCACGCATGAGCGCATCGAGGGCGCCTATGCCGTCATCGCCGTGATCGCGGGCTACGGTCTGCTCGCGTTCCGCGACCCGTTCGGCATCCGCCCCCTCATCCTCGGTCGTCGCCCCTCGACCGTCCCTGGCGCGGAAGGCCGCGACGAATGGGTCGTCGCGAGCGAGTCGCTAGTGCTCGAGAACGCCGACTACGAGGTGGTCCGCGAGGTCGAGCCCGGCGAGGCGATCTTCATCACCAACGAGGGCGAACTGCACAGCCGGCAGTGCGCCGAGGATCCCGTGCTCGCGCCGTGCGCGTTCGAGTACGTCTACCTCGCTCGTCCCGACTCGGTCATGAACGGCGTCTCCGTCTACGAGTCGCGTCTGCGCATGGGCGACAAGCTCGCCGACACGATCGCCAAGCACGTGCCGATGGACAAGATCGACGTCGTCATGCCGATCCCCGATTCGTCTCGCCCCGCGGCCATGGAGGTCGCCCGCAAGCTGGGCATCGAATACCGCGAGGGCTTCTACAAGAACCGCTACGTCGGCCGCACCTTCATCATGCCCGGCCAGGCCGTGCGCAAGAAGAGCGTGCGTCAGAAGCTGAACGCGATGTCGACCGAGTTCCAGGGCAAGAACGTGCTGCTGATCGACGATTCGATCGTGCGGGGCACGACGTCGAAGCAGATCATCCAGATGGCCCGGGATGCCGGTGCCACCTCGGTGACGTTCGCGTCTGCCGCGCCGCCCGTGCGATACCCGCACGTCTACGGCATCAACATGCCGTCGCGCCATGAGCTCATCGCCCACGGACGGACGATCCCCGAGATCGCCACCGAGCTGGGCTGCGACCACCTGGTCTACCAGGAGGTCGACGACCTCAAGGCCGCCATCACCGAGGGCTCCGTGCTGAACGATCTCGACATGAGCTGCTTCGACGGCCGGTACGTCACCGGCACGGTCTCCGACGAGTACCTCGCGTGGGTGGAGGGGTCGCAGACCTCGTGACCTCGGGTGCGCAGCCGCTCTGGCGTGGTCGCGCCCTCGCGCTGATCGGCATCGTGCTGGTCGCCTTCTCGTTGCGCTCGGCAGTGGCATCCCTGTCACCGGTGCTCGACCACGTCGCCGAGGACTTCGCGGTCTCGTCGGTCGTCGTGGGTCTGATCGGTGCCGCGCCGCCCGTGTGCTTCGCCGTCTTCGGTCTGCTCACTCCGCTGTTCGAGCGCCGGTTCGGGCTCGAGCGCGTGGCCGTGGTCGCGATCGCGCTGATCGCGACCGGGCTGCTGCTGCGCAGCCTCGCCGTCGACTCGACGTCGCTGCTCGCCGCGACGACCGTGGTGTTCGCGGGTGTCGGCTCGGGCAACGTGCTGCTGCCGCCTCTGGTCAAGAAGTACTTCCCCGATCGACTCGGTCTGATGATGACCGTGTACTCGACCACCATGGCCGTGTCGACGTTCGTGCCGCCGCTCGTCGCGGTGCCGCTCGCCGACTCGGCGGGGTGGCGGGTCTCGCTCGGCCTGTGGGGCGTGTTCGCCGCGATCGCTCTGGTGCCGTGGGTGGCGATGCTGGTCACGAGCCGAGCGGATGCCGTCGCCGCCGCGCAGACACGCGTCGATCCCGCCTCGACCGAGGTCGAGCGCGACGGGTACGACGCGGCATCCGTGGCGACCGGCCCGATCGCGACGACGCCTGCGAACCCCCGGGTCTTCGGCCGGCTGTGGCGGTTGCCGATGGCATGGTCCATCGCGCTGGTGTTCGCGGCGTCGTCGACGCTGGCCTACGTCTCCTTCGCCTGGCTGCCCTCGATCATGATCGACGTGGGTGGGGTGACGCCGGCGAATGCGGGGCTGCTGCTCTCACTGTTCGGTCTGATGGGTCTGCCGTGCTCCCTGCTCGTGCCCATCCTCATCGTCCGGTTCCAGGCCACGCGACCCGTGTTCGTCATCTCGATCGCCTGTGGCCTCATCGGACTCCTCGGATTCATCTTCCTCCCGACGGTGGCGCTGCCGATCTGGGTCGTGTTCTTCGGCCTCGCGCCAGGGCTGTTCCCGCTCGCTCTCGTGCTGCTCAGCATCCGCGCGCGCACGCCGGAGAGCGCCGTGGCGCTCAGCGGGTTCGTGCAGAGCATCGGATACGCGGTCGCCGCGGTGTTCCCGCTGTTGATCGGTCTGCTGCACGACATGACCGACAGCTGGCAGATCCCGCTCTGGCTTCTCGTCGGCGTTCTGATCGCGGTGATCCCCGCCGGGTGGATCGCGGGTCGTCGTCGCACCATCGAAGAGGACTGGGAGCGCCGGCACGGTCGCTGGTGACTCGCGGCGAGGTCACGGCACCGGTGCGACCTCAGCGTGCCCTCAGTGCGCCCGCACCTCGTCGCCGACGCTGATGGTGCCGCCGGCCCACTCGGCGGATCCGTCGGCCGCGGCACGCGGCGGAAGCAGCAGCCTGCCGAGCGTCGGCTCATCCTGTCCGAGGTCGTTCGTGAGGGTCTTGAGCACCTTCGCGTCACGGGCTCCGGTGTCGGGATTGGCGTGTGTCGCCAGGCACCGAACGATCGGGCCCGCTGTGCGGAACGACACCCGACCGATGCTCAGCTCACCCGTCCAGTCGAGCTCGGACCACGGGGCGACGTCATCGACGACGACGTTCGAGCGGAATCGCCGGTCATCGATGCCGAAGCCGAGGGCGTCGCTGAGCGCGTCGACGCTGCCGCGACTGTGCACCGAGACGTATCCGCGAGCGCGGTCCTGGAACCTCGACGTCACACCGTCGCCCACCAGCACGAGCGGCAGTCGTCCTGGGCGTCGGATGCGCCGGCCCTCCGCGCTCGCGAGCACGAACTCGGTCACGGCATCCGCGAGCTCCACACGGCCGGCGTCATCGAGTCCCGCCTCGACGAGCACTGCTCCGGCGTGCTCGATCCGCACGCGCTGCCGAGCATCGTCGTAGTCGGTGCGCAGTGCCGCGAGCCCGGGGAAGTCCTGCAGCGAGAGGCCCTTCGCCTTCGGCCAGTGGTCGAGGCCGTCGTGGTGCTCCGGGGCCGTCGCATCGGCGAAGCGGAACGCCAGCACGCGATCGCCCGCGATCCGGCCGTCGGCTCGCACGGTCAGCGAATCGACGGATTCGGGAGTGAAGCCCTTGATCGGGTGACGGAAGAGCGAGACGACACGAGCCATGAGGAGATCCTCTCAGGCTGTTAGGGGTCCGTCCGTCACCGACAGGACATCGGCAGCGACGGGTTCCGGCATTCCGGGCACGACGAAACCCCCGTGCATCGCACGGGGGAGTCGACGACGATCGAATCGGCGGTCAGGCCTTTTCGAGTTCGTCCTCGTCTTCGTCTGCATACTCGTCGGCCCACTTGTCGACATATGCGTCTTCAGCGTCGCTCGGGTGCGCGAGTTCGCGCTCGAGCGCCGAGTAGTTCACCGACGGACTGAACGACTTCAGTTCGCGGGCGATCTTGGTGTGTTTCGCCTTTTGACGGCCACGGCCC
>Ga0308167_1003095_pt1 | contig 13855 bp, 16 predicted proteins | sample PhyCR1_2_FD_202138 | JGI IMG/M metagenome (GOLD analysis project Ga0308167, IMG submission 202138) | Phyllosphere microbial communities from UC Gill Tract Community Farm, Albany, California, United States - DLSLRC.R1 | ecosystem: Host-associated > Plants > Phyllosphere > Unclassified | place... | reverse complement strand
GCGGTGATGGGATGACTCATATAACACCTCAGCGCGCAGACAGCGCTACCTTTGCTAGCTATGACTCTAGTGCACAGGCAGAAGTTGCCGACGCCTTCTTGTCGTTTTTTTGGGTTGCAGCAGGTTCGTTCCCGACGCCAAAGCGCGCAGATCAGGCAGGATCGCGCTCACGCATTTGCAGCTGCATCAGGACAGCGCTACCTTAGTGCCTTGATTTTTGTTTGGCAAGCCGCCCGATGACCTCCCCCAAGAACGATAAAAATACCCGCACCACCGGCCGTCCGACCCTCAATGAAGTAGCCCGCCTGGCCGGCGTCAGCCCGATCACCGCCTCCCGCGCCCTGCGCGGGGTGAGCACAGTGGCCACCGAACTGGTGGAAAAAGTGCAGAAAGCCGCGCTCGAACTCAACTACGTCGTCAACCCGGCCGCCCGCGCGCTGGCCTCGGCGCAGAGCCATTCGGTTGTCGTGCTGGTGCCGTCGTTGTCCAACCTGCTGTTCATCGACACGCTGGAAGCCATTCATCGGGTGCTGACGCCCAAGGGCTTCGAAGTACTGATCGGCAACTTCCACTACTCGCGCGATGAAGAAGAAAACCTCCTGCGCAACTACATGGCCTATCAGCCACGCGGGTTTCTGCTGACCGGTTTTGATCGCACGGAAAGTTCGCGACGAATGATTGAAGTCAGCAACATTCCCTGCGTGTACATGATGGAGCTGGACAGCGCCGCCGGGGTCAATTGCGTGGGCTTTTCGCAATTGAGCGCGGGTGAAACTGCCGCCGAACACCTGCTATCTCGCGGGCGCAAGCGCTTGGCCTACATTGGCGCGCAGCTGGATCAGCGCACCTTGTTGCGCGGAGAGGGCTTCCGCAAAGCATTGCAGAAGGCGGGCCGCTACGACCCGGATCTGGAAGTGCTGACGCCACGTGCTTCATCGGTGGGCTTGGGCGGAGAGTTGTTTTTGCAGTTGCTGGCGGCGCATCCGGACGTCGATGCAATCTTCTTTGGCAACGATGACCTGGCCCAAGGCGCGCTGCTGGAAGCGTTGCGCAATGGCATCAAAATTCCCGAGCAGGTGGCGATCCTCGGTTTCAACGATCTGCCGATGTCCGAGCACATGGTCCCGCGCCTGAGCAGCATCAACACCCCGCGTGAGGCGATCGGCCGCCGCGCGGCGGAGCAGATGCTGACGTTGATGGCGGGCAACAAAGTGGCGCGGCCGGTGGAGGATATGGGCTTTGAGCTGAAGGTTCGCGAGAGTACCTGACCCTTCACAAATGCTGAGTTGAAACACAACCGTTGTGGGAGCGAGCCTGCTCGCGAAAGCGGTGGGTCAGTCAGCATAGATGCAGCTGTCACGACGCCTTCGCGAGCAGGCTCGCTCCCACAGGGGATCTCTACCCAGTTCAATGGCTGAGCAGGTCAACCAGGGCCTGCGCGCCCTTCTGCAAGGGCTGGCTCTTGAGCCACACCGCGTGCACCGGCAGCACCAGGCCATTTTCGATGTTGCGAAAACTCAGCCGTTTCAAGCGCCCGGCCTCCAGCCACGGCTGCACCACCGACAGCGGGAAATTACCCCAGCCCAATCCCGCTTCGACCATTTCCACTGCCGTCTCAAGATTGTCCGTACGCCAGTAGGATTCAGCCACCAACGGCCGCGTCTCGCTGATCGGCAAGTCGCGGCTGGCGACGATGATCTGGCGCACCTGCACCAGGTCTTCGAGAAACACATCCCGCCCCTGCAGCAACGGACTGTCCGCCGCCAGCGTGGCGATCATGCGTTCGCTGCCGACGAACTGAAAACGCTCCAGCGCGTTCACGCTCAAGCCAGCAAAGGCCAGGCACACGCTGATCCGGCCACTGTGCAACATCGCCAGCACATCATCCTGTGGCGCAGTCAGCACTTCGATGTCGAGCAACGGATGCCGCTCGGCAATCACCTTGATCGCTGCCAGCAAGCGGCGTCGATCAATGTCCGCAACCACGCCGACCGACAATCGGCTTTCCAGCCCCAGCGACAACTCCACCGCGTGCACTTGCAGCTGCTTGAGCTGCTCGGCGATCAGTCGCGCGTGCGGCACCAGCGACTGCGCGATCGCCGTGGGTTGCGGCTCGCGATGGCTACGGTCGAACAATGGGTAACCAAGTTCCGCTTCAAGATTGGCGATGCCCATGCTCACCGCCGACGGCACCTTGCCCAATTGCCGCGCGGCAGCGGAGAACGAGCCGCGTTCGATCACCTCGAGAAACAACTCAATGCTGTCGCTACTGAAATTCAAATGCCCCACCTATCAATAAAACTGAAAGCTACCAACTTTTTCTGTCAGGTCTATTGAAGCTATCTTTCGCCGCCTTCGCCAGCCCTGCTGGTCAACATTCGGCAAGAAAGAGGCAAATCTGCATGCAAGGCGTGAAACGCAAACTGGTCTACGTGTCGCTCTACGAGGTGATCGGCATGACCTTCTCGGCCCTCGGTCTGGCGTTGTTGTCGGGTACATCGCCGGGCAGCACCGGGCCGCTGGCGGTGATCATCACCAGCATCGCCGTGACCTGGAATTTCATCTACACCTCGCTGTTCGAACGCTGGGAAAGTCGCCAGGTCTCGCGCACCCGCACGGTGAAACGGCGCATCGCCCATGCGGTCGGCTTTCAACTGACGCTGATCGTGTTTCTGATTCCGCTGATCGCCTGGTGGATGAACATCAGTCTGGTGCAGGCATTCCTGCTTGATCTGGCCCTGATCGTCTTCATCCCGTGCTACACATTCATGTTCAACTGGCTGTTCGACCGGATCTTCGGCCTGCCGAACTCGGCGCTGCCGGATTCTGCCGCTGCGGCATAAATCGCTAATTCGTAAGCAGATATTGCGAGAAATTAGCGGTTCAACCTGTTAAACCACCGACATTCACAATCCGCAAACACCGATAGCAGGCTAAGCTTTTCCATCAATAAAAAATGGATCAGCTTATGACTGCTCACGCTCCCGCCGCCGCGCCTGGTGATGGCATCGACCCGGTACGCGCCGCCGAAATTTCCGCCCGCATCGATCGGCTGCCCGCCGTCGCCACCCTCTGGCGTTTGGTGGCGCTGCTGTCGATCGGCGGATTTTTCGAACTCTACGATCTGTTCCAGACCGCCTACATCAGTCCTGGGCTGATTCGCGACGGCTTGTTCGCCACGGGCAAGCAAGGCGTGTTCGGTTTCTCTGATCAGGCGGCGTTTGCCTCGGCGACGTTCCTCGGCCTGTTTCTCGGCGCCAGCCTGCTCAGTCCGCTGGCGGATCGTTTCGGCCGCAGGGCGATCTTCACCTTCGCGCTGATCTGGTACACGCTGGCGACGGTGCTGATGGGCATTCAGACTTCGGCGCTGGGCATCATCGGTATGCGTTTTCTGGTCGGCATCGGCCTCGGTATCGAGTTGGTGACCATCGACGCTTATCTCTCGGAACTGGTGCCCAAGCGCATGCGCAGCTCGGCGTTTGCCTTTGCGTTTTTCGTGCAGTTTCTCTCGGTGCCGGCGGTGGCTTTGATGTCGTGGTGGCTGGTGCCGCAAGCGCCATTCGGGGTGTCTGGCTGGCGTTGGGTGGTGTTGGCCAGCGCAGTGTTTGCGCTGTTCATCTGGTGGCTGCGCAAGCGCTTGCCGGAATCACCGCGCTGGCTGGCGCAACACGGTCGCTTCGATGAGGCCAACCGCATTCTCGATGACCTCGAAGCGCGCTGCGCCAAGGACCACGGCAAAGCGCTCGATATGCCAGAACCGGTGCCGGTCGATGTCGAAGGCAAGGGCCGTTTCGCCGATATCTGGCAGCCGCCCTACAGGCGCCGCGCGTTGATGCTGATTGTCTTCCACATCTTCCAGGCGATCGGCTTCTTCGGTTTCGGCAACTGGTTGCCGGCGCTGCTTTCGGGCCAAGGCGTGAGCGTCACCCACAGTCTGATGTACGCGTTCATCATCACCCTCGCCTACCCGCTCGGGCCGTTGTTGTTTGTGAAGTTCGCCAACCGCTTCGAAAACAAATGGCAGATTGTCGGCTCGGCCCTTGGCGCGATGACCTTCGGCACACTGTTCGCCCTGCAGACCAGCGCGTTCGGGCTGATCTTCTGCGGGGTGATGATCACCTTCTGCAACGCCTGGCTGAGCTTCAGTTATCACTCCTACCAGAGCGAACTGTTCCCGACCAACATCCGCGCTCGTGCGGTCGGGTTCTGCTATTCGTTCAGTCGTTTGTCGACGGTGTTCAGCAGTCTGCTGATCGGAATGTTCCTGGACAATTTCGGCACGCCGGGCGTGTTGGCATTCATCGCCAGCAGCATGTTGATCGTGATGCTGACCATCGGCTGGTTCGGCCCACGAACGCGTAATCTGGCGTTGGAAAATATTGCCCATCGCTGAGAGGCAACATTAGCTGAATCAAGGCCGGCGACATGTGGGCAGAACGGCTCATGAGATGAACTTGATATTGCAGGCGGAGATCCATGGTCAGACCGTCCGTCTGAATCACGTCCATTTCAGCGCCGACCTGTAATTTCTGACAGTAGACGCAAAAGGACGCCGCGCGAATGATGAGCAAGCGGCAACGATTGGTTGCCGCTTTCATTCAGATATATGGAGATATCCCATGACCGGCACCTTCAACGCTAAAATCACCTCGCCTGGCGCCCCAGTTGTACCAGACTATACCGCCACCAAGATAAGTGTCGCACCCAACGCACCTCCTATTCCCACCCAAAATGTTCAATCCAATGATGACGAAAACAGACACTTGAGCCTTAGTTTCAAAAACGGTGGGCTAGACAGCGGCTCGCATGACCTGACTGTAGATAACACAATTGTCATTTATTCAACCAATTCGGAGACCGCTTTTCCCGGGATCTTATCCGGAAATATTGACATCGACAGCTTGGCGGGGACTTATAAAGGTAACTTTAAGGCGACGTGGACAGATAGGCATGGCAGGGAATGGACCGTCGACAGCAGCTTTGACATTAAAGTTATCCCCCAAAAATAAACAACGAATGGGCGATAAAACGTTTTGACGTTGATTTAACAACGCTCATTTGTTTGCGACGTTAGTCGCTAGAAATGAGCGTTGCCCGGATAGATCAATTCAACTGCAACGTCTCATTGAACTGGCTGATCGCATCCACCACATGCCGCGAGCCCTGCTGAATCTCCAGAATCACCTCACCCGCCTCGTTCGCCAGTTCTACGCCGAGCCCGGTTCGGCTGAGGCTCGACTGCATGCTCGATACCGCGCTCAGGGACAGGTCATGGTTCTTGCGCACCACATCAACAATTTCAACCGTCGCCTGACTGGTCCGCGCGGCGAGGCTGCGCACTTCATCGGCGACTACCGCAAATCCCCGCCCATGCTCACCCGCGCGCGCGGCTTCAATCGCCGCGTTGAGCGCCAGCAAATTAGTCTGATCGGCGATGCCGCGAATGGTCTGGACGATGCTGCCGATGATATCCGACTGTTTGCTTACCGCATCGATGCTCACCGCCGCTTCGTTCAGGTCGCGGGAAATGTCTTGGATGATCTGCACGGTTTGCTGCACCACTTGTGAGCCTTTCTGCGCGCAGGCGTCGTTTTGTACCGAGGTGCTGTGGGCCGATTCCGCAGCGTTTTGCAGGGTGGTCATCTGTTTGGTGATGTCACTGGCGAACTTGACCACTTTGTACAAGCGGCCCTTGGCGTCGAACAGCGGGTTATACGAAGCCTCCAGATAAACCATCTGCCCGGACTTGTTCTTGCGCTCGAAACGGTGCGAGTGATATTCGCCGCGATTGAGCGAAGCCCAGAACGCCTTGTATTGCGCGGATTCGGCTTCTGCGCGGTGACAGAACAGGCTGTGGTGCTGGCCGACAATTTCAGGGTGCGCGTACTGCATGGTCTGCAGGAAGTTGTCGTTAGCGCGGATGACATGGCCTTCGGGAGTGAACTCGATCACCGCCATGGAACGACCGATCGCCGCCAGCATGGCTTCTTCTTCATGTTCTTTGTTGATGCGCGCGGTGATGTCCGCCGCGACCTTGATCACACTTCTGACCTGTTTGTCGGGCCCGAACACCGGCATGTAACTGGCTTCAAGCCAGATCTCCCGGCCGCTCTTGTTCAGGCGCAGAAAAGTGCCGCTGAGCGGTTCACCACGAGCCAGGTCGCGCCACAACTTCGCGTAGTCCTCGCTGCGATAAAAGCTTTCTTCACAGAAAATCCGATGGTGTTTGCCGCGCACTTCTTCGGCGCTGTAGCCCATGGTCTTGCAGAAGTTCTCGTTGGCGTCGAGAACGATGCCGTCCGGAGTGAACTCGATCATCGCCATCGAGCGGCTGATCGCTTCGATTTTCGCGTTGGCCTCGGTCAGCGCACAGCTGAAACGCTCGATTTCCCGCAGGTCAGCCTTGTGATGTAGGTTGAACATGGTCGTATCACCTTCCGCGCGTTCTTTTGATTTGATGAAAGTTCAGGTCTTGCAAGATCCATCACTACGTTCCACAGAACAGGCACACGCCGTCCTCCACAGGAGGAAGTTGTCAGGTGATAAATGATGATCAATCGGAGGGTTCGTGCAGCGACGCTCTGATCAAGACATCCTTTTCTTGATAGCCCGCATGCGGGCCAGCCCTAACGCGTAGAAGAACTTCCATTTAGGTGACGCTCCTTGTTGGTTCAGTGTCGGTGCCTTGGGTTGCGCACTCTGGCAGCATGAATCACGGACCAGCCTGTGCCGTCGGCGCGCTTGGCATGACGGTCGACATGGTTAGTTACCTGCAACTATAGCCAGCCCGACGTCGGGCGCAAGGCCATTAGTCGGCCAGTATCTGGCATTTTTTGCACAAGAAACGGTTCAGCGCGAAGAGATTGGTGACCAAGGCAGACGCTTTCGCGAGCAGGCTCGAACGCATTCCAAATGTGGGAGCGGGCTTGCTCGCGAAGACGTCATGAGAAGCACCGCAAAAACATCAGAAAAGAACTACAAACTCCCATTCACCTTGGCCGCCACCTCCCCCGGCACCCAAACCGTCCACACCTGCGGCTGATCACGCAAAAACGCCTCGGCCACCGCCCTCGGCCGCAGACGTTTCTCACTCATCCCCGCCAATGTCTGGTTAAGCAGATCAATCGGCAGATCGACTTTTTCAAAGAACGCGACCAACTCCGGGTACTGCGCCTTGAACGGTGCCGACACGCCGATCGCCAGGCTCGCCGGCATCGAACGCGTGCCCTTCGGATTCGGATTATTGGCGTCGGCCAGGGTCTTCCACGCCTCGGCGTCAAACGGCGGCTCTTCGAGTTTCACCAGTTTGAAACGCCCGAGCAGCGGCGTCGGCGACCAGTAATAGAACAGCACCGGTTTGCCGCGTTTGAACGACGACCCCACCTCGGCATCCAGCGCCGCGCCAGAACCGGTGCGGAAGTTGACGAAGCTGTCAGTCAAGCCATATGCCTTGAGCTTCTGGCTGTTGACGATTTCCGAAGTCCAGCCGGTCGGGCTGTTGAGAAAGCGTCCACGGCCCGGGTCTTCCGGATCGCGGAAGACATCCTTGTAGCGCGGCAGGTCGGCGACCGATTTCAGCTCCGGCGCCAGCGCCTGGATCCCGCGCTCGGGGTCACCCTTGATCACATATTCCGGCACCCACCAGCCTTCGGTAGCACCTTTGACCGTGTCGCCGAGGCCGAATACCTTGCCCTCGGCGGCAGCCTTGACCCACGCCGGACTGCGCCCCGCCCACTCTTCGCCGATCACCTGAATATCGTTTTTTGCCAACGCCGCCTCCAGGCTGACGGTGCTACCGGGCATCGTATCGGTCGGATAGCCGTAGCCTTTTTCAACGATCAGGCGAAGCACTTCGGTGATGAAGCTGCCGCTCTCCCACGTGATATCGCCGAAGTGGATGGGTGCGGTTTTCTCCGCCGCAGAAACAGCGCCGACGCTCAGGCTCAGCGCCAGCAGCGTGCGGCCGAGCAGGGTTTTGATCGATTTCATGCGGACCTCTTTTCTTCCAGGAATTGATTGGCGCTGTGGCGATCGCACAGCGCTTGGGAACGCGCCATGTACACGCTGACTGAACGTTGCGAGATGCCCAGTTCGGCAGCGATTTGCGGGTAGGTCAGGCCATCGATACGCGCCAGCAGGAAGGTCGAACGAACCTTGCTCGGCAAGCGATGCAAGCTGCGGTCAAGGCGTTCGAGGGACTGCGAGAACTGTGCGAGGTCTTCAGGCGAAGCGGCGACGTCAGGGTCGGACTGCTCGAGATGGCGACGCTGCAGATCCGCACGGCGCCAGTGCTGATAGAGCAGACGCTGCGCAATCGTCGTCAGCAGGGCGCGAGGTTCGCGAATGGCCGTCAGCGACGGGGCTTCGAGCAAACGGGCGAAGGTTTCGCCGGCGATGTCTTCAGCGCCGGACACGTCACGCAGGTGTCGACGCAGGTAATGACAGAGCCAGCGATGGTGTGCACGGAACAGGCGTTCCACGGTGTCACGATGGGCATGATTGGTCCCGGACATAAGGGCTCCTGGGCTAGGGTCGCTGAATGTCCGGTGTTCCGGTGGCGCGATCGTAGCAAGGCGCCTTATGCGTTAATAATATTTAAATCTTATTTTTATATTCGATTAGTGAATTAGCGCAGCAGACCGTAGCCTTGCGCTTCAGCGTCTCGTTGGTAATCGAGCAGCACGTCATAGTCGCTTTCCGTTGCCGGCTGAATGTCAGCCAAACCCAAGGTCTGCACAACACCAGGCAATTCATGCAAAGAGTCATTCATCACTTGGAGCAGCCGTCCGACCTGCGCGTCGCTGGCTCCGGCAGCGGTAATGAACGGCAGTGTCGGACTCAACGCACTGCGCGCAACCACGCGCAAATCGCAGACTTCGTCCGGCGCGTGGCGGGCGATATAAGCAAATGTGACGCTATCGATCGCGGCCAAGTCGGCGAGGTTTTCGCGCAGCCAGCGCAGGCTCTCGCGGTGACCGCCACTGATGCCGACACGGGCGAAAAACCGGCCGTTTTCCTGCAAGGGCGCCAGACGCTGGCGCAACAGGTTCATGCCGCTGTTGGAATCTTCGCTGTTGATCACGCCCCGGCTGTGACGAAAGTCGCCAAGCGCGTAGCGCGGATCAGCGGCGCGGCCAAGGATCAGGCTGCAATGCTCGCCGCCAGTGGCGTCAGGCAGTTCATAGCGCGGCCGGCCGATGACGCGCACCCGGCCACGCAACGCGGTCATCAGCGGATAGCCGCAGGTCTGGGTGAGCAGCAGATCGGGTGATAACCACAGTTCGGGCAGTGTCAGGTTTGTCGCATCGAGACGGCTGTGGCCCAGGTGTTCAACGATGCGCGCCAGCCACTGCTCGTTGGCCACGCGGACGGGCTCGGGAGCGGGGTACATCAGCAGTTCGGTGTGGTGTTGGGTCATCGAAGCTTTTCCAGTGAAATACCCTGTGGGAGCGAGCCTGCTCGCGAAGGCTTTGTCCCATTAAGAATCATTTTGGACTGATACACCGCTTTCGCGAGCAGGCTCGCTCCCACAGGGTTTTGTGGCGTGTCAGGATTAATGAAATGGATGCTCTGGGCTGTCGATCGCTCTTAAGCCATTGCGCCGCCAAAACTGCCCATAACCGCGCACGACAAACCCGCCGCTGCGCGCGATCCAGCGTTCCCGGTGCATCCGGTAAACCCTGGGCAAGTCGTACCACGCCAGCCCCGGCAAGTCGTGATGCACCAGATGGAAATTCAAATTGAGAAACAGCCAGCGCCATGGCCAGCCGGCTTCGTTGAGCACGGTGCGCTGCTCGGGATGTACATGCGGTCGATGCTCGTGAAACGAACGAATCATCGCGATCGACAGCGCCGGCACGCTGATCAGGAACAGGTAATGCCACACCGGCAGAATGCTGAAGCGAGCAACGAAACCCAGCATCGGCAGAGTGACGCAACCGTGGGTCAGCCACATCCGCCAGGCTTGTGGATCAGTGTTTCTCAAGCGCTGCAGCTCTTCCAGTGCTAACGCCGTCAACGCCAGTGGCGCACCGATCACAAAGCGGCCCAGCAACGTCTTGTTCAGCCGGTGCAGGCTGCGCTCGAACATCGAACCGCCCTGCCAGTTCGCAGAGGTCAGGTAGCGACTTTCCGGATCGACACCGGGCACCGTCAGATCGTCGTCACGGTGATGGCGCAAGTGGCTGTCGCGATACAGCGTGTACGGATACCACACGGCAAAAGGCGCGTAGCCGAGGATTTTATTGACGAGGGTTGAGCGGGTCGGATGGCCGTGGAGCAGTTCATGCTGCAGCGACAACCACAACACCAGCAGCGGAATCAGCAGCAACGTGCTCAAGCCGCGTCCCAGCCAGGCGCTGTTGAGGAGGATGGCGAACCAGCCGGCGTACACACCGATCAGCAACAGCCAGGTCGGCCATTCGCTGCGGGCGGTGAAGCGCTGGCGCAGGGTCTCGATCTGCTGGCGATGCTCGGCATCGAAGTAAAAAGCCATGGCGTTGCTCGGAACGGGAATCGTCCCCTTCTGTGCAACGAGGCGGTGGAATCTTGCAGATTATTTTCTTGATGGCGTGGAAGCCCGAGGGACGGGCTTCCGAAGGGTTGATCAATGGCCGAAAATGTCGACTTTCCTGGCTTTCTTCTCGGCGCGTTTTTCAATCGCAGTCTTGGCCGGTTTCTTCTTCGCGGCTTTCTTTGAATCCATACCTTTGGACATGATCGGTACTCCACTCACAGGGATGTGAGATCAGGTATACACCTATCCCGAGCCGCGCGTTCTTTTATAATCGGCGCTTTTCGAACCGACAGTCCGAACCATGTCCGACATCCACTACAGCCAGCTCGACGAATCGTTGTGGCCGCTGATGAACAAGTTCTACCGCAGCCACCAATCGTCGATGAAAGCCGTGCGCGAGGCGCAGCTGTGGGTCGCAAGGCGCGGCGAGATTGTAGCGGCGCTGTGCCTGCGTCCGGTATCGGGCGGACATTGGCTGACGGGGTTGTTTGTCGATCCGCAGTGTCGTGAGCAGGGCGTCGCTGCGCAGTTGATGGCCGCGGCGGTTGCTCAGGTGAACGAGCCGGTGTGGCTGTTCTGCCATCCGGATCTGCGCGGGTTTTATGAGCGGCGCGGCTTCAGCTTCGACCCCGCGTTGCCGCAGGCAATGGCCGAGCGGTTGAGCCGGTATGCGCGAAGCAAGCCGATGATTGCGATGGGGCTCAATCCTGCAGCCTGACGCAATTCCCCTGTGGGAGCGAGCCTGCTCGCGAATGCGGTGTGTCAGCGCCGAATCTGGTTCTGATACTCCGCATTCGCGAGCAGGCTCGCTCCCACAGGGATTGATGGTGTTCTGACAATCAGTCGTCAGCGTTGGGATCAAGGTCCGGGAACAGCACTTCGGTAAAGCCGAACTTGCTGAAATCGGTAATCCGCGACGGGTACAGCCGACCGATCAGGTGATCGCATTCATGCTGCACCACTCGCGCATGAAACCCCGAGGCCACGCGCACGATCGGCTCGCCCTTCGGATCGAAGCCTTCGTAGCGAATCTGCTGATAGCGATCCACCGCGCCGCGCAGGCCCGGCACCGACAGGCAGCCTTCGAAACCCTCTTCCATCAACGGATTCAACGGCGTGATCAGCGGGTTGATCAGGATCGTCTGCGGCACTGCTTCAGCATCCGGGTAACGCTCGCTGTGCTCGAAGCCGAAGATCACCAGTTGCAGGTCGACGCCGATCTGCGGCGCCGCAAGGCCAACGCCGCCGACACTTTCCATGGTCTGGAACATGTCGTCGATCAGTTGCCAAAGCTCGGCGCTGTTGAACATTTCCGGTGGTACCGGCGGGGCGATGCGCAGCAGGCGCTCATCACCCATTTTCAGAATTTCACGAATCATGGTCGCGCTTCATCAGTGTCCGGCTTGAGCGAATGATCGCGGCCCAGGCCGGAGACGTGTTGTTTGGTGGATTCGTCGGGCTCGCCAGGGGCTTTTTCGCCCTTGTCCTTGCCTTCGGCGGACATGTGCTCGATCACCGCATTCATTTCCGCGCCGAGCAACAGCACCGCGGCGGAGATATAGAAATACAGCAAGAGCACGATGATCGCCCCGATGCTGCCATACATCGCATTGTAGTTGGCGAAGGTTTTCACGTAGAAGGCAAACCCCAGTGAAGCGAGGATCCACACCACTACCGCCAGCACCGAACCTGGAGTGATGAAGCGGAAGTCCTGTTTGACGTCGGGCATCACGTAATAGATCAGCGCCACCGCGACCATCATCAGAATCACGATCACCGGCCAGCGCGCAATCGTCCACACCGTGACGATGAAGTCTTCCAGCCCCACTTGTGCGGCAATCCAGCCCATCACCTGCGGCCCGAGCACCATCAGCGCGGCGGCAATCAGCAGCATGCCGGCGATGCCGACTGTATAGACGATCGACAAAGGGAAACGCTTCCAGATCGGCCGGCCTTCGACCACGTCGTAAGCGGCGTTCATTGCGCTCATCATCAGGCGCACGCCGGCGGATGCGGTGTACAGGGCGATCACGATACCGATGGACAGCAGGCCACCCTTGGATTGCTGTAACTGGTCGATCACCGGGTTGACCTGTTCCAGCGCCTGCGGCGGCAGGACCAGTTCGGATTGCAGGCGCAGCCAGGAGAAAAAGTCCGGCAGGTGCAGGAAACCGATCAGGGCGATCAGGAAGAGAATGAACGGAAACAGCGAGAACAGCATCTGGTAGGCCAGTGCCGAGGCGTAGGTCGACATTTCGTCATCGACGAACTCAGTGACCGTGCGCACCATCACCCGGTGCAGGGGCAGACCTTTCATGTCCGGAAATATCATTCGCGTCTCCTTGCGCCGCAAAAGGTTGAAGTCGTGGCGACTCAGGGGCCGTTATTTACCTCAAGGTAGCCTGTTTGACGAGCCTTTGGCGGATGACCGCAGGGTTCTGATACAGAAACGGCCATCCTTGGATGGCCGCTCGTGTGATTCGTCAAGGCTCGCTTACGCCTTGTCGACGCCCTTTTTCACAGCGTCCTTGGCGTTGCCGACCGCTTGCTGGGCTTCGCCTTTTTTCTCTTGAACCTTGCCTTCCGCACGCATCTTGTCGTTGTCAGTAGCTTTGCCGACGCCTTGCTTGATATTGCCGACGGCTTCGTTGGCCATGCCTTTTACTTTATCGCCTGTGCTACTCATGGTGTTTCTCCGTGAAGCATAAAGGGAAGAAAAGTCATTACGTAACGATTGACCGGTTCGCTTTGCGCCAAGTTTCATTTATTTTCCCGGCATTTCGTCGTGGCACGCAGGTTGCGCTTTATGTTTGCCGGCGTAGCCCCGAGAATGCTCAGCCTACGGGCGTCGCGCCCGGCACACCGATTCGCAGGAATGTCATGAAGCTCAATAAAACCCAGGCCATCGCCCGTCGCAACCAGGAACTGGGCGGCGCCGTGCTCGGCACCAACAACTGCCACTTCGCCGAACTGAACCGTAACCGCAACATCTGGTGGTTCGACCTGCCGGTGTCGCGTCTGGCCATCGGTCAGTACGAGTGGATTCACTTGCTGCTGCACACCCCGGCCACCGATGAGTTGCTGCACCTGAAAGTGCCCACGGTGTTCCTGCGCGAAAAGCTCGAAGGCCTGGTGATTCGCAACGAAGGCAAACGCAAGGCGGCGCTGAGCCTGGAATTGAGTGCGGACAAGGATTCGTACCTGCAGGACATGCGACCGGCGGGGACCAATGTGAATTTTGCGCCGTTTCGTCAGTAGGATTTGCACTTGATCGTTCCCACGCTCTGCGTGGGAATGCATCTCGGGACGCTCTGCGTCCCTGCAGTGCTGGACGCGGAG
>Ga0308167_1003094_pt1 | contig 13855 bp, 13 predicted proteins | sample PhyCR1_2_FD_202138 | JGI IMG/M metagenome (GOLD analysis project Ga0308167, IMG submission 202138) | Phyllosphere microbial communities from UC Gill Tract Community Farm, Albany, California, United States - DLSLRC.R1 | ecosystem: Host-associated > Plants > Phyllosphere > Unclassified | place... | reverse complement strand
TGGCAGGCTTGATTGAAGTAACGGGCAATGTCGCTGATGGCTTCCGGTGCATGTCCGTTCTGACGCATAGTGGTGTCCTCAGATGGTTAAATGTATCGCGCTTTTGATGCGCAAGTTATACATCTTTCAAAAACTTGTACAGAATTTTGAATTTCCTGAGAAGATTTTTTTGTGCAAAAAATGCTATTTAAAGATAATCAGTATGTTATGGAGTGTTTAATGCAGAGTAAAATCCGCTGAATGATGGCTTATTAAGCGATTTACCGATTCAGCCTGTACAACTGCTGCACAAGCCGACCCGCTCGGTCAACGCTTAACGAATATGTCATCAGCGGAACCCGTCGTACTAATGGTGTCTGCATTAAGCGGTTTCGATAACCATCCAGCCTGTTCATTGTTGCGAGCGCCGATAGTTTTAAAACCCATCAACCACTGATATACATGATGCAACTGTTCCAGACGTTTCTCATCCACCTCTGAGGCAGACATTGACTGCAACTCACCCATTAGCAACTCGACATTCACTTCCTGATCAGCATCAATCAGGTTCATTGCTGCTTCGCCAATGATGACATTCGCTTTTTCGTCGCTTGAAAAATACAAATTATCCTCCCTGGTTTTATTACGGTAAGTAACATTCACTGTAGCAAAAAAATTCACTAAATTTGATAAATCCTGCCAATCAATAAAATCTTATTGATTGGCAGGGAATGGCGACCAGGTCCTAAAACCTGGACTGACGGTCGATCTCCTGCTTGTGGATCCACAACGCCTTGACCCGATCCCGCACTGAATATCAATGTTGAAGAGCGGCAGTACACCGCCTTTCAGACAGACTTCTCAGTTTTAATATCTGTTCTGAAGAGGTTGTCGCGTAAATCCTGCTTGTTATAACGCATTATGAATCAACCATTAAATTAAAATACTTACACTACTTGTCATAACGACGCTGACGTTGAAGAAACTTCACAAAAGCAGGCTGTCGCAAAGATATAGCCTGTGCTATAAAAAATAGCATTGGCTAATTTCGTTTTATTTTTAATCACCTCTGGAGATCCTGCGATGGTCCCGACAAATAAAACCGCAACGTTGTTATGCAGCCTGTTACTGACGGCGGTTATGACAACCGGTTGCTATGCTGCAGAAAAATTTAAGGTCGTCACCACCTTTACGGTGATTGCTGACATGGCAAAGAACGTAGCGGGCGATGCCGCTGAGGTCACTTCAATTATTAAACCGGGTGCGGAAATTCATGAGTACCAGCCGACGCCCGGTGACATTAAACGCGCGCAGGGCGCGCAACTCATCATGGCTAACGGGCTGAATCTTGAACGCTGGTTCCAGCGCTTTTATCAGCATCTTGAAGGCGTGCCGGAAGTGGAGGTGTCGCAGGGTGTAAAACCGATTGGTATTGGCGAAGGCCCGTATAACGGTAAGCCTAATCCCCATGCCTGGATGTCGCCGGATAATGCACTGATTTACGTCGATAATATCCGTGATGCGCTGGTGAAATATGACCCGGCCAACGCCGAAACCTATCGTCAGAATGCTGCCCGCTATAAGCAAAAAATTACCGCAGCCCTTGAGCCGTTGCGCCAGCAGATCGCCGCGATCCCTGAAAACCAGCGCTGGATGGTGACCAGTGAAGGCGCGTTCTCTTATCTGGCTCGAGACCTCGGGATGAAAGAACTTTATCTCTGGCCGATTAATGCCGATCAGCAAGGCACGCCACAGCAGGTGAGAAAAGTGATCGATCAGGTCAGAAAACAGGCTATTCCCGCCGTGTTTAGTGAAAGCACCGTCTCTGACAAACCCGCTCGTCAGGTGGCGCGAGAAACCGGTGCCCACTATGGCGGCGTATTATATGTTGATTCGCTAAGTCAGGCCCAGGGGCCGGTGCCGACCTATCTTGATCTGCTTCGGGTCACCACGGAGACGCTGGTCAATGGCATTAACGCCGGGAGGAAAGCGCCATGAGCGACACTATTGTGGTTTCCCACGTCAGTGTTACCTACCGTAACGGCCACACGGCGCTGCGCGATGCCAGCTTCAGCATTCCTGGCGGTTCAATCGCCGCGCTGGTAGGTGTGAATGGTTCAGGCAAGTCAACGTTGTTTAAGGCACTGATGGGTTTTGTCCGGCTCTCCGGTGGCACGATTTCGGTACTGGGAATGCCAACCCGTCAGGCGCTGCGCCAGAGTCTGGTCGCTTATGTTCCTCAGTCGGAAGAGGTTGACTGGTCTTTTCCGGTGCTGGTCGAAGATGTGGTGATGATGGGCCGCTACGGCCACATGGGACTGTTACGTCGGCCAAAACCGCAGGATCACGACAGGGTGAATGACGCGCTGACACGGGTCGACATGCTGGCCTATCGCCATCGTCAGATCGGCGAACTCTCCGGCGGACAGAAGAAACGGGTTTTTCTGGCTCGCGCCATTGCGCAGCAGGGCAGTGTCATCCTGCTTGATGAGCCATTTACCGGCGTTGACGTTCAGACCGAGGCGAAAATTATCAGCCTGCTGGGCGAACTGCGTGACGAAGGTAAAACCATGCTGGTCTCAACGCACAACCTCGGATCGGTGACCGAATTCTGCGACTACACCGTGATGGTTAAGGGCACCATCCTCGCCAGCGGTCCTACCCGCACCACCTTTACCGCCGCTAATCTTGAACGGGCATTCAGCGGTGTGCTGCGTCATGTCGCGGTCAGCGGGCTGGACGATCAGATCATCACCGATGATGAACGTCCATTTATCGCACCGCGCAGCGCACTTCACGACGGGGACCGACCATGAATCTGCTGCTGGAGCCGTTCGGATACCATTACATGCTCAACGCGATGTGGGTTTCTGCCATGGTCGGCGGACTGTGTGCCTTTCTCTCATGCTATCTGATGCTCAAGGGCTGGTCGCTGATGGGAGATGCGCTGTCGCACTCCATTGTTCCCGGCGTTGCGGGCGCTTACATGCTGGGCCTGCCGTTTGCGCTGGGCGCTTTTCTGTCAGGCGGGCTGGCGGCGGGCAGTATGCTGTTGCTCAATCAACGGACCCGCTTAAAAGAAGACGCGATCATCGGTCTGATCTTTTCCTCTTTTTTTGGTCTCGGGCTGTTTATGGTGTCGCTCAATCCGACTGCGGTAAACATTCAGACTATCGTGCTCGGCAACATCCTGGCGATTGCACCTGCCGATATTCTGCAACTGGCGCTGATAGGCGGGGTGTCGATCCTCATTCTGCTGTTTAAGTGGAAAGATCTGATGGTGACCTTTTTCGATGAAAATCACGCGCGCGCCATCGGCCTGCGGCCTGAACGGTTAAAGATTCTTTTTTTCACGCTGCTGGCAGTGTCGACCGTAGCGGCGTTGCAAACGGTAGGCGCTTTCCTGGTGATCTGTCTGGTGGTGACGCCAGGCGCCACAGCCTGGTTGCTCACCGATCGCTTTCCACGCCTGCTGATGATTGCGGTAGCGATAGGCAGCGTCACCAGCTTCCTCGGTGCCTGGGCGAGTTACTATCTCGATGGTGCCACCGGCGGCATTATCGTGGTGGCGCAGACGCTGTTGTTCCTGATGGCCTTTGTCTTCGCGCCAAAACATGGCTTACTGGCGAACCGTCGACGTGCCCGCCGTGATGCTGAGAAGGAGCCGGGATAATGTGGATTTTTGAACCTTTCCAGTTCGCGTTTATGCAGAGCGCGCTGTTAATTGCGCTGGTGGTGGCGATCCCCTGCGCCTTATTGTCGGTATTTCTGGTACTGAAAGGCTGGGCGTTGATGGGCGATGCGATGAGCCATGCGGTCTTTCCCGGCATTGTGCTGGCCTGGATGCTGGGCATTCCGCTGGCGATTGGGGCCTTTGCCGCCGGGCTGTTTTGTGCGGTTGCCAGTGGGTTTTTACAGGATAACAGCCGAATCAAGCAGGACACGGTGCTGGGCATCGTTTTCTCCGGCATGTTTGCGGTCGGGTTGATTCTCTATATCGCCGTGAAGCCTGAAGTCCATCTCGACCATATACTGTTTGGCGACATGCTGGGCATCACCGGCAGCGATCTCATCCAGACGCTGCTGATCGCTGCACTGATTGTTGCGGTCATTGCTGTGAAATGGCGCGATCTGATGCTGTTCAGCTTTGATCCTCAACAGGCGCAGGTCTGTGGTTTGCCCGCGCGGCTGATGCATTACGGCCTGCTCTGCATGGTCTCGTTGACCATTGTCGCAACGCTGAAAGCGGTGGGCATTATCCTGTCGATCTCGTTGCTGATCGCGCCGGGCGCCATTGCGCTCTTGCTGACCCGACGCTTTTCACATGCGTTGCTGGTTGCGGTAGCGGTATCCGTGCTGGTGTCGCTGAGTGGTGTTTATCTCTCTTTCTTTATCGATAGCGCACCGGCGCCGACCATCGTGGTGCTGTTCGCGCTGGTGTTCGTTGTCGCTATGATCGTCTCCGGACAAAAAGCCCGGCGGCTGGAACGTCAGCGGATTGCGGCTTCGTAAGCCACCGCACCGCTATTGCGGCGATGACGCGCCGCAATAGCGTACCGCCTCAATCAGACGGGCAAACGCGCGGGTATGCTGTTTACGGCTGGGATAATAGAGGTAGTAGCCAGGAAAAGGATCGCACCAGTCTGCCAGCACCTGCACCAGTCGGCCTGCTGCAATATGCTCCTCTACACTGTCCTGTGGCACATAGCAGATGCCCATGCCGCTGAGCGCCGCATCGATGCGTGAAGCGAGATGATTAAAAATCAGCTGACCCTCCACCCTGACTCTGACCTCCTTGTTATCGCGCATAAACTCCCAGTGATACAGGCCACCCAGCGTGGGTAAGCGCAGATTTATGCAGTTATGGTTTTGCAGGTCGTAAGGCGTTGCCGGAACGCCGTGCTGCTCAAAATAAGCGGGCGACGCAACGACGCACATATTCCAGTCCGGGCCGATGCGTACTGCCACCATATCTTTTTCAACCTGTTCACCCAGCCGTACGCCTGCATCAAAGCGGCCACTGACAATATCGGTCAGAGTATTATCCACTGAAAACTCAACGTTGACCTCGGGATAGCGCTGCAGAAAGGGCTTAATCAGTGGCCACAGCGTTGAGGTCAGCGCATGTTCGCCCGCCGTAATGCGAATATTGCCAGCGGTTTTTCCCTGGGTATCAGTGACGCTGACCAGCTCAGACTCTATTTCGCTAAATAAGGGCGCGATATTTTTAATCAGCCGATCACCAGCCTCTGTTGGAGCAACGCTACGGGTGGTACGGGTCAGTAACCGGGTGCTGAGGCGCTCCTCCAGTCCACGAATAGCGTGGCTGAGCGCCGATTGCGATACGCCGAGCTTTGCTGCTGCGCGGGTAAAACTGCGTTCTTCCGCCACCACCACCAGATACATCAAATCGTTGAAATTCTCTCTTAGCATACTTTTTAGTTTAGCCCGTTAAACCCGCCGCCGCCTCGTCTGGCGGTCGATCTGCCGGAAGGGGCGCAATAAATTGTGCTGCCCGACCTCGTTGAAGCCGCTATAGAATATTTCACTTATCAGCGGGTGATTGATGAAATCTGCGCATTAAGGTTGTGAAGATAATTAATAAGTGTGAACCGAAAGTAATCTCTGTAAATCAAAGAATTATGTTTTTTATGGCTCGTATACCAGACAAAAAATGCGTTTTGACTGGCCCAGCCTGAATGTCCTTTTCGCCGACTGCACCGCCGGATAGCAAAAAAGCTGCTAAACCTAAAGACGTGCATACGCGCGCAAAGATTAGGGTTATCAGAATCCTCCCCGATTTATATCCCGTCCCAAACAGACTAATAAAAAACTACTTTTTGGCCCCCAACAATGGGAAGCAGACAATGTCAGAAAAAATATCGCTCACAATGCAGGTTAATGGTCAGTCGCAGATGATGCAGATCGATCCACGCGTGACGCTACTGGATGCGTTACGCGAGCACCTGAACCTCACCGGCACCAAAAAGGGCTGCGATCAGGGACAGTGCGGTGCCTGTACAGTACTGATTAACGGTCAGCGGGTGCTGAGTTGTCTGACGCTGGCGGTTCAGGCTGACGGCGCCGAGGTGACCAGCATCGAAGGGCTGGAATCTGCCAGCGGTGAACTGCATCCGGTACAGCGCTGTTTCGTTGAAAACGATGCCTTCCAGTGTGGGTACTGTACACCGGGCCAGATAATGTCCGCCGTGGCCTGTATCAAAGAGGGTCACGCCGGATCGGACGATGAAATTCGTGAATATATGAGCGGCAACCTCTGCCGCTGCGGTGCCTATCCCCACATCGTCGACGCGATTAAACAGGCCGCTGCTGAGATGGCGAAGGAGTCCGCATGAATGAGTTCAGCTGGAAAGTCGCCCATTCGGCTCCCGAAGCGGCAGGGTTAAAACAGCAGTCCGGTAGCCAGCTGCTGGCGGGCGGCACTACCCAACTCGACCTGATGAAATGTGGCGTATTTAACCCGTCGCAGCTGATTGGCATTAACGGATTAAACGAACTTCGCAGCCTGCGTTTTGACGATGACAAAATTAGCGTCGGGGCACTCACCACCATGAGCCAGCTGGCCGATCATCCTGCCTGCCAGCAAAATGCGCCCGCTATCTATGGCAGCTTATGGCAGGCGGCTTCGCCACAAATCCGCAACATGGCGACGCTAGGTGGTAATTTACGTCAGCGTACCCGCTGCGCCTACTACCGCGATCCGGCAACGTTTTCCGCCTGTAACAAACGCAACCCGGGATCCGGTTGTGCCGCACGCGATGGCGTGAACAGTAACCATGCGGTTCTGGGTGCCAGCGAGAGCTGTATCGCGGTCTATCCGGGTGACCTGGCGGTCGCGCTGGTGGCGTTTGATGCAGTGGTGGTGTTGCAGAATCAGCAGGGCGATCGTCGCCGTGTGGCGATTGATGATTTCTTCCTGTTGCCGGGGGACACGCCGGATCGGGAACATGACCTGCGTGATGACGAGATCATCGTCGCGATCGAAGTGCCGCAAACCGCGTCACTTAAACGCTCCCACTATCTGAAGGTGCGCGATCGCAGTTCTTATGAGTTTGCCGCCGCCAGTGCGGCCGCCGGATTCACGCTGGAAAATGGGGTGATGCGCCAGGTCCATATCGCGCTGGGCGGCGTGGCCACCAAACCCTGGCGAGCGACGCGGGTCGAGCAGGCCTTAGAAGGGAAACCGTTCAACGAAGAAATCGTCTTCCAGGCCGCAGAACTGATTGATCAGGAAACGCTGGCGCTGGCCCATAACGCATACAAAGTGAAACTGGCGCCGCGCGTGATTGCGCGTGCGTTGATGGCAGCAGGAGAGATCGCATGAGCGAGGTAAATGACAAGGCACGCCGGGATTTACTCAATGCTACCAGCGACCCGGAGAGTTCAGAAGTTCACGCCAGCAGTCCGATGAGTGGGCTGGGCGCGGCACGATCGCGTGGAGACGGCCGGGTTAAGGTGACGGGTGAAGCGCGTTATGCCATCGAGTATCAGCCGGAGAATCCGCTGTATGGCGTGGTACTGCAGTCGACCGTTGCCAGCGGCAGAATTTCCCGCCTTTCAGCCGAAAAGGCGCAGCAGGCCGAGGGCGTGCTGGCGGTCTATACCCATCTCAATCCGTTAAAGATCAACAAACCAACCGCGATTGCGGATGGTGGCGCGGCGCAGTCTACCTATACCCCGATTCAGGACGATGTGATTATTCATAACGGCCAGAACATCGGGCTCGTGGTGGCTGAGACTTTCGAGCAGGCGACCTATGCTGCCTCGCTGGTCGAGATTGAATACGAGACCACGCCAGCCCGGGTGTTTGCCACCGATGACGGCGTAGAGCCAAAACCGTTGTCGGCTCAGGATATCGATTTAGGGGACGCGCAGACCGCGATGCACAGCGCAGAGGTGCGCATTAATCAGCGCTATACCACGCCGCGGGAATACAATATGCCGATGGAGCCACACGCCTGCATCGCGCACTGGCAGAAGGGTCAGATCACGGTGTGGGAGCCGAGCCAGTGGGTAACGGGCGCGCAGGTGGAGATCGCTGAATGGCTGGGCATTGAACCCGAACAGGTACGGATTATTTCACCTTATGTTGGTGGCGGTTTCGGTTCCAAGCCGGTGCCATACACGCACGTGGCGTTGGCCAGCGTGGCGTCGCGCGCCCTGAACCGTCCCGTGAAAGTTTCACTGACCCGGCCGCAGACCTTTACCGGTCTGGGTGGACGCGCGGCAACCTCACAGCAGCTGGAGCTGGGTGCATCGCGTGACGGCAAAATTGAAGCGATTATTCAGCGCAGCTTCAGCGAAACCTCTCTGATTGATGTCTTCGCTGAGAACTGCAGCAAAGTGACCGCCAGGATGTATGCGATCAGCAACGTGTCGGCTCAGCATCAGGTCAGACCGATTAACACCGTCACGCCGGGCTGGATGCGTGCGCCGGGCGAGAATCCCAGTGCGTTTGGCCTTGAAGTGGCGATGGATGAGATGGCCTATGCGCTGGGTATCGATCCCCTGGAGTTGCGCCTGCGTAACTGGGCAGATAAGGATTACCAGCTCGACCTGCCGTGGAGTTCACGTCGCCTGAAAGAGGCGTATCAGAAAGGGGCAGAAGCATTTGGCTGGGATAAGCGCATCATGACGCCGCGTTCAATGCGGGAAGGACGCGAACTGATTGGCTGGGGCATGGCGTCCGGCACCTATCCGGTCAGCCGCATGCCAGCGGAGGCAAAAATCATGCTGACGCCCCAGGGCCGCTTCGTGGTGCAGTGTGCCGGCGCAGATATTGGCACCGGCACTTACACCATCCTGGCGCAAACGGCGGCGGATCATCTCGGCGTCTCATCGGAAACGATAGAAGTTCAGCTCGGCGATACCACGCTGCCGCGCGCAGGTGTTGCCGGGGGGTCACAGCTGGCGGGTAACCTGACGGCGGCGGTGAACGATACCGCAAAGAAAATGCGCGAACGCCTGCTGGCGCTGGCCAGCGAACTGCCCGCATCGCCACTCAACGGCGTGCCGGTTTCGCAGTTGACCCTGAAGAATGCCGCTATTCAGCACGGCGGGAGTTCAGATCTCTCTCTCGTCCAGCTGGCGACGCTGGTCCCTGCCGATAGCCTGATGGTGAAGGGCGGGACTTTCCCGGACGATATGCCGCAGAGTGAGCGCGATAAAATTGTGCGTAACCTGAATGATATGAGTCGGCCGGAGGCTTATTCCGCCCACAGCTGGAGCGCACAGTTTGTTGAAGTGCGGGTCGATGAAGATTTCGGCACGATTAGGGTGAAAAGGATGGTGGCAGCACTCGACAGCGGTCGGCTTTACAACCCCAAACTGGCGCGCAGCCAGTGGATCGGCGGAATGATTATGGGGGTCGGTCAGGCGCTGATGGAAGAGGGAATTATCGATCCGCGTAACGGTCGGGTGATTAACAATAATCTGGCTGATTACCTGGTGCCGGTTAATGCCGATATCCCCAGCATCACCACCATCAACGTCGGTGAGCCCGACTTTGAGGCGACCACCATGGGCGGTAAAGCGGTGGGAGAACTGGGCATCGTTGGCGTGGCGGCGGCCATCAGTAATGCGGTCTTCCATGCCACCGGCAAGCGGGTACGTGACCTGCCGATCACGCTCGATAAAATCATCTGATCGGGGCGAAAATCTTACCTGCTGCAGTGAACAGAGCAGGCAACAGGTGACGGGCGCAGCATCCATGCTGCGCCCGTTTACGCCACCAGCAGGAGACGTGGTTTTGAAAATAGCCCTTGTGGTGATGGCGGCGGGCTTCAGCCACCGTTTTCGCCAGCAGATCGGCGAACATAAATTGCTGGCTTTGCTGAACGGCAAACCGGTGTTGCAGCACACGCTGCAACAGGCGGCCGCCAGTGGCCTGGATCTGTTTGTGGTTACCCGTCCGGACCAGACCGCTATCCAGGCGCTGATCCCGCCCGCATCGTGCGTGCTTTGCGACAGCAGCGGACTGGGCGAATCCATCGCCGCTGGCGTCGGGGCCAGCAGTGAATACGACGGCTGGCTGATTGCGCTGGGAGATATGCCGTTTATCTCTGCAAGGAGTTATCGGGCGGTCGCTGCCGCGCTGGCCGATGCGCCCGTGGTCAGGCCCTGGATCAACGGTATACCGGGCCATCCGGTGGGTTTTCAGCATCACTATTACCGGTCATTAACCGCGTTGCAGGGTGATAGGGGTGCACAAGCCATCGTGAAACGTGATGAAGTACGCGTGCCTCTCAGCGATCGCGGCTGTCTTTATGACATTGATCTACCAGGCGATTTGCAGCGAATAAAGGAATTTTCATGATTACGCTGGACCAACGTGTGATTAATATGGCGTTAAGCAGCTGCCAGGCGGGGCAATCTGTCTGGTTATGTACCGTACTGCGAACTTACGGCTCGTCGCCGCGTGCACCGGGCACGCTGATGACGGTGAACGAAGCGGGCGCTTACTGTGGTTCGCTGTCAGGCGGATGCATTGAAGAAGACTTTTTAGCCCAGCTGGCCACCGGTGCCTATCGGGCCAGCAGCCAGCAGGTGCGATATGGGGAAGGAGGAATGCGCCCGACGGTCAGCCTGCCGTGCGGCGGGAGTCTGGAGATTGTGATTGAATTTCTGCCGCCCGATGCGGCCAGCCTGGAGCTGTTAATCGCGATGCAGCGGGCACTCAGCGGTCAGCAACCGATAGTGAAGCTGATCCAGCCCGGTGAACGTGCGCAGTGGGAAACCGTGGCGGCGGATCGGATATTGCCGGCGCTGAGCGTCAGTGAACAGCAGCTGGTGCTACCGGTCGGCGCAATCCCGGAGTTGCTGGTGGCGGGCTACTCCAGCGTGGCATTTGAATGCATCCGGCTGGGGCAGATGCTGGGGTTTCATGTGCGGGTGTGTGAACATCGTTCTGAGATGCTTGCTGAACTGGAGAGCCACTACGGCGCAGCGGATAACGTCACGCTGGTGCGCCAGCATCCGGCGCGCTGGCTGGAGCTGAATGGGGCGCACGCGGCCGTGGCGATTGTGGCGCTGACCCACGATCCGCGTATCGATGACCTGACGATGATGGAAGCGATCGCCACACCGGCCTTCTATATCGGCATTATGGGGTCGGTAAAAAACAGCGAGAAGCGGCGGGAGCGACTCCAGCAGATTGCGGGCATGGATCGCAGCGACCTGGAGCGCATTCATGCCCCGATTGGCCTGCCGATTGGCAGCAAAACCCCAGCGGAGATTGCGCTATCGGTGATGGCCGATATTGTGCGGGTCAGGAACCTCGGGCGGTCGCGCCCGGCTGCCTGAAGATATGGACCCTGCCGGTGTCGGCCGATAGAGGTAGTTGCCCGACAACAGAATCGGCAAAAAATCATCGAATAACTGCCTCAGCGTCTGCTGAGGATCGACATCGTGAAACAGATCAGGATTGAGCGTAGTCGCAAAAATTCGGTGGTCACCACATGCCCCGGGCTGAGATAGAAGTTGTGTCACAGCGCGTCGCTGTGTCCGTTACGCCGCGTCCGTGCCGGTTGCGAAGTGATAGTCTGGCTGGGCAGCAATCACTTGTTCTTCACACAATCGTCCGAATACCCCTTTGTCCTGCTGGCGGTCACTATTGACGCCGCCAGCAAAACTCAACAGCTCACCCAGACTGCCATTCACAGAGGTGACGCAACACTCACTGCGTCATCCCGGATGTAGCTGCTGCACACGCTCGGCTTCGGGCCGTGATAGCAGGTCTGTCAGCTTGCAATGCGTTGCATGTGGAAACGTTAAAAGCGATTAAAATCATCCGCTCGCTGCGGCTGGGTGGACACCTCGCCGGGTAGCGTCATGCTGCGCTCCCTGTTTTTCAGCAATTTAACCCGCAAATTAACCTTCAGTACCGGGATATTCGTCGCTTCCAGCTGCAGGCCGCCTTCACTGTTGCGTGCCAGCTGCGGCCAGCCAACGATAGGCTGCAGCGGATTGCCGGGTGTCAGCAACGTAATGTTATACAACATCCGACTCTCACCCAGCACAATCCGCTGGCCACGACGCTGGTCCGCGAAGCAAAACGGCTGGGCATCCCGATTATTCGGCTGACCCATGCAACCGACTCGTTTATTGCTTGCGAGGCGGACGTGGTGATCGACGTGCCACGCGGCGGTGAAATCTGCCGCATTCCGCTGCATGGCAGCATTAGAGTCTGTCTGGAGATGCTGATCCTGGCGGTGGCGTCTACGTTGCCGCAGCGCACCGTCAAAACCATGAAGCGGTTACAGGATCTCTATCGCGGCCTGAAACCTGCCGGTAAAAAGTAGCGCCAGCCTGTCAACTTAATACAACCTCAGCGAGCACTCTCCTTGCCGGTTAACGCCTGCACTTAAATCAAATTTTTCCGCTTTGGGATCCCGATCGCGGCTTTTCTGCAACCATTCACCGCTGCCGACTACGCTTACTTTGCTTCGGGGTATCGAGCCCTGTTTTCCTTTCCTTAATCCTTGTGACCTTGTGCGGAGCTGATGATGAAATCCTTTCACGCGCGACACCTGCTCGCCGGTGCGGCAATAACCAGCCTCAGTATGCTCTCTCCGCTGCCCGCGGCGGCCTGGAGCCAGCTCACCGTTTTTGGCGATAGCCTGAGCGACGGCGGTAACGTCGGCCGCTTCACCTACGATGCGGCTTCCCATCCGTTGTATGACGAGATACTGGCGCAACATCTGAATGAGGCTCTGCTGCCATCATCCCAGGGCGGCAGCAATTATGCCGCTGGCGGCGCCGTGGCGGTGCCGCTGCTGAATCCGCAGTTCAACACCCAGGATCAGGTCGATCGCTATCTCGCGGCTAATGGGGGGCGCGCCGATGGCAATGGACTTTATATTCACTGGATCGGCGGCAACGATCTGGCCGCCGCGGCGGCAAATCCCCTGAGTGCGGTACAGCTGATTGATAACAGTGCACGTGCGGCGTCCGATCAGGTCAGCCGGTTGCTGGCGGGCGGTGCCGGTACCGTGATTGTCCCGACGGTGCCTAACGTCGGGGCGACACCGGCGCTGTTGCAGGCGATTCTGCAACCGCTGGGCCCGGTCGCTGAACCGGCGATGGCGGCGCTTTTTCAGTCGCTGAGCCGTGTTACCACACCTGACCGGGCGGCGCGTGAGCAGGCTATCGAAGCGGCGCTGCAAGCGGCGGCGGATCAGATCCCGGCGATTCCACTGGTGCGTGAAGCGATTGCAAAGCAGCTGTTTGCTGCCTGGCAACTGTTAAGTGACACCGCGGCGACGCTGACCGATCGTTATAACCAGCTGGAGGAGCAGGGACTGGTGGCCAGCGGTGGCAATATCGCGCGCGTGGATATCAACGGACTGTTCAACGAGGTAATCGATAATCCGGGCCTGTACGGCATCAGCAACAGCGCTGGCATGGCCTGTCCGCCGGGCGTCTCGGCGATGGATTGCACCTTGTCAACACCTGGCTTCTCGCAGTCGCAACAGTATTTGTTCGCGGATCGTCTGCATCCCAGCCCGGCGGTACATGCGTTGATCGCTGACTATATCCAGTCGATCCTGGATGCCCCGTTGCAGGTTGCGGCGCTGAGTCAGTCACCGCTGATGCTGGTGCAGGACGCGAGAAATACGCTGGATGGGCATTTACAGCAGCAACGTCAGCAGCCTGCTGACGCCGGACAGTTTACGGTATTCGGCGGCTATGCCGGTCAGTCACGTCATTTCCGCGGCGACAGCTATCAAGAGGGTGACGCCACCAGCGCCAATGGTGCAATTGGTATCGGTTATCAGCTGACCGACAGCTGGCAGGCCGGGGCGATGTTTTCGGCGACGACCCAGCGTCAGGATCCTTCGTCGCGTTTCGATTACCG
>Ga0308167_1003092_pt1 | contig 13862 bp, 10 predicted proteins | sample PhyCR1_2_FD_202138 | JGI IMG/M metagenome (GOLD analysis project Ga0308167, IMG submission 202138) | Phyllosphere microbial communities from UC Gill Tract Community Farm, Albany, California, United States - DLSLRC.R1 | ecosystem: Host-associated > Plants > Phyllosphere > Unclassified | place... | reverse complement strand
AGCGCCTCCGTCCCGTCGCCGAGCGTCTCATCACGTTCGCGAAGCGTGGCGACCTGCACGCGCGTCGTCGCGTGATCAGCATCCTGCGCGACAAGTCCGTCGTGCACACGCTGTTCACCGAGATCGCTCCGCAGGTCGAGGAGCGTCCGGGTGGCTACACCCGCATCACGAAGCTCGGTTTCCGCAAGGGCGACAACGCTCCCCTCGCGTCGATCGAGCTCGTCCTCGAGCCGCTCTCGAGCACGCCGGCCCCCGTCTCGCGCAAGTCGGCTCCGGCCGCCGCCGCGCCGGTCGAGGAGACGAGCACCGAAGAGGCCCCGGTCGAGGAGACCGAGACCACCGAGGAGTCCGCTCCCGTCGCCGAGGAGTCCGAGACCGAGGCTGCCGCCGAGGTCGAGGAGGACGCCGCCGAGAAGTCGGACGACGCCAAGTAACCTCAGCACCACCACGAGGACGCCCCCGCAACATGCGTTGCGGGGGCTTCCTCGCGTTCTGGGGGCGACCGGACAGCGGCCTGGAGGCGCGGTGAGGGCCCGCCACGTGCCTCCAGGCCGACAGCGACGCAGGCCGCAGAACGCGGGTCGGGTCCGTCTCCCAGGCGCGGCCCCGTAGCGTGACCGGCCGGAACGACGAGAGGGAGCGATGCGCTTCGAGCACGTGGCGGGGGTGGGCACCCGCATCTGGCGGTGGAGCCGGACCTCGGGGACGCAGCCGCGTCTGCTGCACGCCGCGAAGGCCGCAGCCGCCGCGGTGATCGCGTGGTTCATCGCACGGCACGTCCCCGGCGTCGCGGCGGAGTACCCGTACTACGCCCCGCTCGGCGCCGTCGTGGCGATGCAGACGACCGTGTTCGCGGGCATCCGGAGCGGCGTGCAGACACTGATCGGGATCGCGCTCGGGATCGTCATCGCCGGGTTCACGATGTGGGTCGGTGACCCCGGGTTCCTCGCCGTCGCGCTGGCCGTGGGCATCGGGGTGCTCGTGGGCGGGTTCCGGGTGCTCGGGGAGGGCAGCTCGTGGGTGTCCACCGCGGCGTTGTTCGTGCTGCTCGTCGGTGGGGCGCACGCCGAGGGCTACTCGCTCGGGTACCTCGTGCAGATGGCCGTCGGCGTCGTGGTCGGTCTCCTCGTGAACTTCCTCGTGTTCCCGCCGCTGCACTTCTGGGACGCCGAGCACCGCATCGACGCGGTCAACGGGGTCCTCGCCGACCACCTCGACGGACTCGCGGGGGTCCTCGAGGACGGCACCCGCGACGAGAAGGCGTGGGACCGACAGCAGGACCGGCTCGACCGGGCGATCGCCGACGTGCGGTCCCGGGTGTCGATCGCGCACGAGAGTCGACGGCTGAACCCGCGCGGGGCACTCCGCGGGTCGCGCGCACGGCTCGAGAAGGACGGTGCGCGCTTCCGGGCCCTGGAGCGGGTGGCCTGGTACACGACGGACCTCACCGAGCTCGTGGCGCGGTCCGGACCGGTGTCCGCCGGGCTCGGGCGGCCGGACCCGGCGTTCGCGGAGCCGCTGTCGAAGGCGATGCGACAGCTGGCGTGCATGATCCGGGGAGAGTGCCCGGAGGAAGCGGGTGACGACGCGATCGCCGAGGTCGAACGGGCGCTCGACGCCTCGCGGGAGAACCCGTCGCACGTCGCGGTGACCTCGGCGGCGCTCGTCGCACTGCGGGGGATCGTCGAATCGGAGCGGCGGGCGACCGCCGACCTGGACACGCGGACCGGGCCGTCGGCGTTCCAGAAGCCGCGCGGCTGACCCTGGACTTCATAACACTGCGGTTATAGAGTGACCGTGTGCACGCGTTCGATGTCCTCGGTGATCCCGTCCGGCGTCGGCTGACCGAACTCCTCGCCGAGGGGGACCGGACCGCCGGCGCGCTGACGGAGGTCATCGCGCAGGAGTTCGGGATCTCCCAACCCGCGGTCTCCCGGCACCTGCGGGTGCTGCGAAACGCCGGGTTCGCCTCCGCGGTCCCGCGGGGGACGGCACGCGTGTACCGACTGGAACCCCGCGCCGTCGAGGAACTCGACCGCGCCGTCGAACGGTACCGCGCACTCTGGCGACAGCGGCTCGACGCCCTCACGACCGAGATCGCCCGTGGTCGCCGCGACGCACGGGCCACGCACGACGAGGAGCACTGACATGCGCACCATCGACGGCACCATCGAGGACTCACCGACCGGCGGGTACCTCATCCGCTTCGCCCAGACCTACCCGACGACCGTCGAGGACCTCTGGGACGCCGTCACCGACCCGGAACGGCTCTCGCGCTGGATGGCCCCGTACGAAGGGGAGTTCCGTCTCGGCGGCCGCTGGCTCGCGCGGTACGACGACGGCACGGTCTTCACCGAGGGGACCGTCACGGCGTGCGACGCCCCGCGCACGTTCACGACCACCTGGCACGCCAGCGAGGAGCACGAGACGACGATCACCGTCACGGTCGAGCCCGTGGCGGACGGTGCGGCACTCCGGCTCGAGCACGACCGCGTCGGCAGCCGGGACTACGCGCCCGGATGGCACACGTACCTCGATCTCCTCGAACTCGACCTCGCCGGGGACCTCGACGGCATCGCGGCGTTCGACTGGGACGCGCGGTACGCCGAACTGCGGGTGCGCTACCGGGCCGGGTGACGGCGGCGAGCGATCAGGAGTCGAACGAGGACGCGACCCACCGCGCGATGGCGCCGCTCGCGTCCGGGGCGGCTCGGCGGTACAGCACGTAGTGGGTCCAGTCGCCGTCGTGCACGACGTCCACCGTGCAGGCGTCGTCGTCGCAGGTGCGCCAGGCGGCATCGCGCGCACCGAGCCCGTCGACGTCGAGGCGCTCGGCGCGCGCCACGGTGCCGGCTGCGAGTCGTCGTTGGACGATCCACCCGGCGTCGGGGACCTGCGTGAAGAGTGCGTCCGCGGTCGGGTAGGACCCGGCGGTGCCGATGAAGACGCACGAGGCGCCGCCCACGCGGTTCCGGGCGAAGTCGTCCGCCTCGGGTGCGGTGCTGCTGTTCACGAACGGTCCGACAGCGAGTTCGGTGGTGGTGACGGCGTTCACGTTCCCCGCGTCGCACGTCGTGATGGAGCCGTCGTCCGTCGTGGTGCCGTCGGACGTGGTGCCGAGCGGGGATCCCGAGACCTGTCGGACCACTGCCGACAGGAGCGCGTCGAACGCCGGCTGTGCCTGCTCCGCGGTGGCATCGGCGTCGTCCTGCAGCCGTGTCGAGGCGAGGTGCACCCAGGCACTGCCGGCGATCACGTCGGCCGTGCAGTACACCCGCGCGGAGTCGCTCGCGCCGCAGGTGGTCGGTGTCCCGCCGCCGTTGTACTCGTTGTGCTCGGCGAGGGCGGCTCGGGCGTCCGGCAGCACGCTGAGGCGCACGCCCTCGAACAGGGTCTCGCCGGCGCGCCCCGGCACGTGGTCGTCGAGCGGTGCGACGCCGTTCGACCGGTCGCAGAGGATCCCGCCGGCGCCGGGGACGAACGCTTCGGACCCGGCGATGTGGGCCGAGTCGGTGAGGGTGTCCACCGCACGCAGCCCGGGCACCAGGGCCGCGACGAGGTCGTCCGGCAACGCCGTCGAGCAGGCGAGGCGCCCGGTCGTGTCCGGGGTGGAGCCGAAGTCCACCGTCGTCGCGGCCTCGGTCGGAGCCGGGGTGCCGGTCGGTGCGGTCGAGGCGCTGACCTCGGCGGTCGGTGTGCTCGGGACGGAGCAGCCGGTGATGACGATGATCGACGCGAGGGCGACGCCGGCCCCCACGACCCCCCGGGTGAACGTGTGCATCCCCACAGGCTAGGTGGCGGGTGTGCTCCGCGGCGCTCGGGAGCCATCACGATCCGACAACGCTCGACCTAGACTCGGGACGTGCCCGTCCTGCCTCGTGTCGCCGTCCTCGGGCCGGTCGAGGTCGAGGACCAGCAGGGCAGCCAGACCGCCGTCCCCGGGGCACTCGCGCGTGGGTTCCTCGTCGCGCTGGTGCTCGCGCGCGGACACGCCGTGACCACAGAGGCGCTCATCGACGAGCTCTGGGGGGACGACCAGCCACGCGGTGCACGTGCGGCGCTGCAGACCCTCGTCTCCCGGCTCCGGCGCAGCACCGCCGACGGCGTCGTCGTGTCGACGACCACCGGGTACGCACTCGGGGTCGACCCGGGCTCGGTCGACCTCACGGCGGCGGAGCAGGCGGCGTCCAGTGAGGACGTCGCCACGGTCCGGGCAGCGCTCGACGGGTGGCGGGGCGACCCCGGAGCGGACGTCGACGGGGACCTCGGTGCGGCGCTCGCCGACCGCGCCGCCGCGGCCCGCCGCGCGCTCCGACGCCGGCTCGGCGAACTCCTCATCGACCACGGGGACGCGGGCGAAGCGGCTGCGCTGTGGCTCGCCGAGTCCGAGGCGAACCCGTTCGACGAGGTCGCGGTCGCCGGGTGCATGCGCGCCCTCGTCGCGGCGGGTCGCACCGCCGAGGCGCTCGCCGCGTTCGTGGCGCACCGGGACCGTCTGGCCGACGAGCTCGGTGCGGACCCCTCGGCCGACCTGGTGCGGTTGAACGCGGAGCTGCTCCGCCGGTCCGCCGCCGACTCCGGCCGCGCCCGTCGGGTCGGGTTGCGAGCAGCGCCGAACGCCCTGGTCGGACGACAGGAGGACCTCGCCGCCGTGTCGGACCTCCTGTCCCGCAACCGGCTCGTCACCATCCTCGGGGCCGGTGGGCTCGGCAAGACCCGCCTCGCGCAGGCGGTCGCCGCCGACGTGCCGGCGACCACCGGCGTGGTGGTGTTCGAGCTCGCGCCGATCGCCACCGCCGAGGACATCGTCCCCGCGCTCGGCGCCCTGCTCGGGGTGGCCGAGTTCCGCTCCGCCCGAGCGCTGCGGGACGTCGTCGTCGCCGACCTGCGGGCCCGGGTGGGTCGGGCGCTCGGGGAGGCCCCCACGGTCCTGGTCCTCGACAACTGCGAGCACCTGGTCGGCGACGTCGCAGGCTTCGCGGCGGACCTGCTCGCGAGCATCCCGGACCTCCGGATCCTCACGACCTCGCGCGCACCGCTCGCGATCGCCGGCGAGGTCGTGGCGCCGCTCGCACCCCTGCCGGTCGAGGCCGACGGCGCCGCGGTCCGGTTGTTCACCGAACGTGCACGGGCCGCCCGACCCGGGGCCGTGCTGCCCGTCGACACCGTCCGCCGCATCTGCACGCGGCTCGACGGGTCGCCGCTCGCGATCGAGCTGGCCGCCGCGCGGATCCGGGGGATGAGCATCGACGAGATCGAGCGTCGGCTCGACGACCGGTTCGCCCTGCTCCGCGGTGGCGACCGGAGCGCTCCGGAACGGCACCGGACGCTGCTGGCGGTCATCGAGTGGAGCTGGCGCCTGCTCGACGCCGGTGCGCAGGACCTCCTGACGCGTCTGGCGCTGTTCCCCGACGGCCTGGCGGTCGACGCCGTCGAGGCCGTGGCCGCCCCGGACCGTCGAGACGGTGCGCTCGACGACCTCGCCGAACTCGTCGAGCAGTCCCTCGTGCAGCTCGTCGAGGTCGAGGGGGAACCGGTCCGCTACCGCCTGCTCGAGACCGTCCGCGAGTTCGGCGCCGCACGGCTCGACGAGCGTGACACCACCCAAGCCGTGCGCACGGCGATGATCCGCTGGGGGAGGGACTTCGCCGCAGCCCGGAACCTGTTCACCCTCACCGGCCCGGAGCAGCTCGACCGGTTCCACGAGGTCCAGCGGGAGGCCGACAACCTCGTGACCCTGCTCCGCTGGAGCCTGCGCGCCGACGACGCCTCGGCGACCGCGCACGTCTTCGCCGCCCTCGGTGCCTACTGGACACTCCGGGGCGCGCACGGCGAGGTGACCGCGATCGCCGCCGACGTCGTCGACGCCCTGCGGAGGACTCCGACCGAACCGGAGGACGTCGCCGCGGTGCACGTCGGGCTCGTCGTCGCCGGGGCGTCCTCGGCGTTCGACGACCGCCGGACCGCGGCGTGGGCGATCTCCACGCTCCGACGGCTCCGTCGTGCCGGGACGACGGGCTTCCCGGTGCTCGACGCGCAGGCCGCCCTGCTCCTGACCCTCGGGCGTCCGGCCGCGGGCACCGCACTGCTCGAGCGGCTGCGCGACGACCCCGACGAGGGCGTGGCCGGCACCGCCAACATGCTGAGTGCGCCCCTCGCCGAGAACGACGGCGAGTTCGAGGCCGCGCTCCGGTACGCCACCCGGGCGCAGACGCTCGCAGAGCGGACCGCCGACGCGTGGACGATCGGCACCGTCGCCGTCACCATGACGCAGCTCCTCGCCCAGACGGGCCGGTACGCGGACGCCCTCGCGAACGCGGGCCGCGCGCGGGAGCAACTCGAACGCTTCGGCGCCGAGGACGACCTGTACGAGATCGGCTGGACCGTCGGGCTCTGCTGGGCCGCGACCGGAGCCGTGGACACCGCCCGGTCGGTCGCCGCCGAACTGCAGCACCGACCGGTCGCCGGGCGTGGCGGTTTCGACGGCGACCGCTCCCAGATCGGGGTGCTCGCGGTCGCGATCGGTGCGGAGTGCCTCCGGTTCGAGGGTGACCTCGACGGCGCCGCTGCGCAGTACACGGCCGCGTGGGACTGGGTCCTGCCGCACCGGAAGGCGACGCCGCACTGGACCGTGATGGCGGGCGCGGCACGGATCGCGGCGGTCGACGAGGCGGCGCTGCGCGCGGCCGACGGAGCCGCACCGTGCCTCCAGGCCGACGAACGCGCGGTCGCTCGCCGTATCCGGAACGCCGCACTCGTGATGATCCGCGTGCACCCGTGGTGGCTCGACCTGCCCGTCATCGGCACGACACTCGCGGGGCTCGCCGTGGCGGCGGCGCGCAGCGGCCGTCCGGCAGCGGCGGCCCGGTGCTGGGGCACCGCGATGCGCTTCGGCACTCGCCAGGACTTCGCGGTGCTGGCCCACGCACGGCTCCGGCCGCTCCTCGTCGACGCGGTCGGCGAGGGTCCGGTCGCGGACGCCGAGGCGGCCTCGGCCGGATGGGACCGGACCGAGGCCGTCGCGCAGGCGCGGCTGTTGCTGGAGGACCTCCGCTACGCCTTCCGCATGTAGGCGCGCACCGTCAGCGGGGCGAAGACCGCGACGACGACGGCGGCACCGAGCAGGCTGATCCAGAGGTCACCGGTGACGGCGCCGTGGTTGATCAGCTCGCGCACGGCGGTGATGAGGTGCGAGATCGGGTTGACCTCGGTGAACCACCGCAGCCAGCCGGGCAGGGTGTCCGTGGGGACGAACGCGTTCGACAGGAAGGTCAGCGGGAACAGCACCAGGTTCGCGATGCCCGAGACGCTCGACGCCGTGCGGGCGATCACACCGAAGTAGGCGAAGATCCAGCTGATCGCCCACGCGACCACGATCACGAGCAGGCCGGCGAGCACGACCGCGGCCGCACCGCCCTCGGGACGGAGGCCCATGATGATGCCGACCGTGAACGTGATCGCAGTGGCGATCGCGTAGCGGACCGTGTCGGCGAGCAGCGCGCCGGCGAGCGGGGCGATGCGCGCGATCGGCAGCGACTTGAAGCGGTCGAACACGCCCTTGTCCATGTCCTCGCGGAGCTGGACACCGGTGACGATCGACGAGGTGATGTTCGTCTGCACGAGGATGCCGGGGATGATCACGGGCAGGTAGCTGCCGATGTCACCGGCGATCGCGCCGCCGAAGATGTACGTGAACATCACCGTGAAGACGATCGGCATGAGCGTCACGTCGAACAGCTGCTCTGGTGTCCGCCGGACCTTCACGAGGCCGCGGTACGCCATCGTGAAGGACTGCCGGATCGTGGCGCCGAGTCCGGTCGCTCCGATCCCCGGGCGGGGTGCGACGCGAGGGCTGGTGGTGGGTGCGATGGTGGTCATGCGATGCTCCCTTCGAGCTCGCGCTGGGCGTCGTCGTCGGTGGTGGCCGGGGCGCCCGTGATGGTCAGGAAGACCTCGTCGAGCGTCGGCTTCTGCACGCTCATCTCGGCGAGGGAGATGCCGGCCTCGCGGAACGACACCAGAAGGTCGGTCACGCGGTCGGGGTCCGACATCGGCGCGGTGAGGCGCGAGCCCTCGGGGCTGGCCACCGCATCGACGCCCAGGGTGTTCCGGACGAGCGCGCGGGCGGCGTCGAGTCGCAGGGCGTCGGTCAGCCGGAGCTGCAGCGAGGACGTGCCGATGGACGCCTTCAGCTCGTCACCGGTCCCCTCGGCGACGACGCGTCCGTGGTCGATCACGGCGATGCGGTCGGCGAGCTGGTCGGCCTCGTCGAGGTACTGCGTCGTCAGCAGCACCGTCGAGCCGGTCGCGACGAGCTCCCGGATCGTGTCCCACATCTGCGCACGGGTGCGGGGGTCGAGGCCGGTCGTCGGCTCGTCGAGGAAGATCAGCGGCGGCTGCGCGATGAGGCTCGCGGCCAGGTCGAGCCGCCGGCGCATGCCGCCGGAGAAGTTCTTCAGCGGGCGCTTCGCGGCCTCGGTCAGCCCGAACCGCTCCAGCAGCTCGACCGACTTGCGCTTCGATTCGGCACGGCTCAGGCCGAGCAGCCGCGAGAAGATGACGAGGTTCTCGGTCGCGCTGAGCGTCTCGTCGACGCTCGCGTACTGACCGGTCACGCCGATCAGGGAGCGGACGGTCTGGGCTTCGCGTCGGACGTCGTGACCGAAGACACGGGCCTCGCCGGCGTCCGCCTTGAGCAGGGTCGCGAGCATCGAGATGGTGGTGGTCTTGCCGGCGCCGTTGGGGCCGAGCACGCCGTAGACCGTGCCGGCCTCCACGCGGAGGTCGACACCGTCCACTGCGCGGTTCGTCCCGAAGGTCTTCACGAGGCCGGTGGCCTCGACCGCGAGCGGTGTGGTGGTCATTCGCGCAGGTCCTTTCGTGGTGACTCGACGTGGTTCGTCGATGTCGAGGACGATCGTGCCGCGGGCCGCTCACGCGGCACTGACGTGGCGCTGACACCGGTGGACGGCGCACGTCAGGCGGGTTCTGTGGAGGACTGCCTGGAGGCGCGGCTCACCGCCGGTACGGTGGTCGCGTGGACGAGACGGCTGGCTCCGAGGGCAGCGACGTGGGCGGCGCGGGCGGCGGCGCCCGGCTGCGGCTCGACATCGCGTACGACGGGGCCGCCTTCTCCGGGTGGGCCCGGCAACCCGGACTCCGTACCGTGCAGGGTGCACTCGAAGCGGCGCTCGCCACCGTCTTCACCCGGTGGGGCGAACCGCCGCAGCTCACCGTCGCCGGACGCACCGACGCGGGCGTGCACGCCACCGGACAGGTCGCCCACGTCGACCTCTCCGCCTCGCAGTGGGAAGCCCTCGGCACCAAGCGCGCGCCGCTCGAGTCCCTCGTGAAACGCCTCAACGGCATCGCCGCACCGGAGGGGGACGTCGTCGTCACCCGGGCCTCGGTCGCGCCCGACGGCTTCGACGCCCGGTTCTCCCCGCTCTGGCGGCGCTACTCGTACCGGATCGCGGACGCCGACGCCCCGCGCGACCCACGCCGACGGGGGCACACGGTCTGGCACCCGACGCGTCTGGACCCGGCGGCGATGGAGCGCGGTGCGCTGCGGTTGTTGGGGCTGCACGACTTCGCGACCTTCTGCAAGCCGCGCGAGGGCGCGACCACGATCCGGACGCTGCAGCAGTTCCGCTGGGACCGCGAGCCGGACGGCGTGCTGGTGGCGCGCCTCCAGGCAGACGCCTTCTGCCATTCCATGGTGCGCGCGATGGTGGGGGCGACCATCGCGGTCGGCGAGGGGCGCTTCGGAGCCGACCGTCTCGAGGAGCTGCGCGTCGCCGAGACCCGCACGAGCGAGTTCAAGGTCGCGCCGGCGAAGGGCCTGACCCTGACCGAGGTCGGCTACCCGGCGGACGAGGATCTCGCCGCCCGCGCGACGCAGACCCGTGCGCGGCGTGGGACGCCGGGCGACGGCGGTACCGTCGGGGGATGAGTCCCCGCGAACCCCGCTCCGTCGTGTCCGTCGCACCCGGGGTGGTGTTCGTCGAGGGCCCCGTCTCGAACTGGGTCTTCCTGGCCGAGGAGGACGGGGTCGCCCTCATCGACGCCGGCTACCCGGCCGACTCCGACCTCGTGCTCGACACCGTGCGGTACGCCGGGCACGACCTCGACGACCTGCGCCGCGTGTACGTCACGCACGGGCACGTGGACCACGTCGGCGGGATCCCGGGCATCCTCGCGCGGTACCCGCACGTCGAGGTCCTGGCGCACGCCGACGAACTCGACAACGTGCGTGGACCGGCGCGGCAGCAGGTCACGCCCGCGGAGATCGGCGGGCGGCTGGCATCCCCGCGCGTGCTGCGCTGGTTGACGCGTGCGATCCGCTCCGACGCGCTCCGGCCCACCGAGGTCCCGTCCGCCCGGGCCTTCACCGCGGCGGACTTCGACGGGAGAGCCGTCACGCCGTTCCCGGCCGACGGCCACACGGTCGGGTCGACCGCGTACCTGCTGCCCGCGGCCAACGCGATCGTCACGGGGGACGCCGTCGTGAGCCGGCACGACACGCAGCCTGCGTCATGGGCGCCGCGGCCGCGGATGATCACGCCGTTCTTCACCGCCGACCAGGACCGCGCACTCGAGTCCGCTCGGAGCCTGCCGATCCCCGAGATCCTGCTGCCGGGGCACGGGCCGGCGGTGCACCGGGTCGGGTCGGCCTGGCTGCCGATCGGCTCCTGACACGCGGCGCACGAGTCTCGGCTCCGCGGGCCCGAGTCTCGGCGCCAGCGACAGTTCTCGTGTGCGACCGCGCGAGAACTGTCGCTGAGCCCGAGTCTCGCCTCGCCACCGCCGCACCCCGATCGGGGGTGGAACGGATCGTTCACCCGCCGGAAACCTGAGGGCCCCTGCAGCTCGGTAGCGTGCGACCATGCACAGATCCGTCGGGCGCACTCTGCTGTGCGCCACCGCTGCCGCCGCGCTCGTCGCCGCACCGCTCGTCTCCGTCTCGACCGCCAGCGCGAACCCCGCCGGCACCGGCCTCGTCATCGAGGAGGCCTACCTCAAGGGCGGCAGCGCGAACCAGCCGTTCACGAACAAGTTCGTCGAGCTCGGCAACCCCACCGACACCGCGGTCAGCGTCGACGGCTGGTCGGTGCAGTACCGCGCCGCGACCGGCACGGGTGCCCCCTCGGTGGGCAAGCTCACCGGCTCCGTCTCCGCGCACGGCACCTACCTCGTGCAGATGGGGTCGAACGGCACGAACGGCCAGGCGCTCCCGGAGCCGGACGCCGTCACCGGCCTGAACCCGTCCGGTTCCACGGGCACCCTCGTGCTCGCCGACCAGGCCACCGCGCTGTCGCTGCCCGCCGGCGCGGTCACCACGGGCACACCGGGCGTCGTCGACCTGCTCGGGTACGGCACCTCGAACACGTTCGAGACCGCGGTCGCCCCCGCCGGCACCGCGAACGCGGTCCCGGACGCGCTGACCCGCCAGGGCACGACCGACACCGACTCGAACGCCGCGGACTTCACGGTCACGTCGACGGTCACCCCGGAGAACGCGGCGGGCGAGACCACGCAGCCCACGGACCCGACGGATCCGACCGACCCCACTGACCCGACCGACCCCGGGACACCGGCCGAGCAGGTCACCATCGCGCAGCTGCAGGGCACCGGCGACGCCTCCCCGTACGCCGGCGGGACCGTCCGCACCGACGGCGTCGTCACGGCCGTCTACGCCACGGGCGGCTTCAACGGCTACACGATCCAGACCGCCGGCACCGGCGGGACGCTCGACCTGACGAAGCACACCGCCTCGGACGCCGTGTTCGTCTACTCCGCGGCCACCGCGGGGAAGGTCGCGATCGGCGACGTCGTCCGCCTCACCGGCACGGTCTCCGAGTTCAACGGGCTGACCGAGCTGAGCGTCCCGAGCACCGCCGGCCTCGAGCAGCTGTCGAAGGTCGGCGTCGTGCAGCCGGTCCCGGCCACGATCACCCTCCCGCGGACCGACGCACAGCGCGAGTCGCTCGAGAGCATGCTCGTCGCGCCCCAGGGCGACTACACCGTCGCCGACAACTACACGACGAACCAGTACGGCGAGGTCGTGCTGGCCAGTGGCAAGCAGCGTCTCCTCCAGCCCACTGAGGTCGCGCGTCCGGGCAGCGCCGAGGCCGCAGCGGTCGCCGCGGACAACGCCGCACGCCAGGTCACCCTGGACGACGGCGCGAGCACGAACTTCCTCAGCGCTGCGAACCAGTCGATCCCGGTGTCCTGGCTCACCCAGGGCCCGGTGACGGTCGGTGCCGCCGCGACCTTCCGCAAGCCGGTCGTCCTCGACTACCGGAACGACGCGTGGAAGTTCCAGCCCACCGCGCCGATCACCGGTGCGACCCCGGCAGCCGACCTGCCCACGGCGTTCTCGAACGTGCGGACCACCGCCCCGGAGAACGTCGGCGGCGACATCCGCCTCGCCGGCTTCAACGTCCTGAACTACTTCCCGACGACCGGCGACCAGCTCACCGGGTGCACGTACTACACGGACCGTGACGGCGACCCCGTGACGGTGCGCGGCGGCTGCGACGCCCGAGGTGCGGCGAACGCGGACGACCTCGCCCGGCAGCAGGTGAAGATCGTCAAGGCGATCAACGGCCTCGGTGCGGACGTCGTCTCCCTCGAGGAGATCGAGAACTCCGCACGCTTCGGCAAGGACCGCGACGCAGCCGTGGCGACCCTCGTCGCCGCGCTCAACCAGGCGACCGGCAAGGACACCTGGGCGTACGCGAAGTCCCCGGCGAAGACCCCGGCCAGCGAGGACGTCATCCGCCTGGCGCTCATCTACAAGCAGGACCGCGTGCAGCCCGTCGGCGGCTCGACGATCCTCGACTCCACCGCCTTCGCCAACGCCCGACAGCCGCTCGCCCAGGCGTTCGCGCCCGTCGTGAAGAAGCCGGGCAAGGGCAAGGGCACACAGAAGCCGAGCGGGCAGGACACCTTCCTGGTCATCGCGAACCACTTCAAGTCGAAGGGGTCCGGTGAGGGCGCTGATGCCGACCAGGGCGACGGGCAGGGCGCGTCGAACGCCTCCCGCGTCGCGCAGGCCAAGGCGCTCGTGTCCTTCTCGACCGCTCAGCAGCGGCAGGCCGGCACCGACAAGGTGTTCATGCTCGGCGACTTCAACGCCTACAGCCAGGAGGACCCCGTGCAGGTCCTCGACGACGCCGGCTACACGGACCTCGGGCCGACGGAGGACGCCACCGAGTGGTCCTACGTGTTCGACGGGCTGAGCGGATCGCTCGACCACGTGTTCGTCTCGAAGGCGGCGCTGAAGACCGTCACGGGCGTGGACATCTGGAACATCAACTCGGTCGAGTCCGTCGGCCTGGAGTACAGCCGCTACGACTACAACGTCACGGACCTGTACCGCGACGACGTGTACCGCGCGAGCGACCACGACCCGATCCTGGTCGGCATCGACCTGCCCGGCGTCGGCGACGCGGGACAGGGGAACCCGGGCCACGGCGGTCCCGGTCACGGCGGTCACCCGGTGGCGGACGCGCTCGCGGCGCTCGCCGCGTTGATCGCGTGGTTGCGGAGCCTGTTCGGCTGACGGACGTCCTCGTGACGGACTGGAGGCGCGGTGCCAGCCGGCACCGCGCCTCCAGTCCGTCCTGTCGCGCGTTCGACAACGTGACCCGCGTCGGGTAGGCTCTCACCTTGGTCTGCGCGCTCTGTGCGCCGGACAGTCAGATGAGCCCTCCACCGGGCCGTTCACACGGGTTCTCCCGCGTGAACACCCACCGGAGCGGGATTCACGGACTCCTCACCTCGACACGAAAGCAGCACCACTGTGACTCGTACGTTCTCCCCGAAGCCGGCAGACGTCCAGCACGACTGGATCGTCA
>Ga0308167_1003087_pt1 | contig 13876 bp, 14 predicted proteins | sample PhyCR1_2_FD_202138 | JGI IMG/M metagenome (GOLD analysis project Ga0308167, IMG submission 202138) | Phyllosphere microbial communities from UC Gill Tract Community Farm, Albany, California, United States - DLSLRC.R1 | ecosystem: Host-associated > Plants > Phyllosphere > Unclassified | place... | reverse complement strand
GCGACTGCTGACAAGGGGGAGAAATAGAGCTTGAGTGATCCTCTGATTTCAAGCATCCAGTCTTTCATAACATTCTTCATAACAGGGTTGCGACCCGCAAAAATATAGAGCTCGCAAGTCAGCTGGATAGTTCTAGTGCCGAACGTGGACCTTTCAAAGATAACATCCACTATCGCATGGCAAGCGTCTTCTTTGGTCTTTGCTTTTCTAATCGCTGCTGCAAATCGAGTAGATACGCTTTGAGCCAACAACTGAAATGCCTCCAGCATCAGCTCCTGCATGCTCGGGAAATAGTGTGTAAGTGAACCGAGAGGCACGCCCGACAGCTCGGAAATTTTTCGGTACGTTGTGCATGCAACCCCGTGCAGTTCGATGCAATCTAGGGTTGTCTTGAGGATATGCTCCCTACGATGAGGGTCTTGCTGCCAAGTCTTCCGTTTCTCGTTCGCCATGCATGCTCCTATCTCAGCCAAATAACACTAGCATAGGACGCAAAACCGTACAAGCGTACGATTTCATTGACCTTGATCAGTGCGCACGGTAGGATAGAAATCGTACACCTGTACGATTTCTGTTGCTGAGCAAGAGCCCAAAACAATAGTTGCTGGATAGGGGACTTTTGGATGAACAAATTGACCGGGGTTGCTGATGGTCTTTTGTGTGACGTGAATTCCTACAAATCGCTCATTGGTTTGAGGAAGAACCTGTGCCAGATTGCTTGAAGAGATTTTCGAAACCACTGAATATATCAACCCGAGCATCATTTCTTAGGTGGGCATTCGGTAACAGTCGGTGCAGGACATCGCTGATTGTCATGGTCACAAGTGACCCGTTTGGGCACAGAGCGGCTACGCGCTGAAGCGTATTACCGAAGTTGCCAACGAAAATTTGGCTAATCACCAGACGCCTTCACTTTCGAGTGCCACATCCGTGAGAAATGAGCCTAGATATTAAGATCGCATGCATTTTGCAAATTTCTTATCATCGGTCTGGGACCTAAGTTACACGCATGGTGTACGTTTGCTAACTACAGGCTTTATTAGATGAATAGTGCGGAACAAGCTTCTTTTACTTCTAATACCCTATCTGCTTCCAGATATGCATTCTTCCTAGCCGGATCTTGTCTGGGTGCCTGGGCACCTTTGGTTCCATTTGCTAAGGAAAGGGCGCAGATAGGTGAGGCGGAACTTGGTCTGCTCCTCTTGGGCCTTGGTGCCGGATCAATGTGCATGATGCCGTTTGTGGCCCGTTTAGCAAATCGAATTGGCTGCAGAAGTACTGTCTATCTTGCAAGCTCTGTTACCGCTGTTGCCCTTGTTGGTCTGGCAACTGCCGCTTCATATTGGGCACTCTTGGCTTTTTTGTTTCTGTTTGGGGCCGCCATCGGTACAGCCGATGTAAACATGAATCTTCAAGGCTCGCTTGTTGAGCGCTACCACGGCAAGCAGATGATGTCTGGCTTTCATGGGCTAGCCAGCGTCGGAAATATTTTCGGCGCTGGCACGGTTAGCCTGCTGCTCTGGCTAGGCCTCAATCCCGTACAGTCAATCCTTATGTTAGCTCTGGGATTGGGCGTGGCGCTCTTATCTCTTGGTCGTCACATGCTCCCGTTCGCGGAGCTTGAGGGGGCACCAGCCAAAATGAAGCCAACCAAGTTGGTGTTGCTACTGGCGGGGCTGTGCTTCATCGCTTTTCTGGTTGAGGGATCTATGCTCGACTGGAGTGCGGTCTATCTGACTTCGAACCGGGACGTGGAGCCTGATATTGCGGGCATCGGGTACGCCGCGTTTTCGGTGACCATGGCAGTAGGGAGGCTGTCAGGCGATTGGATAGTAAGCAAGGTGGGCTCGCGAGCAGTGCTACTGGCAGGAAGTCTATTGGCAATGGGTGGTATGGCGTTGGCGGTGAGCATCGACCATTGGATGGTTTCGGTTTTGGGGTTCGTACTCGTCGGATTAGGAATCTCGAATCTCGTTCCCATATTTTGCTCCAAAGCCGGACATCAGACTGTAATGCCCGCCGCTCAAGCGCTGGCGATCGTCAATGCGATCGGCTACCTAGGCATACTGATGGGGCCAGCTGCGATTGGATTTATCGCTCATGCTACGTCCCTTAGCTTCTCTTTGCTCTTCACCTCTGCGTTACTGATCCTCGTCCTCTGCAGCGCCAAGTTCGCATCATACAAATAGTGTTTGGCCGGGCAAGTGGTCGCCATCTCGGGTAACAGGTGGCGATCACCTTTTATCTCCCTGACAATTTGGAGGCAACCGCGATGACACGCGCACCGTTCGCCTTTGGCTTGCCCGCCGGTCAAGAGTATTCCCATACCCTTAACCGGATTTGCTTGATGTCTCTATTGGAAGTGTAATCGCCTTTTAAATTTCAATTATTGAGTACACATAATGCAGTTTAGCGAAAGTAGCGATATAACGCTGGTGGTCACCAGTTGCGGACGGTTCGACTTGTTGACGCGCACGCTTGAAACGTTTGACCAGTTCAACTCCGCACCGATTCGCACCGTGCTGATCACCGAAGACTCCGGGGATGCCCAAGTTGAAGCTTGCATCCCCGAGCACTGGCGCCAGTTCACCCGCTTCATCATCAACAACCCGAAGCTCGGACAAATGCGCTCGGTAGATGCCGCCTATGCGCTGATCGAAACGTCATGGGTGTTCCACTGCGAAGATGACTGGGACTTCTACCGCCCAGGCTTTGTCGAAGAGTCCGTCACCCTGCTAGAAAACGACCCGCAGGCGCTGCAAGTCTGGCTGCGCAGCTTCAGCCATGATCTTCGGGTGCACAGCCCTTACTTGTACCTTAATGCCCGGGAGGTGGTGCAGGGCATCGCCTTCTACAAACTGGGCTCGCACAAGCCCGAGTGGCAGGGTTTTTCATTTAATCCTGGCCTGCGGCGCTTGGCTGACTATAAAGAACATGCTCCCTATGGCGCACACAGCGGCGAAAAGAAGCTGGCGGGCATTTATGCAGCGCAAAACCGTTACGCGTTGATTCTGGAAAACGATGCGGTCTTGCACACGGGCTTCGACAACCACGTTGAGCTACCTCAGGAACGCGTTAACAAGCAGCGGCGTAAGCTTCGTGATCGCATTAAATTCTTCGCGGTACTGGTTGTCGGGGTAATTGTAGGTTGGGCTTTCAGTGATATTGGCTGACAAGCTGAATACAGACTCGGGCAAAATTGCTGCTTGCTTCAGCGGACCTTTGGTCGCCTGTATTTTGAGCTATATATTTGGGATTCGGCTAAGTCCACCAATAACCTGGTTACGAATTGATCGTTTTGCCAGGGAAGGTCTTTCTGATAACCGTAGAGGACAGTCGGTTGATACCTCCGATCAGCCATTAGCGATCCTGCTCGTAACGCACCATGTGCTTGAAGTTGCGCAGGGACGGTGGAAGGTTTTCATGTCGGATATGTCGATCAGACCGAGTGTACCCTCAGGGGTGAGGATCACGTTGGCCAGATGCGCAGAGCGCAAATAGATCCCTTTTTCAGGCAGGTCGATTTCATCCCTGCCCAACGAGACTAATGTCCATATTTTCCAGACTTTCAGGAAGTAGGCATACCTGACGACTGAGGGGGCACCCAAGCAGCTCCTTCTGGCCGTTAGCCGGCATCGGTCAACGGCTGCCATGGGTCGATAGCAGACATCGGGGAAGCTCGTCGCCGCTTGCCGATTCTTGGCTCACATTCCAAGCGCTCCCGATGATAGCGCTGTTGTGCTAGGTCAACGGGTTTCAAGACCGTGGCATAAACCCTTATTCGGCGCGCCTTGCAAGGCAAAATCGGTTCCAAAACTAAGCATGAAAGACGGGGCTACAGGCCGCATGGTACGGAGGTCGACGTTTCAGTTTTGGAATCGATTTTTGGCCTGCACCGCGTTACTCTGAACGCCCGTTGAGAGTATGCCATCAACCTTTGCCGAGATGAGAAAATGGATTTTGAAAAGATTTTGACAATGATACAAAAGGAGTGGAGCACGATATCTCAAGCGCCTTTGACCTTTCTCCTACTCACCGCAGCCGCTTTCAGCTTGGCTTATTACGTTTCAAAATGGCGTTACGCAGGAGTAACGGAAAGTCTTAGAGAGCAAATAACCACATTGAATCAGAGGCTTATATCGAAAACCGAGCAGAGCGAAGGTTACAAAGAGCGCGCGCTCAAGTTTGATGAGCTAAGTAGCAAAGTCGTTGAATACGATGCAACAGAGTTGCGTACCAAAACTTTAAACTTTGTTGCTCGCATGCGCGCATTCATCGAGCGAAGAAGGAATAGGCAATATGAAGGCATGCACCGTAGACCAGCTGCTACGGAAGAGGAACGAGATCGCGATTGGGAAAGGTCGACGTCCGCTATGCTCCAGGACTTCAATGACACGGCAGCAGAATGGGATCGGGAATTCAAGGTGGATGCGATGCTGCTTAGAGATGAATTGCGAAGCCGAGTACAGGTTACTGGCCAAGAAAGCAAAGACCGTTTCTACGAACATCCGACGAACTTCTTCGGGTACGACGAGGTTGCTAGCGATCTAGAGGCTCTCGCCAAACGCCTACAAGTTTAGCGTCACACCACTCATGCACCCTGATACTGCAACAGTAGATGCTGGATCATTGCCAAAGGCGCGCCGCTGCTGGGCTGCGCGCTTTATCTGTCTAATACGGATTGCCCGTTTTCAGAGACTTTCGCCCAGTAAAGCCAAGGTGCTTTACCATGGTATTAGACAGCTAAATCCTCCCCTCCCCGGCGTCCTGCCGACCGAATCCCAACCCCAAACTACACCGCTCTGCACCACCACGATTGCGCATACAGCACGCCGTCGACCTCCTCCACACCATTGATATTGATGCCGAGCTGGGCCATGCCATTCACCTTCGCATCGTGTAGCCGCGGGATGACATCGGCGCCGGGCGAATGAGTGAATACCCAGGCCTGCGTCGACACCCTGCCCAGCGGTGCGCTGTGGTGATCGCCAATGTGAATGTCTGCCTTCAGGGCCTGGATCTTCCCCAGCTGATCAGTCGGGATGGCCACGCCCAGCTTGCGCCGCCGGACGATCAGGAAGTACACGACATCGGCCCATGACTGCGCAGGCTGTAGGTAACCACGCCCCAGACAGAGAACTCGTCACCCTCCATGATGAACCGCGGCGCGTACCGAGGATTCTCCGAGCGCAGCACGATCTGCCGGCCAACATAGTCGAGTCGCTTGCAGACTGGCTCGCCGTTCACCGCTGCGATGACGATGTGGCCGGCCCGCGCATCGATCGCCTTGTCGACGATCACCACGTCCTCGTCAAAGATCCCGGCACCCTGCATGCTGTCGCCGTCGATCTTGACCAGGTACACACTGGGCGCATGCACCTGCAGCAGTTCGTCGAGGGATATGGCCTGCAGGTCTTCGGCTCCCGCGAAAGCACTCACGGACTGCATGGATGGCCAGCCTCCAAGCCATAGAGACGAGCCGCCTCTGCCAGCTCGAGCATGTCGGCGAGCTGTTCGGCGTCAACCTCATTTCTGCGGTGAGCGGCCAAGGCCATGACCTCCAGCACAGCAGCTCTTCCCTCGGGGTCATCGGTCAAAGCAGCGACATCATCGAGCTCAGCGACCCAAAGCGCGGGTAAGTGTTGTGACATGGCGGCACCCGATACTGTATATAAAAACAGTATCGTAATGCCGAGCTGCTTCTCCGGCAATCGCCAGTCAGCGGATTACGCTCATGCCGGAGTATTCGCGCTCGCATTGATGCCCAGCTATCAGGGCACGGTCATAAGCCGTCGCCAACTCTCCCGCTCGAGCGTCAGCCCGTGCGAGCAAGTCGGAGAGCACCATGGCGGCGCGGGTGGCTGCCTGGCCTCTGGCGAGAGCGGCGGTATCCGTGCCGGTGCAACTGACGGTGGCGGCGAGCTTGCCAGCTTCGTCGCGCAGCCGCTGGCCAGCAGCATCGGCGCCAGCAGCGCCAGCATCAGCAATGGTCCTTTCTTCGTTTGCATTGGCTCTCGCCTCCTCCTGCGCCTGGGCGCGTCGTTGTTCTTCTGCTCGAGCGTCACGCTCACCCAGCACCTCGGCCAGGCGATCGCCACTGTCACGATCCGCTGTCACAACGGCTGCATCTGCCCGCTCCACCGTTCGCCCGTGCTGGTAGACCAGCCAATACGAGCCGACGACCAGCAGAAGTGCGATCACTCTCACACCCCAGCCGCTCACGCTGCCTCCATGAACAGATCGCGCTCAGCCTGGCGCCGTCGGGTCAGGCCGGCCAGCACCTTGCCTCCCGCCTTGTTCCAGCGAGGAAACTGCTCAGCAGCACCGGCATAGTTCCCGGCATTCAGCAGGCGGCGCAGCGTAGACGATTCGAGATTGGCCGCGCCCAGGTTGTAGGTAAAGCTCAGCAGAGCGTCCCACTGGTTCTGATTCAGCGGCGCCGTGACCAGGCGCTGCAGCTCTGGTTCAAAGCGCTGGACGTCGTTCAGCAGCATGCGCTCGGCCTGCTCCTTGCTGATCGACATGCCAGACTTCACGCCACGGGTGGCGCCGTAGCCGATGGTCCATACGCCGACGGAATCTTGGTAGGCCTGCAGGCGCAGGCCCTCAAACGACTTGATGAGGCTCAAGCCGCGTTGCGATGTACGCATTGGGTTTTCTCCAGGCAAAAAAATACCGCCAGGCGGCGGTTGTGGATTCGTGCGGATCAGGCCGGCGGCGCAGGCCAGTCGATAGTGGCCGGGTAGCCTGGCTGATCAGGCAGGCGGTTCAGCGCCACGCGGTAGCGCTTCCACTGCTTCAATGCAGCAGCTTCAAGCTCGGTCGCCTCATCGAGATCGACAGCGTCTTGCAGTGGCGCGATGGCGGTATCGGCAGCCGCTCGACGCTGGGCCAGGTCGGCAACAACGGCGGCAATCAGCTGATCGGCAGCGGCCTGCGCCTTCGATTCGGCAGTGACTACCTGCGACCAATCGATGACACCGGCAGTGGCGGCAAGGCGTTCACCCAAGTCCAAGCCGGGAAGCTGCACTTGGCCGTCGGCCGGGTAAAGGTCGACCGGGAAGCGGGCGGCCGGCGGCGCATCAGCGGCGTGCGGCAACATCAGTGTCAGCACCAGGTCACCGTTGATGCGCTCCACCGGAGCGACCACGAACTCACAGCCGACCGCCTCCGCCGGCAAGGTCGCGCCATCGGCCAAGCTGGAAAAGTTCAGAGCCACGCCGTTTACTTCAAGAGTTTCGCCAGCCTTAACCACTGCGAGCTGCAGGTCAGACCGAACCGGTGAAAGCTTGATGATCATCAGAACCACCTCCCAACTGCTTTCCAAGAAAACACCACGTCCGCAGTGCTCGAGATGTACATCTGAAACGTCAACGTGCCGTTAAGAGAGTTGGCTCGATACGGCACGCAAATCACACGGTACGAGCCTTCAATGACCCCGCCTGAAAGCTCAACGGGCGCGGAACCAGCAAAGGCAACAGGCCAGGTGATGGCCGCGCCGGCGGGCGAAATAAATGTGCTGCTATTTGCGCTGGTTGCCACGCCGCCCGTGTATGTTCCAGTGCCCCAGCAGATCATGAATCCGCATGCGAACTTGGCGTAGTGCCCGTTTGCGTTGCTGCCCATCTCCATGATCGCGCCAGTGGGGGCGCCGCCGGCTTGACTGACCGTACCCAAGATCGCTGCCACTGCGGCAGTACCCAGCTGCAGCCCGGTGCGAGCCTGCGCGGGCGTACTACCACCCGTACCGCCCTTGACCACTGGAACAACGTTTTCAGTCGACACCGAGCCAAGCCCGGCAAGCGTTGAGCCCCATTGATTGACCATTCCATTAACCGCATCGGTCAGGGTCTTGTTGTAGCCCTGCATGGGAGCGAGTGCATAGGTCCCACCGGATACCGTGGCTCCTTGATAGGCCGGCAGGATGCTCAGCACCGTCCCGCTGGGGATGTTGGTGACTTCGTACCAGCGCCCGTCCGGGCCGAGGAACGCATCCCCCACCCTGCCGTTCGCTGAGAAATTGGTGCCGGTACCGGTCACCGTTGTTTGGCCAGCCGTGATCGCGACTGTGCCTACTCTGTACCAGGGCATGGAATTGCTCCAGATTTAGTTGAAAGGGAATGGAAGTGTTTCTGTGCGGATTACGAGAGCTGTGGGATAACGATCTGTCGGTAGATCAAGGAATGTATTGGCCCCTACGCGCAAATATTCAGTAGTGCGGCCGCCGAGTCTGAACATGAAGCGAACACCACCACTCACTCCGTAGGCGCCTTCCTGAAGTCCGCATAGGTAGGGATAGGGACGGTCACCCCAGAAGCCGCAAGATCGAGTGAAGGTAATGGACGCTGCGAATTCTCCTCCGCTGATCGGGACAAGCACCTGGGCGAGAGGACCATTGCTTGAGGAGAAAGAAACCGATCCTCCCGCATAGGGTGTAAACCTCTGCCCTGAAGTATTGGGAATGGTCGGCCCCGGCGGCGGCGCCTGTACCGATGCAACGATGTTCAGCGGATACTGCAATGAGTTGAAAGTCAGCTCCCCGTCCTGACTAAAACATTTCAAACCCGCACCAGTTTCGGTATTCCTCATGGTGTCGAAATAATAAAACTTGGTACTCGCATCGGCGCCAAGATAATAGAAGCTTGTAACATCGCCGCTTTTCGAAGCGCCTGCCGTAGATCCTGGCCCGGTGATAAAAACGATTGGAGCAACCGCGCCGGCCACTGAGAATCCGAAGACAGGGTCAATCGGGCTGGTTTCGCGGTAACTGCTCGGGTCGTTGGGGTCTAGGTTGTCTGATTTATAGAACAGACGAGGCCAAGCCGTGAGCTGCGATAGATATCCACTTTTCAACAGCCCATATGTAATTTTCTCCGTGTCGAGTAAAAGCGATCCGTTTTCCTTATAGACCCGAAGCCCTGCTGCCATAGCTCACCCAACTAGTAATAGCCATAATGAATTCTACAATTCATCGAATAGAAGCCCCAGCCGGAAGAGTACGAATACCTCCAGTTGAGCGTGGCACTTGTCGAACCGATAGTTAGCGTTACGCCTGGTCTCTTTCCGAGCGCTTTGCTTTGAACGCTCAGGTCGACCACAGAAAAGAACAACTCCTTTCCTTCGGGCGGGAGCGGAATCGTGGCGGAACCGTTAACGGCACCTGTTTCGACGAACCCCATCATCTGACTGATGGGGCTCGTCATATCGAGCATCAGTTGGCCGCTTGGAGCGTATATTTTCAGACCGGTGCTCATACGTTTATCCCAAGATCGATCGCGAGATTTCCGTTCGGATAGAAGATGCGCAGCCGCTGATTGTTGAAAGTAAGTCGCCCCAGGCCGGCAACCGTGCCGTTGATCTCGAACGTGCCCGCCTTGTTCAGGATCCAGCCCTGCTGCCCCGCCACGTAGTTGGTCGAGCTGATGAAGCTGCCGATCTTGGCGTTGGTGATCGTCCCGTCAGCGATGAACGCCTCGTTGATGAACACCTGCCCGCCCTGCACCGCGAATGGCGACGACAGCACACCGTTAATGCCGTTGACCACTGCGAACCGGTCTGCCGACACCAGGAACTGGCTCTGCAAACCTGCTGGGCCATTCTCGATGCCAAGGCCGATGCCGGCGGAGACGTACTGGCCTTGGGCGTTGAGCTGCATCTTGACCGCCCACATGGTGCTGGTCTTGCCGTCGAGCGTGGCTTGAGCCTGGCTGACGGTCTGCACAGCAGCATTGGTATCGGCGATCGACACCTCTAGCGTCTCGGACCGGCGCGCCAGGACGTCGACCGCAGTTGCCCGCACCTTCGACTCGTCGGCGATCTTCGCCGTGCTTTCCCATGACTTGAGCGCCCCAGCAAGATCACCTTCGCCGTTGTCGTCACGCTCGCCCTGAGGAGAGGTGAACGACGCCTCCATGATGCCGAGGCGTTGACCGAGCGATTCATCACCGGTTACCCGCGCCAGCTCTTCCTCGCTGATCGCCGTCTCAGTATCATCAACTCTCGCGTTGACCGTCTGCAGCCGGGAAGCTGTGGACGTCTCATTGTCGGTGACCGTCTTCTCCAACTGCGAGATGCCAGCCGTGTTGCTGCCGACCTTGGTGTTGACGTCGGTGAACCTGCTTGCCGTGGCCTGCTCGTTGGTGACAACCGTCTGCTCAAGGCTGCGGATGCTGCCGGTGTTCTCACCGACACGCGCCTCGACCGTGACCATACGACTGGCCATCGCTTCGTTCTGAGTTGCCCTGGTGCGCGACTCTTCCGACACCTTGGCCAGCGTATTCCAACCGCGCATCGCATCGGCAAGGTCACCCTCGCCATTATCGTCGCGGTAGGCGGACTGCACGGCCTGCAGCGTGGCCGCTGTCACCGTGACCTTGCCGTCCACCGTGGCGATGTCCGCGGTGTTCTTGGTCACGGCCTGCGCCAACCCATTGGCCGTCGCGGCAATGCTGCCGATATCGACCCAGTAGGTCGGATTCGGCGGAGCGTTGCTGCCGTCGGCTGCAGCCGGCACAGGCACGATGGCCATGTACAGCCGCCGGCCGCTGCGCACTGCGTCATCCTTCGCGTAAGCGTTGGTAGCCACGTACTCGAGCGGGTCAGTCAACTCGGTGATTAGCTCCTCGAGCTCCTGCTTCGCTTCGTTGATCCGGTCATTGACCGAGCCAGGGAAGTCGCCGGAGATCTTCTCGATTTCCTTCAGCAGCTCCTGGCCAAGCTCGCTCTCGGTCACCTGGCCACTGATCAGTTCCAGCACAGGGCTGGCATCAGATCCAGACTGGCCCAGCACGCCGCCGCCAACCGGATACCACGAGCCAATGTTGCCGGTCCGGTCCACCAGGCGCGCCCAGAAGAAGAATGACACCCCAGCCCTCAGGCCCTGCATCACGTACTCAGCCTGCGGATAGGCCAGGTCGGCAAGCTTTGTTGCCGTCTCCAAGCTGTTGCTCTGGCTGTACCAAAGTTCAGTGCGCTGGGTGTCTTCGGCACCTGGGGGGATACCCCACCTGATAGCGATGCTGAGCAGGAGTGATTCGGCAGCCAGGAAGGTGACAGAGGGCGGCGCACCCTCCTTTCCTTTCAGCTCCGTCAGCATTGAATCCCGCCAGATCGACGTGATATCGAATGCGCTCACCGCCCGCACGCGCGCCAGGTAGGCGCCGGCGTAGATGCCGGTGATGTCGACGGATGTTGCACCGACGCGCTGCAAACGGATCCAGTTGCCGTTGTCCTTGCGCCACTCAACGTCGTAGGCGACCGCGCCCTCAACAGCAGGCCACTCGATCGTCATGGTGCTGACCGCTATGCCCTGGTCAACGGCATACCCAGAGCTCAGCGTAACGCTGGCCGGCGCTGGCACCGTGGTAATCGGGATGACGCTGATCGGCCGCTCTTCCAGCTTGGCGCCATTGTCGATCGCCGCGAACTTGCTCGGGTTGAACTCCAGCGCGGTGAACTCGTATTCGCCCTCGGTCGTGCGCTTGCGCTTGAGCACTCGGAACAGTTGCACCGCCAGGTCGCTGTAATCGATCGCCCACTGCAACTGCGGCTCTGGCTGCAAGGTGTACGCCGTTGTGACTGTCACCGTGCGCCCAGCCACCGACTGCACGGTCCTGGCCTGAGCGGTACCGTTTGGCAGGTTGACGATCAGGCGGTCGCCCGCTTTCACCGGCGTGTCACGGTCCAGTGTCACGGTGCGGCCCGCAGCGGCGGAGATACGGCCACCATTCGGCCTGCCGGCGACCAGCTCATCGGCCACCGGAATTACAAAGCCCGGTAGCACCGCCGCCCCTTCCATGCCGGTCTTGAAGGAAACGGTTCTGTCCTGATTGTTGCTCAGCAGCGCCCACTTACCGCGGCGCTGGGCCTCGCTTGCGCGAGTGCAGCCGATTGCCGATATCTCGATGGGCCGATCCCGGTACCGGCGTTGCAGCGCGTTGTCGGTGACGGGGATCACGTCGGTGTCGTAGTTGTTGGCCGGGTTGTCGTAGCTGACCAGTGCGCGGCTGTAGTGCGTGTCCCGCCCAGCGCCGCCGTACACGAAGTCGCCGTCAATCACGTTCGACCTGGTGAAGGTGTAGTCGATGTCCTGCGCACGTGGCATGTCAGCCTGCATGTACAGCGAGCCCTGCGCCCAATAGACCATCCCACGGTAGATCGCGGACAGGTCACGCAGCAACGTCCAGGCCTCAGCCTTGCCCTGCAGGTTCAGGTCGCACAGATAGCGCGGCTCCATCCCGCCCACGCCGTTCGACACCAGTTGATCGCAGTACTGACCGATGCGGTACATCTCCCACTTGTCGACCATCCACGGCTGGATGCGCTTGCCCAGGCCGAAGCGATCGTTGACGCACAAGCCGTAGGTGGCCCAAACCGGGTTGTTCGTCCAGGCCTGCTTGAAGGTGCCGTCCCAAACTCCGGTGTAGGCCCGGGTCACGGGATCGTAATTGCTCGGTACTGGCCAGCGCTGGCCGTTGCAGTTGACGGTCACAGCCGGGATGTTCTGGAACTGCTCGGCGTCGAACTCGATGTAGAGCAGCGCAGTGTTCGGATAGCGGATCTTCTGGTCGATGATCTCGGTGTAGCCCGCGATAGTCATCGTGTCGGCGATCAGGCCATCGTTTGCATTGGGCGTAAGCCGGCGCACGCGGAAGGACCAACCTGAAGTGGCCGGCGGGAGGATCACAGGCTCAGAGCGTTGATAGCCACTCGTGGTCTTGCCATCTACTGCGCCGCGCAGGGACTCGACAAAAGCACCACCATCAGTGGCAATATCGATTGCGTACTCGATGCGGTAACCGTTTGTGTCCCCACTGTTCTTGTCCTGTCTCGCCAAGCGCGGCCAGGCGAATCGCAGACGAAGCCTGGAAAGCTGGGTGTTACTCAGCGCTCTCGTGAAGGGATTATCGCTGCGCAGCTCGACGTTGACCGTGGTCTCGTTCTCGATCGACGGGATGCCCTTGATGTACTCCTGCTCGACACTGCCTGGTCGCCACTCCCACTTCACACCCGGGAAGTTGAGGTTGCCGCTGGCATCCATGATCGGCGTGTTGTCGAGGTAGATGTCGCGCGCGGTCGGCGTCCCATCGAACTCACCCTCGCCCACTGCCAACAGGATCTTGGCGATGTTGGTCGAGCGCAGGCTGTCCGGCGCCTCTACCGGGGTTTTCGGCTTCTTCTCGCCACCTTTATCCCCGGTGACCACCAGGTGAGCTGCTGCGCCCATGCTTTCCTCCAAGGCGTAAAAAAACCGCTCGAGGCGGCTGTGGTTTCTTCGGGCTGGCTGCTATGCCTTGTCTTGGGCGTAGATCGAGGCAGAGATGATCGCTCCGCCCCACCGCCGCTTGCCGATACAGATCGGCACCGGATTGCCGCTGGCAGTGGTGTTCTTGGCCGAGCCAAATGCGTAGGACGGCATGTTCGCGGGGCTGCCACTCTGGGAAAGGCCTTTGGCTTGCGGGCTGAGCATCTGAATAACGCCACCGACTGCCATAGATCCGCCGCCCATCCCTACAGCCAAAGCGGTTGCAGCTGACCATCCCAGTGGGTTCCACCAAGCTAGTGCAACGATCACTACACCGATGATGGTCTGCAATAGCCCCGCGCGCTTGCTGCCGGCGATCACAGGTGCGATTCGAATATCCCCAGTGCCTCCAAAGCTCAGCTCTTTCTCTTCCAGATTTCTGCTGCCACGGAAGATCGCGAACTCGATGCCCTCTGCTTTCGCATTGGCAAGGAACCGCTCGAAGCCTGGGATTTGGACGCAGAGCGCTTTAATTGCCTCGGCTGGCGACCTCACGGACAGCCTGAAAGATCGCCCAAACTTTCGAAGTTGACCGTACAAAAGAACGGTAGTCACTGGCTGGTACTCGATTGC
>Ga0308167_1003084_pt1 | contig 13884 bp, 9 predicted proteins | sample PhyCR1_2_FD_202138 | JGI IMG/M metagenome (GOLD analysis project Ga0308167, IMG submission 202138) | Phyllosphere microbial communities from UC Gill Tract Community Farm, Albany, California, United States - DLSLRC.R1 | ecosystem: Host-associated > Plants > Phyllosphere > Unclassified | place... | reverse complement strand
CGACTGTGAATCACTAATCAGCGTACGGATCTCTTTGGCCGCGTTAGCGCTGCGCTGTGCCAGCGTGCGCACTTCATTTGCCACTACCGCAAAGCCACGGCCCTGTTCGCCTGCGCGCGCCGCTTCAACGGCGGCGTTGAGCGCCAGAATGTTGGTCTGGAAGGCGATACCATCAATCACGCCAAGAATGTCGCCGATACGATTGGCACTGTCGGTAATCTCATGCATTTTTTCCATCACATAGCAGACCACCTCCGCGCCGCGATCGGCAGTATCAGAGACCGCGTTAGCCAGCTGGTGCGCCTGCTGGGCATTGCTGGCGTTAAGCCGCACGGTTGCCGTGAGCTGCTCCATGCTGGCGGCAGTCTGCTCCAGCGAGGCGGCGGACTCTTCGGTACGCTGCGACAGATTGACGTTGCCCGCGGCCAGTTCACGGCTGCCGATGTCGATCTGCATACTCGCTTCGCGCACCTGACTCACCGAGGTACGCAACGACTGCTGCATCCCGGCGAGCGCATGATTAAGCCGCCCCAGCTCATTGTTGCCCGACGGTGGCAGCGCCTGCGAGAGGTCGCCCGCCGCGACCTGCTCAAGATGGAGAATGGCCAGGTTCAGCGGCTGCAGCAGCATCCTACGCAGCAGTTGCCAGGCGAGCACCAGCAGCAGCAGTGTTAATACCACCGCCACGGCGATCAGGATTTTCATTTTGGTTTCGTTGTAGGCCGCCTGCGCCAGCTGGGCCTGCGTGATCTGATCGGCCAGCTGGCTGAAGTCCGTGACGGCCTTGTTGTAGCTGGCCGCCAGCGTCGCCAGGTTGCCTTCCAGCAGCTGGTAATACTCGTCGGTATATTGCTTATCCAGGGCGTTCATCATCGGTTTGATGCCCTGGTCGAGATAGGCTTTGTAACTGGCCGAAACCGCATCGGCCAGCTTTTTGCCGTGCGCCGTCACCGTTCCGGCGTCCACAAAGCGCTTCAGGCTTTGCTGTGATGAGACCACATCCGCCTGCGACAGTTTTGTTACTGCCGCCCCCTCTTCCAGTAAACCAATTTCAATTTTACGCACCGCCAGCGCGGCGTTAGCGCGGGCCCGCATCAGATCGGCATTGCTCTGGTAAAGACTGTTCAGCTCGATCCCCTGAATGCGGTTGATCACATCCAGCGAGCGATTCCCTTTGTTAATTGCCACGATACCCATAAAACTCACCGCCAACAGCAGCAGTGTCATAAATGCCAGCAATGCCAGCAACCCCGTGCGAAGTGATAACTGTTTCATCCAGATAGTTTCCGTGTATGTGAAAAGGCAAATTTTCCAGCGGCCCTAAAACGGATGAAGTATCGGCAGTAACGGCGCGAAACTTTAACCCTGATTAGTGTTAACAACTTGATCATCACGGGAACATCCATCAAGCTAATCGCCGCTTATCCGTTATCCGGAGAAAAGAATGAAACCAGGATTACTTCTGATGCTGCTGTGCCTCAGCACGGCGGCGCTGGCAGAGGATATGCCCCAGGACGCCTCGCCCGACCGCTGCCTCAATGACGCCTCGACTACCCTTGCCATGAACCAGTGCTACGCTGCGGCCAATCGGGCCTGGGATCAGGAGATGAATAAGCAGTACAACAAACTGATGAAAACCCTCTCCGGCGAACCTAAAAACAAACTGCGTGCCGCGCAGCGCGCCTGGCTGAGCTACCGCGACAGCTGGCTTGAGGCGAGCCGCAGCCAGCTCAGTACACAAGGCTCGCTGGGCAGCGTGGCGCTGAGCGCTCAGAGCCTGAGCCTGGTGCGCAATCAGGCACTGATGTTGCAGTCACTTGGTAAAGGCAGCTGTGCTAACCCCGATGACTGCTGATCGATAACCGGTTTTTGCGCTGGCTGAAGTCAGCGCGCTCATTAACCTTCAGGGAGAAACCATGGCTGCTTACGCCTCGACCATCATTCTGATTTGCCTTGCCGTGCTGAGTTATTTCGTTCACAACAACGCGGTCACAATTTCAATTCTGGTGCTGCTGGCGATTAAAATTACCCCGCTGGCTCAGTTCTTCCCCTACGTAGAAAAACAGGGCATTACCTTAGGCATCATTATTCTTACCGTGGCGGTGATGGCCCCGCTGGCAAGCGGCTCACTGCCCGCCTCTGCGCTGATCAAGTCGTTTGCTAACTGGAAGTCGATTGTGGCGATTCTGGTAGGGATCTTTGTCGCCTGGCTGGGCGGCCGTGGCGTGAACTTTATGAGCGTCCAGCCTTCGGTGATTGGTGGTCTGCTGATTGGTACGGTGATTGGCGTGGCGTTCTTCCGTGGGGTGCCGGTAGGACCACTGATTGCCGCAGGCATTGTTTCGCTGTTTGTGGCGGCTAAGTAGCGTTTGGGCGCATTCCGAAACGCCAAAAAGGGGGCATACTTTCAGAGTCAGTTGGCTATAATAGCCGACACTCAACATACGACTACTGAAGGAATGCCAGATGAGTTTGAACCAGGTGCCAGCAGGTAAAGACCTGCCAGAAGATATCTACGTTGTCATTGAGATCCCAGCGAATGCTGATCCGATCAAATATGAAGTTGATAAAGAGTCTGGTGCCCTGTTTGTAGACCGTTTCATGTCTACCGCCATGTTCTATCCGTGCAACTACGGCTACATCAACCATACCCTTTCTCTGGATGGTGATCCGGTTGACGTACTGGTTCCGACCCCGTATCCACTGGTTCCAGGCTCAGTGATCCGCTGCCGTCCGGTTGGCGTGCTGAAAATGACCGACGAGTCTGGCGAAGATGCCAAGCTGGTTGCCGTTCCGCACACCAAACTCTCTAAAGAGTACGATCACATCAAAGATGTGAACGACCTGCCAGAACTGCTGCGTGCACAGATCACCCACTTCTTTGAGCACTACAAAGATCTGGAAAAAGGCAAATGGGTGAAAGTGGATGGCTGGGATAATGCCGAAGCCGCTAAAGCTGAAATCATCTCCTCTTACGAGCGCGCACAGAAGAAGTAATTCTGCTGCCGGTTTGTGAGTCGAAAAAAAAACACCGTCCGGATGGACGGTGTTTTTGTTCAGGCCTCTGGCTCCTCATCGCGCTTCAGCCAGTCACCACTCATGATGCGCTGGCGTCCTGCCACTGAGCGTTGATAGACATAAAGCCATGCACTGCCAAACGGCGTCTGAGTCAGATAACGTTTGTACTCTCCCCCTTTGGTGCGAAGCGCATCCAGCTCCGCAAGGGTTGAGGCATCAATGCGGTACACCTCACAATGTACCGCTCCATTGCCCTCAATCACGCCGGGATAATGGCCCAGACTGTAAAGCTCAAAGCCTTCAATCTGGTGATCACCCAGCCACTGCGCATTCGTCATCCAGTGACTGTTTCCCTGTTTGCGCCGTAAACTGCCGTAGACAATTATTCGCATTGCTAAAACTCAAACTGATAGAGCAAATCGAGAGCCTGATCCACACCGGACACGGCTTCCAGATAGAGTTTAGGCATCAGGCGGTAACGCAAGGTTAACGTCGCCAGTGAATCAAATATGCCAACACCGTATTTTACCTGCAGACCCGGTAGCACATAGCCGCTGACCTGCACCTGCTGGCTGTCGCCAACACCGGCAGTATCAACAGCGAGATTGCTGACACCGAATGTCTCCCCGATTTTACCCACAACCTGCCCACTTTGTGCAACCCCTAAGCCAACAAGTGCTGAAGTGAGGGCGTTACTGTCGCCGTCGCTGCCCAATCCCTGACCGCGCAGCAGATAGGAAAGCGCTTCCTGTTGCGACATCGCCGGATCGGAGAAGACTTCCGCTTTTGGCTCATCCGCCAGGCCAGTGACGCGCAGACCCGCGGTGACGCCATCTTCGGTGGCATCCGGGTTACGGATGGCTTCCAGGTTGACGTAAGGCTGATCCGGCGGACCGGCAAACTGCAGCTCGCCTTTACGCACGATCAGATCCTGACCATAAGCGTGGAAGCGACCGGACGGAATGTTGATCTGACCGTTCAGGCCGAGTCCTGACTTATCCTGCACCATTTTCAGATCGCCATTCAGCTTCGCTTTCAGGCCAAACGCAGAGAGTCGCACATCGTTGCCGACGTGGATCACCAGATTGCTGTTAATCGGAATCGCGGCGGTTTGCGGTGCAATCGGCTTCAGCTGTTTATCCAGCAACACCTCATCCGACGAGACGCCAGTGGCGCTTTCCGGCACTTCCTGCACCGTGATGCGCGCCCATGGAATATCGACCCGGCCATCAAGGTTAAAGGCCGCTGGCGTCGCTTCAAACACCAGATCCGGCGAGACATCCATGCGCACCATCGGCGGCACGGTCACGCGAACCCGGCTGCCCTGCGCCGCAATGCGCGCACGCCAGTTGTCGAGCTGGCTCCAGTCTGCGTTACCGCTGAGGTTGATATTGCCCTGCCCGGTCTGCACCAGCCCGTTCAGGGTGGAGCTCATGCCGTTAAACACCAGATTCAGGTTGGCACTGGTCAGGTCAACCGGCATAAAGTTGCCATCCACATCCACACCCGTCAGGCCAAGCTGACCAAATACCTGCGGCTGCTGCACGCTGCCGCCCAGGCGCAGGCTGCTGTTCAGGCTGCCTTTGATCTTCTCGCCCTGCATCAGCGCCGGATTGAGCATCGCCAGCGAGACATTGCGGATGTTGACGTTACCGCCCAGCGTGCGGCGGTTTTGCGGATCGTCGATCTGCACGTTGCCATCCAGCTGACCGTTATTGGCGATGCGGATCAGCCAGTCGAGCTGGGCGCGTCCGTTTCGCAGCGCGGCATTGAGGTTCAGCGTGTCAAAGGCGATCGGCAGATTGTTGCCCTGCACATCCTGCACCACTTTCACGCCGTTGCCCTTCAGCGCCACGGTACCGGTCGGCAGGCTGCCATCGGCAGTCCAGTTGACGCGCACGTCGCCGCTGAACAGGCCGCTAAGCTGAGTCGCATCCGGCATAAACGGCTTCACCATCGCCAGGTCAAAGCGATTCAGCACCACATGCGCCTTGCCTGCCGGGCCCGCTTCAACCGGCTCCGGCACACAAATTTGCGCATTGGGGTTCTGCCAGCAGTGTGGGCCGATGGTGGCCGTCTGGCGGCTGTTCAGATAGTCGATGGCCATGGCGCGGGTCAGACGCCACTCACCGACTGGCGTATCAAAGTGGGTGTCGTTCAGCGACCCTTTCCAGCGCTCCGTCTGGCGATCAAAGCTGCCGTTCAGCGCCAGCTGGCCAGAGACCGGTTTGCCCTGCACATTGAGCTTCAGCTGATGCTGATGCTCATTGCCGTCCGCGTTCAGCGTCAGCAGGCTGATGTTCAGCGCATCCTGCTTCAGCTGCTCGACGCGCAGTTGCAGTTTACCCGCCACCTGCTCGCCGGAACGGACGTCGCCATTCAGGGTGACGCGATTGATCTGCATCTGCTGCCAGCGCAGACCACGGGCATTAAGATCGGCCAGCAGCTGCGGTGCCTTCAGGGTACCCCGCGCTTTTATTGTGCCGTTGATGACGCCGCCCAGACCCGGCAGCGCATTGTCGAGCTGGGGTGCGTCGATACTGGCATCGAGATCCAGACTGTCGCCCAGCGCCCCTTTAACATCCAGATGGTTGCGTCCCAGCGCCAGCTTAATGCCCGGCACCGTCCACTGGTTGTAGCTGTTACCGGTCAGGGAGCCATCAGCGGTCACGGCGTTCTGTTTCACATTGCCTTTCAGCTGTAGCTGCGGCACGCTCAGTTGCCAGCTGCCGCCATACAAACTGCCGCGGGTGGTGATTTTGCCATCCAGCCGTGCTGGCCAGTCGGGATACTGTTTAGCGGTATTAATTCCCGCCAGCGTCAGCTCACTGCGCCAGCTTATCGCCTTGCTCCAGTCCACCAGCGCGGTGAGATCGATATTGCCCTGCAGCGCAGCCACGCGCAGGCGGTCGAGGCTGAACTGCTCAACGTTGCCTTTACCCGTCAGCGAGATCGTCGCCGGTGGTACAGATTCACCCTTCACGGCAGTCTGCAGCGACATCACATAGTCGGTGGCTTTGCCTTTGAACTGATAGTCCAGGTTATCCGCCTGATACGCTACCGGACCGGTCAGCGGCCAGCGTAACTGCGGACTGGTCAGCTTCAGTGACAGCGGCAGTCCCGCCACCGCCAGCTGGGTCGTGGCGTCCAGCTGCGCATTCACCGGACCGGAGAGGTTCAGCCCCATCTTCAGCTCGTCGCGCATCGCGCCATTAAGTTTCAGCGCGAGCTTTTCGCCTTTAATCGGATCGGTATTCACTGTGCCGTTAAGGGAGAAATCGACCGGCCAGTTATCCGCCAGCGTCGCCTGACCGCTACCCTTGAGGTTGCCGAGGTTCGAGTCCACCTCCAGCGTGCTGAGCTGCATCTGGCGGTCAGCGGTTCTGGCTTTTAGCAGCAACCGGCTCACGGAAATATCGGTGTCGCCGGTAATACGCAGCTGTTCACCCAGAATCTGCTGCACCTCAATATCCAGCGGCAGACGGAAATCAGGCATCTCAGGCAGCAGGGGTTGCGCAAACATCGCCTGCAGCGTTTCACCCAGCGGTTTTTCAGCGGGATGTGGCTGCTGGACTTTCGGCTCCACCACCTCGTCATTGACCACTTTCGCCGCTTTCGGCAGCGCAATCAGCAGGCTTTGAATATGGGTCGGGTTCAGCGTCAGCGCACGATCCTGCCACTGCAGGCCGGTGGTGAAGTCGAGCAGCGATATTGCGGTGTCATCAACTTTGACATTGATATTGTGCAGGCCAAAGTGACGCAGCGTGATGGGGTATGGCGTGCTGAGGTTAGTGTTGCCACTCTCCTCTTCCGGCGCTGGTGCCGCAGGCGTCATTTTCTTGCTGTCGACCACCACGCTGATATCGCGCAGGGAGACATCGTTAACGCACACGGAGGAGTGCAGCAGGCAGTTGAGATCCACCGCCAGATGAATTTGCCCGGCATCGACGCTGACCCCAGGCATTTCGTAACGCAGACCGTTAAGGGTCAGGTTACGCCAGCCCCCATCGACCTGTTTGATTGACAGGCCCGGCACCCAGCGCGACGCACCTTTCAGCACTAAATGCAGCCCAGGCGTGGTACCGATTAAAAATGCTACGCCACCCAACAGCACGACCAGAAAGATCAGAATGCCGATCAGGACCTTTTTCCACAGCTTCATAGTTCTGGCCCCAGCCCTACGTAAAATTGTAATCCATGCTCTTCGTCATCCCCGATGGGTCTGGCGATATCAAATTTGATTGGGCCAACCGGTGAAGACCAGCGCACGCCGACGCCCGCACCGGTTTTGACGTTACTTTGCTTGATGTCGTTAACCGCTTCGCCCGAGTCGACAAACACCGCGCCCCACCATTTCCCGGTGACGTTGTACTGATATTCCAGCGATCCGGTGGCGAGTTTTGACGCACCGGTGAGTTTGCCGTCATCATCGCGCGGTGAAATGTTTTTATATTTGTAGCCACGAATACTGCGGTCACCACCGGCAAAGAAGCGCAGATCCGGCGGCACTTTTTCGAAGTCGTTGGTTTCGATCCAGCCCAGATTGCCGCGCGCCACAAAGCGATGACTGTCGCCAAGGGTACGGATCCAGACGTTTTGCGCCTGCAGGATCAGGAAGTCGACGTCTGAACCCCAGGTGGTATCAGAGACGTCTGCCGAATAGCGCTGTGAATCGCCCCAGGTCGGCATCAGGCCACCACGGGAACGGGTACGGTTTACGCTGACGCCGGGATAGAGCAGCATAGTGGTGTTGGTCACGCTGCCCTGAGTAAAGTGATCCAGGCTCCAGCGCAGGTTGACCGCCTTCTGCCAGCCGCTGCTGCTGTCCCAGTTGCGCGACATCGCAAGCGTCGTGGTATCCGCTTTGGTGTCGTTGAGGTCGGTGCGCTTCAGGCCGCCGGAGAAGGTGTAGTACTGCTCAAGCGGGCTTTTCAGCAGCGGCACTTTATAGCTGAGATCAACCTGCTGTTCCGGCGCGGAAACGTAGGCGCTGGCCGCCAGGCTGTGGCCGCTGTCGTTGATCCACGGTTTTTTCCAGGTCCCTTTCAGGCGCGGACCGACGTCTGTGGAATAGCCGACGCCGGTTTCAATGGTGTTTTCGGTGCGGGGTGACATTACTGCGCTCAGCGGCAGCACTTTGGTCTGTCGTCCCTTGCTGAATTCCGGCGCGACCACCACCGAATTAAACCAGCCGGTAGCGGAGAGGCGGCGATTCAGCTCGGCTAAATCGCGGGAGCTGTAGTAGTCCCCCTCTTTAAACGGCACCAGGTTTTGCAGGTACTCTTCGCGAATTTGCGATCCCTGGAAAGTAACGTCGCCGAAGCGATAGCGTTCGCCACTGTCGTAGTCGATATCCCAGAACGCTTCACGCCGCTCAACCGAGACACCAAGCTGGCTTTTTTTAAACGTGCCGTCGAAATAGCCGTTACGCAGTGCGAGATTAGAGAAGCCGCTTTTGAATTTGTCATATTGCCCGTGGTTAAGCTGGCTGCCCACTTCAGGGCGTCCCTGCTTCACCCAGGCTTTGTAATCCGCGTCATTGCGCGCATCGCCTTCGACCACAATCGTGCTGCCGCCGATTTTTACCGGTTCACCAGGCGTTACGTGTGCCACTAATACCGGTCGTCCACCCTGCGCAGGCGCGGGGCGGGATTCGAAATCGATGGTGGGCTCGTAATAACCGAGCGCGCGCAGCCCCTCTTTTATCGCAACAGAAACGCGCGCGCGAAAGCGGCCATCATTAGAGACCTCATCGCTGCCGATGGTGGACAGACGCGCTCTGACATTCTTTTGCAGATCCCCGGATAAGCCGTCTACCTGTAATCGCACTGTCGCCGCCTCAAGGGCGGGCGCGGCAAGCAGCAGGCCAGCCATGCAATAAACATAAAATCGTGGCACCTGTACTCCTGTTAATCATGCCGGCCCCTTTTCCGCGGGGCGCTTATTAATCTTCTTTGCCCGCACTACCGCAACGGCAACATCCTCATCATAGCCGCACTTTATGGCAAACGGCGGAGCAACTCTGACATCTAAGTCAAATAACGGGGCTATTGTCGGTAAATGGGGTGAGCGATACAACTCCTGCGGGTCGGAATGATCAGTCCGATATGACTCACTCAGATAAATCCGAGTCTGTAACCGGCCGCTCTGGCTGCTAATGCGCCCTTAAGCAGCGGTTTGCCCTCTGGCGGCGCAATGAGCGCTCCTGCTATAATCGGCCACCACAGGCATGCCGCCTGTTTTCATTTCTGCCCCGACATGTCGTTTGTTGTCGAACTGGCGCAGACATTTTTGGCACGGATAGCTTTGTTTCACGGATAAACCAACTCTGTTTGCGCTTACCCACGCTGCCCAGGCCAAAAATGACAAGTGGATAACCCTTTGGATCTCATATGTTAGATAGCTTACTTGTCATTCTGTTACTGATCGTAATCAGTGCCTTTTTCTCTCTGTCGGAGATCTCGCTGGCGGCCGCCCGTAAGATCAAACTGAAACTGCTGGCCGATGAAGGCAACGTAAATGCGCAGCGCGTGCTGAAAATGCAGGAAACGCCGGGCATGTTCTTCACCGTGGTGCAGATTGGCCTCAACGCCGTCGCCATCCTGGGGGGTATTGTTGGCGATGCGGCGTTTTCGCCGGTTTTCAGCGGCCTGTTTAACCGGTTTGTCTCGCCGGAACTGGCGGAGCAGCTCAGCTTTATCTGCTCCTTCACCATCGTCACCAGCCTGTTTATCCTGTTTGCTGACTTAACCCCAAAGCGGGTCGGCATGGTCGCACCGGAAACCATCGCGCTGCGCATCATCAACCCGATGCGTTTCTGCCTGCTGATAATGCGTCCGTTGGTGTTTCTGTTTAATGGCCTGGCTAACGTCTTCTTCCGTATTTTCAAGCTGCCGATGGTGCGTAAAGATGACATCACCTCCGACGATATCTACGCGGTGGTTGAAGCGGGTGCGCTGGCTGGCGTGCTGCGTAAGCAGGAGCACGAGCTGATTGAAAACGTGTTTGAGCTGGAGTCACGTACTGTTCCCTCCTCCATGACCTCACGTGAGAATATTGTCTGGTTTGATCTGCACGAAGATGAGACCAGCCTCAAAACCAAAATCGCCCAGCATCCTCACTCGAAGTTTCTGGTCTGCAGCGGCGATATCGACCATATCGTTGGCTATGTCGACTCCAAAGAGCTGCTGCTGCGCGTGCTGGGTAATCAGAGCATGGCGCTGAACAGCGGCCTGCAGATTCGCTCGGCGCTGATCGTGCCGGACACGCTGACCCTCTCTGAAGCACTGGAAAGTTTTAAAACCGCCGGAGAAGATTTCGCGGTGATCATGAACGAATATGCGCTGGTTGTGGGCATTATTACCCTGAATGATGTAATGACCACGCTGATGGGCGATCTGGTTGGCCAGGGTATGGAAGAGCAGATTGTGGCGCGCGATGAGAATTCATGGCTGGTTGAAGGCGGTACGCCGATTGATGACGTGATGCGCGTGCTGGACATTGATGATTTCCCGCAGTCAGGCAACTACGAAACCATCGGCGGCTTTATGATGTATATGTTGCGTAAGATTCCGAAGCGTACCGATTTTGTGAAGTTTGCTGGCTACAAGTTCGAGGTGGTGGATATTGATAGCTATCGCATCGATCAGCTGCTGGTCACCCGCATCGATGAACGACCGCCGGTGCTGAGCATGACAAAAAGCGAAGAAGAGTAGAATGACCAGCAGTCTGGACATGGACAGCGCGGAACAACCGGAATGTGACGTAGTCTGTGAGAATTGTTGGCACTGCTCAGGTTCAGAGTGACAAATAAAATGGCCTGACTGGCCAGACACTAAGGGCGCCATCGGCGCCCTTATGATTAGTTGAACTCAAGTTTGAGACGAACGACCTGGCGGTTAATTTCTGACATCACGCTCAGGTGCTGTTTGTCTTTGACGCGCGGGATTAATACTTTCCCTTTGTCGAACTCGAACGCGCCGACGTCCTTGATATACAACCTTCCTTTGAACAGCGTTTTTACATATTTCGCTATTTGTAGCGGATTATAGCGCTGGAAGATCTTCATACTGACTAACTCCTGTACATTTTTAAGCACGCTTCGCCGTTTCCAAATTTGGTTCCAGCCCATGAAGCGCGAATTCGCGATAACTATAGAACACTCAAACCTACTAATGTTCCTAAAAGTGATTTTTTTTACTGAATTGACACATCATTACAGAACACTCTGTTATCAGGCTCACACAACACAGTATAAACCTTCGTTGGTTAAGGAATTGTGGCGGCCATAACAAACCTGACACCTTTCCAGGACAGGCGCATCATCCCTGCTTACTATTGCAGTAAAATGACTAACTGGTCTGATCACTCAAGGAAATAGCAATGCGAATAATTCTGGCAGCTGTAGCGTTGTCTTTACTGATACCGGCAAGCGTGATGGCTCATGACCTCAGGCAGGATATGCGGGTACCGGCCGTTGGCGTGAACGACAAAGGCGAGCTGTTATTGCAGCAGGATAAGTTTAGCTACAAAAACTGGAATAGCGCGCAGCTCAGCGGAAAAGTTCGCGTGGTTCAGCACATCGCGGGTCGCTCATCCGCTAAAGAGATGAATGCCGCATTGATCGAGGCGATTAAGGCCGCGAAGCTGCCGCATGATCGCTATCAGACCACCACCATCGTGAATACAGATGATGCCATTCCCGGTACGGGCATGTTTGTGCGCAGCAGCGTCGAGACCAACAAGCAGCAATATCCGTGGTCGCAGTTTGTCGTCGACAGCAAGGGCAATGTGCAGCATGCCTGGCAGTTACAGCCGGGCGGTTCCGCCATTGTGGTGCTGGATAAGCAGGGTAAGGTGAAATTTGTGAAGGATGGATCGCTGACGCAGGATGAAGTGACAAAAGTGATTACGCTGGTCACCTCCCTGCTGAAGGATTAATCGCTGAAGCCCCGGTGGGGAGAGCATCGCCCGCCGGGGTTTCAGCCTTCAGCAGGCTGAGCGCTCAGACAGCGTTAAAACAGTGAAACGCGGAAGCCAGGATTAAGGAAGGATTCGCGCGGCGCGTAGTCCAGAGTTTTACCCTGCCAGTCGTGCACATGCGCGCCCGCCGCCATCGCCACGGCATGGCCCGCGCCGGTATCCCAGATGTTGGTGGGTCCGAAACGGGGATAGAGCTGGGCTTTTCCTTCTGCCACCAGGCAGAACTTCAGTGAGGATCCGGTCGCGACGGTCTGATGTTCACCTAACTGCTTCAGGTACTCTTTCATCTCATCGTCGTCGCCATGTGAACGACTCACCACCACCAGCGGAGGTCGCGCATCACGGACATGAATCTGTTCACGCTGACCGCCCTCCTCTTTCCACGCTTTGCCGTCTGCAGCGGAGTACATCACGCCCAGCACCGGCGCATAGACCACGCCCATTACCGGCTTGCCCGCTTCGATTAGCGCAATGTTAACGGTGAATTCGCCGTTACGCTTGATGAACTCTTTGGTGCCATCCAGCGGATCGACCAGCCAGTAGCGCTGCCAGTGCTGACGCACCTCCCAGGCTGGCGGATCTTCTTCTGACAGCACGGGGAGATCAGGCGTTAACTTTTTGAGGCCAGCGAGGATCACCTCGTGTGCAGCGATATCCGCGGCGGTCACCGGCGAATCATCCGATTTGTGAGAAACGTCAAGCGGCGCGGCACCGTTATAGACCTGCATAATCGCGTCGCCTGCTTCGCGTGCCAGTTGGCAGATTTGCTCTAACATTTTTCACCTCATTGTGTCTGTCTGCTGCAGGATCAGCTCATCGTCAGATAGTGACATTTTAGCAGTTCCGCCTGAAGTACCCATTTACAGGCACTTTGGCGATTCAATTTATAGATATATCAATATCATAGTTACCCATTTATCGCCACGCCTGTGCCGCTACGCCTCCATCGTTTAAGAATCCGTCGCTGACCGATGCGCCAAAACGTTATACCCATCACGATTTAAAATGACTATCTGTCATGCTTTTACATTATTTTGAGATCCTTATTTATTTTGCAGCAGGAGCAAGCATGTTTAAGCCCGGAATGATGTTACTGGCACTGAGCGTTTCCGTCGCCACCCAGGCGGCGACGGTGGATTTGCGGATACTGGAAACCACCGATCTGCACAGCAATATGATGGATTTCGACTATTACAAAGACACGCCAACCGAGAAGTTTGGTCTGGTGCGAACCGCCACGCTGATCCACGCCGCACGCCAGGAGGTGAAAAACAGCCTGCTGGTCGATAACGGCGACATCATTCAGGGCAGCCCGCTGGGTGACTACATGGCGGCCAAAGGATTACGTGAGGGCGAGATCCATCCGGTCTACAAGGCGCTCAACACGCTGGATTACAGCGTCGGTAACCTCGGCAATCATGAATTCAATTATGGCCTGCCCTACCTGAAAAAAGCGCTGGCGGGCGCACGCTTTCCCTATGTGAACGCCAACGTGATTGATGTGAAGAGCGGCAAACCGCTGTTTACCCCATACCTCATCAAATCCACTACGGTGGTTGATCGCGAGGGCAAAACGCAGACCCTGAAGATAGGTTATATCGGCTTTGTGCCGCCGCAGATCATGGTGTGGGATAAAGCCAACCTGCAGGGCAAGGTACGCGTCGATGACATCACCGAAACGGCTCGCCGCTACGTGCCTGAGATGCGCGCGCAGGGCGCCGATCTGATTATCGCTATTCCCCACTCCGGCCTGAGCAGCGAGCCGTATCACACGATGGCGGAGAACTCGGTTTACTATCTCAGCCAGGTGGAAGGCATTAACGCCATCCTGTTTGGTCATGCGCATGCGGTCTTCCCCGGCAAGGAGTTTGCTGACATCAAGGG
>Ga0308167_1003082_pt1 | contig 13886 bp, 11 predicted proteins | sample PhyCR1_2_FD_202138 | JGI IMG/M metagenome (GOLD analysis project Ga0308167, IMG submission 202138) | Phyllosphere microbial communities from UC Gill Tract Community Farm, Albany, California, United States - DLSLRC.R1 | ecosystem: Host-associated > Plants > Phyllosphere > Unclassified | place... | reverse complement strand
GTCGTGAGGCGAACGAGCGTCGCAACCAGGCCGAGCAGCTCGTCTACTCGATCGAGAAGCTCATCAAGGAGAACGACGAGAAGCTCCCCGCGGACGTCAAGTCCGAGGTGCAGGCCGACGTCGACGCGCTGAAGTCCGCCCTCGCGGGTGAGGACGAGGACGCCGTCAAGACCGCCTTCGACAAGCTCAACGAGTCGCAGGGCAAGCTCGGACAGGCCATCTACGCCCAGCAGGACGCGGGCGCCGCGGCCGGTGGCGAGCAGCCGGCGGACGACCAGGCAGCGCAGGACGACGAGGACATCGTCGACGCCGAGGTCGTGGACGACGAGGACGACAAGGACAAGAAGTAGATGACGGATCCCAAGGACCTGCCGAACGACGACGAGCCCCAGGTCGAGGGCGACGCGACGAACGCCGAGCAGCCCGAGGACCTGATCGAGGCGGAGGGGCCTGACGTCGAGGTGTCGACCGAGGCCACGAACGATCTCTCCCCGGAGGACGAGGCACTCCTGGCCGACGCCGCCCGCGGCATCGCGGAAGACAAGCTCAGCACCGAGGACCGCGACCTGGTCGCCGAGATGCGTGCGGACATGCTCCGGGCGCAGGCCGAGCTGGTGAACTTCCGGAAGCGCGTCGAGCGCGACCGTGAGGCCAACCGTGAGGTCGCCATCGCCGAGGTGGTGCGTGCACTCCTCCCGGCGCTCGACGACCTGACCCGCGCCGAGGCCCACGGCGACCTCACCGAGGGCCCCATGCAGGTCATCGGCCAGAAGATCCGCGGCGGCTTCGAGAAGTTCAAGCTCGTGCAGATCGGCGAGAAGGGCGAGTCCTTCGACCCGAACATCCACGAGGCCATCGTGCAGCTCCCCACCCCGGGCGCCACCGGCCAGACCGTGGCGGACGTCGTCGAGCCGGGCTACAAGCTCGGTGAGCGCGTCCTCCGTGCGGCCAAGGTCGCCGTGGCGGTCCCGGCCTGAGCACGGGGAGGAGGTAGGGATTCATGGCCAGTCAGGACTGGTTCGACAAGGACTTCTACAAGGTCCTCGGCGTCGACAAGACGGCGAGTGACGCTGAGCTGAAGAAGACCTACCGGAAGCTCGCGCGGCAGTTCCACCCGGACTCCAACCCGGGTGATGCCGCTGCCGAGAACCGCTTCAAGGAGATCAGCGAGGCCTACTCGGTGCTCTCCGACAAGGAGCAGCGCCAGGAGTACGACCAGGTCCGCGCCATGGGCTCGGGCGCCCGCTTCACCGCGGGTGGCCCGGGCCAGGGCGGTGGCTTCGAGGACGTCTTCGGCGGCATGTTTGGAACAGGCACTGCCAACCAGGGCGGGGGCGGACAGCGCGTCCGCTTCGGCCAGGGCGGAGCAGGCGGCGGCGGCTTCGAGGACATCCTCGGCGGGATGTTCGGCGGCGGGGGTGGCTTCGGACAGTCCTCCGGCGGGTACCGCGGCTTCGGTGGGCCGACGAAGGGCCGGGACGTCTCCGCGACGACCACGCTCGACTTCACCACCGCGATCGCCGGCGACACCGTCAAGCTGTCGCAGGGCAACGGCCGCCCGGTGAACGTCCGCATCCCCGCGGGCGTCGCCGACGGGCAGAAGATCCGGCTGCGCGGGCGCGGGGAACCGTCGCCCGACGGCGGTGAGGCCGGTGACCTCGTGGTCACCGTCACCGTCCGGAAGCACCCGGTCTTCGAGCGCGACGGGCAGAACCTCCGGCTGGATGTCCCCGTGACGTTCGTCGAGGCAGCGCTCGGCGCGACGATCCAGGTCCCCACCCTCGGTGGCGACCCGGTGAAGCTCAAGGTCGCTCCCGGCACGCCGTCGGGTCGCGTCCTGCGCGTCAAGGGTCGCGGTGTCACGACCAAGAACGGGACGGGCGACCTGCTCGCCACCGTCCAGGTCGCGGTGCCGTCGCACCTGTCGGACAAGGCCCGCGAGGCCGTCGAGGCCCTGGCCGAGGCCCTGCCCGACGAAGACCCCCGTGAGGATCTCCTCGCGAAAGCGCGCGGTTAGACGCGCATGACCCGGCCTGGAGGCACGGCGCGGCTCCGTCAGGAACGCGCGCCGTGCCTCCAGGCTGGTTTTCACCACCACGCGGACGACGGAAGGAACACGCCATGACCGACATGGACGAGAACTCGCCCGTCTTCGCGATCGCGGTGGCGGCCGAGCTCGCCGAGATGCACCCGCAGACGTTGCGGCAGTACGACCGGCTCGGCCTGGTCGTGCCCGGCCGCACCCGCGGCGGCTCACGCCGCTACTCGATGCGCGACATCGCGCAGCTGCGCGAGATCGCGCGCCTCGGGTCCGAGGGGGTCTCGCTCGAGGGGATCCGACGGGTCCTCGAGCTCGAGAACGAGAACAAGGAACTGCGCGACCGGGTGCGCGAGCTCGAGACCGCGCTCGCCGACCAGATGATCAACCGGCCGGGCGCGCGGGTGTTCGCGGCGACCGCATCGGGTGCGGCGATCTCGCTGAAGGCCGGGTCGCGGCCGCAGCGGAACACGCAGATCGTGCTGTACCGCGGGCCGCGCTGATCGACTCCTACCCGCGCATCGGTACGCTTGCGCCGTGCCACCGGACTTCGCCGACTTCTTCCGCCGCCGCGACGACGCCGCCGCGGACCTCATCGCGATCGACGGCACGGATCGGTTCATCCTCGACGAAGCCCCGCACGTGCACGGCGACGCGCTCCGGCAACCGGGCGAGGTCGCCATCGTGGACGATCGGCACGGGGTGCTCACGCTCGGCGCCATCACGGTGCACGGTGCATCGGACGTGCGGGTCGTGCAGGACTCCCTCGTCGGGGTGCGCGCGCTCGAGGCCAACGCCGGCACGTTCGGTCGCCGCGGCTTCCACCACCCGGACTCGCTCGAGCAGGCGTTCCGTGACGTCCGGCTCGTGCTGCTGGGGCTCTCGAAGTCGAACGACCGACTCGACGAGATCGCCCGCGCCGTCGCACGGTTCGCCTCACCTGACGTCGTGCTGCTGTGCGGCGGGGTGTCGAAGCACATGAACCTGTCGCAGAACGACGTCCTGCGTCGGTACTTCGGCGACGTCACCGCGTCACGGGGTCGTGGCAAGTCGCGGCTCCTCATCGCACAGGACCCGCTCCGGGCCTCGGCCACCCGGGCGGACGCCACGAACCCCTGGCCCCGGTCGGTGCACGTCGACGACCTCGGCATGACCCTCGTCGCGCACGGCGGTGTCTTCGCCGGGACCTCGCTCGACCAGGGCACGCGCGTGCTGCTCGAGGCGATGGACGCCGCGGTGCCGACCGCACGGGTCGCCGTCGACCTCGGGTGTGGCAACGGCGTCATCGCCGCGGCCATCGCCCGACGTCGTCCGTCGCTCAAGGTCATCGCGACGGACGTCTCCGCGATCGCGGTCGCCTCGACGCGTGCGACCGCTGCCGCGAACGGCGTGGCTGATCGGGTCGAGGTCCTCCGAACCGACGCCGGCGACGAGCTCGCCGAGGGCTCCGCGCAGCTCGTCCTCTGCAACCCGCCGTTCCACGCGGACACCACCGTGACCACCGACGCGGCCGAGGCGATGTTCCGGAACGCGGCCACGATCCTCCAGTCCGGCGGTGAGCTGTGGTGCGTCTGGAACTCGCACCTGCGGTACCGACCGGTGCTGGAGAAGGCCGTCGGGCCGACGCGCCAGATCACGCGGACCGACAAGTTCACCGTCACGGCGTCGCGCCGAGCATGACGAAGGGGCGGCCGCGATGCGGCCGCCCCTGTTCGTTCTGCTGACTATGCCGGGACGTAGTCGAACGTGTCCGGGTCCGGACCCGTCCGGTGGCCCTTGTCGAGGCCGGAGATGTCCGTCATGTCCTCGCCGGAGAGCTCGAAGTCGAAGATCGCGAAGTTCTCCTCGACGCGGGCACGGGTGACCGACTTCGGGAAGACGATGTCGCCGCGCTGGATGTGCCAGCGGAGGACGACCTGCGCCGGGGACTTCTCGTGCGCCGACGCGATGCGCGTGATGGTCTCGTCGTCGAGCACGAGGCCCTGGGCGATGGGGGACCAGGCCTCGGTCGCGATGCCGAGGTCGGCGTTCGCCTGGCGCAGCTCGTCCTGGGTCAGGTACGGGTGCACCTCGATCTGGTTCACGGCAGGGGTGATCGTGGTCTCGTCGCGGAGACGGTGCAGGTGGTGCGCCTGGAAGTTGCTCACACCGATCGACCGCGAGGTGCCGGCGTGGTAGAGCTCCTCGAGGGCCTTCCACGTCGGGACGAAGTCCGACACGGTGGGCAGCGGCCAGTGGATGAGGAACAGGTCGGTGTAGCCGCCGAGCAGGTCGGCCGACTTCTTGCCGTTCTCGGCCGCGGCCGACGGGTCGTGGAAGCCGTTGTTGAGCTTCGAAGTGACGAAGATCTCCTCGCGAGGGATGCCGGACGCCTCGATGGCCTCGCCGACCTCCTTCTCGTTGCCGTACATCTCGGCGGTGTCGATGTGGCGGTAGCCGACCTCGAGCGCCGTGAGCGTCGCTTCCTTCGTCGAAGCAGGGTCGATCTGGAAGACGCCGAAGCCGAGCTGCGGGATGGTCTTGCCGTCGTTCAGGGTGATGTTCGGAACGGTCATGGTGCCATGCAACCAAACGGCCCCCAGGAGCCATTCCGGGAACGTTCAGCCGGGCGCGTCACGCCAGGGCGGCGGAGATGTACGCGTGGAGTGCGCCGCCGTACGCATCGGCGGCACCGGGAGCTCCGAACGTCTGTGACTCGCCGGCCACGACCGCGGTCACGAGGAGGTCCGACGCCGTGCGGGTCAGTGACACGAACGCCGGCCCGAGGAGCTCGCGGAGCTGGTCCTCGCGGGGGAGCCACAGCGACTCGGCGGCATCGACCGAGTCGAGCGCCCACTCCGTCGTGCCGTTGAACCCGAGGACGGTGCCGCTGGGGTAGTCGTGCCGTTCGACGGTCATCTCGGACACCGTGTACACGTCGTCGTCGACGCCGGGCTTGTCGATGACGAACCGGTCGCCGGTCGTGGGGTGCCAGCGGAGACCGGCGTCGCGCAGGGCCGCGGCGAGAGCAACTGTGATCACGTGTTCCAGCCTGCCACTTGGGTCCCTGCAAGCTCGCCGTACTAGCATCGCCGAGCACCCCCACGCGCGACCGCACCCGCGTCCGCGCGCGCGAACGCGACGACGCCCGGCCAACCGGTGCCGCGCCTCCAGGCCGAAGAACCGGCCACGGGGCGGGCCACCGGCCGGCGTCCCGACCGAGGCGGACGACACCCCGTCCGCCCAGAGAAGGACCCGCATGACCCTCGAACGCGAGGAACTCCGCGACGACTGGACCGTGACCATGGTCGGAGGGACCGGTGCTCCGGACGGTGTCGCCGGTCGCACGATCCCGGCGACCGTGCCGGGGCAGGTGCACACCGACCTGGAGCGCGAGGGGCTGCTCGCGGACCCGACGTTCGACCGCAACGAGGACGCCGGCAAGTGGGTCGGCCGCGCGGACTGGACCTACCGGCGGACGGTCGACGTCGACCCGAAGGGCTTCGAACGCGTCGACCTGGTGTGCGACGGACTCGACACCGTGGCGGAGTTGAGCCTGGACGGCGTCGTCGTCGGCACCACCCGGAACATGCACCGGCGCTACCGCTTCGATGCGCGTGACCAGACCGGCGGCGTCGGCCGCGGCAGCAAGACGCTCGAGGTCCTGTTCGAGTCGCCCTACCGCGAAGCCGGTCGTGTGGCGGCGAAGGCCGGCAGCATGCCCGGACCGTACGACGAGCCGTTCCCGTACATCCGGAAGATGGCGTCGAACTTCGGGTGGGACTGGGGCCTGACCGCGGTGACGAGCGGACCGTGGCGACCGATCGCGATCGAGCGCTGGTCGACGGCACGGCTGCGGGAGGTCCGGCCGCTGGTGGACGTCGAGGCGGGCGAGGGCGTGCTCGACGCGCACCTCACCGTCGAGCGCTCGGGGCTGAACGACCTCGACCAGGACGGTGAGGACGACGACCTCGTGCTCGTCGTGACGGTGAGCGGCGAGACCGCCGAGGGGACCGCGACGCGGCAGCGTTCCCGTGCGCAACTCACGCCGAAGGACGACGAGACCGTGGTCACCGTCCGCGTGCCCGACGTGCAGCGCTGGTGGCCGCGCGGGTACGGCGAGCAGGCGCTGTACGACGTGGTCGTCGAGCTGCAGACGGTCGACGGCGAGGTCCTCGACCGGTCGACGTTCCGCACCGGCTTCCGGTCGACGCGGATCGACACGGCCTCCGACGACATCGGCAAGCCCTTCAACGTGCACGTCAACGGCACGCTCATCGACGTGCGAGGCGTGAACTGGATCCCGGACGACGTCATCGTGTCGCGCGTCGACCGCTCGCGGGTCGCATCGCGCCTGGCCGCAGCGGTCGACCTGAACGTGAACCTCGTGCGGGTCTGGGGCGGCGGCGTCTACGAGTCGAACGACTTCTACGAGGTCTGCGACGAACTCGGGCTGCTCGTCTGGCAGGACTTCCCGTTCGCCTGCGCCGCCTACCCCGAGGGCGAGCCGATCCGCAGCGAGGTCATCGCCGAGGCGCGGGACAACGTCGCACGACTCTCCCGCCACCCGTCGCTCGTGGTCTGGAACGGCAACAACGAGAACATCTGGCTGCACGATGTCGACGGCTGGTCCTCGTCGCTGGATGACCGTGGCTGGGGGCTCGACTACTACCTCGACCTGCTGCCGACGATCGTCGACGCCGTGGACCCGTCGCGCTTCTACACCGTGGCGTCGCCGTGGTCTGGAGACGAGTCGCTGTTCGCGAACGACGTCGACCACGAGACGCACCACTCCTGGGACGTCTGGAACCGGCTGCCCGACACCGCCTACCGCGACTCCGTGCCGCGGTTCGTGTCGGAGTTCGGCTGGCAGGCGCCGCCCGCCTGGCGCACGCTGCGCGACGCCGTGCGTGACTCACCTCTCGCCGTGGATTCGCCCGGTGTCGTCCACCACCAGAAGGCGGCGGACGGCATGGGGAAGCTCGCGCGGGGCATCGCGCCGCGGTTCGGAACGCCTCGTTCGTTCGATGCATGGCACTACCTCACGCAGCTCCAGCAGGCACGGGCGATCGCGACGGGCGTGGAGCACTGGCGGACGCACTGGCCCCGCAACACCGGGGTGGTCGTGTGGCAGCTCAACGACCTGTGGCCGGTGTCCTCGTGGTCGGCGATCGACTCCGCGGGGCGGCTGAAGCCGCTGGCGCACGAACTGCGCCGGCTCTACGACGACGTGCTGCTGACGATCCGGCCGGTCACGTCGTTCTCGGCGTCGGTCTCCCGGCCTGGGCCCACGCCGCCGGTTCCGGATCGACGCGCCAGCTGCGAGCCGGCCGTGCCGGTGGGGAGAGGCGCGGATCGCCCCGTCTCGCCGGCCGTCGACAGTGAGACGGCCGGGTCCGGCGATCTGTCGGACACGCTGTCGCTCGAGGTGCCGCGTTCGCGCGGGGACGCGCCTGGGTCGCTGGGGGTGTCGCCCAGGTCGTTCGGCGGCTCGCCGATCGAGGTCGCGGTCCGCTCGACGCGCTCCGGCCACGACAGCGTGGTCCGGGTGCGACGGATCACCCTGGCGGGCGACGTGCTCGCCGAGGTCACGCTGCCCGTGCACCTGTCGGACGCCGGTGTCGCGGTCGTCGCGCTGCCGGAGTCGGTCGGCGTGGTGGACGACCCGACGAACGAACTCGTCGTGGCGGACATGGACTGGCGCCGTGCTGTGTGGACGCCGGCGCCGGACAAGGACATGCGCTGGCAGCCTGCGCAGTACCGGACGTCGTTCGAGCCGGTGGGTGACGACGGCGTGGAACTCGTCGTCGAGGCGGAGTCGCTCGTCCGTGACCTGCTCGTGCAGCCGGACCGTGTCTCGCCGGCGGGCACCGTGGACCGCGGGTTCATGACGCTGCTGCCGGGGGAGCGGGTGTCCTTCCGGTTGCACGGCGTGACCGCGGCCGACGCCGGAGCGCTCACCGAGGCTCCGGTGCTGCTGACCCTGGATCGAGTGCTCGAGCATTGATATCCAGAACACCAGAATGATATATTGACCGGAGTGCCGCTCCACGTCGTGACCCGAACGACGGCGGCACCCGGTCGGTGTCCCCGTCCGGAGGTCGACCCGGAGGGCTCCCGATGTCACTCACGCTGCGCACACCCGCGGTGATCGTTCCCGGTGCCGAGCGAGCCGTCCGTCGTCGGTCCGGCGCAGTCGGACTGGTCGGGCTCGACCTCGGGCTGCTGCTCGTCGCGTTCGCGGTCGCACACGTCGTCCGGTTCCCGGGTGAGCTGCCGGCCGGGTCGATCGGCGCCGGGTGGATCGAGTTCATGGTCGCCCCGGTGCTGATCGCGTCGTGGATGGCCCTGCTCTCGGCCTTCCGGACGCGGGATCCGCGCATCGCCGGTGTCGGCGGTGACGAGTACCGCCGTGTGGTCACCGCGAGCCTGGTGGCCGTGGCATCGACCGCTGCCGTCGCCTACGCGCTCCAGGTCGACCTCGCACGGGGCTACGTCGCCATCGCGTTCCCGCTCGGGATGCTGTTGCTCGCGCTCGGCCGGAAGAGCGTCCGCGGATCCCTCGCGCGACGCCGTGCGCGGGGTGAACGGTTGCAGGACGTCCTGCTCGTCGGGGACCTGGACGACGTCCGCTACGTCGGTCGTCGGATCGCGGCGACGCCTTCGGCCGGGTACCGCGTGCGTGCCGTCATCACGGACTGTGCGGCGCGCGGGTCGCTCGTCGACCTCGGTGCCGCGAGTGCGCCCGTGCTCGACGGTGTCGATGCCGTGCTCGACCGTGCTCGTTCCGAGGGTGTCTCAGCGGTCGTGGTCGCGGGGGCTGTCGCGGGTGGGCACGAACGACTCCGTCGGCTCGGCTGGCAACTCGAGGCGCAGGGCGTCGAGCTGGTGGTGTCCTCACCGCTCGCCGACATCGCCGCCGGACGCGTGCACGAACGCCCCGTCGACGGTCTGCCGCTCATGCACGTCGAGACGCCGGACTACAGCCGCCGACTGGGCAAGCGGGCGCTCGACGTCGTCGGCGCCGGCATCGGTCTGCTGCTCCTCGCGCCGGTGTTCGCCGTCATCGCGCTCGTCATCCGGGCCGACGATCTCGGACCGGTGTTCTTCCGGCAGACCCGCGTGGGTCGCGGCGGACGAGAGTTCTCGATCCTCAAGTTCCGGACGATGTGCGTCGATGCCGAAGCCCGGATGGCAGCGCTCGCGCAGTCGAACGAGGGCGCGGGGCCGCTCTTCAAGATGAAGGACGACCCGCGGGTGACTCGGGTGGGCAGCTTCCTGCGCCGGACCTCGCTCGATGAGCTCCCGCAGCTGTGGAACGTGCTGACCGGGTCGATGAGCCTCGAGGGGCCACGTCCGGCGCTCCCTCGGGAGGTCGCCCTGTACGAGGACTTCGCCGACCGTCGACTCCTCGTGACCCCGGGCATCACCGGCCTCTGGCAGGTCAGCGGTCGCTCCGACCTCGACTGGGCCGAAGGTGTCCGCCTCGACCTGCACTACGTCGAGAACTGGTCCTTCGTGCACGACGTGGTGATCCTGGCCCGCACGATCCCGTCCGTGCTGCGCTCCCGCGGCGCGTACTGACGTGCGCTCGATCAGGGCACTGCCTGTGCGAACGGTGTCCGTTCGTGCGACCGGCCTGGGATTCCCGGGCCGTGCGAGTTACGATGGGGAGACCACGGACTTCCGCCGCACGTGTCGACGACGACACGAGGACGGCGACCAGTTCCAGATCAAGGAGTCATGATGCTCGGAAACCTCGGCGGCGTACATCTGCTGATCATCCTCGGGATCGTCATCCTGCTGTTCGGTGCGACCAAGCTCCCGGCACTCGCCAAAGGCCTCGGCCAGTCGATCAACATCTTCAAGAAGGAGATGGGTGACGACGACAAGAAGGCCAAGGGCACGGACGCCGGCGCGCAGAACGTTGCCGCTGAGCCCACGGCGCCCGTCGCGCAGCCGGTCGTGAACCCCGGCCCTTCGGTCCAGCCGAACACGGATCACCGCAACTAGGACCCAGCCCCGTCCTGTCGGCAGCCCCCGCGACCACATCGGTCGCGGGGGCTTCGTCGTGCGCGGGCGAGTGACTTCGTGGGCAGAAATGGTCGAGTGGCGGAACCGGACCCGACCATTTGTGCTCACCATGGGCGGCCGGCGGCGCGGGCGGGTGGAGGATGAGCACGTGACCACTGCCCCCGCCACCGCGCCGCTCCGTGATGATCGGCGCGTCGTGCTCGTCGTGGCGATCCTGTCGTCGTTCGTGGTCGGGCTCGACTCGAGCGTCGTGAACGTGGCGCTCCCGGCGATCCGTGACGAACTCGGCGGGGGACTCGTGGTCCAGCAGTGGACAGTTGACGCCTACCTGATCACCCTCGGTTCGCTGATCCTGGTCGCCGGGAGCCTCTCGGACCTGTTCGGCCGGGTGCGGATCATCACGTGGGGACTCGTGGTCTTCGGCATCGCCTCGGTCGCCTGCGCGATCGCCCCGACCGGTGAGGTGCTCGTCGTGGCTCGGGCGTTCCAGGGCGTCGGCGGCGCACTGGTCACCCCGAGTGCCCTGGCGCTCATCGTGGCCGCGTTCCGTGGTGCGGCGCAGGCGAAGGCGATCGGCACGTGGACCGCGTGGTCGAGCGCGGCGACGATCCTCGGGCCGGTGGTCGGCGGGTTCGTGGTGGACGGCATCGGGTGGCGTTGGATCTTCGTCCTGACCGCGGTGCCGATCGCGGTGACGATCCCGTTGGTGCGGCGGATCTCGGTGGATGTGCGGGCCGGGCACCGTCCTCGGGTCGACGTCGTGGGTGCGGTGCTGGCCGTCCTCGGCGTCGGTGGCGTGGTGCTCGGGTTGATCGAGCAGGAGCGGCTCGGGTGGGGTGCTCCGGTCGTCGTCACCGCACTGGTCGTCGGAGGTGCGGCGCTCGCGGCGTTCGTGCCGTGGGAGCTCCGCGTGGTCCGGACATCGGGGTCACCACTGGTGCCGCTGGAGCTCTTCCGGGCGCGGAACTTCGCGGTCGGCAACCTCGCGACCCTGTCGATCTACGGCGCCCTCGGCATGGTCTTCTTCGTGGTGACGCTCTTCCTGCAGGAGGTCTGGCGTTTTCCGGCCTGGCTCGCCGGTCTCGCGACGCTGCCCCCGACAGTGATGCTCCTGCTGCTCTCGACGAGCGTCGGGGCCCTCGCTGGCCGGTGGGGTCCGCGGTGGTTCATGGCGGCCGGTCCGGCGATCGCTGCGGTCGGTGCGCTGCTGTTCCTCGTGACGACCGATGACCCGAACGGCTACTGGTGGGCGGTGTTGCCGGGCCTGGTCCTCGTCGGGGCGGGGATCGCGATCATGGTGACCCCGCTGACGAGTGCGGTGCTGGGGTCGGTGCCGCAGTCGGAGGCCGGCGCGGGGTCGGCCGTGAACAACGCCGTCGCCCGGATCGCGGGGCTCGTCACCGTGGCACTGGCGGGCGTGGTCCTCGGCGGTGGCCTGAGTGTCGAGGGACTCCACCGTGCGATGGTCGCGATCGCGGTGCTCCTCGTGGCGGGTGCGATCGTGAGTGCCGTCGGCATCCGGAACCCGCGGCCGGAATACGGCGCCGCCAACCGAAGTTGAGTGGAGTAGACTCAACTACACGAACACCGTGACGAAAGGACGGAACGCATGGCGAACCTCCAGGGTGCTCCTGACTCGCAAGAGCGACAGAAGACCGCCCTCGAGCAGTACGGCGTCGACCTCACGGCGATCGCCCGGAGCGGCAAGCTCGACCCGGTGATCGGCCGCGACGCCGAGATCCGGCGGGTCAGCCAGGTGCTGACCCGCCGCACCAAGAACAACCCCGTGCTCATCGGGGAACCCGGCGTCGGCAAGACCGCCGTCGTCGAAGGACTCGCCCAGCGCATCGTCGCGGGCGACGTCGCCGACTCCCTCAAGGACAAGCGGCTCGTGTCGCTCGACATCTCCGCCCTCATCGCCGGCGCGAAGTACCGCGGCGAGTTCGAGGAGCGGCTCAAGGCCGTGCTCAAGGAGATCAACGACTCCGACGGGCAGGTCATCACGTTCATCGACGAGCTGCACACCCTGATGGGCGCCGGCGGCGGCGAGGGCTCCGTCGCCGCGTCGAACATGCTCAAGCCGATGCTGGCCCGCGGCGAACTGCGGCTCATCGGTGCGACGACGCTCGACGAGTACCGCGAGTACATCGAGAAGGACGCCGCCCTCGAGCGCCGCTTCCAGCAGGTCTACGTCGGGGAGCCCAGCGTTGAGGACGCCGTGGCGATCCTCCGCGGGCTCAAGGAACGGTACGAGGCGCACCACAAGGTGTCCATCAACGACTCCGCCCTCGTGGCCGCGGCGAGCCTGTCGAACCGGTACATCTCCGGGCGCCAGCTGCCCGACAAGGCGATCGACCTCATCGACGAGGCAGCGAGCCGGCTCCGCATGGAGATCGACTCCAGCCCGGTCGAGATCGACGAGCTGAAGCGGAACGTCGACCGACTGCGCGTCGAGGAGTTCGCGCTGAAGCAGGAGAAGGACGACGCATCGAAGGCGCGACTGGAGACCCTGCGGAACGAACTGCACACGCGCGAGGAACGCCTCGCCGCCCTCGAACAGCGCTGGCAGGCCGAGCGCGCGAGTCTCAACCGGATCGGTGAGCTCAAGCAGCGCATCGACGAACTGAACATGCAGGCCGAGCGCGCCAAGCGCGAAGCGGACTACGAGAAGGTCTCGCGCATCGAGTACGGCGAGCTCCCGGCGATCGAACAGGAGCTCAAGAGCGCCGAACAGGCCGAGTCCGCCGACCGGATGGTGAACGACAGCGTCACCGACGAGGACATCGCCGCCGTGATCGCCCAGTGGACGGGGATCCCGATGGGGCGCCTGCTGCAGGGTGAGACCGAGAAGCTCCTGCACCTCGAGAACGAGCTCGGCCGTCGGATCATCGGGCAGCGCTCCGCCGTGACGACCGTGTCCGAGGCCGTTCGTCGTACCCGCGCGGGCATCTCCGACCCGGACCGTCCGACGGGCTCGTTCCTGTTCCTCGGCCCCACCGGCGTCGGCAAGACCGAGTTGGCGAAGGCGCTCGCCGAGTTCCTGTTCGACGACGAGAAGGCGCTCGTCCGCATCGACATGAGCGAGTACGGCGAGAAGCACTCGGTGGCGCGGCTCATCGGCGCTCCGCCCGGGTACGTCGGCTACGAGGCCGGTGGCCAGCTCACCGAGACCGTCCGGCGACGCCCGTACTCGGTGGTGCTGCTCGACGAGATCGAGAAGGCCCACCCCGAGGTGTTCGACGTGCTGCTGCAGGTCCTCGACGACGGTCGCCTGACCGACGGGCAGGGCCGGACGGTGGACTTCCGGAACACGATCCTCATCCTGACCTCGAACCTCGGCTCGCAGTTCATGACGGACCAGTCGCTCACCGACACCCAGCGCGACGAGGCGGTCCGGGAGCTCGTGCAACAGGCCTTCCGGCCCGAGTTCATCAACCGTCTCGACGACATCGTCGTGTTCCAGGCGCTCACGGAAGAGGACCTCGGACAGATCGTCTCGCTGTACGTCGACCGGCTCGCACGCCGGCTGACGGACCGCCGGCTCGAGCTCGCGGTCACGCCGGACGCCCGGGCCTGGCTCGCCGAGCGCGGGTACGACCCGGTGTACGGCGCGCGGCCGCTCCGCCGGCTCATGCAGCGGCAGATCGACGACCGGCTCGCACGCGCGATCCTGTCGGGTGACGTCCGCGACGGCGACACCGTCCGCGTCGACGTCGCCGCAGGCGGCGACGAGCTGACGGTCGAGCCGTTCGAACTGGCGGAGATCGTCGAGGAGTAAGCCGACGCACTGAACGCACCAGCCTGGAGGCCCGGTGCCGGTCCCTGGGACCGGCAC
>Ga0308167_1003079_pt1 | contig 13905 bp, 19 predicted proteins | sample PhyCR1_2_FD_202138 | JGI IMG/M metagenome (GOLD analysis project Ga0308167, IMG submission 202138) | Phyllosphere microbial communities from UC Gill Tract Community Farm, Albany, California, United States - DLSLRC.R1 | ecosystem: Host-associated > Plants > Phyllosphere > Unclassified | place... | reverse complement strand
TTTCTGTCCAGGCCTCGTCCCAGCGGTCAACCGAAAATGACCAGGCAAGGTAAGGCAGAAACCACGCGGGGCAGGTGGCAGGGTTCCACAGGTCGCGCAGCGGGACGTTCAGCCCGCTGATGCCGCTACACGCCTCTGCAAGCCTGCGCTCAAGCGCCGAGGACGCGGGCGGTAAAAGGCTCTGGCTCATCCTTTACCCCCGTTATCGCTGGCAACGGTAACGGCTACCGCCGTGCAGTTGCCCGCCTGCGTGCGGTTCAGAATAATGTCCTGCGCCGGTTCGGTGATTTCCACCCAGTCCACGCCCGCCACGCGCAGCACCGCCCCGTAAGACTCGCGGCGCACGCTGCGGCCCAGCTTTTTCTGGTCAGTCAGGTAGGTATCCATTGCGGCCTGCGCAGCCTCCAGGCACGGGCCTGCGGCCACGCCGTCAAACAGGTGCAGCGTGGCTTTTACCTGATAGTCAAATATCGCTGCCGCCTGCACTGTTACGCGGTCTGCCACAGGGCGCACTTCCTCGGCATTTAACGCGACGTTCACTGCGTTCAGTAAATCCGCCGTTGCCGCCCCGCTGTTGTCCCGGCTCAGTACCGTAATCAGCACCTCCGCCGGTGCCGGACTCGTTGCCGACACGTCAGACACGCGCCCGTCGGCACTCTTGGCGTAAAACTCATAGGCCGCCGTCGGCCCCGCCACGCTCAGCCCCTCAAACGCCCCCGGCACGCGCAGGCGTAAATCGTCGTCGGACTCCATCACCGCCGCCACGGGCGGCACGGCGTCGGGGTTAGCCGGGTTGATGGTCAGACGCCTGACGTTGTTGTTAGCCGCCAGCTGATCCAGATCGGTGCCGAGCGCATAGGCCACCATAACCGCCTGCGCGGCCTCGTTGATGCGCTGGCGTAGCAAGATTTCGCGGTAGACGTTTTCCTGCAGGCACTTGACCAGCGGATCGGATTCCAGCGCCAGCACGCTGCGCATGGCGGCCTGCTGCTCTGACGGATACAGCGCAATCAGGTTTTCTTTACGTTCGGCCAGCAGCGTTTCAAAGTCCGGCACCTCAATGACTTCCGGCGCGGGAAGCTGCGATAAATCAATCACTGCCACGATTCACCCCCGTTGGTATGGTCATTGCCAGCGGCGAGCCGTCGGCACGCTGTGCGTTTATCTCAACGACCATGGAACCGTCATAGGCCGTTGTGTAATTCACCGAAATCAGCCGGATGCGCGGTTCCCAGCGGCTCAGTGCGGCATAGGTTGCCGCCATAACCTGCATACGGGTGACGCCGTTCTGCGGCTGATCGATGAGCGCGGAAAGCATGGAGCCGTATTCACGACGCGCCAGGCGGCTGCCCTCCGGTGTCATCAGAATGTCGCTGACGCTCTGGCGAATATGCTCGATACCGGTCAGCGCTTTGCCGGTGTCGCGGTTCATGCCGAGATACATCACGCCGGGCCTCCTGATGTGTCAGTACCGGTTTTGACGCCGCCGTGCTTATGGGTATGCACCACGACGCCGTTAGAACTCATATCACCGCCGCCCTGGGTGACAGCGCCGTTAATGGCCGTTTCACTGTTGAGGGTTGTTTTACTGGCCTCAACGCCGAATGCCTCAGTCAGCAGCTGAATGCCGTCCGCCGCTTCGATGCGCACGCTTTTGATGTTCTTTATCAGCAGCTGGCCGGTTGCCGGTTCGTACTGAAAAAATCCGCCGTCGCTAAACTGCGTGGTACTGCCGTTCTCTGAATAATCCGGCGGCGGGAATGCATCGGAATAAATCGCGGGCAGCGCAAAGGCGGTTTCGAGGTTGCCGCCCAGGCTCAGCAACATGACCTGCTCGCCCACGGTAGGCTGCCACCATGTGCGTGTGTTACCGGCGCGCAGGGTGAGCCAGTTAATCCAGTTGGTTTCGAGGTCGCCCGTTTTCACCCGGCACAGCCAGTTAACCGGATCGACCTCGGACACGGTGCCGGTGCGGATCAGGTTGGTGATGAGGCGCATGATTTCGGTAAGTTTTTCGTTCATCCATTGAAGATGTAACATTTAATATAAAGAATCAGCTTCAACCCATTGTATGATCGCTGATACAACACATGAGGAGAGCCAAGTGACGTTAGAAGAATCATTCCTAAAAAGAATAGAAAGCCTTGGTCAGGAAGAGGTTAGCGAAGAGTTGCTTTATAAGGTCACTACGGACTTTATTGAGGAAGCTGCAGAGAATCTTGTATTGAATTTTGATCGTAGTTCCAATGAAAAAGTTCACTCAATGCGTCTATTAGAAGATGACTTTAAATCTACTCACTTCAATTTGTGGGATGAAGGTTTAAAACAACTAGACATACTGCTATCCATCTGCATAGACAGTGGCTCCAAATTTAGTACTGAAAACTCTAATCATAAAAATGAACCTGAATATGTATTGCATGAGGTACTGGTGAGGCTTCACGGCCAATGTTGCAAGATTTTCGCAGAGATAACATATTTACTTAAGGGCGGATTTGCTGACGCAGCCATGGCCCGATGGAGGGCGCTGCACGAAGTAAACGTAACTTTGTCATTTATAAATAAGCATGGGCCGGAATGTGCGAGAAGGTTTCTAGATCATGAAATCATTGATTCTTATAACGGTATGCTTTCCCACTTAAAATTTAAAGATAGAATAAATGCCGCTCCACCTTCTCAGGATGAGTGTGACGAAATGGAGCACCTTTACACACAAGTCATTTCTAAATATGAGAACGGTTTCAAATCTCAATATGGATGGGCTGATATTTACGTAGAAAAAGGCACAAGAGGATTTCAAGCTATAGAAAGCTCTGCTAATTATGACCACATGAGACCTTACTACAAATGGGCCAGCCAAAATATTCATGTCAACACTAAAACCTTGACCAAACCACTTGCTCTTCCAGACTTTGATCCTGATTTAATTCATGTTGGAGCTAGTCATTATGGTTTGACGGACCCAGCTCACGCTTCGGCTCTAAGCATACTACAAGCTACAGCAACGCTCATTTATTCAGAAACTGATTTAGAAAAGATTGTTCTGATTAAAGCGTTAACTATTTTTGCCGACAGGATAGGTGACACGTTCCTTAAAATAGTTGAAAAAAAATTCAATTCTTGAAGATTAATTTACGAATGAAGCTACTAAGAAAGCCACGCGGTTATTATATCTTCGACTAAATTTCGAACACCTTCATTTACCCCAAGCAATGGGCGCTCAGCGTATTTCACCGTAATGCCTCGCCTGCTCACTCGGTCACGCAGCCCATAATGGTGAACACGCGCCAGCCGCTGCACGGCAGGCACGAAAGCCACTTCGGCACTGTCGCCGGTTGCCTTTGTCTTGAGATACTTTGCGGTTTTCAGCTTCACAAACATTTTGCGTTTAATCCGCCCCGGCTTTGTCCTGGCCGATACACGGCGCGGTTCCCATGCGCTGCCGTCGGGCGCGCGCTGAGCCGTCATGTTGGCCTGCTGAATCCGCCTGACGTCGCGCGCCACCTCGCGCAGCATCTTTTTGCGCTCTGCCGGTTCCAGCTTTGCCAGCAGCGCATCCAGCCAGGCGTCAACCTCGTGCAGATTATCCACGTTTCACCGTCCAGGCTTCCTCTGGCTCGTCCGGCTCCGGTACGGCTCTGACTTCTGTCACGCCGCTGACTTCCTCGGCAATAACACGCTCTGTCAGCTTTAAATTAATGCTGATGTCACACGCACCGTTGCCGAGAATGTCCACTTCAAACGTGCACAGCTGATCGCGCTCTGCAGGATTCTGCAGCGCATCGGGCTGGTTAATGCGCAGCCAGTACATTACCGCCGCCATCAGCAGGTTTTGATCGCCGGTGAAGTCCGTAATGATGACGTTAAGCGTGTAGCGGTATTCCCACGACACGGACGCGGCAGAAGTGGCTACCAGCGCACCGCTGTCAACAAAGAGGTGCAGCCTGTCGGGGTTCTCCTGCAGGTAGGCAACAGCGCTATTCAGGGCTTCGCGTAAGGACTGCGGCTTGTTCATCGTCTTTATCCTGGCAGGTTACTATGGTGTCCACCTTGTCGGCGCAGGCCGCCCAGGCGGTTTCTGTTTCATCCAGCAGTGCCAGTAAATCGCCGTTAGTGCGCGCCGACGATGGCCCCAGCTGGCAGCGGGTTATTCTGGGACAGCCACTGACGGTAAGATTCACCTCCGGTGATGGCCGGTCGCTGGCGCAGCCGGATAACAGCATCAGGCAGAGGGGCATCACTCCAGCGGCGTAGGGCGTCATTTTCACGTTTCAGATCCTCAATCTGGCGCTGCCGCTGGCGCAGCAGTGCGTTGTTTTTTTCAGCCGCCGCATACAGCTGCGTCTGTGCAAGGTTGCTGCTCTGCGCCATGATGTTGACCGCCATCAGCTGGCTGTTTTTCTGACTCAGCTTTTTATCCTTTGCGGCCAGCTCTGCCACCTGCGTGCCGATAGTCCTGTTTGCGCTGTGCAGCTGCCACGACAACAGCCCGGCAGTCACCAGCAGCAGCACAAAGCAGGTCACCACAACGGCGCGCATCATGATGCCGCCCCTTTTAAGCACCAGCTCAGCTCGCGCCCGCGCCGGTTATCCAGCCCCGGATTAAATACGCCTTTCACGTACACCCATCGCGGCAGCTGATAACAGGCATCGCGCCACCGGCTGGCCCTGATGAGTTTCACCATCGTTGATCCGCACACGTTGCCGGTGCCGACGTTAAACGCCAGCGACACCAGCGCGTCATAAACCTGCTGCGGCATGGAAACCGCCACGCAGCGCGCCAGTGCCGCCTCAACGCGTAACACGTTGGTGATGAACGTCCCGGCGGCCTGCCGCCCGGTAATGCTTTTGCCTGGCACAACGCCCCGTGTGTTACCGATCCCGTCGGTCCACACACCCGCATCACACAGGTATGGCTTAAGGCGGCAGCCTTCGTAATCGGCAATCAGTTTCAGCCCCTCAACCGAGGTATGCAGCTGCTGAAAGCCCGGCAGTGTGGCGGCGATGGCCAGCACCGCGCCGACGGCGCAGCGTTTAACGGTTTGCAGATTCATAATCCTCCCGTGTGATGCGCCCGCTTGCCAGCAGCTGGTAGGTTTTGTGCTTGTAGTACCAGCTTATTAACGCCATGCCGATGCCGATAATCAGCCCGGCCCAAGTTGAAACGTCCTTAACCGATAAGTCGCCCAGCCAGGCCATAAAAACGGCTATCGACCAGGTAATAAATGTGCTGATTCTTTCCCACATAATTCAGTCCCATAGCTGCACGGTCTGCGCCGTGGCTGCGGGCGCAACGTCCGGCAGCTCGACCTCTAAACCGTGGGGCAAGGTGGGGCCGTATTCCGCCAGCCCCGGATTGGCCTGTAGCACACGCTCGGACAGCCCCTGCGTGCGCCCGTAGTGACGCCAGCACAGTGCGTCTACCGTGTCATACTGCTGCGCACGCACTTTCATCAGATAAGCTCGACGGTTACGTGCGGCAGATCCTGTACGCGGCTGATGGCCCAGCGCGCATCGCGCCATAAATCGCCGCTGGCATCGTCCAGCACCTCACCGCGCTTCACGCCGGATGAGGTGGCGTCAAAGTCGCTGTATCGCTCGTTGAGTACCGCGCGCGTCCAGCACCAGACGGCGTTTTCATAGTGGTGCAGGCGTACGCTCTTTCCGGCCAGCTGCTCAGCCGGTACGTCGGCCAGCCCGTTGTAACCGGACATTTCCTGACATTCCCGCCACGGGTACAGCTCGGCGTTCACCTCTGACATGGCGGTCAGCACCACCTGCTTGAGCCGCTCCGGCGTCACGGTGCCGTCAACGCGCATCGCGCTGCGAAACTTAGCCAAATCCAGATCCGGCCAGAATGAATTGTTCGGGATAATGACCGCCGCAACCGGCGACTGCTCTGGCGCTGTAAACTGCATCCTTACTACTCCTGAATAGGTGGGCGGTGGACGGGGTTTTGATGCGGCGCTGCCTGTCGCCACCCCGTGCCGCCCCGCGCGTGGGCACGTTCGGTTATCAGCTGTCTTTGCGGAGTTTCCGCTCAAGCTGCTCAATGTCTTTTTTCACCCCGCATCTTTCGTCCAGCTGCAGGGCGTGCTTAAGGTGATTCAGCGCGGACACCGGGTTGCTTTCGGTCTGCACCCAGCCAATGGACTTGTGCAGGCGTGCACGCGACTGATCCGGCATGTCTTCCCCGTCCACCGCGTCCAGCGTCTGCAGCAGCAGCTCAGCGTCAAACGGCGTTCCGGCCAGCATGGCGGCCTTTGCGGCGTCGGCCATTTCCTCGGTAAGCACCGTCGCCGTGTTGCGCTTGCCGACCGGCATCACCCAGCCGTGTTTAAGCGCATGGCGGCCAACGGTCAGCGCACCGGCATAATCACCGGCATCGATACGCCACAGCATGACGTACATGATCACGTCATCCTGCTGCGCCCCGTCGGCGCTCAGCACGCCCTCTGCCCAGGCGGCATACTTTGGCAGCACCTCAATTTTTACCTGCGCTTTGGTGACGGTGGACTGAATGCCCTTGAGGCGGCGGCGGTCTTCGTTAAGCTGCAGCAGCATCAGGTCATAGCCTTTCGCATGGCGACCATTGCCGCCCGTGCGGGCGGCCTCCTGTCCCTGAATGAAGCGCGTGTGTGCGCGGAAAGGATTGGTCACGGGTTACGCTCCTGCGTTGCCGTTGCCTGATTCAGCCTGCGCCTGCGCCGTACCCGATTCGCTCATGGCCTTGACGACGCTTGCCGCAACGGAGGCAATACGCGCGATTTCGGCGTCGCTCATCTGGCCCGCTTCCGGCTCTGGCTCCTGCTCCAGCATTTCGATGTTTTCAATCAGGCAGGTGCAGTCGTAGTCCTCGACCACATACGCCTCGTTGACCGACTCAAGGTTTTCAACGCGATCCCGTTTCGGATTGTCGATGATGGAGCGGCGGCGCGTGTCGTCCTGGACATAAATCGACAGGTTATCAAGGCGCGTAATCAGCATGGCATCAGCCGGGAAGAACGGCGCACGCACCGCAGGCAGGCCGCCGATGCGCTTCTGGCTGATAATCAAATCAGCGGCCAGCGCTTCGGTGTTGGGCTGGTCTTTGTTGACGATCGGGAAATACTTGTCGGCCAGCAGCTGGCGGCCGCAGATCACAACCAGCTCGGTGTCATCCTGATACTGCACGGCGATTTTTTCCGTTACGGCACCCATTACCACGGCATCCAGATTGCGGAAAAGCCCCGTTTTACCAATGGTAATTTTATCGGCGATAACTTTTCCGCTGCTGTCGATATGCTGACTGACCACCTGTGACGGTTTCTCCTGGCGGATTTTTTCCAGCCAGCCAATGTTGACGTCCTGCAGCAGCGGGTTCTGTACGCGGTTAGAGGTTTTCTCACGCCTGATACCGTTAAAACCGATCATGATGCGGTCAAGCGCCTGGCGTTTGACAATCATGTCGCGGATGCGCACCTGAAAGTCGGCAAACTTCGCCCACATGTCCAGCTTCTGATAAGGCAGCGCCGTGTCAAAGTTGGTCTGCGTGCACTTATAGCCTTCGCCGTCGATATAGGTCGGATCGGTAGGCTCGCGCTCTTTCTGCGTGGTGTCGGTTGTACCCGCAATCGTGCTGCCGATACCCAGCCCCAGACGTTCGCCGCTCTGCTCAGACACCGGCACAATGTTGATGCGCGTCAGAAACTCTGATGACTCCTGAATTTTGGTTTCCAGCGTCTGCGCAACGGACGGCTCAACGGTAAATTTGCTGTTGAGGGCTGACAGGTTGATGTTGTTGATTTCCGCCAGTACCGACATGTAGGCGTTTAACTTAAAACGGGTGCTGTTTTTCATCGTTTCGTTTTCTCTGTTCGTTAATGGGGTTTGCCGCAACTGCATCAGCAGTCGGTGCGCACGTCCTGGCTGCTGCCGTTGCCGTTACCGGGAGTGCGCGGACGGGAGTCCTGCCGCCCGTCTTCACGGCTCAGCTGTTCCTGCAGCTGGCTGAAATCCGCCTGCAGCTGCTCACGCGCTGCAGCTTCTGCGCTCAGCGCTTCGGTGAAATGCGCCTGCAGGCTGCTGGCCTGTTCGCTCAGGGCGGTTTCTATGCGCTGGCTGAATGCCTGCTGCTCGTTGGCGACCAGCTCGACGGCCCTGTGAACGTCGCTGAAACGGGCGTCATCAGACTTCTGCTTGTTGCTAAAAAGTGCGGACACGCGGCTAAACAGGGACGGTTTTTCGTCGGCCACGTCCTCAAACTCGATCACGGTTTCGGTGGCGGCGGTAAAAAGGTTGTCAGGATGCTGCTTGCGGTTTGCCAGTGGATTTGCGCCCGCGCTGGCGCTGAACTGCAGCATTTCAGTGCCGAGGCTGGCCGGATCGTCGGTCACGGCCAGGCCAATCAGATACGCCTCGCCGGTGTCGGCAAACTCCGGGCGAATCTCCATTGAGGTGAAAAGCTTCTGCATGTTGCCGGTCATCGTCACCAGCTCATCCGTCGGGTTAATCACCGCGTACAGGCCCAGCTTGCCTTTAAGCAGGCCGTCGCTGATTTCTTCGGTATCCAGCGCATCGACCACACCGAAACGGCGAAACGCGCTGTCAGGCGTGTAACCCTTGATGTGCTCCATGTTGATCACGGCGGTGTAAACAGCCGGATCGTAATTGGCCGCCATCTGTTCCAGCCAGCTGCGCTCGATGGTGCGCCCGTCCGTGGTGGCACCTTCCACCCCGATGCGGAAACGCTTTGCTTTCTTTGCCATTGTCCAGGCTCCGGTTAGATAAAAACTCTGTGAGTCCCTATGTTTGCGGCGACAGGGGCACTGAAACAACGCGGCGGCGTTGTACCGTAATTCACACAATCACGGACGGCAGAAAAGGAAACGGGCGGGCCGTATTTTGGGGCCATGACAACGACAATCGCCCCCGCAGACCTCGATCCCCGCAGACAGGCTTTGCTGCTGTACTTTCAGGGATACCGCATCGCCCGCATTGCTGAAATGCTGGGAGAGAAACCCGCAACCGTTCACAGCTGGAAGAAGCGCGACAGGTGGGGCGAGTATGGCCCGCTTGATCAGATGCAGCTCACCACCGCCGCGCGCTACTGTCAGCTGGTCATGAAAGAGGTGAAGGAAGGAAAGGACTACAAAGAAATTGACCTGCTGGCCCGGCAGTCAGAGCGCCACGCGCGCATCGGGAAATTTAACAACGGCGGCAATGAGGCGGATTTAAACCCCAACGTCGAAAACCGCAACAGAGGCCCGCGCAAACCGCCTGAAAAAAACGTGTTCAGCGACGCGCAGATCGAAAAGCTGCAGGACATCTTCCACAGCACGATGTTTGGCTACCAGCGCCAGTGGTGGGAAGCAGGCAATAAATACGCCGTCCGCAACCTGCTGAAATCGCGCCAGATTGGGGCGACGTTCTTTTTTGCCCGCGAGGCGCTGATCGATGCGCTCACCACCGGGCGCAACCAGATTTTTCTGTCGGCCAGTAAGGCGCAGGCGCACGTATTCAAGCAGTACATCGTGGAGTTTGCCCGCGAGGCAGACGTAGACCTGAAAGGCGACCCAATGACGCTGGCTAACGGCGCGTGCCTGTACTTCCTCGGCACCAACGCCCGCACGGCACAGAGTTACCACGGCAACCTGTACCTTGACGAATATTTCTGGATACCGAAATTTCAGGAACTGCAAAAAGTCGCCTCCGGCATGGCGCTGCACAAGAAATGGCGGGAAACCTACTTTTCCACGCCGTCCAGCCTCACGCACAGCGCCTATCCGTTCTGGTCAGGCGCGCAGTTTAACAAGGGCCGCACCAAAGCCGACCGGGTTGATATTGATTTAAGCCACGCGTCGCTTGCCGCCGGCCGCCTGTGTGCCGACGGCCAGTTTCGCCAGATTGTCACCGTTGAGGATGCCGTGCGCGGCGGCTGTGACCTGTTCGACCTGGAGCAGCTGCGCACGCGGTACAGCCCGGAAGACTATCAAAACCTGCTGATGTGCGTGTTTATGGACGACCTCGCCTCGGTGTTCCAGCTTGCCATGCTGCAGAAATGCATGGTGGACAGCTGGGAAGTGTGGGACGACTTCGAAGCGCTGGCGCTGCGCCCGTTCGGCTGGAAGGAGGTGTGGATTGGGTACGATCCGGCGAAAGGCACGCAGAACGGCGACAGTGCGGGCTGCGTGGTGATTGCCCCGCCAGCCGTGCCGGGCGGCAAGTTCCGCATCCTTGAGCGTCACCAGTGGCGCGGGATGGATTTCCGCGCGCAGGCCGCCGCCATCAAAAGCCTTACGCAGCAGTACAACGTGACCTATATCGGCATCGATTCTACCGGCGTCGGCCTCGGCGTCTATGAGAACGTGAAAGCCTTTTTTCCGCAGGTGAAAGAGTTTGTTTACAACCCGACGGTAAAAAATGCCCTGGTACTTAAAGCCTACGACACCATCAGCAGCGGGCGAATGGAGTTTGACGCCAGCCACCTCGACATTGCGCAGTCGTTTATGTCCATCCGTAAGGCCACCACGGCCAGCGGCAACCGTCCGACCTATGAAACCAGCCGCAGCGAGGAAGTGAGCCACGGCGATTTAGCCTGGGCGACCATGCACGCGCTGGCAAACGAGCCGCTGCAGGGACAGGCGGCACACACGCAGAACATTGTGGAGATGTATTAATGAGCAGACGCAGGAACCGCACGCGCACGCAGCCCGCGCAGCAGCCGGAACAGATGACCAGCACAGCCGCCTCGGAGGCGTTTACCTTTGGTGACCCGATCCCGGTACTCGACCGGCGCGAACTGCTGGACTACGTGGAGTGCCTCATCAATGACCGCTGGTATGAGCCGCCCGTAAGCGTTGACGGGCTGGCGCGCACGTTCCGCGCCGCCGTGCATCACAGCTCACCCATCAGCGTGAAATGCAACATTCTGGCGAGTACCTTTATCCCGCACCCGCTGTTGAGCCAGCAGGCTTTTACCAGATTCGCGATGGATTACCTAATTTTCGGTAATGCATATCTGGAGAAGCGAACCAACCGCCTCGGCGGCACGCTGAAACTGGAGCCTTCGCTTGCAAAGTACACGCGGCGCGGGCTTGACCTCGACACATACTGGTATGCGCACTATGGCCTGAACACGGAACCGTATGAGTTTACAAAGGGCAGCGTGTTTCACCTGATGGAGCCGGACATTAATCAGGAAATTTACGGCGTGCCGGGCTACCTGTCGGCCATTCCGTCCGCACTGCTGAATGAGTCGGCCACGCTGTTTCGCCGCAAGTATTACATCAACGGCAGCCATGCAGGCTTTATTATGTACATGACCGATCCGGCGCAGAGCCAGCAGGACGTTGATAACATCCGCAGCGCCATGAAAAGCGCAAAAGGCCCTGGAAACTTCCGTAATCTGTTTATGTACAGTCCGAACGGGAAGAAGGATGGCATTCAGATCATCCCGCTGTCAGAGGTGGCGGCAAAAGATGAGTTTCTGAACATCAAAAACGTATCTCGCGATGACATGCTGGCCGTGCATCGTGTACCGCCTCAGTTGATGGGGATCATCCCCAACAATACGGGCGGATTTGGTGACGTTGAAAAAGCCAGTCGGGTCTTTGTACGTAACGAACTGATGCCTCTTCAGGCGAGGATAATGGAGGTGAATAATTGGCTTGGTGATGAAGTTATAAAATTCACTCCCTACAGTTCAAACTTTGACTAAAAAATCACTTAAAAGCGCCCAATGGCGCTTTTTATTTATAACTTTTTGAACTCATCCAAAATGTCGGCACCGTTACTATTAATAACTCTGCACTCATAAACCTCATGATTACTTTCTTTAATAATATGCACTATTTTATCGAAATATTTCGAGTCATTAACTGGAGAGCAAAGTTTATAAAGCTCTTTACCTAGATCAGTCAATAAACATACTTGAAATCTAACTTCAGAACCTTTTTCATCACCACAAATATAAAGAAACCTCTCATTGTAAGAAATGTAAAAGTAATATTTATCTTCATTTTTCAAAAGCAACTTCAAAGTTGAAATCAGATCACTGTCAGCTCCACTTATAACACCTAAGTTCTGCATTTTTAGCAAGAAGCTAAAGTTCAAATAATCATGATCGTCATGGTTTTTTGAACTAAGTACTCTGTAATTCCAAAAAACATAATTAAAAAGAACCTCAATTTCCTTCGCTTCATTCTGCGAAAGGTTTTTTATAAATTCTAATGTCCTAAGTGAAAAGCTTCCCGGTTGTTTGATCTCACCAGCTAAGACACTTCCCCATAGACTTTGTAATTTTTCTGAATTAGTCTCGCGAGCATAATCTCTCCATCTAAACAACCAGTCATCTTCGACATTTCCATTTGGTACTTCTGAATGATCCTTTTCAAGAATTTTCTCAGCATTTAATAAAGATTTTGTAATGTTTATTTCCTGCTGAATGTTATCACAAGAATTTAATAAATTTGAATTTTTCACAAGAACATTTAAATCAATCACCGGCTCAACTTTACTCCCAACTTCTGTCAGACCATTTGAGGTTAAAATCTTAGTGCTATATATATCGCCATCTGATAAATAAGCTTCACCGCTCCTAATTTTTGCAACATCAACCTCAGTTTGAGCCAGCACCAAAAGTTCCTTTCTTTTCATTTCAAGATTAGCTAATCCCTCACGGCGAATCGCCCAAGGTTTGAAAAGAACCCCGATTCCCTTTTCTGCTGTAGTCTCCCACATTTTTATAAGTAACTTACTTCCTAACATAACCCACTCCTATATTTATATTTATATACCCAGAGTTAACTTGGACGTAAAAAACAAATGATATCAGATAGATATGAGAGTTCATTCCTTATCTACCCAGCAACCAGATCTAGCAGAATCAATCAACAGCTGAATGGTAAGCGGCTTTTCAGCTTTACCGTTATCCGCAGGGAAATAACGCTCGAAATTTATTTCCCCTGTATTGATACAAAACTTTTTTGCAAACTCCTCAAGTAAATCATAAGCATCTATCGGATCCATTCTGAAGTCTTCGTTAAGGTCAGTATCGTGCTTTAATTGATACCGCTTAAAGGTAAATATGCTGGGCGCGTTGTAAGTCTCAACAAGTTCAAAAACGGCTTTTTCCGTCTCGTCCCCTACCATAACCTGTCCTCCTTACTGACAATTCGGTTATAACTTACTGTTGCCTCATAGCTTATCTGCGCCACGTCAGAGGCCAGAACCATCCAGCCTACTACGGGTATTGATCTGCCCGTAAAAGTTGCTAGCTTATGAGTCATCAACATCTTAATTCTCATGGGGTTGCCGGGCACAGGCGAATGAATGAAAGTTGGCAGCCTGAAAGGCAGGTGAATATTTTTTAGTAACCGTCTTGAGTATTGAGATGCATAGCTTGTGCCTGGGGTTGCGTCTCCGGGTTTGCCTCTAACTTTAATCTGGTTACTACCAGCGTAAACCGCAGCCCCGGCTATAACATCTTTTGCTCCTGTAAAATGCTCGGCCGTTACATCAATCATAATCCAGAAAAAAAGCTCACCAGCAGACAGGTTGGTAAGTCCGCCATAGAAGTAAGTTCCGTTAAGCTGCTCGGTTGTATCCATAACCATATCCCGCAGTAACCAATACGATTAAACATTAACTGCAACGACATGAGATTTCCAGCCCCTACATCTGGCCTGTAACGCAACTTGCCACGCGTACTAGTCCAGCCATCGACTTCCTCGTCCGAAAGACGAACGCACGGTATCGAGCCTGAAATTGGGGCGCATCCTCATAGGATAAACGTATTGGCGCGCGCTCGTAGCCCCGCCACGCCTGCGCGCTTTATGTAGTGGTTTTCATGCACCTGCATGACATACGAAAAAGCCCGCCAGTATTGGCGGGCCGGAGGTCAAACGATCCTTTTGGGATCATGCG
>Ga0308167_1003078_pt1 | contig 13909 bp, 22 predicted proteins | sample PhyCR1_2_FD_202138 | JGI IMG/M metagenome (GOLD analysis project Ga0308167, IMG submission 202138) | Phyllosphere microbial communities from UC Gill Tract Community Farm, Albany, California, United States - DLSLRC.R1 | ecosystem: Host-associated > Plants > Phyllosphere > Unclassified | place... | reverse complement strand
CGCTATTTGCTATTAATCCCAGCACGCTGATGCAATATCCGCTGAATAATAAAGCCAGCGAGATGATGTTAGCCGGACAGGTAAAAGCTCAGCCAATCAATGTGATTCAGATTGATGACCCGAAAAACCCGGGGCATAAGATGAGCCTGACACCTTTTATTGAACGCGCAAGTAAACTCTGCAACTGATTGATTTTTAATCGGTAAATAAGCGCGCTTCACTATAAGCGCGCTAAACTCTTTCAGCGCCTGCTGCTAGTCGACAGCTTTTATTAGTGAAAGGCTGCATTCGGATTTCTGCCATCCCGATCACAAAGTTAACTTCTTCCTTTCAGGCCGATAACCTGTGGCTGGAAATCCCCTTTAGTTTGGCTACTCTTTAAAGGGCAAGGCGACACCGCCTGCAAATAATGCCAACTTTTAGCGCACGGCTCTACCAGAGCCATTTCCCTGGACCGAATATAGGAATCGTATTCGGTCTTTTTTTGTTTGGGGTTTTAAAACAACGACTTAGAGTAAAACCAACTACTTAACACACCCTCTGTTCTACCCTATACTCCCTCTTTAGACACCTTGTAGTCATTCCGTAGTCACTGGTTCTAGCTTATACAGTGGGTTTAAATTAATTGCGTCCTCTAAATGATCTGGTGCGAAATGCGCATAACGCATAGTGACTCTAATATCGGAATGCCCGAGGATGCGCTGCAATACAATTATATTACCTCCACCCATCATAAAGTGGCTGGCGAAGGTATGGCGCAGCACATGGCTCATTTGTCCTTCTGGTAATTCTATTTCGGCTATCTTCAATACCCGATAAAACTGCCGGTAACATTCATCAAATATTTTATCTTCCCTCGCTATCAGCTCGTCATATAACTGCTGGCTAATGGGTACGGTGCGATTCTTTTTGCCCTTTGTTTTCACAAAAGTGATCTTATTTGGGGAAAGCTGAGAGGCGCGGATTGTCGCCGCTTCATTCCAGCGTGCGCCGGTGCTAAGACATATTTTAACAATGAGTGTTAGTTCAGGGTTAGCGTGACCACGGCAGGCGCGTAGCAACCGTTGAATCTGTTCATCAGTAACCCAGGCCATTTCTCTTTCCGGCACTTCAAACTCACGAACATTCTTGAGGGGGTTAGGGTAATTAACTTCGCCGAGGCGCTTGAGTTCGTTAAATACTGCACGGAGAAAAGCGTGCTCACAGTCTACCGTACCGATCGACACCTTCAGCGACTTGGCGCTGGTCTTGTAGCCGTTCTGGATTTCGCCACGCAAACGACGGTCACGATAATGCGCCCAGTCTTTGGCGGTTAGCGCAGAGGCTACCGGATCGCCCAAGCCACGACAGATAATATTGAGCTTTCCCAGGCGGCCTTTTTTGTCATTTAGAGAACAACCATGCAACTTGTACCATGCGCGCCGTCTGTACCGTCACCCGGTCAGCCACAGGCCGCACGTCTTCATCATTCAGTGCTGCGCTGACGGCGGCCAGCAGCTCAGCGGATGCGGTGCCATCGCCGGTGCGTGACAGCACGCTGACGGTAATTTCTGCCGGTGCCGGACTGATCACCGACGCATCGGCTACATTGCCGTCTGCGCTGAGAGCATGGAATTCGTAAGCGCCCGTCGGACCCGCCACGCTCATGCCTTCAAATGCAGCGGGAATGCGCTGGCGTAAGTCGGCATTACTTTCCATCACCGCCGCGACCGGCGGCACCGCCTCATCATCAGCCGGGGTGATCACCAGCCGGGCAACGCCATTGTTTGCGGCCAGCTGATCCAGATCGCCATTCATCGCGTAGGCCACCATTACCGCCTGTGCTGCCTCGTTAACCCGCTGGCGCAGGATAAACTCGCGATATGCATTTTCCTGCAACAGCTTGACGACTGGCTCAGATTCCAGCGCCAGCGTGCGGGCAACCGCCGCCTGCTGGTCAGTCGGATACAGTGAAATCAGTGTGGCTTTGCGTTCTTCCAGAAGGATTTCATAGTCCAGCTCCTCGACCACGCTTGGCGCGGGTAACTGGCTCAGGTCGATAGTTGCCATAGTGTCAGCTCACCGGAATAGTCAGGGAAAAGCCCGCCCCGGAGTCAGCGCGGTTGCCGGTGATTTCCACAACCAGGCTGCCATCAGCGGCAGTTTCATAAGAAATAGCGGTCAGCTGTACGCGCGGTTCACATTGCAGGATCGCCATATAGCAGGCCGACATAATTTGCAGACGTAGCGCCTCGTTTTGTGGCTGGTCAATCAGAGCGGAAAGCAGTGAGCCATAGGTGCGACGCATAACCTGCGTACCGATCGGTGTTATCAGAATGTCGCTGATGGACTGGCGGATATGGCCGATATCAGCAATCTGCAAACCGGTATCACGATTCATGCCGAGGTATTTTGCATTGCTCATTTGATACCTTCCGTCATATCGCCGCCGCGTTGAACGCCGCCGTGGTCATGGTTATCAACCTGCACGCTGTTAGAGGTGAAGCTGCCGCCGGTATGGGTGATATTGCCGCGCATGGTGCCGCCTTCAGTCAGTTCAAACGTCGCGGCTTTAAGATGATTTGTGCATTCAACAAGCGGGGTATCGAGGGTGATTTTTTCACTGGCGTTAACCAGCACCACTTTGGTTGCGACGCTGACGGATTCTATTGCCTCAATAGTGGCGGTTTTCATACCGGTTGCGATCAGTGCGCCGGTAGCTGGTTCATACTCGATCACCGCACCATCGGGAAAGGTAAAGTGAACCGCATCAGCAGAGGCAGTCGGCGCAGGGAAGTCATCAGAGAAAATGCCGGTCAGCACAAAGGCGGAATCCAGCTCGCCGCCAAGCGACAGAATCAGCACCTGTTCATTAATCGATGGCGCACGCCATGAGCGCACATTGCCCGCACTGCCGGTTAGCCAGTGCAGCCAGTCGGTGGTATTGCCGCCGGTCAGCACGCGACAAAGCCCGCTGTTCAGATCGATATCTGTTACGGTTCCGATACGGATTAGGTTGCGCAGCAGGCGCTGAGTTTCGGCATTATGTTCAGAAGTTTTCATGATATGAAGAATGCTTAATCCGGCCGATTCATTCAACGAGGGTTCAGTCTGTGGGGTGCTACACAACGAATTTTTTTGTTGCTTAATGCTTGATGAAAAGTAATATTAAACTTACATCATTGTTGAAAGGAGTTATTTATAGTGGCTGGTGATATTTCATTGGTGGTCGGAAACGGCTTTTCATTGTCTTTTAATCATTTTTTCAATCCGAAAGGTTTTACTAATACTCAGGAGCCACTCTCATGGAACATTTTAACTCCGGGGAAGGATTCGCCATTAATAGATGATCTCTGTAACTTTAAGGAGTTTTCTTTAGCGCGAACCAATGAGAGTGATTTTGATGTATTTAAGAAGATTGTTGATGCGCATAGAGCAGAGGCATCAAATGAAAAAATCAAGAAAGCCAGATTAGAGTGCAGGCATTATCTCACGTTAGCATTTTCAAGGTATTCTCAGGTTCAAAATAAATTACTTAAAGATTCTTGGTCATGGTATAAGTGGATAAGTGCACATAGATATAGAATCCTATGTGCATCTTCCTTTAATTATGATTTGTTGTTAGAAAACATATTTAGGAAATTAAGAATTCAATACTCTGATGGTACTGAGCCTATGCAAAATAGAAACACAATTTTGCATAAACCACATGGATCTTGTTGCTATGACATGCATCCAGGTATTATCAGCGTTGCGGATCGCACGTACCCATTAAAATATTATATTGATGAGAATGATGCACCTTTCATAAGCTTAAAGCACGCTAATCTTATGACATTCAGAGTTATGCCTTTGTGCGTCATACCTAATGGAAATAATATCTACAAAACTTATCATTCAATGATGCATCATAACCAAAGATTAAATGATAAGCTAAGATTGTCATCCTATTGTGTATTTATAGGTATTTCTTATATGCCATGTGATAGAGAGGAGATTAACAATATGCTTTCAAATCTAAAAAAGGATTGCCTTGTAATTATCGCTAACCCAAACCCATGTAATGATTTTATTAAAAAAGTTGAATCTTTTGGCTTAGTTTATGAAAAGTGGCAATCCTTCAATGGTCCAGTCGATGAGAATGGGAAGCTACGATTGATTTGATGCTATTAATATCTAAGTATTTTAATAAGTAACATTTCAATTAACTCAATATTATTATCTTTTAAACCCAATAATGGCCGGGCCTCATACCGCACATCCTCAGCCCCACGCGCAGGCCGATCCCGCAACCCGTAATGATGCACCCGCGCCATGCGCTGCACTCGTCCTGCAAACTCCACGGTGGCATCGTTCGCGGTGCCTCTGGCCTTCATATACTTTGCCGTCCGCAATTTGGCGAACATCTCACGCCGGACGCGGCCTTTCTTGCTACGTATGGCCTGCGCCTTACGCGGCTTAAACGGCGTGCCGTCTGGTGCCTGCTGGCGCTTGATATTCTGCTGCTGACTGGCGCGCAGCTTGCGGGCGATAGCGCTGGCCATCTGCCTGCGTGCCTGCGGTGAAAGGTTGTTAATCAGCGCGGAGAGCCGGTCGATAAATGGCTGTAACTCACTCATAGCGTTAACTCGCTGACCAGCTGGCCGCCAGCATATATCTGGTGCGGCCGCTCGGCATTGTCCGGCAGCGGTGGCTCACCGGCATGGGTGACGTGCAGCGCGCCGTCGATATTCTTAACAATCACCCGTTCCGTCAGTTGCAGTTCAATACTGATATCACTCAGTGCATCGCTGATCACATCCGACTGAAACACAAAGCCGCTTTTGCGTTTTTCTTCGGTCGCCATAATATCCGGCTGATTCTCCCGCAGCCACGCCAGCACCGGCACCATCAGCAGGTCAACGTCACCGGCGTAATCGGTGATTACCAGATTCAGCCGGTACTGGTATTCAAATGAAAGCGAGGCGGCCAGCGTGGAGACAATGCGCCCGTTATCGATATACACGGTCAGGCTGTCAGGGCTGCGCGCCAGCAGCGGTACGCTGCCGGTTAACGCCTGGCGAAGTTGTGCCGGTTTCAGCATCGTGTTGTTCCTGGCAGGTTTTGATGGTTTCAATCTGCAAACCGCACATCAGCAGCGCGATTTCGAGCTGGCGATTATCAGCGCGTAAATCACCTTCGGTTTTCAGGTCGTTGCCCGGTATCGAGCAGCTTGTTACCCTCGGACAGCCAACGTAAATAGTCTGCGGCGCTGGCAAAGGCCGGTCGCTGGTGCAACCTGATAACAGCATCAGGCAAAAGAGTACGGCTCCACTTTTGCAATGTCTCATCGGAATCAATCACCCTCTGGTCGTTAAACTGCCGCGTCAGGCCGAGCGAGCTGGCGGTGCCTAAATTCACCCGCAGCGCCAGCTCGCTCAGCTCACGGTTACTGGCTTCGCTTTTCAGGCGGCCAATGGTCAGATCCCGGCTTTCAATCCCTGCCGACAGCGTGCCGATAACCCCCTGCGCAAGCTTCAGTTCGCCAGCCAGCTGCGTGTTGCGCCAGCCGGTAAAGGCCAGCGCCGCCAGTGCCAGCGCCAGTATTGCGATTAAGATGCGCGTCACGCTGCCCCCTTCAGGCACCAGGCCATTTCCCGTTCGCGCCGATTCTCCAGCCCCTGATTGCGCACCTTTTTCACATATATCCAGCGCGGCAGTTGCAGGCAGGCACTGCGCCATTCACCCCGGTTCAGCAGCCTGACCATCGTCGAGTTGCAGAAATTCCCCACGCCGATATTAAAGGCCAGTGAGATAGCGGCGTCGTAAATCTGATGCGGCAGCGTCACCAGCAGGCAGGCGGCCACGCCGCGTTCGGTGCGCATCACATCCCACAGGAAATTCAGCGCCGCCAGCTTTTCGTCGATAAAGCTTTTTGACGTCACGCCGCCGGTATGGCCGATGCCGTTAGTCCAGACGCCGCCGCAGTCCTGATAGGGTGCCAGCCGACAGCCTTCCGCATCGGCAATCAGCGCCAGCCCTTCGGCGGATACGTTTACCAGCTTCGCCTGCGGCAGCAGCGCGGCGATTGCCAGCACCGCCGCCACCGAACAGCGTTTAACGAATGTACTCATCGGCCACCCCGTCAGGCATCTGCTGCTGTTTCAGCAGCCGGTAGGTTTTGCGGCGGTAGTGCCAGTTGATAAAAAAGCTCGCCACGTTGATCACCATCGTTACCAGCGCAACCAGCGTGCCGGTCATAAAGGCGATGTCCTGCACCGAGTGGCGGCTCAGCCACATCATTAGCAGGCCAATCAGATAGCTGATGATTGAGCTGTTTTTTTCCATTGCTCAGTCCCACAGTTGGAGGGTGTCGCGCGTGGAGGATTCCGGCAGGTCGGGCAGCTCCACCGGCCAGCCGTGAGGCAGGATCACCCCCCGATCGGCGAGGCCGGTGTTTGCCGCGTAAACCATTTCAACCACCTGCTGCGTGCGCCCGTAATGGCGATAGCAGATGTCATCGACGGTATCTCCCTGCTGCGCATAGATAAGCATCAGAGCAGCCCGATAATGCAGGGGCGCTGACCGGCGATTTTCGCAATCATAAAGCGGGCGTCGCGCCAGTATTCATCTGCACTAGCCTCGATTTCGCTGGCGGTGCGGGTGCCGCTGGCGTCATAGCCGCGATAGCGTTCGACGATGGTTGCGGCGGTCAGCGAGCTGACGGCGGCAAAGTAGTGCGTCAGTTTGATGCTGACGCCGTCGATGGTTTCCGCCGGTACATCGGCCAGCGTTTTAAAACCGGCCAGCATCTGGCGTTCGCGGTAGTCATACAGCTCGGCATTCACTTCTGACATCGCCGTTTTGATGGCGAGGCGCAGGCGCGCGGCGGTCACGGTGCCTTCATAACGCAGGCTGTCGCGCAGGTTTTTCGGGTCAACGTCCGGCCAGAAAAAGGTGTTAATAATCGGCGGCTCGGCAGCGTCTGCCGGTCGCGGGGTCAGTCCATAATGTCGGTTTGTTTACCTTCACATTTTCCATTCCGCCACCGTGCTGCAAACTCTGATGGCGTCTGATAATTCAGTGCTGAATGTGGACGACACTCGTTATAATCCTGCTGCCAGTTATTAATGATTTTCCTTGCATGAACGATATCGCTGAACCAGTGCTCATTCAGACATTCATCGCGAAATCGTCCGTTAAAGCTCTCAATAAATCCGTTCTGCGTTGGCTTGCCCGGCTGGATTAAGCGCAACTCAACACCATGCTCAAAAGCCCATTGATCCAGTGCGCGGCAAGTGAACTCCGGCCCCTGGTCAGTTCTTATCGTCACCGGATAGCCCCGGAACAGTGCAATCCTGTCCAGAATTCGCGTAACCTGAACGCCTGAAATGCCGAATGCGATGGTAATTGTCAGACACTCCTTCGTGAAGTCGTCCACACAGGTCAGGCACTTGATCCTGCGACCGGTGGCTAGTGCGTCCATGACAAAATCCATCGACCAGGTCAGGTTGGGCGCCGCCGGGCGGAGCAGAGGCAGACGTTCTGTTGCCAGCCCTTTACGACGTCGCCTGCGTTTTACGCCCAGCCCGCTCAGATGATAAAGGCGGTACACGCGCTTATGATTAACATGAAGGCCTTCACGGCGCAGTAACTGCCAGATGCGGCGGTAGCCAAAACGCTTGCGCTCCAGTGCCAGCTCAGTGATGCGCCCTGATAAATGCGCATCAACCGCCGGACGCTGAGCCTCATAGCGGCAGGTCGACAGGGACAAACCTGTAAGCCTGCAGGCACGACGTTGCGACAGACCGGTCGCATCACACATAAACTCAACGGCTTCCCGCTTCTGGTCTGTCGTCAGTACTTTCGCCCCAGTGCCACCTGAAGTGCCTCCTTATCCAGCATGGCTTCGGCAAGCAGCTTCTTGAGTCTGGCGTTCTCTTCCTCAAGCAACTTCAGGCGCTTAACCTCGGGTACTTCCATGCCGCCATACTTCTTGCGCCAGGTATAAAAGGTGGCGTCGGAAATGGCGTGCTTGCGGCAGAGCTCACGGGCAGAAACCCCGGCTTCAGCCTCGCGGAGAATACTGATGATCTGTTCGTCGGAAAAACGCTTCTTCATGGGGGTGTCCTCATGTGGCTTATGAAGACATTACTAATATCGGGGTGTACTAATCAACGGGGAGCAGGTCAGCGTGTCTGCATGTCAGTGAGCGTCTGTATTGCTGATTTCAAATAACTCGCAGCTTTATTTGCCCTGTCTTGGTAATCTCTGGTTGAATAAGCCAGCTGCACAACGCAGAGCACCAGAGCGAACCAAATCAGATTGCGCCAGTTATTTGCCAGCCACATCATTGATCCAGCTCCCAGCAGGTTAACTCTGATTCCTGATTCCGGCGCTCGACCTGACCGTAACTGCCATTCGCTTGTCTTTTGGTTAACCGGCAGTCGCGGCCACAGTCATGCACCCAGCGTTTTATATCCGCGCAGGCTCCCTTACGATCGCCAGCATACCGGCTGACGCACAATGGGGAGCAGGTCAGGAAAAGTTGAGGCAGGTGATATCAAATCGGTATGGCTGGATAATCCCGAGTTTCCGGGTGCTAAGAAAAGCATTGACACATTACTCGATAAAGGACTGGAACTTTGCGATTAAGGCATAGTTTACTGTAGACATTTTGTTCCCACTGAGTATCTAAAACTGTATTATTGAAAGAACTAATAAGTAATCGCCATTTTATATCGCATATTCAATGCGCTAAGCGCTACATGCAATCAATGAAGGCTGAGAATGAAAACTAATAAACACGTTGAGAACTTTAAGAGTAAGCACCTCCAGAATGGAGAAGCAGCTGTAGCTTGGGCTGAGGGTTATATCGGCAGATTGATGGGGCAGGGCAAGGATAAGCAGTACAATGGTGCTCTTATTGTTACTGATATAAGGGTAGCATTTTATCGAAAAGGGCTTTTGGGCGAGGTTATTGAAAATATTCCGTTGAAGGCAATAACTTCTATAGAGAGAAAATCTATACTCGGCCACAGGTCAATAAAGATGCATACCAGCCATGATGACCTCGAATTCAAAACCTGCAATAAAGAAGGCGAGGCTTTACTGATTGCTGCAATTGAAGCTGGTAGACATCTGAGCGCTAATCCTACGGCTTCGCAAACCATATCTACAACAGCCGATCCTTACGAACAACTGAAAAAGCTTGCTGAGTTAAAGGCCGCCGGAATTCTCTCTGAAGAGGAATTTCAGGATAAAAAAGCTAAAATAATGGAATTAATCTAACTTCAATCACATAGCAAAACCTTTTTCGAAGATTTAGACGCCAAACTGCGCCGACCATAGGGTGTAGACATAATGGCACCTAAGTGATTGATTTTAGGTGCCATTAAAGGTATTCAGTCTTTTTTTTGTTTGTTGATTTTAAGAGAAATTTTCATTTGTATTACGAAAATTCCTCAAATTACCAATATTCAGTTCAAACCAAATCATACCCGGCACTACGGGCATCCCGATATACTTTGGTATGGCTAATCAATCGCGAACATAAGCCGACAGGCTGCTCAGAACACTACGTTAATTTACTACTGACCGACCCACAAATCCCGGGAACAGCTTTCTGTCGACTTTTTTAAATAGGCTGAATGCTGGCGATATGAAGGGGGGTTTAGGCGAATAAACGTCCGGTGTTAGTGGGGAGTAAAGCGACTGACGATTAATCTAATGCCAGGCTATCAGAAAAATTGGGTGTAGTGACGTCATCTTAGGATGACATCGCTAACCCGCTGCCTGACTAGCGTCAGCCCTGACCTGTTCTAAATTTTCCCACTGCACAACAGCATAGAGTAAACCTGTACTTAAGTCGCTTGATCAGTTATATACTTTGATAATACTGTTCGTATATACAGTAATTATCAGGTTAAAGACTCATGGCAAGACAATACGAAATCGAAGCGGCGTTTCGCGCAGCGGTAAAAATTCTGCCGAAAACCGGGCGTACCATCACCACGGTGGATTTTGTTGCGGAGCTTGCGAAAGTGAACTGGCACTGGACAGAAAAGGAGGCTAATCAGTGGATTGAACAATACCAGGATCAGTTTAAGGATATCTCTACTCAGGAAGGGGAAAGCAGGACCTTTAGGCTTTTCAACGCTAATCACTGGAGGTAGCTATGGGATTCCCGTCACCGGCTGGCGATCATATTGAAAGGCGGCTTAACATTTATGACTTCATAGCAATCAATCCGGCAACGATGATGATTCTTGATGTCGGCGACAGGTTATTCATCGTCGACAGGAGCATTTCAGCCAAAAGCGGCAATAGAATTCTTTTTGAAGTGTTTGGTGAATCTCAGGTAGGGAAGCTGATGGGTAACAGCATCATCACACAGGAAGGGGAGGCATACGAAGGAGGTGTACTTGAAGAGGTAGAACTGCTGGGCGTCGTGACGTCGGAGATTCTGCGCGTGCATGAAGCGGAAAGGCCGACGATTTGATTTTGCGAAGCTATCAAGGAGCAGGCAAAAAATTTTCCGGCGCGTTGGCCGGATGGTCGATTGTGTTTTTTTATAAAACTTTTTTGTCAGCGGTGAAAGCGGACTATTCAGAAGACTAACTAATACCCATACCGATTACCGCATTCACCAGCCCGGCCGCAATCAGCACAAAACCGGGTATAAGAAAATTTTTATCCCTTTTTCGATAAAAAAGCGCAACCAGTGCTAATCCTACGGCAAGTAACGGGAATGCGATGATTAACAATGTTGACATGCTGCTTCCTTCACTGATTTTGTCTTTCGGACGATGACGAATATTATAACCTTAGCTAATCATTTGCACTGATGAATTGGATCGGTACTGGGAAAGTATTGGTTAGTCGGGGTGATGGCTGTTATTTATATGTGCCAGCTAAAGCAAAATAAATAATCAGAGCGGTTTGTTGCTCCCGGTGTACAAGTTGACACTGTAAACTGGACGGTTTATCTGGCAGCTATCTGGGTCTGGCTTCGGTACTTTATCGAATTCAGGCCTTTTAATTTCTTGAAGAAATTTAGGCATAAGTCTGGCGAAGAGGCTTTCTGACTTTGCATCATTCTTATGCCGGTTTGTGCCATCTTTTCAGGATAAGGCTAACTGAAAGGCTTAGCCATCAATATTTTTCCTTATCCTGACCTGTCAATATTCAGCCCTTGCGTAGGGCAGTTTGAATAATCTGAAGTGCGTGGGGCAAATTAAGAATGCCCTGAGTGAGTAATTGTAAGGTTAAATGCTTCAGGGCATCGGCTGGAAGATCCCTAAGTTTAGCAATCAATCCTTTCTGCTGTTCTTCCGGAATATTGGCAACGCGGATAATATCTTCGAGCGCAATGAGAGTGTCGTTGTGCAGGCGGATTGTTTGCACATCCAGTATCGCACCCAGTCCGCCATCATCTAAGAGAAAATCGATGCCTTTAGCGGTAGCCGTTATATTTTCAAGTATATGAAGAGGCCTGTCTTGGGGATTTACGTTGAGTTTTATCAAATTATGCTCGGCAAGATAGACCAGATTGGCGTGAAGTTTGCTCTGGGCTTCTGTATTGCTTATGTCCCAGCAAGCTTCGACTGAGGTATTGAGATAATAAAGAAAGTCTGCTGAATGCGGGTAAGCTCTCATGCAAGCGGTTAAAATATCGTTCTGTAATTGCCGGTCAAACTTATCCATGTGGGCCTCTTCCAATGTGTTTGTCGCAAGAGTAACCTGGCGACAGCTGCTCGCCTATCCTGACAGATGATCAGTGTGCAGCGTCTGTCTCGCACACTTTTAGCGTCAGGATTTATGCAACACGAATTATCCTTGATAAGACGGCTTAACCGGGGCGACAGGACAACATTGAGAATGTTCCGTGCCAGCTTTGCTGATTGAACGACTGGGCAAAATTGCACCGGCAACTGTTTCAGCTCAACTTACTGCCAAATTTATCTCTGCTGCCTACTTGTTAAACCCGATGAATCGGAGAATCATTGTGGTTTTTAATACTTATTGAGTAGGCGCTATGCTGCTGAGTACGGAAAGTGAGCGTAATAATATTGTCGATAGCCAACTTGCCTGCACGCTGGCCGCAGTAGCAGGCGCTTTAAATACAATGGCGTTCGAGATAGTGGGTTTTTTCTCCGCTAACATGACGGGAAATGTATCTTCGTTTTCAGACCATCTTGCCAAGGCGAATATATCGGCAGGAATGTTTTTTCTGTCGGTTTTATTTATGTTTATTGCCGGTGCCGCTTTTTCTACCATGATAATCAATGCCGGGCGTCGAAATAAAATCCGAAGCATATACGCAGTCAATATTCTGATTGAGGGAGCCGCGCTTCTCACGCTGGGTATTATTGAAAGCTGGTTCAGGCCTGAAGCATCAGGTTCTTTCTTAATCCTTAGCCTCAGTTTTTTAATGGGATTGCAAAATGCTGTCGTGACACGTATCTCAAATGCTCGCGTAAGAACAACGCATGTTTCGGGTGCTTCAACTGATATTGGTATCGAGCTGGCAATGCTCTTTGATGTGTTGCGCCGAAAGGAGTCACCGAAAGATGCTCCGATTTATTTAGAACGTCTTAAGCTTCACTTTTTAACTATTAGCTGTTTTTGCGCGGGAGGTGTAGCAGGTATCTGGTTCTATCATTTGCTGAGCTATAAATTTCTGATGCTAACGGGTGTCGGCCTGATGTGTTTAGCATTGAGGACTATATTAATAAAAAAAAGAATTCTCAGTCATTGAAACACAGGATTGGATGGTTGCGTTGTAAATGTGGCGGCCAGGCCCATGTCAGATTGAAGGCGATAACTCAGACCGTACAATGGGTATCAGTTTGTGTTTGTGATAAGGACTTTTTTGCCATCAGGGAAATGGGATTTATTCGTTGACTATAAGGTCAGCCTGAAATCGGCGGAAGATGACAGGGAGATCATCGAAAAATTACCAGGGGCAATGCATGAAGTGGCAGAGTGACTTCTCCTTCGTAGTGCACAACGTCAGGCGGCAAGTAAATGCTGCGAAGTTGGTTCAGCTGTTACCCGACTGGCGCCTGGCGGCACTGCCCGTCCATCTGGTCAGATTAAAGAGTCGGTATGTACCACACCGTATTACCGCGCTCTATAACTGGCTATATCAATGCTGGAATAACGCTTCACTGATTCATTAGCTGAATTGCAATAGCGTTTCGTAGATTAATGACCCGCTTTACGTCTTATATCAATCATCCTGATATAAAAGTCATAAAGCTCTGAGAATTGCTGTTTTTCCATCTGTTGCGGTAAGCTTTTACGTGACTTTCTCCAGTCATCGATGGGATCTTTGCAGCGGACAAAGGCATCATCAACAATAACTTGCGCGCTGAGCTCGCCATCAATAAATGGCAAGGTGTGGTCGTTCAGGCAGCGTATTTCTGGTGATTCAAAACTGCGGTTTTCAGCGAATGCTCCGGTTGACGCTAACACGGCGGCAAAAATAATCCATTTCATTATTCTAAGTCTTCATAAAATGCTCAACATTTCCGATGACTGAAGCATAAATTAACAGCAGCTGAATGTCACCCCTGGGATTCGCATCAACTTCTGTTTAACCGCAAGTCAAAAGTGGGGCTGGCTGGTATGATGTCACCTATACCGATCTTAACGCTGTAACCCTAATGCTTCCAATTGATGACATTTTCACGCAACTTCTCCGCTCACCTTTTCGTCAGCGCTTCCGTTTGGGCCGCGCTGAGTATGACTACTGCCTGAATAAGGGTGAACAGGCGATCAGAATACATGCGGCTGACTTTATCAGGCTGCGTTTATCACCGGCGATACCAGCCAATGATGGCAAGCAGACGCCAATGCGCGGGCATCCGGTGTTTATTGCTCAGCATGCCACGGCCACCTGTTGTCGTGGTTGCCTGAGCAAATGGCACGGTATTGGGCAGAATCA
>Ga0308167_1003070_pt1 | contig 13927 bp, 17 predicted proteins | sample PhyCR1_2_FD_202138 | JGI IMG/M metagenome (GOLD analysis project Ga0308167, IMG submission 202138) | Phyllosphere microbial communities from UC Gill Tract Community Farm, Albany, California, United States - DLSLRC.R1 | ecosystem: Host-associated > Plants > Phyllosphere > Unclassified | place... | reverse complement strand
CCCGTGCGCGACATGCTCGTCCATGCATCAGGGCGCGGACATCACCCCCGGCGCCGGCACCCCGATCGGCGCCGTCGCCGCCGGCACCGTCCGCGTCTCCGGCACGCACCCGGAGTACGGCCAGTACGTCATCATCGACCACCAGATCGACGGGCAGACCATCTCCACCCTCTACGCGCACATGATCTTCGGCTCATCCCCACTGCGCTCCGGGCAGCAGGTCGCCGTGGGGGAGCTCGTCGGCCTCGTCGGGAACACCGGCGCCAGCACCGGCGCGCACCTGCACCTGCAAGTGATGCTCGGAGGCGTAACACCAGTCGACCCGATCGCCTGGCTTACTGCGAACGCGGGCCGCACCGTGTGAGTCTCAGCGCCCGAACTTCCCGGTCGTGCGCTTGGACTCCCACCGGTCGAGTTGGTGCAGCTCGGTACGAGAGTGGCCAACAGCCGCCATGGCCTCCTTGATCCGCGCGATTGAGAGGTCTTCAGCGGCAGCGCGTCCAAGCAGCGCCGGCATCATCTCCTCAGTCTGTCCGTTCCGATCCCACCCGTTGTTGCCGATGAAGTGCAGGGTTTCGAGGAGGTCATGCTGAGCCTTCGTGAAACCGATCCAGGACAAGCCGGCGGGTGGTGGCGTCATGCCTTGATTCTGCTACCCAGCGGGCGTCTGATAGTCGATCGGCTTCCGGACGGGGTCACGACACGGAGCGGTGCGAGAACGACGACACCGAGCGAAGCTGCTCACAGGCTCCCAAATCGACTGCTACGTGTGCGGTAGCCGATCGGCTATCGAGACGCCTTATTGCCTGCCTCGGGTCAAATTTCGCGGCGTTGGTTCGGGACAAGACGAGGGATGAGTCGGACCAAGATCACCATGCCGATGAGTTCGACGAGTGTCTGGGTGACGACGACGACCGGGGCAAGTGACAGTGACGCTGGCAGGGCGAGTGCGAGAGGCAAGACCACGAGCGAGTTCCTGGTCGCGCCACTGAACACCAGGGCCCGTGTTGCTGGGACGTCGAGTCGGAAGATGCGGCCGGCACCGATGCCGAGCGCTGCCATGACGACGAGGAACCCGGCGTAGATCGGCACCAGAACGAGCAGCTGTCCCAGGGAGTCCCCGACAGCTCCCGCTTGCGAGGCCACGACAGTGAACAGGGTCGCCATCATCAGGGGCACCATCAGGCCCAGCATCGTCCGCTCGATCACGACACCGGATCGGTGTCGCCGGGCGAGGGTCTGCACGAGTGCGGCCGCGGTGAGCGGGGCGACGATCAGGAGGAGGAAGGCCCGGGCGAAGGGGCCGACCTCGACCACGGCGACGCCCTCGGGGCCGATGAACAGCAGCAGGTACAGCGGCAGAAGCAGGATCTGCGCCAGCATCAGCAGCGGTGCCGCGGCGAGGAGTCGTTCTGACGCGCCGCCGGCGAGGCCGGCGAACACGATCACGTAGTCGATGCACGGGGTCAGCAGCACCAGCAGCACCCCGAACAGCAGCGCCGGCTCGCCCGCGACGAACCGGGACAGCCCGTATGCGACGAGGGGGACGATGACGAAGTTGAGCGCCCCGACCGCGGCGAGGAACCTGCCGTCTCGGAGAGACTTCCCGATCGCGGCGAACGGGACACCGAGGAACGTCGCGAACAGCAGCAGCGCGAGCACAGGCTCGATCGCTGCCTCTAGGTGGTGCGCCCCCGGCGCGGTGAGCCCGATTACGCCGGCAGCCGCGATCGCCACCAGGTAGAGGCCGATCTGCCGGTGTTCGAGCCAGGAAGCGACCGCGTTCACGGCAGGACAGGTGTCGAGGAGGAAGGCACGTCAGTGACCGTAGAGGTTCGAGCCGCTTGAAGGTCAAGCGTCACCGGCGGCTCTAGGGTCGCGGTGTGCGAATCTCCGAGGTCAGCAAGCGCAGCGGCGTCCCCGCCACGGCGCTCCGCTACTACGAGTCCATTGGGCTCTTGACTGCTGCCAGGACCTCGAACGGGTACCGGGACTACAGCCCGGACGTTCTCAGTCGTCTCGACCTGATCGAGGCCAGCAAGGAACTCGGTCTGCCCCTCGATCAGATCGGCGCACACCTCAGCACCATGGAATCGACGTCCTGCACCGACGTCCGCGAAGCGCTGCGGCCGCTCCTAGCCGAGCAGGTGCGTCAGATCGAGGAGAAGCAGGCGCGCCTCGACCGGCTCCGGTCGCGACTCGCTCGCGCCGAGCACGACCTAGCCGCGTGCCCTGACCGGTCTGCGCGGTGCTCGACCGAGTGCGTCTTCCGTGGCAGCGCCTAGGTAGCTTCCCGTGTCCGGACCACGATCGGCTATCGGGACGGGTTCAGTGGGTGTGGCGGTGGTGGCTGTCGGGGTAGTGCTCGTGGGTGTGGGTGATGGGCTCGTGTGTGTGGACGTGCCGGTGCCAGGTGCCTGCGGCGATGGGTTCCGAGTGTTCGTGCTGGTGGTGCTCGTCCTGATGGTGCCAATGGTCGTGCGTGACGGCCTCATGCGTGTGCTCGTGCTCGTGACGCTCGGTGAGGTGGAGCCAGATGCCGACGGCCATGAGGGCGCCGGCTACGACCAGGGGCACGGTCACGGGCTCGCCGAGAACGATCGCGAGGACAGCGCCAAAGAAGGGGGCCACCGAGTAGTAGGCGCCGGCGCGGGCAGTACCGACGTGGCGGAGCGCGACGATGAAGAGCACCAGGCTCACGCCGTAGGCGAAGAACCCGACCACCATCGCTGCGGCGACGTTCCCGATAGCGGGCAGCTGTGCGCCGAGGATGAACGCGAGGATGAGGTTCACGGGGCCGGCGACGCCACCCTTGATGGCGGCGAGCCAGGACGCGTCGTGGATGGCGACTTTCCGGGTGAGGTTGTTGTCGATGCCCCACGACAGGCACGCGCCGAGGATCGCGAGCGACGGCCAGGCGCTGCCGAACTCGATCCCTGCGGGGACGGTCAACACGACGGCTCCGGCGACGATGGCGAGCATGCCGATTGCGATGCGGCGGTCGAAGTTCTCACGGAAAACGAACCAGGCCAGCAGTGCGGTCGCGACACCCTCAGCGTTCAGCAGCAGCGATGCCCCCGACGCCGGCATGTTCACCAAGCCGATCAGCAAAAGGACCGGGCCGAGGATCCCGCCGAACAGAATCGCTCCGGCAAGGGGCAGCCGCTCGCCTCGAGCGAGGTGCACGCGCGGGGAACGTCGGACGAGTCGGATGAGGCCGAGCCCGAGACCCGACCCGGTGTAGAGCAGCCCGGCGAGCATGAACGGGCTGACCGCGTCGAGGAGCAGCTTCGCCGCGGGTGTTCCCGCGCCGAAGAGCACCGCCGAGAGCAGTGCCGCCTGGACGCCGCGGCTACGCAGAGCGCTCAGCACGCGCGGCTCCTTCGTGGTGGTGGGCTGGGATGCCGTCGAGCTGGTGCTCGGCCTGGAAAATTGCATCCGACACGAGCTGTCGGGCGTGCTCGTTCGTGAGCCGGTAGAAGACACGGGTGCCCTCCTGCCTTGTGGCGACCACGCGAGCCAGGCGCAGCTTCGCGAGATGCTGCGAGACCGCGGCCGGCGACTTGCCGACCTGCTCAGCGAGGTCGTTCACGGGCAGCTCGCCGTCGGAGAGCGCCAGAACGATCCGCACCCGGGTGGCGTCGGCGAGCATGCTGAAGACTTCGACCGCCAGCTCCACGTAGTCGCTGTCAACGTGACGGCCACACCTGCTATCTGCATCCATGCGCAGATTCTTGCACATGTGTTTGGTAGCCGATCGACTATGGAGACGGCAGGGGAATGGGACGATTCTCGTATAGGGCACCCCTATCGATACGCCGGAGGACAGAGCTCTCCTTGTGGGCAGCTTCGCTCCGTGTCGTCGGAATCGCTTCCTTCGGTGTCGGGACGTCGCGGGTGCGCGAGACGGCCCGCGTGACTTGGGGTTCGGGTGCATAATGGTGGTGTCTTCGGACCCGGTAGTGGGGCTTGCCGGACCCAACCTCGACAGTTGTCGACAACAGTCCCTATCTCAGCTGGTCGCGCTTCTGCGCGCCTGAGGTAGGGAGTGTCATGACAGCACCAATCGGTTCCGGACCGGTCGTCGTCGGCGTCCTGCCCGGCCTCGCTCCGGGGGTCATCGAGGTTGCGTCGTCTATCGCGCGGCGCTTCGGTACGACGCTGGTGTGCGTCAGCGTGGATGCATCGCTCTTCGATGCCGGTACGCGCTCGGACGGGTCGGTGATGGTGGAACCGATCGACCCTGACACCGCTGACACGACACCGCAGGGCTTGTCGGACAGTGACAAGGCGGCAGTACGTGCTGCCGCAACGACCTACGGCGTCGACGTCACGTTCGTCCCGGGTGTCGGGGATCCGAGCCGGGCACTGTCGCAGGTGGCCGAAGACCGCGACGCGGCGATGCTGGTCGTCGGGGCCAGGACGGGAGCGGGTCGAATCGCGGAGTTCTTCACGGGGTCGGTCGCGGTACGGCTGACCCATCAGCAGCACCGTTCAGTGCTCGTAGTGCCCGTTGATCCGGTCGGGTTCGATGCCCCACTGCCGTGGGACACCCCGTGACCGGCCAGCTTGTTCTGCTCCGCCACGGACAGAGCACTGCGAACGCTGCCGGTACCTTCACCGGCTTGCGAGACGTCGCGCTGACCGAACAGGGCAGCGCCGAAGCGAATCGGGCTGGGTTGCTACTTCTGCATGCCGGCATCCGACCGGACCTCGTGCTCACGTCGACGCTCGAGCGGGCGCTCCACACGGCGGAGCTCGTCACCGACGTCCTCGGACGTGATGCGCCGATCGAGTCGACGTGGCGGTTGAACGAGCGGAACTACGGCGCCCTCACCGGCATGTCCAAGCAGAATGCGCAAGCGGCGTTGGGGGCGGAGCAGTTCTTCGCTGTTCGTCGGACCCGCACGGGACGGCCACCACGCATGTCGATCCGCGCGTGGCTGGCGCTCCGGCGGACGCCGGCGCTTCGTGGACTGCCGTGGGCGGCACTTCGTCGAACCGAAACACTCTCCGACGTCATCCGCCGGGTCCAACCCGTCCTGTCGCACAGCATCACCCCGGCACTCCGCGACGGGCAGACAGTGCTCGTCGTCGCGCACGGCAACTCACTGCGGGCACTGTGTGCCTGCATGGACGGCCTAACTGACGGTGAGCTCGCGGACCTGAACCTCCCCACGGGCGAACCCCTGATCTACCGGTTCGACGGCGACGGTGGGTTCTGTCCGCGGGGTGGGGAGTACCTGCATCCGGCAGCACGAGCAGCAGCGGCAGCGGTCGCTGCGGAAGGTGGAACATGACCTCCCGAACGGACACGCACCTGCCCGATGGGCAGCTCCCGCCCGACCCAGACATCGACGCCAACGACCCGGAACGTATCGACCGGCCAGTGCATCTGCGGTGGCGGTACCTCGGTGTCGTCGCACTCGGCGGCGCCATCGGTACCGCCGCACGCGACGGACTCAGCACCGCGTTCCCCGCTCAGCAGGAGGTGTCCTGGGCGATCTTCTGGATCAACATCGCCGGCGCGCTCCTACTGGGTGTGCTGCTGGAACACCTCGCGCATCGCGGACCTGACGAGGGTCGCCGCCGGACACTGCGCCTGCTTCTGGGAACCGGTGTCCTCGGCGGGTTCACCACCTACAGCACCCTCGCGACCAGCACCGCGGTGTTGTTCCTCGCTGGCCGCGGGTTGGCCGGCACCGGGTACGCGCTCCTGACGGTCCTCGCCGGCGCGATCGCCACCGGTAGCGGCCTCGCGATCGCGGGTTTGGTCCGACCGAACGGGGCCACATCATGAGCGCCCTGGCCTTCCTCAGCGTCGCGGTCGCTGGCGGTGTCGGCGCGGCCGCACGGTTCTTCGTGGATGGTGCGATCAACCGGGGTCGGCAGTTCCGGCTCCCGGTCGGGACGCTGACGATCAACATCACCGGCTCGTTCCTGCTGGGCTTGATCACCGGCGCCGCCGGTCACCTCGGCGCCACCCCCGTCGCGGTGCTCGGAACAGGGCTCATGGGTGGCTACACCACGTTCAGCACCGCCAGCTTCGAGACCGTCCGCCTCGCACGCACTGGCCGCACCACCGCGGCTGCCGTGAACGGGCTCGGGATGCTCGTCGTCTCCGTCGCCGCAGCCGCCGGGGGCGTCACCCTCGGCACCCTCACTTGACCATCCGACTGGGAGACGAACAGCTCATGCACTTCGACATCACGATCGAGATCCCCCGCGGCAGCGGCAACAAGTACGAGGTCGACCACGCCACCGGACGGATCCGCCTGGACCGGGCGGTGTTCACCAGCATGGTGTTCCCGCAGGACTACGGCTCGATCGACGACACTCTCGGCGATGACGGCGACCCCCTCGACGCGCTCGTGCTGCTGCCCCGGCCCACGTTCCCCGGCGTCGTCATCGACGTCCGCCCGGTCGGGATGCTCCGCATGGTCGACGAGAACGGCGGCGATGACAAGATCCTCACCGTCCCCGCCGGAGACGTCCGCTTCGACCACGTCCAGGACATCTCCGACGTCGCCGAGCCGGTCCTGGCGGAGATCGAGCACTTCTTCGCCCACTACAAGGAGATCGAGCACGGCAAGCACGTCACCACCAACGGGTGGGCGAACCGTGTCGACGCCGAAGCCATCATCCGCGCCGCACAGGAACGGTTCACCCCGCACCCCTGACCGGCACCCGCGCACCCGACACCATCCAGTGCGCGCCCTGAACCGCCGTGGGGAGGCAACTGGCGCCCAGTGATCGCCAGGAGGTCGTCCCTCCGCCTCCCCGCGGCCCACACCCGCACGACCAACCCGAAAGGCGACAACCGCCGTGAACGACTACATCAGCAACGTCCACCACACCACCCACCATCAGGGCGAGTACGTGACCCACACCAGCCGCCCCGTCACCATCAGCAGCCTGCACGGCTCCCGGATCCTCGACTCCCGCGGCTACCCGACGATCCAGGTGCGTCTCGAGCTCGAGGACGGCACCGTCGTCACCGGTGACGCCCCCGCAGGCGCATCCACTGGCGCGCATGAGGCTGTCGAGCTTCGCGACGGCGGCAGCAGCTACGGCGGCCGCGACGTGAGCCAGGCACTGCACCTCATCACGACGGACGTCGCACCGATGATCACCGGCCAGTCGTGGACCTCGATCGGGCAGGCCGACGCCGCCCTCGCTGCCCTCGACGGCACCCCGAACCACCGCCGGCTCGGCGCGAACAGTGTCGTCGCGACCTCGATCGCGATGGCACGCGCTCTCGCCGCCGCAGCGGAGCTGCCGCTCTGGCGTTGGATCGCAGACGTCACCGGCAGCACGCCCCGCCTGCCCGTCCCGCACTTCAACGTGCTCAACGGCGGAGCGCACGCAGCGAACGCGCTCGACTTCCAGGAGTTCATGATCGCCCCGGTGAACGCCGAGACCATGACCGACGCGGTTCGGATCGGATCGGACGTCTACCACGCGCTGGCGGCACTGGTCCGGGAACGGTTCGGCAGTCTCGGTCTCGGGGACGAAGGCGGCTTCGCCCCGTCGATCGCCGCGCCCGAGGAGGCCCTCGACCTCCTCGTCGCCGCGATCAGTACCGCCGGTTACGAGCCCGGCGTGGACACCGTCGCGATCGCACTCGACCCGGCGGCGAACGAGTTCGCGCTCGGTGACGGTAGCTACCGGGTCGTGGACCGCCGGCTCGACCGCGCAGGCATGGTCGACTACTACCGCGACCTCATCAGCCGGTATCCGATCCGGAGCATCGAAGACGGCTTCTCCGAAGATGACCACGGCGGCTGGAAGGCGATGTCGTTCGCGCTCGGCGACATGCTCCAGATCGTCGGCGATGATCTCTACGTCACCGATCCGCAGCGCATCCGCGACGGTGGGAAGGACGGGCTCTCGAACGCGGCGCTCATCAAGCCGAACCAGATCGGCACCGTCTCCCAGACCCTCGACGCGATCGGCGTCGCACGCTCGCTCGGGATGCGGAGCATGGTGTCGCACCGGTCCGGCGAGACCACCGACACGTTCATCGCGGACCTCGTCGTCGGCACCGGAACCGGACAGATCAAGTCCGGCGCACCCGCCCGCGGAGAACGCGTCGCCAAGTACAACCGGCTCACCGAGATCGCGGAGAACAATCCGGAGCTGCCCTACGGGCTGCGCTGACCCCGACCGGTCACCTCGTGGGCGACGCGCAGGAAAGCAGAACCAGCTGGCTGAGGCTCTCCCGACCAGATCGCCCGCAACGGCCGGGCAAGTGGCGGCCCAGCGAGCGGGACCCGCACCAGCGACCCGTCGTTGATGTCGGCGGCGACCGTGCGAAGGCTCATCACCGCCGGTGCAATTCCAGCCTGCGCGTTCGCCCGGATGATGCTCGTGGTCTCCAGCACCGCGGCCGGAACCGACATGCTCAAACCGGCCTCCCTGAGCCATGCGGCGAGGGTCGCGCGAGTTCCGGAACCTTCTTCCCGCAGGAGCAGAGCCGTCGCCGCCAGGACCTCCGCAGTGATCCCGGTCGACCGAGCCCAGGGATGTTCCGGCGCAACGACGACCGCGAGCTCATCGTCCGCGATCACCTGCGCGGACACACCTGCCGCCGTCACCGGGGTCTCCGTGAACCCGAGGTTCGCGCCACCCGACTGCACGAGGTCCGTCACCGCGGCGGAGTTGCCCGCGATCAGGCGCACCCGCACGTCGGGTTCGCGGCGGCGGAATTCGAGCAGCCAGCCCGGCAGCAGCAGCTCCGCGATCGTCTGTGACGCTGCGACGACGAGCGAACCCGTGGGAGTCCGCAGCGCAGCCACTCCTGCTTCGAGGTGGCGAGACGCGTCGAGGACCGGTCCGGCCAGCCCGACGACGAGCCTGCCGGTCTCGGTCAGCACCGACCCCGTGGTCGAGCGGTGCACCAACAAGTGACCGACCATGCGCTCGGCGACCCGGATCCGAGCAGACACTGCCTGTTGCGTGACGCCGAGCGCTCCAGCGGCAGCGGAGAGGGAGCCGGTCTCGGCGACGCGTGCGAGCACGTCGAGTGTGTCGAGGTCGAGGGTTCGGTCCGTGAGTCGCCGTAGTGCCACAATCATTGATTGTGCCCTGCCAAGAGGTTCCGGGTACCGCCAGAGGCAGGATTCGCGCAGGCTTGGCCCATGACAACGCTCCGCACGGACCCTGCACCCGCGAACGGTAGCCAGCTGCCCCAACGGCCGCAGACGGCGTTGTTCCGTGACCTGGAGCGGCCAGGCCTGATCGTGTCGAATCTCACACCGAACTGGTTCGCGTCGATCATGGGCACGGGGATCGTCGCTGTCGCAGCTGCGTCACTGCCGCTGCAGTTCCCCGGGCTGCGCCTCGCGGCGACGGTCGTGTGGGCGATCGCCGCGGTGCTCCTCGTCGCCCTCACGACCGCGACGGTGCTGCACTGGATCCGCTACCGGAGCACTGCAGCCGGGCACCAGCTCAACCCGGTGATCTCGCACTTCTACGGCGCACCACCGATGGCGTTCCTCACCGTCGGCGCCGGGACACTCCTGCTCGGCAAGGACTGGGTCGGCCTGCCCGCCGCCGTCACCATCGACTGGGTCCTGTGGACCATCGGCACCATCGGAGGACTGCTCACGGCAGTGCTCGTGCCGTACCTGGCGTTCACCCGCCACGAGAACAAGCCCGACTCCGCGTTCGGCGGCTGGCTGATGCCGATCGTCCCGCCGATGGTGTCCGCCTCCACCGGTGCGCTCCTGCTGCCGTACGCCCCCGCCGGGCAGGCGCGGGAGACGCTGCTGTGGTCCTGCTACGGCTTCTTCGGCCTCAGCCTCATCACGTCGCTGGTCGTGATCACGCTGATCTGGAACCGTCTCGCGCAGCACAAGGTCGGGGCCGCCGGCATGGTCCCGACTCTGTGGATCGTCCTCGGGCCGGTCGGACAGTCGATCACCGCGGTGAACCTCCTCGCATCGAACGCCCCCACCGTTGTCGATGCGAGTACCGCGCATGCCCTGCTGGTCGTGGCGCTGGTGTACGGGTTCGCGATGCTCGGCTTCGCGCTGCTGTGGACCGTCATCGCCCTCGCGATCACCATCCGCACTGCCCGCGAACACTTGCCGTTCAGCCTGACTTGGTGGTCCTTCACGTTCCCCGTCGGGACCTGCGTCACCGGCCTGAACGGGCTCGCCCTGCACTCAGGCCTGACCGTCGTTGCCGTCCTCGCCGTCATCTACTACGCCGGCCTCGTCGCCGCATGGATCACCGTTGCCCTTCGCACCTTTCACGGATCCGTCATCCGTGGCACCCTGCTGGCACCGCCACAGCCGGCATGAGTACCCCCGAGGAACTCGCTGACGTTCGATCGCTGAACGGTCTCGCGGAGACGTGGCGGACCGCGCCCGACGGCAGCCGACGGTTCGTCCCGAGCTTCGACCCACGATCCGGCGGCAGATTCAGCCGTGTCCTGGTCCTGATGCAGTCGCCTGGCCCCCAGACCATCGCCGCAGCGCACGCAGCGATCTGCAGCGAGGACAACCCGGGCCCGACCGCGGCCGCGTTCCGAGCAGCCCGTATCGAGTCCGGACTCGCACGCGGCGAGTACGTCCGCTGGAACCTTGTCCCATGGGAACTGCCCGACCGCGTGCGACTCGAGGACATCGACGAGGGGCGGCATGCCCTCGCCACACTGCTCGCGGCCCTCCCCGCTCTCACTGCGATCGTCACGTACGGGGCCGTTGCCCTCGACGGCGTCATGCGACACTTCACCCTGGACGAGCACCCCCGACTCCTTCCGGTCATCGCAGCACCACATCCGTCTCCCGCCAACGGCCGCCACCGATCGGAACAACACCTCCGTTCCGTGCAAGCACTCCGGCTCGCCGCGCGAGCGCGGCAGACGTAACAAATACGAACGATTCCGCTACAACTATCCGTACCGGCGCTCAGTCCGGGTGCGAGGCGCCGTGTCTTGTAGCGGAACCCAGTCCCAGAATCTACGTGCCGCCACTACCCCTCCTGGTCGAGTTTCGCTACGTTCTCTTCATGGGTCACCTTCTCGGGTATGCGCGCGTGTCCACCACAGACCAGGACGCGTCGCTGCAGATCGACGCGCTCAACGCCGCTGGCTGCTACCGCGTGTTCGTCGACACCATGTCCGGGTCGCTCCAACACCGGCCCGAGCTCGACAAGCTCCTCGACCAGCTCCGCCCCGGCGACACTCTCGTCGTCTGGCGACTCGACCGGCTCGGCCGGTCCATCCGGCACCTCATCGATCAGCTGCACGCTCTCGCCGAGCGCGGCATCGGGTTCCGGTCCCTGCAGGAGACCATCGACACCACCTCGCCCGGCGGCCGGCTCGTGTTCCACGTCTTCGCCGCGTTGGCGGAGTTCGAACGGGACCTCATCAAGGAACGCACCAACGCCGGCCTCGCCGCCGCTCGAGCCCGCGGCCGCACCGGCGGCCGACCATCTCGGCTCTCCGCGGACCAGGTGCGCACCGCACGCCGGCTCTACGAACAGCAGGACATGACCGTCGCGCAGATCGGCGACGTGCTCGGCGTTAGCCGCACCACCATCTACCGTGCACTCGCGAAGCACGCCGAGCCCGTCGCGGCGCGACGAACCAAGCCTTCCCCAACGATGTAGCTGGCTATGGACGCGAGCGAGCGGTGGGGCATCCTTCGACTGCACGTCGAGGACGCCATCCCGCTCGCCACCCTGGCCCGCACCACGGGCGTCGCTGAGCGCACCCTGCAACGCTGGTTGGCCCGCTACCGAACCGGCGGATACCCGGCTCTCGCCGACGGCACCCGCACCGATCACGGCGCCCGACGGACGGCACCGGAACTGGTGCGCCTGATTGAGGGGCTCGCACTCACCAAGCCACGACCTTCGATCGCCACGATTCACCGCCAGGTCGACAATTACTGCACCAAACGAGGTCTCTCAGCGCCGTCGTACTCCGTTGTGCGGTCGATCGTGAACGGGCTTGATCCCGGGATGGTGACGCTCGCGCTTGAGGGGCCCGCGTCATATCGGGACAAGCACGAACTGCTGCTCCGACGTCGTGCGGATCGCCCCAACGCGATCTGGCAGGCGGACCACACGATGCTCGATCTGCTCATCGTCGGACCCGACGGCAAGCCCGAACGGCCGTGGTTGACGGTGATCCTCGACGACTACTCCCGCGCGGTCTGCGGGTACATGGTGTTCCTCGGCGCCCCATCCGCCGCGAACACCGCGCTCGCGCTCCGGCAAGCGATCTGGCACAAGCCGGAACCGGACTGGCCTGTCTGCGGGATCCCAGACGTGCTCTACACAGACCACGGGTCCGACTTCACCAGCCACCGAATCGGCGACACCGCCGCCGTGCTGCACCTCCGCATCATCCACTCGCAGGTCGCTCGCCCCCAGGGCCGCGGGAAGATCGAGCGGTTCTTCGGCACCATCAACACCGAGCTGCTCCCAACGCTCCCCGGCCACCTCGCACCCGGATACTCGGCGCCGGCGCCGACGCCGGCGCTGGATCTCGCCGGTGTCGACAGTGCCATCAACACGTTCATCCGCCGCTACAACGCCCGCATCCACCGCGAGCTCCGGAAGAGCCCACTGGAAGCGTGGATCGCAGACGGGTGGCTGCCACGAATGCCGGACTCCCTCGAGCAGCTCGACGGGTTCCTGCTCACCGTCCCGACCACGCGTGTCGTGCAACGAGACGGCATCCACTTCGAAGGGCTCCGCTACACCGCAACCACTCTCGCACCCTTCGTGGGCAGCACCGTCAGCGTCCGGTACGACCCCCGCGACGTCACCGAGATCCGTGTCTTTCACCGCGACGCGTTCCTGTGCACCGCGATCAGTACCGCGCATCAGACCGAGACCATCAGTCTCAAGCAGATCCAGGCCGCCCGGAACGCGCAACGAAGAGCCCTGCGCGGGCAGATCCGCGAACGCATCGCGATCGTCCGCCCCACACCCGATGATCACACCCCACCAGCACCCGCACCGGCACCGGATCAACCGCGACTGATGACCTACGAGGAGGACCGGTCATGACGAGCCAGTTCATCATCACGAAGGAACACCGTCGGTTCGCGGAGTTCGCCGACGCCGTCCGGAAGCAGAACACCATCGGCGTCTGCTTCGGCCCCGCTGGCGTCGGCAAGACCCTCTCCGCACGCCGCTACGCCCACTGGGACAGCATCGGCCCGTTCATCGCCAGATGGGCCGCACGCAGCGAAGACGACACGAAGATCTACGCCGCCGCCCACCGAGCCCGCACCGTCTTCTACACGCCCGAGGTCTCCGCCACGATGCGCGCCCTGCAGGACGACCTCCGGCACGACATGCTCCGCACCGAACGCTGCATCGAGGAACACCTCCTGCTCCAGGGTCGCCACTTCGACCACGCACACGGCCCCAACCCGTCCCTGCTCGAGCTGATCATCATCGACGAGTCCGAACGCCTCACCGGCAACGCGATCGAGTGGCTCCGCGACCAGTACGACCGCACCGGCATAGCGATGATCCTCATCGGCATGCCCGGCATCGAGAAGCAGTTCAGCCACTACCCGCAGCTCTACAGCCGCCTCGGTTTCGCCCACCAGTACCGTCCGCTCGGCCACGACGAGCTGCTCTTCGTCCTCGAACGTCAATGGCGCAAGCTCGGCAAGACGCTCGACCCCGACGACTTCACCGACGCGCAAGCCATCGCCGCCGTCGAACGCATCACCCGCGGCAACTTCCGGCTCCTTGAGCGCCTCCTCCCTCAGATCCAACGCGTCCTGAAGATCAACGAGCTCGACGTCATCACCAACGACGTCGTCGAGGCCGCCCGCAGCACCCTCGTCATCGGCACCACCTGACCCGACACCGATCGCAGCGAAAACGACGACACAGAGCGAGGCTGCTCACACTCTCCGCAAGTCAAAACGAGAGATGTGCCACAAACGGA
>Ga0308167_1003068_pt1 | contig 13936 bp, 19 predicted proteins | sample PhyCR1_2_FD_202138 | JGI IMG/M metagenome (GOLD analysis project Ga0308167, IMG submission 202138) | Phyllosphere microbial communities from UC Gill Tract Community Farm, Albany, California, United States - DLSLRC.R1 | ecosystem: Host-associated > Plants > Phyllosphere > Unclassified | place... | reverse complement strand
CTGCACGTTGTCTCCGCCGTCTGGTGTAAAATCATGCTCATTATGCCTGATTCAGCAGCGCTTCTGGTACAATTGCGCCAAAGTCAGTATTTACAGAGTGTTATCTGCATGAAAATCGGTCTATTTTGAATAGCCCATAAAATGTTATTTTTTTTCATGCACATAGGAATTATTTTATTTGTGATTGGCGGCAAAGTGGCGGCAAAACTCTTAACTTTCAGGCAGAAAAAAACCCGCATTTGCGGGTGTTTTTTTCGCTTTTATTTTATAGCCAAAGCATTTGCTGATGATTTCTGCCTGGATGCGGAGGCACTGGCTTCACATCACCCGGAGTCATTATGATTGATGACACGGTTTCTAAAGACTTAAAGGTGCAACTGCAGTTGATATTCTGACACTGGTTATAACGTTCTTTAGTTTCTTTAGAGATCTGGGTGCTGCTGCGAGTATGAGCCGCATTCCCGCATATTGGACAATTCATCATTATTTGATACACCTCGCAGTTGAACTCTTTTACGAACTTTCCGATGGATTGTAATGCCTTTGAGTACTTTTGAAAGTGTTATTCCATTTCTAATGAGTCAATTTTCACTTCCAGGTCGACACTGGTAGTAAATCCACTATCAGCGCTCAGGCTGTGTGTCAGCATTGTGATGATCCATTTCCCGGCATCTACCTGCTGTTTGAAGCCGTTGACGCCTTCGCCGCCGTGGTGGCAAAGGCCATCAGGTCGCGTTTCTGGTCTTCATAAGAATCGTTCTGGTTCGTCACGCCCATGCGCGCGCCGCCCTCAACCAGCGCGGCATAGTCAATCGCGCCATTTTCCATCGGCAACTGCTCACTGGCGGCCTTGATGGCGGCCTGCATGTCATAGAACTGCTTCGTGCGGTTGCCTTTGTCGTCGCGCAGCCCGTTAACCTGCTTCGCCACACCCTTCATGGCGTCTTCCATCGCTGCTGAAGACTTTACGGCGGCCAGCACCGGCGCGCCCATTGCCAGCCCGGCGGCAGACGTTGCCGCCCCGGCACCGGCCACGCGATCGCGCACCTCCAGCGATCGGGAATATCGCTCACGTACCGCGCTCAGTTTTGCCTGCCGTTCTCCCAGCTTTTTTAGCGACAGCTGCTGACGGTCAATGGCGGCGCGCGCCTCATCCGACTGACTTTTCAGCTCGCGCTGTGCCTGGCTCAGTTTCTTCGTGTCGATACCGGCAGCGCCCAGCGCCTCACGCTGCCGCTGAACTGACAGGCGCAGCCCGTTGTAAGTCTGCTGCAGCTGGCTGGCGCGGTTTTTTGCCTGCTCCAGCACGCGGGCCTGCGCGGCGGTAGGCTTGTTTGTTTCCGTAAACTGCACGGCCAGCCGCGCCGCTTCTTCGCGGGCGGCTTTAAGGTTGTTAGCAGTGATGGCAAGCTGTGAGCGGGTCTTGCGGAAGCCGTCAATGCGCCCGGCCTGAGCGTCAAGCTCTTTAAGGGTGTTGCGGGTGTCGCGCAGTGTGCCAGCCAGCTCACGCGTGCTGTCGCGGGCGCTGCGGAAGGGGCGCGTCAGCTTATCGACCGCGCCCAGCACTACCTGCAAACGCAGATTTTTATCACTCATCGCTGGCCCTGTGTCGCAGGATTGCTTTGTGCCGCCACTCCAGCACCTCGGTCAGCGTCATAGACTCGGTAACGGAGGGCGGCCAGTGAAAGACGGTGGCGAGGTCCGCCACCAGATCGTCTACCGTCAGGCCGTCGCTAAATCCGACAGGACCGACTTCTTCAGCAAAAAAGTGACCACCTCCACCGACAGGCTGACCAGATCGGCGGGGTCCATTTCGTTAATTTCCGCTGTGGTCAGCGCCGGGGTGGTGATACGCGGCAGCACGGTGATCAGTGCATTCACGTCCATGTCCAGCAGCGCCTGCAGGCGGGTGCCGCGTAGTGCACCGGACTGTGGCTTGCGCACGGTGACGGAGGTGATTTCTGTTTTACCGCGCAGAATCGGGGTGTCCAGCTCAACGACTTTTTCATTTGAAGCGGTTTTATCAGTCATGATTTGATTCCGTTAAAAAGAGAGATAAGCGGCAGACTCAGCGCCTGCCGAAGTGATTACAGGCCCAGCGCGTTGCGGTGCGCTTCCATCAGGTCGGTGCCGCCCACAATTTCGATCATGTTCACCAGATCGCACTCATAGAGCACTTCGCCATTGATGGTCAGCTTTGCGTAACTGTTAGTGCCGGACACTTTGGTGGTGCTGGATTCACCGGTTTTCCATTCGCCGGAGTCCAGCTCCTTGTAGCGTCCGCGCGTGACCAGTTCGACCGCCTGCACTTCGCCGGTGTCGTCGCGCTGAATGGAGCCGGTAAAGCGCAGCTGAATACCGTCCACGGTGGTTGTGCCCATCTGCTTAATCAGCAGCGCTTCAGTGCCACCAATGGTGAATTCCGTGTCGAGCGCGCCGTCGTCCAGGCCCATGTCGATGTCCACCGCACCGGCCATGCCGCCGCCGCGATACTTCTCAAACTTGCGGGTGAATTTCGGCAGCGTCACGGACTCAACCAGCCCCTGCCAGTTGTTGCCTGCGTTGAACAGGTTCAGATGCTTGAGTTTGCGGGGTAATGCCATCTTTCCGTCTCCTTATGCGCTGACGCGGCTGCTGAAATCGACCAGGTACTGGTCAGTGATGCGCTGGCGCAGCAGCAGGTTTTCCAGTGGCGGCACCGGCGTGTAGTCGTAATCGATCAGCAGCTTGCCCGCCTTAAGCGTGTCCTTGTCGTTCACGCTCTCGTCCAGCCAGCAGTCCGCACCAATCAGATAGCCCTGATTCACCAGGCTGCGCAGTTTCGCGCGGATGCTCTCGATGATGTCACGGGCCAGTGACGGGTTTAGCGCGCCGTCAACGGACCACATCTGCGCCTCTGCCATCGTGTCCATCAGCACCTGTGCGGTGCGCGTGTAACACTCAAACTGAAAGAGCGCGTCATCACTGAGGCAGCGGGAACCCCAGAAGCGGAAGCCGTCTTTACGGATTAGCGTGGTGACGTCGTTCTGGTTCAGCAGGCCCGCATCAGTGGCCGGATCCTGCAGGTCCCAGAAGACGTCTTTTGAAATGCCGGTGACGCCGTTTACACCGACGTTTGACAGGGATTTATGCCAGCCGGTCTGCTCGTCGATTTTGGCACGCAGGCCCAGCGCGCGGGCGGTAGCGTAGGCCGTTGCGTCAGCCTTCAGCACGGTGTCAAAACTGATGAAGTCAGGCCAGATCAGCATCCCTTCGCGCTGGCTGAAGTTGCTGCGGTAAGCAATCGCTTCCTCAACGCTCTTACAACCATACGCGGACAGGTAGGCAAAGCCGCGCAGGCTCTGCGCCACGCTCAGCAGCTCGGTGGCAACAGCTTTGGTGTCGTGCCCCGGCACGCCCAGAATGCGAGGCTTTACGCCGCATACGGACTGCGCAGCCAGCAGCGCCTTCATGCCGGTGCGCTGGCCATCGGTCACGCCGCCGATAATGTTGGCGGTGGTTTCCGCTTCAGTTTCGCCCTGCGGCACGCGCACAACAACGGTGACAGGTTTGGACTGATCGGCGATGGCGTCCAGTGAGCGGGCCAGCGTACCGGATTCCCCGGCCTTACCGCTGGCGGTGAGTACGTCGGTTAACAGCACCGGGCGGTTAAGCGGGAAGGTGGCCGCGTCGGCGTCGTCGCCGGTGCATACCAGCCCGACAATCGCTGTGCTGACTGTGGTGATGGTTCGGGTGCCCTCGTTGATTTCCTCAACGCGCACGCCGTGGTGATAATCCTGTGCCATGTGGCGGTTCTCCTGTGAAGGGGTTCCGCTATAGTCTATGGTCCGCTATGACGGGGCACGCGCTGGCCGTTGTGCTGTCTCTGGCACAACAGACACACCGCTTTCGCGAAGGGTTTTCTGTTCAGGGCCGGGGATATAGCGGTAAAGCGTCTTCACTGACACGTCCAGCACCAGTGAAACCTGCAGCAGCGTTGCGCCCTGCGCCAGCATTCGCCGGGCACGCTCCACCGTTTCCGCTGTCATCTTCCGCCGCCTGCCGCCGATGCGGCCTTTATCACGCGCGGCGGCCAGCCCGGCGCGCGTACGTTCTACTATCAGCTCGCGTTCCATTTCAGCCAGGGCACCCATAACGTGGAAGAAAAACCGGCCCATTGGCGTGCTGGTATCGATGCTGTCGGTGAGACTACGAAAATTCACGCCCCGTTCGCGCAGCTCTTCGGTCAGCATGACCAGATGCCGCATACTTCTGCCAAGCCGGTCCAGCTTCCACACAACCAGTGTGTCACCGGGCTGCAGGCAGCGCAGCGCCTTCTTCAGCCCCGGCCTGTCGCTGGTTTTCCCGCTTATTCTGTCCTCGAAAATCAGCTCACATTCTGCGCTCTGTAACGCAACCCGCTGTAAATCCGTGTTCTGGTCATTTGTTGACACCCTAATATAGCCAATCAGCATACTTTTAAATTAGAGATTTTTTAGTTAAGGGTCTTAAAGATAAAGCATTTAAATAATTTAAACACCCGAGCTTTTTGCTGAAATAATTTTTGAAACGTCTTCATTGTCTACTTCATCCGGCCTTCCATATTTTTTACTTACATATGTAGATACCTTATCAATCTCTGGATAGATAGTAGCCTCGGAAACTCCTATTTTTTCAAGCTGGGCTATTATTTTTTCCTTTGATTTTTTGTCAATTAATATTCTCTTTGTTCCTAAAGGCGGGTAATAACTCTTAGGTATTTCAGCACAATTTGTTTTCTGATCAGTAATTCCAAAAATTAAAAAAGCACCATCTTGCCGAACAATCCTTGCATTATTAAGCTTAGGCTTTACACACACGACTGATTTTAAACTTTTTTCTTCAAGGCGATTAGTAAAGTATGGTTTCTCTTTTTTTATATCATCAAGGAAGCGTATTAGATCTTTCGATGTTTCATCACTTAGAAGTTTGGTACTAAAGTTTCTTTTTTGCTTTGCAAGATTTGACAGGATTGTTACGGTATCGCTATCAGAATACTTTGTCTCACTTTTAGGGATTGATAAAACTTTGACCTCCCCGTCTTTCTCATCAGTCTCAAAACCCGAGCAAGAAAAATAGAGTGCAACTAAAGGATTTGCTGTTAAATCCAATAACCTAGTGGGTAAAGAATAATGCTGCATTTTAACTAATGATTCAAAAGTTGTATGGGCGTGACTAAAGTCATCTGGACATCTTATTAGTAACTCATTATAAATAACATCTTCATTATTTGTAAGTTCGGGGCGCCGATATATTCCCGGAGTCATTTTATATAAGTAGCTTGAATGCCCTCTAAAATAAAATACAGATCCCGACATTAATGTTATCTGATCAATTGCATTAAGATAATCATTGACACTTTTAACTCTAATAGCCATCAAGGATTCATCACGAATGCAGTTTTGAAATATTTCCCTTTCTACATTATCTGTATTTAATATTTCAGAAACATTATGTGCAAATTCTATCGCTTTATCTATACTTGAGAATAAAGAAGTGTACCCCACCAATCCAGACTTAAAAAAACCCAGAAAGAATTTACCTTTGAACTCTCCTTTCTTAATGTAATCAGGATCAGAACATACGTTCACTATTCTTGGTAAAGATTTTTTTAAAGCCGCCAATGAGGCGTATTCAAAACTTCTAAAAGAATGACCTTTATTATCTCTGATTTCAATATGAAATCTTCCAGTAAGAGTTTTAGAATACCCAGCTTGCATCATAATCTCCTTATTATATTTCCCGCAATGATTTTACCCTATAGTGATAGCCATCGAATAAAAATTCAAATGAAATTACGATTTGCATCACTTCGCTTATGACATTCTGAACTTGACTTTCTGACTGATTCTCAAAAACCTCGGTTTAGGCGACGCAGCAAAAAAGACGGTCGGAAATGGCAGCGGGCAGCTGCCTGATATGAGTTTCTTCTCGATTGTGAAAGGCGGTAACGGATACTGCAAATTTCCGAACGGCCTGATCCTTCAATGGGGGAGTGGCAGCTTTGCACAGCAGACAACCACGATAGTTACGCTCCCTGTGTCGTTTCCAAGCGCCGGATTTTCACTTGTTGCTAACAAGGGCTCTTCGATTCCGACTAAAGGGGAATACGCAGTAGGTGTGCAGTATCGTGATAAGTCGTCTTTTTCTCTTACAAACTCCGGCCCGGATACCACTCAACAGGGTATTTGGTGGATAGCATTAGGAATTTAAATGAAAAAATATTCGCCCTCAAATAATGCCTTTTACGATACCGCCATCAACAAGGAGATCCCCGGCGATGCGATTAACATTACCGATAAGGCATGGTCTGATTTATTGGCCGGACAGGCAGAAGGCAAGCTGATTGCCTGCGGTACTGACATGCTTCCGTGCCTGACTGATCAGCCGCTGCCAACATCAGAAGAACTTATCAGCCAGGCCGAAGACAAGCGCAGCAGGTTGAGAGCTGAAGCCGATACGGCTATTCAACCTTTGCAGGATGCGAGCGATTTGGGGATAGCAACAGATGATGAGGCAAGCCAGCTTGTAACCTGGAAAAAATACCGCGTCATGCTGATGCGACTTGACACAAAAGAAGTGGAAAATATTATCTGGCCTGAACAACCCGTATAAAAAAAGCCCGCATGGCGGGCTTCGTTTACTCCGGCTTGACCGGCCATAAAATGTCTGGCGCTTTGCTTGTATCAATCCGGTTTAGCTCTACCCGGTATCGCTTCCACTCTGCCTGGCGGGTGAACTCCTCATCTGTCGCGATGCTGATATCAACCGCATCCTGCAGCGGCGCAATCGTCCGGTTTGCCTCATCCATTTCGGCTGCCAGCCTGCTGCTGGCAATGAGCACTGCATTCTCAGCATCCATAACCGGCGCAGTAAACACGCCGCCGCTGTAGCGATAATTTACCTCAGGCTGTTCCGGCAGCATGGTGATATCAACCCATACCAGTGACGGGTGATAAAGTTGTTCAGGCTTTACATTCAGCGAGACTATTTCCGCAACGCGCAGATCTTCAATACGGGCATAAGTTTTCATCAGCTGAATTCCTCAATATAAATAACGCCATCTGATCCATAGCTGCCGATAAAGGGATCGGCGCGAGTAGTGCCGCCACCGCCAGAGCCATAGGTATTTCTTTTACTGGATGATGAGCCTTCTCCGCTGCGTATACCGCCGCCCCAGTAGCTCACGCCACCATCACCAGAGCCGCCCCGGTAGGGATTTGTGGCGGTCGAGATAATGCCCGGCGCATCGCTGCCGTCGCCGCCCTGAATATTCAAATCACCGCCTACAGCCTTTCCGCCCGCGCCGCCCGCATCACCTGACGAAGTATTCACGCCGTTGCCTGCCGTCAGCAGGCCGTTGAAAGTGCTGCTTGTTGCTGAAAGGGTTTCATCACTGCCACGGCCTACCACACCGGGGTAAGTTTTGGTGTCGTCCACGTTCAGCCAGGAGATGACCGTTCCGCCCGCGCCGCCACCTGCGCCACGGCTTGTAAGCCCGCTCCCCCATCCGAGATAGCCATAGCCTCTGCCCCCGCCGCCGGTCAGGATAATTTTGATGCGTTTTGTTCCGGGCGTGGGCTTGTAATTGATCGCCCCGGGCGTGGTAAAAATCTGGCGGTCAATAAAACGGCCTGCAAACTTTTCTGTTAAACCGAGGTTTTTGAGAACGTCAGCAATCAGCCCGGCGTCTTTGATTTCAGCAAGGGCATTTGCGATCTGCAGGTACTGGCCGTGTGGGTTTTCAGCCGCAAGATGATCCGCCAGTAACTTATCGGCGTACTGGCGAACCGTCAGGATACTGTCATCTACATATTTCCGCGTTGCCAGCACCACAGACGGGTCAATCTTAAGGGTGATGGCGTCGGTGCTGTTGATGATCAGAATCATGCGAACGGTCTGCGTCCGACCGCTGCCTTCCTGCAGCGCGGGCTTGTAAGTTTCCGGTGTGTTGCACACCGCAATCAGCGTGCCGTCGGCATCAAAGAGTCCCATTTCTCTGATCCAGAATCCTCCCGACGTTTCGGGGATCACCTGTTCGGCAATCATCTGGCTGGCGTTGGTCGGGTCAATGCTCAGCGTATTGATGGCGGCGCGGCGCACCTCGTTAACCAGTTTCGTCTGGCTGGCGTTCGGTGTCGGCAAGGTGCCGCCGCCGTCGCCCACGGCCATCTGCGTGATATTCAGTTTTGTACCGAGTGCGGCGGCGTTGGCAATCTTCGACGCGCCCAGGTTGGTTACGATTGCATAGTATTTTTGTGTCATGGTCCCACTTCCATCAGGTCAATAACGTGAACCGCCGCGCCGCCATAAACTGCGCCGCTGACGGAAATAATTTCCGGGGTATACGGATAAACGGTCAGGTCATCACCGTCATAGCTGGCCGCCGCTATAAGCGTTTCACCGCTGACCTGCAGGTTTATCGACATTCCCAGCAAATGACGGCTGCACGGCTTCGCATCGCTGATCAGCCGTTCAAGTTCCTGATAGGTCTCTTCGGTTATGCCCTGGTCCTGCACGCCGATGTCCAGCCGGAACGTGCCGGGTGCTTCACCATTTTTCCACCACTCAACAACCCGGATCAGGAAGCCGAACGGCTCCACCACGCGACGGATGGCGCTGATGGTGCCTTTGTGCTGATGGATGTAAAACGCATCGCTCACCACCTGCCGCTTGACGCTCTCCGCCCAGCTTTCGTCCCAGCGATCCACTGAAAACGCCCAGGCCAGATAAGGCAGAAAACTCACCGGACAGGTGGCCGGGTTCCACAGGTCGCGCAGCGGCACGTTCAGCCCGGAAATACCGCTACACGCCTGCGCTAAACGGCGTTCCAGCGCAGACGAACCGGGTGGCATCAGGCTGCTGTTGCTCATGTCACCCCCTGATCGCCCGCCACGGACACATCCGTGCCGGTGCAGTAACCCGCCTGCGTGCGGTCCATGATGATGTCCGCCGCCGGTTCGGTGATTTCCACCCAGTCCACACCGGCCACGCGCATCACCGCCCCGTAGGACTCTCGCCGCACGCTGCGCCCCAGCTTTTTCTGCTCGGTAAGGTAACTCGCCAGCCTTGCGTTCGCCGCCTCAAGGCAGGGACCAGCGGCCACGCCGTCGAACAGGTGCAGCCTGGCCTTTACGCTGTAGCTGCGGATGGCCGCGCCCTGAACCGTCACGCGGTCGGCTACCGGGCGCACACTGTCGGCGCTCAGCGCGGTGTTCACTGTGGTCAGCAAATCCTCCGACGCCGTGCCGTCACCTTCACGGCTCAGGACGGTGATCAGCACCGTCGCCGGTGACGGGCTGATCGCGGAAACGTCCTGCACCCTGCCATCGGCGCTTTTTGCGTGAAACTCATATGCGCCCGTTGGCCCGGCCACGCTCAGCCCCTCAAACGCCTCCGGCACGCGCACGCGCAGCGCGTCGTCCGACTCCATCACCGCATCCACCGGCGGAACCGCGTCGGGATTCTCAGGCGTAATGGTCAGCCGCTTCACGTTATTGCGGGCGGCCTGCTGGTCCAGATCGCTGCCGATGGCGTAGGCCACCATTACCGCCTGCGCCGCCTCATTGATGCGCTGGCGCAACAGGATTTCGCGGTAGGTGTTTTCCTGCAGGCTTTTCACAATCGGCTCAGACTCCAGCGCCAGCACGCGGCGCATGGCGGCCTGTTCATCCGCCGGATAAAGCGCAATCAGCGCCTCTTTGCGCTCAGCCAGCAGCGATTCAAAGTCCGGCACCTCAATAATCTGCGGTGCGGGCAGCAGGGAAAGATCAATTACTGCCACTCTTCACCCCCGTAGAGACAGACATGGCAACCGGTGAGCCGTCGGCGCGCTGGCCGGTAAGATCAACCTGCATAGAGCCGTCCTGGTTGCGCGTTATTTTCACAGAGGCCAGCCGGATGCGCGGCTCCCAGCGGCTCAGCGCGGTGTAAGTGGCGGCCATTACCTGCAGTTTGGTGGCGTCGTTCTGCGGCCAGTCAATCATCGCGGACAACATCGAACCGTAATCACGCCGTGCAATGCGGCTGCCTTCCGGGGTAATCAGGATGTCGCGCACGCTCTGCCGGATGTGATCAATGTCGGTAATAGCTTCGCCGGTGTCGCGGTTCATGCCGAGGTACATCATTGCGGGCCTCCTGACGTATCGCTGCCACTCTTAACTTTGTTGTGTAAGTGCTTATCAGCAATCACCCCGTTAGAACTCATTGAGCCACCGCCGTGGGTCACATCACCGTTCATCGTTGTGTCACCGTTAATCCGTGTCTGGCTGGCCTCTATCCCCAGCGCATCGGTGATTAGCTGAATGCCGTCTGCCGCTTCAATGCGCACGCTTCTGATGTTCTTTATCAACAGCTGGCCGGTTTCCGGCTCGTACTGAAACCAGCCGCCGTCCTTAAATACGGTAGTGGTGCCGTCTTCCGAATAGTCGGGCGGCGGGAAGGCTTCGGAATAAATGGCAGGCAGCGCAAAGGCGGTTTCAAGATTTCCGCCCAGGCTCAGCAGCACAACCTGTTCCCCGACGGTGGGCTGCCACCATGTACGGGTACTACCGGCGCGCAGGGTAAGCCAGTTAATCCAGTTGGTTTCAAGTTCACCCGTTTTCACCCGGCAAAGCCAGTTCACCGGATCCACTTCGGACACAATGCCGGTGCGGATCATGTTGGTGATAAGACGCATAATTTCGGTGAGTTTTTCGTTCATGGTATGAGAGTGCATCATTATTGAGCCGGCAGAAACGAATCACGCTTGTATGGTGTTTCATACAATGAGTTGTGATAGTCTGATTTAAAAAATAAAACTAAGTGCCCACAGGTAACGGCTATGATTCTGTACAAATATACTGATATTAAAACTGCCAATTTAATTTTAAAAAATGCAACTTTAAAGTTTTCCAGAGCAGCATCATTGAACGATCCTTTTGAACTGTCCGGGATGCACTATCAAAAAAACGCCACATGGTCTAATGATGATAGGTATGAAGCAGTCGCTCTTTTTTACGGTATATTATCTTTGACACGTAACCCTCTTAACCCTCTTATGTGGGCGCATTACGCCAAGGGTAAAAAAGCGCCTAATAACGATATTTTGTGTTTAGATTATGATAATAACTCTCATGCAGGCTTAGTTTTTGGTATAGACGTTGAGCAAGCCCAGCTTAACTCATTAGATTTGAATTATTTACCCGCAAAATATGGAAGTGTAATCTATACCTCCACGAAGCCTATCAATCCTTTCGAAAATTCGGATAACTGGAATGCCCTGCAGATAGATTTTAAATTTAATCCTGATTACCTGGAAGCTTTGCAACGGATATTTTTATATAAATCTTCTCATTGGTCTTACGAAGAAGAGGTGAGAGTCGTAAGAAATATGCTTTACTCTGCAAGTGGAGAAATTGTTAGTTTTGATAGATCGTCTTTCAAAGAAGTTTATATAGGAATTCGCAATGCCAAAGATAAGAAATATCTAAATTCAATGCGCAGGAAAATAAAGAAGTATCTTCCTGATTGTATTATTTATGTATGCGATTATGACCCTGCAGAGTGGACTTTAAAGAAAATAACGATCGAGCAAGCTTTAGAACGAAGCAATTAGCTATGATTTTATTCACTAAGAAATCTGATAATTTTAATCCTTATAATGGCTTCAGCTTCTCCATTGATGCCCAACAGCGGACGTTCAGCATATTTCACCATCGGGCCGCGACGGCTTACCCGGTCCCGCAGGCCGTAGTGATGGACGCGGGCCAGCTTCTGCACCCCCGGCACAAAGGCAACTTCAGCGACGTCTGTACTCGCCTGCGCCTTCAGGTACTTTGCCGTTTTCATTTTTGCGAACATGCCGCGACGGATGCGACCCTTTTTGCTGCGGCCGCTGACGCGGCGCGGCTCCCATGCGGTGCCGTCAGGTGAACGCTGCGCGGTGATGTTCGCCTGCTGAATGCGGCGCACGTCGCGTGCCACTTCCCGCAGCATCTTTTTCCGGGCGGCAGGCTCCAGCTGTGACAGCAGCGCCGTCAGCCAGGCATCCACTTCATGCAGCTCAGCCACGCTTCACCGCCCAGACTTCCTCCGGCGCGTCCGGCTCGGGCACAGCCTCAATGCTGATTTTACCGTCCACAGTGGTTGCCACGACGCGCTCGGTCAGCTTCAGATCCATGCTGATGTCGCAGCGGTCATTTCCCAGAATATCGACCTCAAACGAAAACAGCTTTTCGCGCGCCTCACTGTTCTGCAGCGCGTCGGGCTGGTTTTCCCGCAGCCACAAAGCCACCGGGGCCATCAGCAGATTCTGATCGCCGGTGAAGTCGGTGATCACCACGTTCAGGGTGTAGCGATACTCCCACGACAGGGACGCGGCAGACGTGGCGACCAGCTGACCGCTGTCAACGAACAGGTGCAGGCGGTCCGGGTTTTCGGCCACGTAAGGGACCGACTTATTCAGGGCGCTGCGTAAGGACTGCGGCTTGTTCATCGTCTTTTTCCTGACAGCTGATGATGGTATCGACCTTACCGGCACACGCCGCCCAGGCGGCCTCCGTTTCGTCCAGCAGGGTCAGAAGGTCGCCGTTAGTGCGCGGCGCTGCCGGGCCCAGCTGGCAGCGGGTGATTTTCGGACAGCCACTCACGGTAAGATTCACCTCCTGCGAGGGCCGGTCGCTGGCGCAGCCGGACAACAGGATCAGGCAAAGTGGTATCACTCCAGCGGCGCAGGTCTTCATTTCCACGTTTAAGTTCCTCAATTTTTCGCTGCCGGTCGCGCAGCAGCTGGCCGTTGCGTTCGGCGGCGGCGTAAAGCTGCGTCTGTGCCTGGCTGCTTGTCTGCGTCAGGATGTTCAGGGCAATCAGTTGGCTGTTTTTCTGGCTCAGCTTTTTTCCCTGAGTTTCTATGACTGCCTCATGCGCGTGAATCTTCTGATAGGCGTTGTGCAGGTTCCACGACTGCCACAACACAATCCCCAGAAAAAAAAGAACCATCATGATGATGTTCTTCATGTACTCAGACTCCTTTAAGGCACCATGCCAGTTCACGCCCGCGCCGGTTTTCCAGCCCCTGATTGAATACGCCTTTCACGTAAACCCAGCGCGGCAGCTGATAACACGCCTCACGCCACTGACCCTTTTTCAGCAATGCCACCATCGTGGAGCCGCACACGTTGCCGGTGCCAACGTTGAACGCCAGCGACACCAGCGCGTCATAAACCTGCTGCGGCATAGAGACCGCCACGCAGCGCGCCAGTGCCGCCTCAGTGCGTAACACGTTGGTGATGAAATTCCCCGCCGCCTGCCGTTCCGTGATGGACCTGCCCGGCACAACGCCGGACGTGTTGCCGATCCCGTCGGTCCACTTTCCCGCGCTGCACTGGTACGGCTGCAGGCGGCAGCCCTCATAGTCGGCAATCAGCCGCAACCCCTCCACGGAGGTATGCAGCAGCTGAAAACCGGGCAGCGTGGCGGCCAGCGCCAGCACCACGCCCACGGCGCAGCGTTTAACGGTTTGCAGATTCATATTCACTCCGCGTAATACGCCCGCTCAGCAGCAGTTGGTAGGTTTTGTGTTTGTAGTACCAGCTGATAAGCGCCATCAGCAGGCCGATTAACACACCGGCCACGGTGGACATGTCTTTCAGGTCCATGCCGCCCAGCCACGCCATCACCACCGCAATGCACCAGGTTAAAAAGGTGCTGATTTTTTCCCACATGATTCAGTCCCAAAGCTGGACGGCCTGCACGGTGGCCGTCGCTGTCACGTCCGGCAACTCCACCTCCAGCCCGTGCGGTAAGAGGGGACCGTGCTCCGCCAGCCCCGGATTTGCCTGCAGCACCTGTTCCGTCATGCCCTGCGTGCGCCCGTAGTGACGCCAGCAGAGTGCGTCCACCGTGTCATACTGCTGCGCACGCACTTTCATCAGATAAG
>Ga0308167_1003066_pt1 | contig 13947 bp, 14 predicted proteins | sample PhyCR1_2_FD_202138 | JGI IMG/M metagenome (GOLD analysis project Ga0308167, IMG submission 202138) | Phyllosphere microbial communities from UC Gill Tract Community Farm, Albany, California, United States - DLSLRC.R1 | ecosystem: Host-associated > Plants > Phyllosphere > Unclassified | place... | reverse complement strand
ACACAGAGGACTCATTGGGCATGATTCAAATTGATCAGTTAAATTATGCCTATGGGCACAAACAGGTTCTTAAAAATATTCATCTGGATTTTCCCGAAAATCAGTTTTCCGTCATTTTAGGGCGTAATGGTTGTGGTAAATCTACACTTTTTAAATTGATGGCGGGCCTAGAACCTGTAAAAGATGGCTTGATTCGTTACTCAGGAAAACCACTATCGGACTTTAAAGGCAAAGATCGGGCAGCCTTACTCGGCTTTTTACCGCAGTTTCATAAAACCGTATTTCCATTTTTGGTTAAAGATGTAGTGATTACGGGGCGTGCCGCTTTTAGCAGATATAGACCTTCAAAATCAGACTGGGAGCGTGTAGACCAAGCTTTGCTTGATTTAGACATCGAGCATTTGCGTGACCGTCCTTATACCGAACTATCGGGAGGTGAACGGCAATTGGTTATGATTGCACGCATTTTAGTACAAGCACCCAAAGTGATTTTGCTTGATGAGCCAACCAATCATCTCGATGTTTATTACCAGTCTTATTTAATGAAAAAATTGCGTCAGTTGTCGCGGCAAAATTTTACGGTGATTGCGATTATGCATGATCCCAACTTGGCTTTTTTATTTGCAGATCATTTGTTTTTTATGCGCCAACACGAAGTCGTTAAGCCTGAGTCTAAAACACGAATCACCGATCCGAAGTTTTTAAAAAGTGTCTATGATGTTGAGTTCCATGAAGCCATGATTCAAGACAAAACGATTGTTATCCCTGATCATTCTTGGCTATAAATATGACTTTTCACTATCATCTAGCAGACAAATCAGACTATGCATCTGCTGTAGAGTTTGCACTTTATACAAGACATTTATTATTCCCAGAAATCTATCATGGGCAAGTCCCCAAAGATTTAAAAAATTTTGGGCAATATTATGTTAATGATCCATTAGGTTGCTTTATTACGGTAAAAGATAAAAACCGTATTATTGGCACTATTGCATATCGGGCGTATGACCATCGTTTTGATTTAAATTTGCCATCTAAGACAGTGGAAGTGGTTAAGTTGTTTGTATTGCCTGAATACCGCCGCAATGGCATCGCAACCATGCTATGTAAAATGTTGTTTAGCCATGCACAGAAGAATGAAATTACTACTTTGTATTTGCATACCCATCCATTTTTACCTGCGGCTGAAGAGTTTTGGCGTCTACAAGGCTTTGATATCATTAAACGTGAGTGGATCGAGTCCTATGACACCATTCACATGAGTAAATCTTTATAGCGGTTCATTCTGAGTATGAAATCTTTTTAGAAAATGGGTAGGCGGATAGCCCATAATTTTACTGAACATTGCGGTAAAAGCTGCTGAGTGTTCATAGCCCAAACTAAAGGCAATTTCCGTAATTGAGGTATTTTCTTTTAAGGCATTTAAAGCATAGATGATGCAGACTCGATTACGCCAAGCCTGAAAGGTCATACCCGTTTCTGACTTAAACCAACGATGAAAAGTTCGCTCACTTTTATTGTAGTCATGTGCCCAATCTTTAGGGCTGCTATGAATATCAGGATGCTGCATAAACTCAGCACATTGTTGAGATAGTAATGTGTTGTGAGGCAGAGGAATAAACAGAGGTAGGGTTGGTGCAGCTTCTAATTCATATAACAATAAATCGATAAGAGCGCCGTCACGACCTGTACGTTGGTAGTCAACAGGTAATTGATTTACTTGAATGAGCAGTTGATGAAGTAACGATGATACTTGTACCACTTCGCAATATGTTGCCTGTCTTGGAGTATGGTCCGCTTCTATGTACAAACTATAAGTACTGACTTTAGATAACCATACCTGATGTGGTTTGCCTGCGGGTATCCATACACCGCTGTACGGTAACACGAGCCATTGACCATCTTCAGTTTCAACTTTCATCAAGCCTTCGGGTGCATATAAGAACTGAGCACGGCGATGGCTATGTGTATCTAGTAAGGTATCAGCAGGATAGTCCGATCCCAAAGCAAGAACAGCTTGTGATAGATGGTCTACATCGTTAATTGGAATATTACGCATATATTTTTGGCTGAAATAAATAAAAGAATGGCTTTTCTACGTTAGTTTGCCATAAGGCTATTTTATATCATGCCTCTATAAATATGAGGAAGATGATCATGCTATATGAGCTATTTTTATTTGGGCTGCTTTCAGGCATAACCACTTGGCTATTTGGCTTTGGCGGCGGATTTGTTGCTGTGCCTTTGCTTTATACAGTCATTATTCAAAAGTGGAGTAACGAAAGTATGGAGGGTGTACATGCCATGCAAATTGCAGTTGCCACCTCGGCATTTGTGATGCTGTGTTCGGCTGCTTTTGCAACTTTTCGGCATTATCAGTCTGGACACATAGATTGGCAAAAGATCCGTTTTTTATGGGGTGGTATCGCATTTGGTGGAATTGTCGGTGCGGTAATGGCCTCATTGTTTAATGGAAACTGGCTACGCTGGATATTTATGGGTTATGTATTTGTCACTATTATTGATTGTTATTACCGACCAGGGTTTATGGTGATATCAGAGCAAAAGCAAAACTATGGTCAGAATAGCGAACTTATTAAAGGCGGAATAATTGGTTGGGTTGCAGCATTTTTAGGAGTTGGCGGAAGTGTTATGACGGTTCCGTTATTACGGCGGCGTGGTAGCTCTATGGCAGACGCTGCGGCTATTGCCAATATTCTCACGCTGCCTTTGTCTTTAACTGCAACGTTGACCTACTGTGTGTTGTCGGTATGGCAATCTGAATGGGCACCTAGTGGATTTATCGGTCTAATCTGGTTTGAAGCTGCATTGTTTTTGGTTGTGGGAACGTGGATCGGACTCTATTTTTCAGAAAAATTTATTTCAAAACTACCTGATTTATGGCGTGCAAAGTTGTATCCATTACTTTTGATAGGGGTTTTGTTCGTCATGTTGATCATAAATTAATTTTTTAATTTCAAAATTTTAAATAATAATTTTATTAAAAACGAATATTTAATTGCTCTAAAACTACAAATTTTTATGTCTTAAAGGGCTTTGAAAAAAGTTTAAAAAATAGACTTGCAATATATAGTGGCTTTGTGCCACTATATATTCATCGAAGGTCATCAGACAAAAAGAGGATGATATGACTATCCAGCTTTTAGATGCGGCAAGAAACGAAGTTCCAGTAAAATTCACGCAGTTTTCTGGTGGCGAGCGTCATGTTCAACTTGATGAGAAAATGTTGAATTCACTATCTGGCACGGTTTTGGTACGCGCTCAAATGACCTCAAGTCACGATGTGATGGACTATTTGTTACTTGAAAACATATTGCTGAATCAGGGTTTAACCGTTGACCTAGAAGTTCCATATTTTCCGTATGCACGTCAGGACCGTATTTGCGCAGTGGGGCAAGCTTTTTCACTCGATGTGATGACCAAATTACTCAACATCAATGCAGATAAAAAAGCGGGCAAACAAGGCAAAATCACTGTTTGGGATTGCCATAGTGAAGTAACAACAGCGTTACTTGCAGCCAATACTTCTTTTAAAGAAGTTGTAAATGTCAGTTCAGTCGAGATCATCAAAAAGAATGAAGTGCTAAGCACATTATTAAAAGATGAAAAAACCGTACTGATTTGCCCAGACAAAGGCGCAAAAGCACGTACACAAATGGTTGCAGACGCTTTTAATGTTGAGCGAAAACAACCACTCACTATTGTGCAGTGTGATAAGAAACGTGACCCTGTGACTGGCAAAATTTTGGGTACACATGTACATGCGACTGATTTATCAGGCCTAACACCGGTCATTACCGATGACATTTGTGACGGCGGTGCAACTTTTATTGGTATTGCCAAAGAACTGCGTCGCCTTAATTGTCATAAGGTCGTTCTATATGTAACTCACGGTATTTTTAGTAAAGGAATAGAGGTTTTTGATGGACTGCTTGACCAACTGTTTACCTCGGACAGCTTTCCACAACAACCATCAGACAAAATTTCAGTAATTGCTTTTGCAGCAGAATAAAGAGAACAAAGATGACGATTAAACTTAATCCATTAAATGCTATCGATTTTTATAAAGCTGATCACAGACGTCAGTATCCAGCAGGTACAGAGTACGTGTACGCAAACTTTACGCCGCGTTCATCTCGACTTGCTAAAATGTTGCCTGACTTTGACGATAAAGTTGTGTTCTTTGGACTTCAGGGTTTTATCAAACACTTTTTAATAAATACATGGAATGAAGGCTTTTTTAAGCAACCTAAAGACAAAGTGGTGGCTGCATATAAACGCCGCATGGACACTTCATTAGGTGAAGGTGCTGTACCAGTCGATCACATTGAAGCGTTACACGACTTGGGTTATTTACCATTACGCATTAAAGCATTGCCCGAAGGCAGCCGTGTCAACATGCGTGTACCTGTGCTCACCGTAATTAATACCGACTCGCGTTTCTTTTGGTTAACTAACTATATTGAAACCGTGTTAAGTGCTGAACTTTGGAAAAGCTGTACTACCGCCACAATTGCTTATGAGTACAAACGCTTATTAACGCAATACGTCGTAAAAACTGGCGCACCACTCGATTTTGTACCTGTGCAAGGACACGATTTTAGTAGCCGTGGCATGAGTGGAATTTATGATGCGGCGCAATCAGGTGTAGGTCACTTAACCAGCTTTATTGGAACAGACTCGGTTGCTTCAATCGACTACGCCGAAGAATATTACAATGCAACTGGTGTGGTTGGGGTATCTGTACCTGCAACTGAACATAGTGTGATGTGTATGGGTACAGAAAACAGTGAGCTAGACACATTTAAGCGTTTAATCTGCGATCTTTATCCGTCTGGTGTGGTTAGTGTTGTGTCTGATACTTGGGACTTTTGGCGAGTGATTACCGAGTTTACAGTGGCTTTAAAACCTGAAATTTTAGCAAGACAACCGAATGCCTTAGGCTTGGCTAAGTTGGTTTTCCGTCCAGACTCTGGCGACCCAGTCAAAATTATTTGTGGTGACTCAGATGCCGAAGTCGGCAGCCCAGCCTATAAAGGTGCGGTTGAATGTTTGTGGGAAGTGTTTGGCGGAACAACCACTGAGCAAGGCTATAAAGTGCTGAATGAGCGTGTCGGTTTAATTTACGGTGACTCGATTACTCTAGACCGTGCACAGCGTATTTTGGAAGGGTTAGAAGCCAAAGGCTTTGCTTCAAACAATTTGGTGTTTGGTATAGGCAGCTTTACCTATAACTACTTAACTCGCGATACCTTTGGGTTTGCTGTCAAAGCAACTTGGGGGCAGGTGAATGGTGTAGGTCGAGAGCTGTTTAAAGACCCGATTACTGACTCAGGTGTAAAAAAATCTGCTAAAGGTCTATTACGTATCGAAGAAAGTGAAAATGGTTTTACCTTGTTTGATGAGCAAACAGCCGAACAAGAGCAAGGTGGAGCACTAAAAACCGTCTTTGAAAATGGTAAACTTCAGTATGAGTGTACTCTGGATCAAATTCGTGAGCGTTTATCCATCGTATAACTGAGTTTAGATGAGTCGTTACATGGGTATCGGCTCATCATTTTTATTGAGAGGCTGAACGTGACTATTCAAACTGAACAAGAATTCCTTGCCAGTTATGATCGCCGAGATTATGACGCACCTTTACTTACGGTCGATATGGCTATTTTCTCGGTATTTAATGGTCAGTTGCAGGTATTACTTATTAAACGCCCTAATTTTCCAGCCAAAGACCAATGGGCTTTACCGGGCGGTTTTGCCGATTTAACCAATGATCAAGACTTAATGGCCACGGCGTATCGTAAGCTGGTCGAAAAAACTGGGATTGCTTCACCTTACTTGGAACAAGTTGCCTCTGTGGGTAATGCAAAACGTGACCCACGTGGTTGGGCTGTGACGATTTTATATTTTGCATTAATCGATTTCAATGCCTACCAATATCAAGCATTGGCTGAATACAGTGAATGGGTGCCCGTAGCAAAAGCTCAAGATTTAGCATTGGCTTTTGATCACAATGAATTGCTGACTTTGGCATTAGAGCGTTTAACCAATAAAACTCGCTATACCGCATTGCCAGCTAGTCTAATGCCCGAGTTATTTACGCTAACCGAGCTACAAACTATTTATGAAATTATTCTTGGGCAATCTTTAGATAAAAAAGCATTTAGACGCCGAATGATAGAAGCGGGCGCAGTTGAAGAAACCAATCAAAGTAAAATTGTGGGCAAACGCCCAGCTCAGCTTTACCGCTATGCACTCGATTCTTTCGATTTTATATTTCCTCGTTCACTCGAATTACCCAGAAATAAAGAGGGTGAAGATAAGCAAAACAATGAGCTTTCTGACTAGCGCATCTTGATGCACTTTTGATTTATAATGCCGCGCTTATGATTGATGTCATGTTTTGATCAGCATTTTGCCTATGTCACACGTTTCTCCCTGTTTCCAGCAAAACCAGTTTTTTGTATTGGTGGAATATCTCACTTCACTACATGAAATTTATCCTGTGAAACATGAGCTTGCAGGATATCCGGCTGCAATGACATTGGCAGATCGCGTACATTCAGATCATGATATTGCGCCGCTTGAAGCCAGCAAAAGTTACCCAGACTCAATCGATAAAGTCTTACACTTTTCAGGTAAGGCCCGAGATATACAAGACTTTGAGCACTTTTTAGAACAAGCTCAAGCAGCCAATATTCAAAACTTGTTATTGCTTACAGGCGATAAACTTAAAGAACATCATAATGGTCGAGATGGACAGCCTCGTAGTCGATACCTCGAGTCTGTAAACGCCGTAATGGCAGCTAAGCAGCATGGCGGGTTTCGCATTGGGGTTGCTTTTAACCCATTTAAATATGTTGAAGCTGAACGTGATGCACAGTACTTAAAACTGCATAAGAAGATTAAAGCAGGCGCTGACTTTATCATTACCCAATTGGGCTATGACATTGAAGCCTTAAAGCAAGCCAAATCATTTTTAACAAAGCATCATTATTCGCAGCAAATACTGGCTTGTGTCATGCCACTGACTTTAGGCCGTGCCAATTTTATGGTGAAGCATAAAGTCGCGGGTATTGTAATTACCCCACACATGTTAAAAGTCTTGGCAGATGAAAAACAGGCAGGGCATACAGACCGTGTTTATTTACGCTGTGCTTTACAGATTTTGATATGTAAACATTTGGGGTTTGCAGGAATTCACTTATCTGCCTGCCATAAGCCAGAAGAGCAAATGTTGCTTGAAAGCTACGTCGAGCAATATCGCCATTTGGAGCTTAAAGTTTTAGAAGAGCTTTGGAATTCACTTTGGCAAGCCGCGACAGGCAAAGAGTTTTCACCTGACATTGCTCGATTTTCACGTCAGCCGACTTCTAAACAATTAATCAAATATCGCCAACTGCATGTTATGCATGAAGCAATGTTTGAATCAAAAATTGCCAAAGGTGTAGGACGGTTTATTTTCAAAGCATCTTTTTGGGAAAATGCTTTGGTCGCCAAAGTACTACTTAAAACAGAAGTACTAAGTAAACACAGCCTAGTCGGTTGCGAAAGCTGTGGTCAATGTCGTCTAAGCGATACTTTATATATTTGCCCTGAAACGTGTCCAAAAGGTTTAGCCAATGGGCCTTGTGGCGGTACAACTTTAGACCGCTGTGAATTTGGTGACCGTGAGTGTATTCATTCAGTCAAAGCAAGACTTGCTAAAGCTGTTGAACAAACTGAAATATTAAAAGAGAAACTCATTCCAACTGTACCAATTGAAACCAGAGGAACCAGTTCTTGGAAAAATTGGTATTTAGCGACCGAGGCTTAAGTTTGGTATTAATCCTTGATTTGATTTTGTTCAAAAAATCAAATGGGATGCTAAAGCGTCGCGATAATTTAAAAATAACAATCGTTTGCCTTAATTATGTCCAATCAAAGTGATCACCTAGGAGTATACTTAAAGCAAATCTTTTGCGTTAAAAGAAAGGCTGTCTCAATGAAAAAGTTGGTTGCTGTACTTACTGTAATTGTTGTTTTAACTGGATGCGTTTACGACCCTGTTAATTACGACAAAATACACGACCAAGAGTTCCAAGACCACCTCAGGCAAAACGGTTAGTAATAAAAAACCCACTCAATGAGTGGGTTTTACAATGCTGCAAAGAATTTTTGTGATGAACTTATACATTGCTATTTTGCAGACTAGTTGTAACGTATATGATAAATATTAAACACGTGAACAGATAGATTTCTGGCTAACTATTCTTCATCAAGAAATTAATAGCTATATTTTAGCTCTAATGGCGTCAATTTATATCTAAGTCGATATTTAATTCTTAATGCTTTCGCTACTTTAATGGCATCTAGAACTTCAGTATCTGCTCCAGGTTCTTTTACTCCTACGATTTGAGCTTCCACCATAGGCTGATAGGTATCATTTCTTACCCCAGAAGTAACTTGATAGTTTGAGTTTACAAGCGTGCCTTGATTCATTTTTGGAATTTTAAAATAGCGAAAATCATTTTGCATGACTAACTCTGCACCACGTAGAACAACAAAATCTCTTGCTTTTTCTGGTGAGCTACCACGATCACCTTTATAACTGACGTAGAAAGAATCTTTACTCGCTTGTCCTTCTCTGAAATGTGACATCATAGCACTAGGATTATAAGCAGGTGGAAATAACACTGCGCAGCCTGATAATGATAATAATAGGAGGGATAGGAAAATTTTATTCATCTATGGAATTCTCTTTATTTGAGTTGATGAGGAGAGTTATTTTTATCTTCATGAATATTTCCTGATGAATATATCAAAAAGTAATCAATATGCGAATTCAGGAATTTATAAATACCAAAAAATTAAAATTTGATAGTGCAGAGCCTTTTATCGTAATTTTTTTGTTTTATATAAATCTTATGTTAATTATTAGGTTTAAAAATTTAATAAAACTAAACTTAATCTATAGGTACTAAAAATGAAAAAAGAGATAATTTTAGCACTGTCTTGCTTACTTCCTTTTCCTGTTTTAGCTGATTGTAATGTTGGAGCTATGACGTTAACAGGAGCTTCTAATAGTGGGCAATGGTCCAGTTTGGTTACACTCACAGGGCAGAAGTTAACTTCTTATACTCAAGCTAATAACTCTTTGGAAAGTCAAGCAGCAACTAATAGTCCAACCAATTTACCTGCATCGAATATCATTGCTTTCGAATATACATCTGTAACACCTGCGAATTTGACAGGTGATGAAAAGACAGCAGGATGGCTTCTTCATAGCTCTAGCACGAATGGCACAGTTACTAGTGGAGCATTATTTACTCCGACATCGGATAGTACTGGTTTGAACCTCGTTTTAGTTGGGGTAGGCAACCCGACACCCAAATATCAATCCTTTGAAACTTTAAGTAGTGGAGTTAATAGAATTGGTGTGTATATCAACAGACAATCCAAGCAGATTGGGTATATTTTGAATGGAGTAAATAAAGGATATAAGTGGACCTTTACTGATCCAATCAATAATATTAGTTTTGCGTTATTAAATGGCTTCTCAGGTTTTACAAGTAGTTCTTCGAGTCTTGGAAAAGAAGTGACGATGGAATTAATTACTGATCACTCATTATTGCAATATACCTATCCTACAGGAGCTACAGATATATGCGGGAATTCTTTATAAGAACTTGGCCCTGTACTGGGTAAATGCTATTTTTGCGTTATAGTGGTCGAAGTGTAAATAAAGATCACATAAGATATTTAAAAGCTCATGGAAAGATGGGTTTTTTTGTTTATAAATATCTGATGTATTTTGGTAATATACTTTAAGTTAATTTATTAGATTAAAAATGAAAAGATATTTATTATTAACTTGTATCATCGCTTCAAATGGCTGTATAGCATATTCTGATACTCCTAGCCTTCAAACATCGTGTGAAAATATAAGCGTACAAGCAGTAAAAGTTATGGAAAGGAGACAAGCAGGTGTAACCTTAAGTCAGGAAAAAGAAGCGCTCAGAAAATTCATGGGAATACGTAAGTATAATTCTGAAAGAGTAAAAACCGCATTTGAAACAGTCATGAATAAAATTTTAATTGAAGTTTATAAGGAAAATATCAAAGAAAATGACTTTGAAAATGAAATGATGATCAGTCGCTTTAGACAAAGAATTTTCAATAAATGTTTATCTGGTGAGCTTATTGATGAGTCAATATAAACTCTAAAATTGAAAAATAAAAAGATTCCATTTTGAAAAGCCTGCATAGGCGAGCTTTTTTATTGATTTTATAAGTTTAACGAGTTTATTTACAAGTAAAGAAAAAACCAAAAGAATAAGATGTAGGACAATAGATTTTTTACTAAATTTATATAATATTTACGTATTCCAATATTTTGTAATGAGCACAAAAATTTTATGGGTAGAATATTATTAATTTTTATAAGTTTATTGATTATTAGTCCAGTGTACAGTGCTGATGATTTTTTCGAAAAAAAACCTTCTATCTTAATTGGTAAGGATGAAGGGATTCAAAATAATAACAGTCGTGAGAAAGTAGATTTTTTTGAGTTATCAAATCAACAAAAAATAGATCGTACAAATCAAATTTTTAAAAGGGCAGAGCGAGGTAATGACGCTCTATTCCAAACGGCGAATATGACTGATTATGATAAATCACAATATTACAGAGAAAATAAGTATGCTAATAATAGGGGTTATTCACCATACATTGAATCTACACCTAATAGAAAAGTAATTTCAGAAGAAGAATATCAACAGGAACTTGAGCAAAAAAGAAAAGAGAGAAAAGTTGATCGAACCCTTCTGTACCTATTAGATAAGTAATTTCACAAAAGGCATATCAACAGTTAAAAGAGCACCATATAGAGATGCAATTGGTTGATAGATGTATTCAATTTTGGCTACCAAATCAAAAAATGGATATGTTATAGAAAAGGATGAGATGGGTATTAAGTTCAAAGGAAGCACTTAACCGATCTTCTTAAAATTCAATGGATTTCGTTAAATAGGTAAACGATGACCGTATTTTTAGAAAAGGATTTCAGCCCGTCTGAGTTTACATTGTTTTCTGAAATATTATGGAAACTTGGCTCAGGGAAAGGGCAATATAATTTACGTGAAAATATCATTGCAGATATTGCCATGTTGTTGCGGGCTGATTTTGCCGCGTCTTATATTTGGGATTCAACACATAACTTATCAAAAGAAGGCGTGATATGGAAAATCGATCCCAAAGCGATGGAGGATTATGAGTGTATTTGGCAATTTGATGATCCTATTACCGCACAGCTTCATAAACTCCAGAAACCGACATTTGTAAATGAAGTCATGCCTCTGGCAGACCTGAAAAAAACAGGCTATTACAATGAGTTTTTAAAAACCTATGGTTTGTATCACGGTATAAATATTTATTTTGTTCGAAATGGTATAGATATTGGTGATTTACGCATTTGGCGTGCACAAGATGCTGAAATGTTTGGTGAGCGTGAAAAAAGAATCTTAAATCTGCTTGAACCTTATTTTACCCAAGCCTTACCACTAGATCTATCAACACAATACGGCCTGACTCCACGTGAACAAGAAGTGGTTCATTTGGTCTCTAAAGGTTTAAGTGATAAAGAAGTGGCAAGTTTACTGGGAATTGGTTTTACCACATTAAGAACCCATCTGAATAATTCTATGAGAAAAATAGGCTGCAATAATCGCACTGAAATGGCTTTACTCATTCAGCATTAAAGCAAAGCAATCATCAATATTGAGGATACAAATTATCAAGCAATTTGTACTAAGTTCTTAAGATCACAACTTAAATGGATTTTAAGTCACCATGTCAAATGCAGTTGAAAAAAATAATTGGATTGAATTACAGGGTTTAGCAAGTGCTTCAGTAGATGTCATCACTCAATTGATTCATGAGAGAAAAGTATCTTGTGAAGAACTCGTGCATCACTATTTTGCTGCTATTGAAAAACAGCAATCTTTAAATGCATTTATTAGCACAGATAAAGCTTCAGCAATTCAACAAGCTCAATATTGGGATGAATATCTACTTAGTGGAAAACCATGTCCAGCTTTAATGGGTATTTTAATTGCGGTTAAAGATAATATTCATGTTGCTGGTTTCTCAAATAGTGCAGGCACACCAGCTTTAGCTGATTTTAAGCCTCAAAGTTCCGCACCGATTATTCAAAAACTTATTGACCACGGCGCGATCATTGTTGGTAAAACCAATATGCACGAATTGGCCTTTGGGGTAACAGGTTATAATACTGCCATGCACATTGAAGGCGTTGTCGGTACACGAAATGCCGTAAACTCATTACACATTGCTGGCGGGTCTTCTTCTGGTAGTGCTGTAGCTGTTGCCGCTGGAATGGTTCCGATTGCGATTGGTACAGATACGGGTGCTTCGATTCGTTTGCCAAGTGCCTTAAATGGTTGTATCGGCTTTCGTCCAACGGTAGGAAGATATTCACAAGACAGTATTACCCCAATTTCACATACTCGGGATACGGCTGGCCCGATTGCACACACAGTATCTGACATTATTTTAATTGATCAGCTTATTACTCAAGAGCCAAAGAAAGAACCATTACAGCCCCATCAAATTAGACTCGGCATCAATCCATATTTTTGGAATCGTTTAGATGAAGATGTTCTTGAGCAGGCTCATATTGCGCTTGAGCTTTTAAAAGAGGCAGGAGTCGAAATTATTAATGTTGATATGCCGAATTTAGAACAGCTCAATCATGCGATTTCATTTCCTGTAGTCGTCTATGAAGGCAAATATGACCTTATTCAATATTTGAAAGATCATAATGTAAATTTGACCATTGAGAATGTAGTTGATCAGATCTCAAGCCCAGATGTTCAGGCAATTTTTAAACAGAATATCCTTCCTCAATTAATTCAAGATCAGACAGCACAACTTGTTCCTGTTTTACCTTTCTATGAAAAGGCCATCAGTGAAGCTCGGCCTCAATTGCTTGAACTCTACCAAAACACATTTAAAGCGCATAACTTACATGCTTTATTACTTCCGACATCACCTATTGTTGCGCCACTCGCAAACGAACAAGCCAATTCAATTGAAAATTTTCAGACACTCATTCGAAATACAGATCCCGGCAGTAATATCGGATTACCGGGGCTGAGTTTACCCATTGGAAAGGGAGCGAAATCGAAACTACCAGTTGGATTAGAAATTGATGGTTTACCTCATCAAGATAGTGAAATACTTGCGATTGGGATGACTTTAGAAGAAATATTTAAGGTTTTAAATAAGTAAAAAATAAACCGATAATTCTCTATTTTTTAAATAAAAAAGAGTTAAAAGTAACTCTTTTTTAGATTAATTTTATTTTTGAATAGTGCTTGGTTTCTTCAAAATAAGTTGGATTTAGTCTGAAAATTTTTACGGTATTCCATTTAATGTGGTTAATTATAAATATATTAAAAATACATATTTAATAAGCTATGCTTTACTATTGTTGATAAATCTGAATATTTATACTTTATGCTTCTATAAATATTATAAAAATTCTCGAAGAATTTCTTTAAATTACATATTGCTCTAATTAAATCAACACAAGTCATACAAAGAAAACGCTGGTTTTTAATATTAATGCAATAAGTTTTTCTACCAATTAATTACTTTTATATAAATAATTATATTTTTAAGTTATTGATTTTGTTTGTTTAGATTAATTTTTGAAGAGAGTTTTTATAATTAATTTTTTTAGAAAATATAAAATTACATAATTTTTAAACATATTTTTTATAGCATGCCGTGTATTGGCGTAAATAGAAAAAATATATGTCAAAAGGGTCAATGATATTTAATCGATTTAAGAACCATAATTTGCACCAAATTTTACGCTGTCACGATTCATTGAATAAACCAAGTGAAAAGTTACGTAAAAAAGAC
>Ga0308167_1003060_pt1 | contig 13974 bp, 11 predicted proteins | sample PhyCR1_2_FD_202138 | JGI IMG/M metagenome (GOLD analysis project Ga0308167, IMG submission 202138) | Phyllosphere microbial communities from UC Gill Tract Community Farm, Albany, California, United States - DLSLRC.R1 | ecosystem: Host-associated > Plants > Phyllosphere > Unclassified | place... | reverse complement strand
CCAACGGCGTCGACTTCGTCGAGCTCGTCGACTACCCCGTCGACCGCGCCGCCGTGACGATGGTGCCCGCCGCCGTCTGTCGCCGGCACAGCGTGCTGCCGATCGCGGTGCGCGACGGCCTCCTCCTCCTCGCGATGGCTGACCCGGGCGACGTCTTCGCGATCGACGACGTGCGCGCCGCGCTCCGCATCGGCGTCGAGCCGGTGCTCGCCGACCGCGCCGACCTGCAAGCCGCGCTCGACCGCTACCTCCGGGCCGACGACGAGCTCAACGACCTCACCTCGACGCTCGAGGAGGAGACCAGCGCGGTCGAGGCCGCCCAGGCCGACATCGCCTCCTCCGGCCCCGACGACGACGTGCCCATCGTGCGCTTCGTCAACCTGCTCGTCAGCCAGGCCATCACCGACCACGCGTCCGACATCCACATCGAGCCGGCCGAGCACGACGTGCGCATCCGCTACCGCATCGACGGGGTGCTGCACGAGATGCAGCCGGCCCCCAAGGCGATCCAGAACGGCGTCATCTCGCGCCTCAAGATCATGAGCGAGATCGACATCGCCGAGCGTCGGCGCCCGCAGGACGGCCGCATGTCGGTGCGCCACGGCGGCCGTCAGATCGACCTGCGCGTCGCGACCCTGCCGACCGTGTGGGGCGAGAAGGTCGTCATGCGGATCCTCGACAACTCGAACACGTCGATGAGCCTCCGCGACCTCAACCTGCTCGAGCGCAACTTCGACGTCTACGCGGCGTCGTACTCGAAGCCCTACGGCATGATCCTCGTCACCGGCCCCACCGGCTCGGGCAAGTCGACGACGCTGTACACGACCCTCAACGCGGTCGCGCGTCCCGAGATCAACGTCATCACCGTCGAGGACCCGGTCGAGTACCGGATGGACGGCATCAACCAGGTGCAGGTGAACCCCAAGGCGGGCCTCACGTTCGCCGGCGCGCTGCGGAGCATCCTGCGGTCCGACCCCGACGTCGTCCTGCTCGGCGAGATCCGCGACCACGAGACGGCGCAGATCGCCATCGAGGCGTCGCTGACCGGCCACCTCGTGCTCAGCACGCTGCACACGAACGACGCCCCGAGCGCCATCACGCGCCTCACCGAGATGGGCATCGAGCCGTTCCTCGTCGGCAGCGCGATCGACTGCGTCGTCGCCCAGCGGCTCGCGCGCCGCCTCTGCGACCGCTGCAAGACGCCGACCTCGTACACGCCCCGCCAGCTCGAGCACCTGCGGTTCCCGGTGCGCCTCGACGAGCCCGCGCCGCTCGTCTACCAGCCCGTCGGCTGCGCGCAGTGCTCGAACACCGGCTACCGCGGCCGCATCGCCCTGCACGAGGTGATGAGCGTCTCGGAGGAGATCGAGCGCCTCGCCGTCGCCCGGGCGTCGAGCGCCGAGATCGCCCGCGTCGCCACCGAGCAGGGCATGGTCAGCCTCCGCCACGACGGCTGGGCCAAGGCGAAGCTCGGCCTGACCAGCGTCGAAGAGATCCTGCGGGTCGTCGCGTGAGCGCCACCTGCACCGCCTCCGTCCGCACCCCCCGCCGCACCGCACCCGAGGGAAAGACCGCATGAGCGACAACGTCTTCGAGATCCCCGACCAGGTCGACCCGGCCGACGGCTGGACCCCGGGCACGCCCGGCAACGACCTGAGCACCCACACCCCCGCGACCGAGTGGGAGCTGCCCAAGGCGCCGCCGATGCTGGCGCCGCACATCGACGAGGCCGACCGCGGCCCGGTCTACACGATGGACGACGCGGGCGGGGAGGCGGTGCTCGGCTGGAGCCCCACCCCCGCGCCGACCAGCCGTCGCGCCGCGCGGCTCGCGAGCGCCCTCGAGGGCGGCGGCATGGCCGCGCGCACCCCGTGGAGCGACCCGCGCTTCGACGACTTCGAGACCCCGGCCGCCCAGGCCGCCCCGACGAGCCCCGCCGTCGCGGAGCCCGGCACGGGCCGCCGCGCGGCCTTCATGCCGGCGTACCTCGCGGACGAGGCCGACCTCGACGGCCCGGCCGGCGCCTCCTCGGCTCCCGACGTCGTCGTGGCTCCCTCGTCGCCCGACGTCTCGTCGGCCGCCCCGACCTCGCCCGTCCTGCCCGCGGCGTCGCACGCCGCCGCCGCAGCGGCGCCCGCACTCGCCCCCACACCCGCACCCGCACCCGCACCTGCACCTGCCCCTGCCTCGCCCCAGCTCGGCGACGGCGGCCTGCTGCGCGTGCCGTCGTTCGCGCCGTCGAGCGCCCAGCACGCCGCCGAGGAGGTGCCCCTCGCCGACCAGGTCGAGTCCCGACCCGGCATCGAGCTGCACGAGCACGCCCGCACGGTCGCGCACCCCGCGCTGATCTCGGCGCTCTGCGAGGTCGTGCTGCAGGGCGCCTCCGACCTGCACGTCACGGTCGACGCCGCCCCGACACTCCGCGTCGACGGCGGCCTGCAGCCCGCCTTCGCCGGTGGCGAGCCCTGGGACGCCCCGACGGTCTCGACCGCCCTGACGAGCCTGCTGACCCCGGCGATGAAGGAGCAGTTCGACGAGCGGCTCGAGCTCGACTTCGCCTACTCGCTGTCGGACGAGTCGCGCTTCCGCGTGAACTTCTACCAGCAGCGCGGCGTGATGGGGGCGGCCTTCCGCCTCATCCCGACCGAGATCAAGCAGCTCGCCGACCTGGGCGTGCCCGAGGTCGTCAGCCGCTTCGCCAAGCTGCCCCGTGGCCTCGTACTCGTGACGGGCCCCACCGGCTCGGGCAAGTCGACGACCCTCGCGGCCCTGATCGACCTGGTCAACCGCACCCGCGCCGACCACATCGTGACGGTCGAGGACCCGATCGAGTTCATGCACCAGCACAAGAAGGCGATCGTCAACCAGCGCGAGGTCGGCCACGACACGCACAGCTTCGCGAACGCCCTCAAGCACGTGCTGCGCCAGGACCCCGACGTCATCCTGATCGGCGAGCTCCGCGACCTCGAGACCATCTCGGTCGCGCTGACCGCCGCCGAGACCGGCCACCTCGTCTTCGCGACCCTGCACACGCAGAGCGCCGCGCAGACGATCGACCGGGTGATCGACGTCTTCCCGCCGCACCAGCAGGACCAGGTGCGCACCCAGCTCGCGTCGACGCTGCAGGGCGTGGTGTGCCAGACGCTGCTGCCGAAGGCGGGCGGCAAGGGCCGTGTCGTCGCGACCGAGATCATGATGATGACCCCCGCCATCGGCAACCTCGTGCGCGAGGGCAAGACGTACCAGATCTCGTCGTCGATGCAGGCGGGGCGCGACCTCGGCATGCACACGATGGACCAGAAGCTGGCCGACCTCGTCAACACCGGGGCCGTCACGCACAAGGCGGCGATGGACAAGGTGCACGACGCCGAGGGCTTCGACCGTCTCGTCACCCGTGTGATCAACAAGTCCGAGACGGTCGGCCTCGACGCCGGCATCGACTTCGGCGACGCCTTCTCGATCGGGAGCAACTGATGGCCACCAGCACCGCCTACGCCTACAAGGGCCGCGACTCGGCCGGCAAGGTCGTCAAGGGCAAGGTCGACGCGTCCAGCGAGGGCGCCGTCGTCACCCGCCTGCGCACGATGGGCGTGCAGCCCATCTCGATCGCCGCGGCGAGCGACGGCACGGGCCTGCAGCGCGAGATCTCGATCGGCGGCCTCGGCGGCGGCGGCGTCAAGATGAAGGAGATCGCGGTCATGTCGCGCCAGATGGCGACCATGATCGCGTCCGGCCTGTCGCTGCTGCGCACCCTCACGATCCTCGCCGACCAGGTCGACAACAAGACGCTGCAGAAGGTCATGCAGGAGGTGCGCGACGACGTCGAGACCGGCGTCTCGTTCTCCGACGCGGTCGGCAAGCACGACAAGCACTTCCCGCCCCTGATGATCAACATGATCCGGGCCGGCGAGGTCGGCGGGTTCCTCGACAAGGCGCTCGAGTCGACCGCGGACAACTTCGAGAAGGAGGTGGCGCTCCGGTCGACGATCAAGTCGGCGATGACCTACCCGGTCGTCGTGCTCGTGATGTCCCTGCTCGCGGTGATCATCATGCTGACCTTCATCGTGCCGATCTTCCAGGACATGTTCACGAACCTCGGCGGCCAGCTGCCGCTGCCCACGATGATGCTCGTCTACGCCTCGCAGGCCATGCCGATCGTGCTGCCGATCCTGATCGTCGGCGGCATCGGCGGCTCGATCTGGTGGAAGACCAACAAGAACTCTGTCAAGGTGCGCTCGAAGCTCGACCCGCTGAAGCTCAAGCTGCCGGTGTTCGGCGAGCTGCTCCGCAAGATCGCGATCGCGCGCTTCTCCCGCAACTTCTCGAACATGATCGGCGCCGGCGTCCCCATCCTCACCGCCCTGCGGATCGTCGGCGAGGTCTCGGGCAACTACGTGCTCGAGGAGGCGCTGGTCGACGTCGCGGAGTCGGTGCGGCAGGGCGAGTCCATCGCCGCCCCCTTGACCGCCTCCGGGGTCTTCCCGCCGATGGTCACGCAGATGATCTCGGTCGGCGAGGACGCCGGCTCGCTCGAGACGATGCTCGAGAAGGTGGCCGACTTCTACGACCAGGAGGTCAAGTCGACCACGGAGTCGCTCACGGCCCTGATCGAGCCGCTGCTGATCGCGTTCCTCGGCGTCGTCGTGGGCGGCATGATCGTCGCGCTCTACCTGCCGATCTTCCAGATCACGTCGCTGATCAAGTAGTCGCAGGGCGGCTCTGAGCCGTTCTTCCTCGCCGTGCCCGAAGGGCCCGACCATCGGTCGGGCTCTTCGTCGTGCGCGACGAGTGTCGGATAGCAGCTGACCCCTGAACAGGGGTTCTGCCCTTTCGGGGGTGACCCGGACTGGGGCCGTGTCGTCGGCAGAAACCCCCCGTCTGCGGGATTCTCGCGGGTCTCGGGGGCTGGGAGAGTCATCTCCGGCGGGAACGACGTGACCGCCTCCGATCACCTCTCCCGCATCGCACCGACCGAACGGACCAGTCATGTACTTCGCACTCATGGGCAAGCTCTCCGCCCGCCGCCAGAACCTCGCCCAGGACAAGGACAAGGGCTTCACGCTCATCGAGCTCCTCGTCGTCGTCATCATCATCGGCATCCTCGCCGCCATCGCCATCCCCGTGTACCTCGGCGTGCAGAACAACGCCAAGGAGTCCGGCGTCAAGAGCGACCTCACCAACGCCAAGGTCGCCGTCATCGCGGTCCAGACCAGCACGGGCAAGCTGCCCGACGCCGGCGTCCTGAACCCCGAGGGCACGTCCCCTCAGGACGTCGCCCTCAAGGCGGCTGGCCTCACCAAGGGCACGGACACCAACACGATCACGCTGCAGACGAATTCCACCGGCGGGTTCTGCATCGTCTCCGGTCGCGCCGGCGCCGGCAACACGACCTTCGCGACCAGTGAGTCGAAGGGCGTCGACAAGGGCTCCTGCACCGGTGGCGCCTTTAGCACGACGGCTGGAACCACCACCGCTCCCGCGGCTTAGCCACAAACAAAGAGGGGGCTGGCTCGCCAGCCCCCTCGTTCTCCCCTGAACACCCTCGAACCCGACCGGGAGGTGACCCACCATGTTCCGACGCCTCAACGACGTCCTCCGCCCCGTCTCCCCGGCCGAGCGCGACGCCGGCTTCAGCCTCGTCGAGGTCATCGTCGCCATGATGGTGTTCGCCATCATCTCGGTGGGGGTCGCTTACTCGATCACCAACTCCCTCGTCCTCACGCGAGAGTCTCGCGCCCGCGAGGTGGCCCTCAACCTCGCGGAGCAGGACCTCGACCTCATGCGCTCCCAGTCGGACTGGGCCAAGGTCGTCTCCGCTCCGAAGGCCACCGTGGTCGTCGCCGGTGCTCGGTACTCGGTGACCCGCACGGTCGTCCCCGTCACCCGCGCGGACGGGACCGAGACGGATGCCTGTGGAGCTCCGGTCGGCACGCTCGGCGCCGGCTCGACCGGGGTCGTCCAGAACAAGTCCGTCACGACGACCGTCGCCCCCGAGGCGAAACGCAGCTTCGTCGGCGAGGTCCGTGCCGACACTGTCATCGCGCCGCCCTCGCGTCTGAACGACCCCGAGAAGGGCACGATCATCGTGTCCGTCACGGGTGCGGGCGGTGCCGGCACGCGAGGGGTGGTCCCCGTGGTCAGCGTCGCTGCCAACGCCAACGGCGCCGCCGCCCTGCCGACTCCTCCCGGTGCCACCGATGCTCAGGGCTGCACGTACGCCTACAAGGTGAAGCCGGGCAACTACGTCGTCACGCTCTCCACCCCTGGTTACGTCTCCAACGCACAGGTCGCGACACCGTCGGTGCCCCTGACGGTGGCGGCGGCCAAGTCGTCCACCGCGAAGTTCGCCTACGACGCGGCCTCCGTCTACGCGCTCAGCTACGCGAGCAACCGTCCCCTGGACCAGGCCGTCCCCACGCTCCCCTCCGGACTGGTGACCACCTTCGCCGGGTCCGGAGTCGAGACCCTCATGACCTCGGTCGCCACGTCCGGCCTCGTCGGCACGCAGCGGCTCTACCCGATCGGCGGCTACAACATCGTGGCCGGGCCGGCCTCGCCGTTGTGCAAGAGCCCCGACCCGGGCAACTGGTCGACGCCGGTCGTCGGCAACACGCCAGGCGCACCTCCCGAAGGCGCCGTCGGCCGAGCGGTCGCGCCCGCCGTGCCCGGCACGGCCCCCGTCGAGATGGGCATCGTGCAGATCAAGAACACGTTGCTCCGCGGCACGGTGACGGCCACCCTCCAGGCCACAGGTGCCGCCGGCGATCCGGGCTGCGCCCTCTCGACCGCAGCGGCGCCCGTCAGCTACACCTTCGCGCCGGGCGCCAACGGCGCCGCGACCGTGGCCCTTCCCTTCGGCACGTGGAAGTTCACGTCGAAGGTCGCAGGCCTCCTCCCGGTGAACATCAACTCGAACGACGTCTCGCTCCTCACACCCGGCTCCAAGCCCGGTGGCGACCTCGTCGTCCTCGACCCGCGAAAGGTCCAGCCGTGATCGGCGTCGTGCGGGGCCGCCTCGGGCTCGAGAGACCCGGGGCACGGGACGCCGGGATCTCGCTCGCCGAGCTGCTCGTGGCGATGATGGTCTTCGCCGTCCTGCTCTCGCTCACCGGCGGCTTCATGATCAGCGCCTACCGGGCCAACCAGACGAACGACTCGGTCGACCGGACCACGAGGACGGCCTCGACAGCCCTCTTGCAGATGACCCGCATGATCCGTGCCGCGAGCGACTTCAAGACGACCGGCGGCGTCAGCAACTCGGCCTTCGTCACCATGGGGTCGTCCGACGTCACGCTCGTCTCCTACGTCAACCTCGAGGACGCGCTCGAGAAGCCGGTCAAGGTCCAGTACGTCGTCGAGGGCACGAAGCTGGTGGAGAGGCGCTGGGCCGGGCGACAGAGCGTCAACGACGCCACCCTGTACACCTTCCCGACGCTCACCTCCACGGTCACGCTGGCGGAGCCGGTGCTCGCCCCGGCCGACGGCGGACCGACGCTGTTCAGCTACCTCCAGGCCGACCGGACCACCGCTGCGGCCGACGTGACCGCCATCGGTGCCGTCCGGGTGCAGCTCCAGGTCGGGACCACTTCCCGCGGGGCGGACTCGACGCTCCTCGTGAACACCGTCGGCATCAACAACGGCTCAAGTCAGGGGACCCCGTGATCCGCCTCCTCCGCCACCGCCTGGCCGTCCTGCGGCGCCAGGACGACCGCGGCATCGCGCTCGTCACCGTGATCGGCCTCGGCATGGTCCTCGTGCTGCTCTCGGCCACGATCGTCTCCGTCGCCGTCTCGGGCATGACCAAGTCCGCGAGCGACGCCGACGCCTCGGCCGCCCTGTCCGCTGCCTACGCCGGCATCGAGGACTACCAGAGCAAGCTCCAGAACAACAACGCCTACCCGCTCTTCGGGGTCAAGGGGTCGTCGTTCAGCGCAGCCAGCAGCTTCCCCAAGGGCGCGGACGACAACCCCGCCTTCGGCTACCTCCCTGACGACGGCGACGCCGACAGGCTCGACGGCGACGGCTGGAAGGCCGTGACGCCTGACCGTGCGGCCGAGTACCGCTACGAGGTGGACAACTCGCAGTACTACGGCACGGGAGTTCTCCGGGTCCGGGCCACCGGCCGGGTGGGCGACGTGACGCGGTCGGTCGTCGCCGACCTCAAGCAGGACGGGTTCATCAACTACCTGTACTTCACCGACTACGAGCTCCTCGACCCTGACCAGGGAACGACGTCCGAGCAGAGGTCCTGCGTGCCTACCCGTGACTGGGAGCAGGCCCATGACACCAACTGCACCGAGCTCTACTTCGACGCGTCCTCGGTCTTCGACGGGCCCGTGCGCACCAACGACACGATGGTGGTCTGCAACTCGAAGTTCAAGAGCGCGGTGATGACGGCCTACACGCCTCTCCGTGCCGGCGACCGCAACTACAAGGTCTCGGGCCTGTCCGGTTGTGGTGCGCCCGTCAACAACCAGCCGGTCTCCGTCGAGAAATTGCCGATGCCCGCGACCAACCAGGAACTTCTCCAGGAGACGCGCAGCGACCTGCAGGACAGCACGGTCCCTCGTCCGGGTTGCCTGTACACAGGGCCGACCTCCATCACCTTGCTCGACAACGGCAAGATGACGGTGCGCTCGCCGTGGACCAAGGCGACGCAGATCGTCGGCGACCCGGCTACCGGCGGCTCGACCCCGGCTGCCTGCGGCACGGTCGGCACGAGTGCGAACCAGCTCGGGAGCACGGGGGGGCAGACCCTCGACGTGCCCCAGAACAACGTGATCTTCGTGCAGGACGTCCCTCGCACCGCCAGCAACGCCGCCACGACACCCGACCCGAACGACTGGAGGAACGGCGACTACCCCTGGTACGACACCTCGAAGAGCTCGTCGTATTGTTCTGGCCAGCTGCGGACCGGCTCCGGCAAGGTGACGACGACCGGCAACGGCGTCGGCTACCCCCGCATCGGTGAGACCCCGCCGTCGACGTCCAGCACCGACCCGTCGTACGGCTGCGAGCGAGCGGACGTCTTCGTCGAGGGCACCCTCAAGGGAAACCTGACCATCGGTGCGGAGAACTACGTCTACATCACCGACGACCTGACCTACAAGAACCCCGACTCCGACGTGCTCGGTCTCGTCGGGCAGCAGGCCGTGCAGATCTACAACCCCGTCACGAGCTGCACGCAGAGCCGGAACGGCACCTGGAGCGGCACCTATCTCGAGACCGGGAGGACGAACCGCCTCGTCTCCGCGGCCATCCTCTCCGTCGCGCACACGTTCACGGTCCAGAACTACCAGTGCGGCCTCCGAGGCAACTTGCAGGTGACGGGGTCGATCGCCCAGGCCTATCGAGGCGCCGTCGGCCTCGGAAACGCTTCTGGTACCTCGAGCGGCTACACGAAGGTCTACGGCTACGACAAGCGCCTCCGCTACACCGCGCCGCCGAAGTTCCTCAACCCCGTCTCCACGAGCTACGGCGTCAGCCGGATGACCGAGTCGAAGACGGCCTTCACCTCGAAGGGGAGGGAGATCCGATGACCGTCCTCCTCCTCGCCGTCCTCACCGCCGGCGGCCTCGGCCTCCTCATCGGCTCGTTCCTCAACGTCGTCGTCCACCGCGTCCCCGCGGGCATGTCGATCTCGACGCCGCCGAGCGCCTGCCCCGGCTGCCACGCGCCGATCAAGGCGTACGACAACGTCCCCGTCATCAGCTGGCTCGCCCTCAAGGGCCGCTGCCGCAGCTGCAGCAGCCCCATCTCGGTCCGCTACCCGATCGTCGAGGTCGCCACCGGCGGGTTCTTCGCCCTGGTCGCCGCGGTCGTCTGGCCCTGGACGGCCGTGCCGACCGAGGCCGCCCCGCTCGTCGCGGCGCTGCTCGAGCTCGTCGCGTTCCTCTGGCTGGCCGGCGCGAGCGTCGCGCTCGCCATCATCGACGTCGAGCACCACCGCCTGCCCGACGCGATCGTGCTGCCGTCCTACGCGGTCGGCCTCGTGCTGCTGGGCGCCTCCTCGGCCCTGTCGGGCGAGTGGGACGCGCTGCTCCGAGGCGTGGTCGGCATGGCTGCCCTGTTCGTCTTCTACCTCGCGCTCGCGCTCGTCAAGCCCGGAGCCATGGGCTTCGGCGACGTCAAGCTCGCCGGCGTGCTGGGCCTCTGGCTCGGCTGGCTCGGCTGGGGCGAGCTCGTCGTCGGCGCCTTCGCCGCGTTCCTGCTCGGCGGCCTCTTCTCGATCGTCCTGCTCGCCACCCGTCGTGCCCAGCGCACCGGCGGCATCCCCTTCGGCCCCTGGATGCTCGCGGGCGCCTGGGTCGGCGTGCTCGTCGGCGGCACGGTCGCCGCCTCCTACCTCCAGCTCCTCAGCGTCGCGTGACCCCGACCTCACGCAGAAAAGAGACCACCCCATGACGAAGAACATCGTCGGTGTCGACATCGGCAGCCGATCGCTCCGTGCGGTCGAGGTCGCCGACGTCGACAAGCCGCGCCCCACCGTCGTCCGCTTCTCCGAGATGGCCCTCAGCGACGGCGCTGCCAGCCGCGGAGAAGTGCTCGAGCCCCAGACCGTCGCCAGCGCCCTCAAGCAGCTCTGGAGTGCGGGCGGCTTCAAGAGCAAGAAAGTCGTGCTCGGCATGGGCAACCAGCGCGTGCTGGCCCGCGACCTGACCGTGGCGAAGGCGTCGCGCGAGCGGATCCGCGAGTCGCTGCCGTTCCAGGTGCAGGACATGCTGCCGGTGCCCGTCGCCGACGCGCTGCTCGACTTCTACCCCTACAAGGAGAGCGAGGGCGAGAACGGCCCCGTGCTCAACGGCCTGCTCATCGCCGCCGTCAAGGACGCCGTCCTCGGAAACGTGCGCGCCAGCAAGCTCGCCGGGCTGTCGACCATGGGAGTCGACCTCATCCCGTTCGCCAACACGCGCCTCCTGGTCAACCGCCCCGGCCTCACCGGCACCGTCGCCCTGATCGAGATCGGCCACAGCACCTCGTCCGTGATCGTCGCGACCGACGGCGTGCCGCAATTCGTCCGCATCATCCCCTCGGGCGGCGACGACGTCACGCAGGCGATCATGGCCAAGCGGGGTGTCTCGGTCGAGGAGGCGGTGGCCGTCAAGCGCCAACGAGGCCTCAGCACCGTGATCACCAACGCCGAGGAGCAGGCCTCGTCGGCCGCGATCTTCGAGTCGGTCAACGAGCTGCTCGGCAGCTTCCGCAACACCGTCCAGTACTTCGTCAACACCCGGTCGACCGAGACGATCTCGCAGATCGTCCTCGCCGGAGGCGGCGCCCTGCTCCCGGGCCTGCCCGACGCGCTGTCCGAGGTGACGCGACTGCCCGTGGTCGTCGCCGATCCGTTCGCCACCGTCGCGTTCGGCAAGAACGTCGACGAGGTGGCCCTCCGCGGGCGCGCCTCCGACATGACCGTGGCCCTCGGGCTCGCACTGGGGAGCGCCGCATGAGCCGCACGAAGAAGACCGCCACGGCGGTCGTCGGGGGACTGCCCCGAGTCGACCTGCTGCCCCCCGAGGTTCGGGCAGAGCGCCGCAGCGGCGTCACGGTCCGGCGGGCCTGGATGGGCGTCGTCGGTGCCGCGGCGATCGCCGGCATCGCGGTCGGAGGCGCGACGCTGCGCTCGATGGAGGCCCAGGACGAGCTCATGGCGTCGCAGGCGGACACGCAGCAGCTCCTGCTCGAGCAGGGGCAGTACTCCGACGTCCGCGACCTCAAGACCGAGATCACAAAGCTCGCCGCGGCACAGGCCGTGGCGGGCTCGACCGAGATCGCCTGGCCGTCCTACCTGGCCCAGATCGAGGCGACCTTGCCTGCCGGCGTGACGGTCTCCACGATCACCATCGACCAGGCCTCGCCGATCGCCGAGTACGCCCAGTCCGACAACTCGCTCCAGGCGCCCCGGATCGGGACCGTGATGTTCACGGCCCAGAGCGTGACCCTCCCCAGCGTGCCCGACTGGCTCGACGGTCTCGCGACCCTGCCCGGGTACACGGACGCGACGCCAGGGACGGTCGACCTCAAGGACGGCTTCTACGAGGCGTCCGTGACCATGCACATCGACCAGCGCGCGTTCTCGAACCGCTTCGCGCCGACGGAAGGCGAGTGACCTCGTGGACCGCAACCGCATCAAGATGATCATCGCCGCGCTGAGCGGCGTCGCCGTCCTCGCGCTCGGCTTCCTACTGGGAGTCCAGCCCCAGCTGACTGCCGCATCGACCGCCGCGGACCAGCGGATCTCGGTTGAGTCGCAGAACGAGGGGCTTCGGGCCACCCTCGCGCAGCTGGTCGCCGAGAACGACAAGCTCTCGACCCTGACGACGGACCGGGACACGCGTCGAGCGTCCGTCCCCGCGGCAGCCGACATGCCGGCGCTCATCCGGCAGCTCGACGAGATGGCGTCGCAGGCCGGGGTCCCCGTCACCTCCTTCACGACCGCGGACGCGGCGTCGTACGAGGTGCCGGCGTCGACCGCGGCCCCGACGACGGAGGCCCCCGCCGACGCCGCCGCACCGGCAGAGGGCGGTGACGCCGCTGCCCCGGCACCCGTTGCCCCTGCGGCCCCGACCACCTACACCGACCCCACCATCACGGCCGCCAACTTCTCGACCATCGCCGTGACGGTCGACATCGAGGGCTCGTACGACCAGGCGCTCGACTTCGTCGACCGGCTGCAGAAGGGCTCGCGCCTGTTCCTGGTGACCACCATCACGAGCAGCGAGCCCGGAGAGGGTGCCGACGGCGAAGCCGCAGCCCCGGACGCCCAGACCTGGACGATCGGCGGACTCGTCTTCGTCATGCAGGACGGCGACACCGCCCCCGCCGACGGCGACGCCACGACGACGGCGCCGACGCAGGCCGAGGGCACCGACGAGGGCACGGACACGACCGCCAGCGGTCGCTGACCGACCGGCCCACGCCTCCTCTGCTCTGGCAGGACGGGCGGGTTCGTCGTCGGCGGGCCGACGCGCACGCCCGCCGCCGACGGACTCGCCCGCCCTGCTGTCGCCCGCGACGCGCACGGCAACGACGCACCCGGCCCGCGGCGTACCCTCGGCTCATGACCCGTGCCGTCTACGCCCTGATGGCGAGCGTCCTCTTCGGCGCCCTGCTCGTGGCGACGGCCGGCTTCGAGAGCCTGCTGCTCGACCGCGACGTCATCGGCGAGCCCGACGCGGGCCCCTTCCTCGGTCCGGCCATGGGCGCCGCCGCCCTCCTGGTCGTCCTCCTGGCCCTGATGCGCTCGGCCGCGCTGGCCGACGCCCGCGACGGGGGAGCGCCGGAGGTGCGGGGCACCTTCCCCGCCCAGCCCCTGCACGACGCCCGCCCGGCCCGCCGGGGCCCGCGCCCCGGAGACGAGGGCGGCGGCGTCCCCGGTCCCCGAGCCGCGCCTCCGAGCCCCTGGCCCGCCGTCGTCTCCGCGGCCGCCGCCGTCTGGGCGGTCATGCTGCTCGTCGGGAGCGTCGGCTACGCCGTAATGCGCGGCGAGGCCGTCTGGCTGGTGCTCTTCGCCGCGCGCTACGTGCTCTCGCCGTTCGTGCTCGGCGCGGTCGTCTGCGCCGCCCTCGTCGTGCTCGGCACGCTGCTGCTCTCGAGGGCCGAGCCCGCCCGCTGACCGGGCAGGGAGGTGCCTCGCCGTTCGCCCCGGGCGTCCCGTCGCAGCCCGGAGACATTTGATTAACCCCCTGGCCGAAGCTATGCTCTATCGGGTGTGCGCTTCATCGCGCGCCCAAAAATCCCGCTCGTACCACGGTCGACGACCCGGCACGAGCAGGGTCACACCGTCCCCCAGCTGCTCCGCGTGCTCGTCATGCGGCGGTCGCCGGGCGGGGCAGGGCCTCATCTGACCCGGTCCCGACGAGACGAGGACGCCGACCATCCGGTCGGACAGAGCAGAGCACTGCACGGCGCAGCACCGGCCGAGAGCAGAGCGCAACCAAGGAGAACCAGTGCCAACCATCCAGCAGCTGGTCC
>Ga0308167_1003058_pt1 | contig 13978 bp, 16 predicted proteins | sample PhyCR1_2_FD_202138 | JGI IMG/M metagenome (GOLD analysis project Ga0308167, IMG submission 202138) | Phyllosphere microbial communities from UC Gill Tract Community Farm, Albany, California, United States - DLSLRC.R1 | ecosystem: Host-associated > Plants > Phyllosphere > Unclassified | place... | reverse complement strand
TTACCAGGCGAAAGCGTACTCTGACGGCAAAACCGCATATTCTGGAGCGAAAATCATGCAGGCAAGAGTGAAATGGGTAGAAGGGCTGACATTCCTCGGTGAGTCGTCGTCCGGTCATCAGGTATTAATGGATGGCAATTCGGGTGATAAAGCGCCTAGCCCAATGGAGATGGTGCTGATGGCGGCGGGCGGATGCAGCGCCATCGACGTGGTTTCAATTCTGCAAAAAGGTCGCAACGATGTGGCTGATTGTGAAGTGAAACTGACCTCAGAACGTCGTGAAGAGGCGCCGCGAATCTTTACGCACATCAACCTGCACTTTATCGTCAGCGGCAAAGCGCTTCAGGATAAAGCGGTCTCACGCGCGGTGGATCTTTCTGCAGAAAAGTATTGCTCGGTTGCCATCATGCTGGGCAAGGGCGTCACCATTACCCACAGCTATGAAGTGATCGAACGCTAATCTCTGCAGGGGCCGCTCTGCGGCCTCTTAATCTATCCGCTTGCCTTCCACCAATCGCTTCACCAGCGGTCCCATGATCAGCTCCATTGCCAGCCCCATCTTCCCGCCCGGCACCACCAGCGTATTAATGTGCGAGATAAACGAGCCCTGCAACATCGCCAGCAGGTAAGGCAAGTCGATATCGTCCAGGGCCTGGAAGTGAATCACCACGAAGCTCTCATCCAGTGACGGAATGGCACGGGCGGCAAACGGGTTAGAGGTATCCACCGTCGGCACGCGCTGAAAGTTAAGGTGAGTGCGCGAGAACTGCGGCGTAATGAAGTTGATGTAATCTTCCATCGAGCGCACCACCGAGTCCATCACCGCTTCACGCGAATGGCCGCGTTCACTGGTGTCACGCACCAGCTTCTGAATCCACTCCAGGTTGACAATCGGCACCACGCCGACCAGTAAATCGACATGCTCCGCCACGTTATGCTGGGCGGTCACCACGCCGCCGTGCAATCCTTCGTAAAACAGAATGTCAGTGTTTTGCGGCAGCGGCTGCCACGGCGTAAAGGTGCCGGGTACCTGATTCCACGGAACGGCTTCATCATAGGTATGCAGGTATTTACGCGACTGGCCCTCACCGTTGAGCCCATACTGTTTGAAGCTCTGCTCCAGTAAGCCAAAGTCATTGGCTTCCGGGCCGAAATAACTGACATGACGGCCCAGATCACGCGCTTTGCGGATCGCCATATCCATTTCAGGCCGGGTGAAGCGGTGAAAACTGTCGCCTTCCAGTTCGGCAGCGTGCAGATCGAGCTGCTGAAAGATTTTACGGAACGCAAGGCTGGTGGTGGTGGTTCCCGCGCCGCTGGAACCGGTGACGGCAATTATCGGATGACGTGCAGACATAAAAAAGCTCCCTGTGAGGTCGGGCCATGGGCATTGTTACCATGAATTGCCGATCGGCGCATCAGCCGCGAAATTCTTTGCGCGGCATAATATTGACCGATTCATGCAGCTCCGACCACACCAGCACTACTTCGCCGGTTTCCAGCTGGCGGCGGACGTCAGCCACTTTTTCGTTCAGGCTGCGCTCCTGCTCGCCATAATCGGTGCCTTCACGCAGCACGAAGGTTTCAATCAGATTTTCAAGAGTCTCAGGTGAGACCTGTTGCCAGGGAATAATCACAACGTCAGGTATCCAGAAAAGGGGTAATCCATTGGGGTATGCGCTGTTCAAGCCACATTTCGGGCTGGCGCAATGTCCCGCCGACAAAGCCAACGTGACCGCCGTGTGGGGTCAGCTGATAAGTAATAGTGGCAGATAACTGGCTGCTGTGCGGTATCACCTCGTCACTCATGAACGGGTCATCTTTGGCATGAATGATCAGCAGCGGCTTAGCGACCTGTTTCAGCCAGGGCAGGGCGCTGGCGCGCTGGTAATAATCGGTAGCGTCAGTAAAGCCGTGGGCGCGGGCGGTTATCGCATCATCGAAGTCGCGCAGACGCCGCAGCGCGTTGAGCTGCGCCAGATCGACCGGCAACGTTTCTGGCCAGGCATACAGTTTACGCCGGGCATTCTTCTTTAGCTGTGCCAGCAGATAGTATTGATAAAAGCGCGAGAAACCGCGCTCCAGCCTGATGCTGCACGGTTCCAGCAGCAGCGGCGCAGAGACAATGACGCCAGCATCAACCGGCGCATCCGATCCCTGCTGACCCAGCAGGCAGCCCAGCATATTGCCGCCCAGTGAAAAGCCCACCGCGACGGTCGGAACCCGGCCCCAGCGGGATTGCAGCCAGTGCAGAAAATAGCGTGCATCTTCGGTTTCGCCGGAGTGATAGATGCGGTTCAGCCGGTTAGGTTCGCCGCTGCAGCCGCGGAAATGCATCACCACTGCCAGCCAGCCGCGCGCGTGACAGATCGCCATCAGCCCGTGGATATAGGGGCTGTGGAAGCTGCCTTCCAGCCCGTGAAACAGCACCACCCGGGGTTTGTGCTGCGCCAGCTGCGGATCTTCACTCCAGGCGAGATCGACAAAATCGCCATCGGGCAGATCAAGACGCTGCCAGTGCGGATCCAGATTGATCTGCCGCCGCAGAAGACGGGGCAACACCGTTTGCAGATGTGCATTACGCAGCCCGGCCAGCGGCGTAAAATTCCCGGCTTCCGGTGCGCTAAATTTCATGTTGTAAAAGCTTGTCTGATCCATATCACACTGTTAGCTTCGATAGGTTTTTTGCTTGCTGGGGGTGAGGAGCACCCGATTGCTATGGAACTCAGTCTTTTCTTGTCGATGTTAGGATTCCTTTGGGTCGCCGCAATCACGCCAGGCCCTAATAATATGTTACTTACCGCAGGCAGCGCCAATTTTGGCTTCCTGCGTACGCTTCCCCTGATGATTGGCATCATGATTGGGATGCAGGTGATGCTGCTGATGGTGGCGTTTGGCGTCGGCGGACTGATTCTGCTCTATCCCTCGCTGCATCTGGTGCTGAAAATCGCCGGTAGTCTCTATCTGCTGTGGCTGGCCTGGAAAATTGCCACGGCCAGCTATGAAAAGCTGGATACCGATCAGGCACCGGTTAAACCGATGCCGTTCTGGCAGGGTGGCTTACTGCAATTGATTAATCCCAAAGCCTGGCTGATGGCACTGGGCGCGGTCGCCAGCTTTAGCCTGGCTGGAGAGGCCTATCGCCATTCGGTGATGGCGATCAGTCTTGGCATGTTTATTGTCAACCTGGTTTCCGGGCTGATCTGGATGGGATTCGGCGCGATGATTGGCCGTATCCTACGCAGCCGTCGCGCCTGGAAAATCTTCAACCTTTCAATGGGGCTGCTGACGGCGGCCTGCGTGCTGCTGATCTGGCACTGAGTTAACTGGAGGCGCGTTCGACGCGCGTCCAGGGCAATACCTCGCGGATCACCGGGGCGTGCGGCTGGCGAATTTTCTGTAACAGTAGCTGCACGCTTCGCGCCCCGAGCTGATACATCGGTTGTTCGATGGTTGTCAGCGGCGGATTAAGGCTGCGGGTAAAGGGAATGCCGTCAAAACCGACCACCGCCAGATCGTCCGGTATCCGCAGTCCCGCTTCCAGCGCCGCATGGATCACCCCTACCGCCAGCACATCTGACACCGCAAACACCGCATCCGGCGGTTGTGGCAGCGCCAGCAGTTGCTGCAGGGCCAGGCTGCCCGCTTCGGTAGAGATATCGCTGGCGTAGGCGACACCCGACCATTCCAGTCCCAGTGCGCTGATTGCCTGATGGTAGCCCTGTTCACGATGATGCGAATAGAGATAGCGCATATCCCCATTCACCAGCCCGATGCGTTTGCGACCCTTACCGGCAAGGTAGTGCACGGTATCGCGCGCGGCGTCGAGATGATCAATGGTGACAGAGGAGGCCGGGATCGCTGGATCGAACTCCGAACACTGCACCCAGGGCGCGCCCGCGATGATGTTCTGGAGATCCTGCAGTCCCGAGGCTGCATCCATGGTGATGACCCCATCCACGACTTTGCCGGTCAGCAGCGTAAGATAGGCAGCTTCTCGCTGTAGTTGCGACGCAGAGTGGCAGAGCAGGATGTGATAGCCGTGCAGTTCCGCTTCGGCTTCTATCCCCCGTACCACGCGCGAGCAGAAGGGGTTGGTGATATCGGAAATCAACACCAGCAACATGTGGCTTTGCGCCGTGCGGAGCTGCCGGGCTAATAAATTGGGCTGGTAGTCACAGGCGGCGATAGCCGACAGCACTTTCTCACGCGTATCGGGTTTGACGCCGGGATGGGCGTTGAGAACCCGCGACACCGTGGCTTTAGAGACGCCAGCCAGCTGAGCGACTTTCTCAATCGACATCGGACACACAGACCTTTCACAAACAATAAACGGGAACGCATATCAATAGCACAGGCCGAATGTGAGCGCCTGACATTTTTTATGCTGGCGCTGTTTTTCAGCATTTGCGCTTTTTAACTTTGTTTTGCAGATAGTGATCTAAGAACTTATTTCTATTAGCGATAATTTTTAATTCCTTGGTGAAACTATTGCCGCCAGAGACACTGCTGCCATCATAAAAAGGGTGGGGTAGCAATCATGGCAGTCACAGCACGTTTAACGTTATTAGCCGCAGCGCTGGCGCTGCTGGCCTTCCGGGCAGATGCGGTCAATGTCACCGTCGCGTATCAGACGTCAGCCGAACCCGCTAAAGTGGCGCAGGCTGACAACCGTTTCGCCAGCGAGAGTGGGGCCAGCGTCGACTGGCGCAAGTTCGACAGTGGTGCCGGCGTATTGCGGGCGCTGGCATCTGGTGACGTGCAGATAGGTAATATTGGCTCCAGCCCGCTGGCCGTAGCCGCGGCGCAGAAGCTGCCGATCGAAGCGTTTCTGCTCGCTTCCCAGCTCGGTAATTCTGAAGCGCTGGTGGTGAAGAAGAGCATCGCCACGCCGCAGGATCTGATTGGTAAGCGCATCGCCGTGCCGTTTATTTCAACCACCCATTACAGCCTGCTGGCAGCCCTGAAACACTGGGGTATCAAGCCGTCGCAGGTGCAGCTGGTCAATCTGCAACCGCCCGCCATTATTGCCGCCTGGCAGCGTGGTGACATTGATGGTGCCTACGTCTGGGCGCCTGCCGTCAATGAGCTGGAGAAAAACGGCAAAGTGTTAACCGATTCGGCGCAGGTGGGAAGCTGGGGATCGCCTACCCTCGACGTCTGGGTGGTGCGCAAAGACTTTGCTCAGCAGCATCCGGAGATCGTCACCGCTTTTGCCCGCAGCGCGCTGGCAGCACAACAAGCCTACCTCGACAATCCTGACAGCTGGCTAAAGCAGCCCGATAACCTCAGCAAACTGTCACGCCTGAGCGGCGTGCCCGAAACGCAGGTGCCTGGCCTGGTGAAAGGCAACACCTACCTGACGGCGCAACAGCAGGTTGAGCAGCTGGGCAAGCCGGTCAACAAAGCGATTGTCGATACGGCGCAATTTCTGAAAGCGCAGGGCAGAGTGCCGCAGGCGGATAACGATTACAGCAGTTATGTCACCTCCCGCTTTGTTGAGCCGTTAGCCAAACCTTAAGGAGTCCCCCATGCTACGCATCGCTCATCTGAATGCGCGTTATGCCGGGCAACCGGTGTTGCAGGATATCAATCTGCAGCTCGATCGCCGTGAACTGCTGGTGGTGCTGGGGCCGTCAGGCTGCGGCAAGACCACGCTGCTCAACCTGGTGGCCGGTTTTTTGCCGGTGGAATCGGGCAGTATCACGCTGGATAACCAGCCGGTCACCGGACCGGGCGCTGAACGCGGCGTGGTGTTTCAGCATGAGGGCTTATTGCCGTGGCGTAACGTGCTGGATAACGTCGCTTTCGGATTGCAGCTGGCGGGCATGGCGCGTCAGGAGCGCGAAGCTATCGCCCGCCGCCTGATCAGACAGGTCGGGCTGGAAGGGGCGGAAAAGCGGGCGATCTGGCAGCTGTCAGGTGGTCAGCGGCAGCGGGTGGGTATTGCGCGCGCGCTGGCGACCGATCCGCAACTGCTGCTGCTGGATGAGCCGTTTGGCGCGCTCGATGCTTTTACCCGGGAGCAGATGCAGACGTTGTTACTGACGCTGTGGCGCGACAGCGGAAAGCAGATCCTGCTGATCACCCACGATATTGAAGAAGCCATTTTTCTCGCCAGCGACCTGCTGCTGCTGTCGCCGGGACCGGGGCGGATTGTCGAGCGGCTCCGGCTCGATTTTGGTCAGCGCTTTGCCGATGGGGAGCCGTGCCGCAGTATCAAATCCGATCCGCAGTTTATTGCCCAGCGCGAATATGTGCTGAGCCGGGTGTTTGAACAGCGGGAGGCGTTTGCATGAGTGCGTTAATCAACGACAAAACCCTGCCGGTACGACGCCGGTTACGCTGGCCGTTTTCCACCCGTTTCTCGTTAAGCGTGCTGAGCGTCTTGCTGCTGTTGCTGCTGTGGTGGGGCGTGACCGCACTGGGATTAATTGCGCCACTGTTTTTACCGCCGCCACAGCAGGTGTTCAGCAAACTGCTGCTAATTGCCAGCCCGCAGGGCTTTATGGATGCCACGCTGTGGCAGCATCTGGCGGCCAGTCTGACCCGTATGTTGATCGCGCTGTTTGCTGCTGCGGCCATCGGTATTCCGGTCGGGATTCTGATGGGCCTCAGCCCGGTGGCGCGTGGCCTGCTCGATCCGCTGATCGAGCTCTATCGCCCCATCCCGCCGCTGGCCTATCTGCCCTTAATGGTGATCTGGTTCGGCATTGGTGAAACATCAAAAATCCTGCTGATTTACCTGGCCATTTTTGCGCCGGTGGCCCTCTCTACTCTGGCCGGCGTGCGCAATACCCAACAGGTGCGCATCCGGGCGGCGCAGTCGCTGGGTGCGACCCGCTGGCAACTGCTGCGCTGGGTGATTCTGCCGGGTGCGCTGCCCGAAATTCTGACCGGACTGCGCATCGGTCTCGGGGTTGGCTGGTCAACGCTGGTGGCGGCGGAGCTGATTGCGGCAACCCGTGGTCTCGGCTTTATGGTGCAGTCAGCCGGCGAGTTTCTCGCCACCGATGTGGTGCTGGCGGGCATCGCGGTCATCGCCCTGATTGCGTTTAGTTTAGAACTTGGCTTACGCGCCCTGCAGCGCCGTCTGACGCCGTGGAATGGAGAACAATCATGAATGAACGTCTGAATTTTCAACCGCTGGGTCCCTATATTGGTGCCCAGGTTTCTAACCTTGATGTTTCACGGCCGCTCAGCGATGCGCAGTTTGAACAGCTCTATCACGGTCTGCTGCGTCATCAGGTGCTGTTTCTGCGCGATCAGGTGATCACGCCAGAGCAGCATCGGGCGCTGGCAATCCGCTTTGGCGATTTGCACATTCACCCGGTCTATCCGCACGCCGACGGGGTTGAAGAGATCATCGTGCTGGATACGCATCAGGACAATCCGCCGGATAACGATAACTGGCATACCGACGTAACGTTTATCGAAACGCCACCGGCGATTGCATTGCTGTCGTCAAAGGTGCTGCCGGAAGCGGGCGGTGACACGCTCTGGACCAGCGGCATTGCTGCGTATGAGGCGCTCTCGGCGCCGTTTAAAACGCTGCTGGCCGGCCTGACCGCCGAGCACGATTTCAAAAAATCTTTCCAGGAATATAAGTACCGTAAAACGGCAGAAGAGCACCAGCGCTGGCAGCAGGCGGTGGCGAAGCATCCGCCGGTGCAGCATCCGGTGATCCGCACTCATCCGGTCAGCGGCAAAAAGGCGCTGTTTGTGAATGAAGGTTTTACCACGCGGATTGTTGATCTGAGCGAGAAAGAGAGTGAGACGCTGCTGGGGTTCCTGTTCAGCCACGTCACTAAGCCGGAGTTCCAGGTGCGCTGGCGCTGGCAGCCAGACGATCTGGCTATCTGGGATAACCGGGTGACGCAGCATTACGCTAATGCCGATTATTATCCGGCGCGGCGGATCATGCAGCGGGCAACGGTACTGGGGGATAAGCCGTTTTAAGATGCGGCGACTGAGGCGTTCTCCCCCGATGAAGGGGAGAACGCCAGCCGTTTAACTGGCCATCATCTGCTCTAATTTTTCCTGCGCTTCCAGCCACGCCATCTCAACCTCTTCCAGCGCAGATTTACTCTCCGCCTGGCGCTGCAGGGCGGCGGTCAGATCCGCTTTCCGGCTCTGATCATAAATCGCACTGTCTGAGAGCTGAGCTTCGGCATCGGCCAGCAGGCTCTGCCATTTGCTCATCTGCTTTTCCAGCTTCTCAATCTCTTTACGCAGCGGCTGCGTCTGGGTGCGCAGTTCCGCATCCCGGCGCTTCTGGTCTTTACGCGCCTGAGCGCTGTTGCCATTATCCAGCTTTGGCGGGGCATCCTGTTGCGCCTGCTGCTTCTGCAGATCGCTCAACCACTGCTGGTAATCTTCGAGGTCGCCCTCAAACACATCCACTTTGCCATCATGCACCAGATAGAGATCGTCAGTAGTCGCGCGCAGCAGGTGACGATCGTGCGAGACCACCACCAGCGCCCCTTCGAAATCGATCAACGCTTCGGTCAGCGCCTGACGCATATCGAGATCCAGGTGGTTGGTCGGTTCATCGAGCAGCAGCAGGTTAGGGCGCTGCCAGACAATCAGTGCCAGCACCAGGCGCGCTTTCTCACCGCCGGAGAAGCGCTCGGTGATCTCCGTGACTTTATCGCCACGGAAATCGAAGCCGCCCAGATAATCACGTAGCTGCTGTTCCAGCACGTTTGGCGCAATGCGCGACAGATGCTGCAGCGGTGACTCATCGGCCCGCAGGTATTCCAGCTGATGCTGCGCGAAGTAACCGAGCTTGATCCCTTTCGCCAGCCCCATCTTGCCCTCCATCGCCTCCAGCTCACCCGCCAGCAGCTTAATCAGGGTCGATTTACCGGCACCGTTACGTCCCAGCAGGCCGATGCGCGAGCCTGGGACCAGGTTGAGCTTAATGGCGTCGAGAATAATACGATCGCCATAACCCGCGGTAACCCTCTCCATCTTTATGAGCGGATTAGGCAGGTTCTCCGGCTTGCGGAAGGTAAATTTGAACGGGTTATCGACATGGGCAGGTGCGATCAGCTCCATGCGCTCCAGCATCTTGATGCGGCTCTGTGCCTGCTTCGCCTTGGTGGCCTGAGCACGGAAGCGATCAATATAGCTGTGCAGGTGCGCCACTTTTTCCTGCTGGCTCTCATACAGCGACTGCTGCTGAGCCAGCTTGGCGACGCGCTGCCGCTCAAAGGAGCTGTAGTTGCCGGTATATTCGAACATCGATTCCTGTTCGATATGGATAATTTTGTCGATGACGGGATCGAGGAAGTCACGGTCATGGGAGATCAGGATCAGCGTGCCTTCGTAGCTTTTCAGCCAGCGCTCCAGCCAGATCACCGCATCGAGATCGAGGTGGTTAGTAGGTTCATCAAGCAGCAGCAGATCGGAGCGGCAGATCAGCGCCTGCGCCAGGTTAAGGCGCATACGCCAGCCACCGGAAAAGTCGCTGACCGGACGCTGCAGCTGCTCCTGACTGAAGCCCAGGCCGTGCAACAGGCTGGCGGCGCGCGCATGGATGCTCCAAGCCTGTACCGCATCGAGTTTGCCGTGCAGCAGGGCAATGGCATTGCCGTCGTCGCGCTGATTGGCGTCTGCCAGTTCCGCCTCAAGCTGGCGAAACTCACGGTCACCATCAATCACATACTCCAGCGCAGCTTTACCCAGCGCCGGTGTCTCCTGATTGACCCAGGCCAGCGCCCAGTTGGACGGAAAAGTGACAGAGCCTGCATCGCTGGTGATCTCACCTTTTAACAGCGACAGCAGCGTGGATTTACCACAGCCGTTTTTACCCACCAGCCCGACCTTCTGGCCAGGGTTGATGGTAGCGGTAGCGTTATCGAGCAGAACGCGGATGCCGCGGCGAATTTGTAAGGCAGAGAAGACAATCATGTAAGCGCCGTATCGTCAGAATATGTTAATTTACTGGCAACATAATGAGATTTTGCTGCGTCGTGCATGGTAGCGGAAAACCGCACCAATGACGACGCTTTGGAGGGAAAGGATGTCGCAACCACCCAGGGTTTTGCTGCTTTATGCCCATCCGGAATCACAGGATTCGATTGCCAATCGGATTTTACTGCAGCCGGCTCAGGCACTGGAACATGTTACGGTGCACGATCTGTACGCGGCCTATCCCGATTTTTTTATCGACATTCATCATGAACAACAGCTACTGCGCGACCATGAGGTGATCATTTTCCAGCATCCGCTCTATACCTACAGCTGTCCGGCACTGCTGAAAGAGTGGCTGGATCGGGTGCTGTCGCGCGGCTTTGCCAATGGCGTCGATGGCAATGCGCTGGAAGGGAAATACTGGCGTAGCGTGGTCACCACTGGCGAACCGGAAAGTGCCTTTCAGCACCATGGACTGAATCGCTATTCGATGAACGATATTATGCGGCCTTTCGAACTGACGGCGCGGATGTGCCGCATGCACTGGATGCCGCCGATGGTGGTTTACTGGGCGCGCCGTCAGAATCCCGATTTAATGAAAAATTATGCCCGCGCTTATGGCGACTGGCTGGCAGCGCCGCTGCCGAATGGAGGGATGTAAATGGAAGGACAAACGCTGCTGACCGCGGGAGTGATCTATCTGGTGGCGGCAGTACTGATCGTTCCGGTGGCGGCTCGCCTCGGTATCGGTGCCGTTCTGGGCTATCTGGTGGCGGGTATTGCCATCGGTCCGTGGGGATTAGGGTTTATCAGCGATGTTGATGAGATCCTGCACTTCTCTGAGCTCGGTGTGGTCTTCCTGATGTTTATCATCGGGCTGGAACTGAATCCGGCCAAGCTGTGGGCACTGCGTCGTTCAATATTTGGCGTCGGCGCGGCACAGGTGATTTTCTCGGCGGCGATTCTGGGCGGCTTATTGTGGCTGACCGACTTTAGCTGGCAGGCGGCGGTGATTGGCGGGATAGGCCTGGCGATGTCCTCTACCGCCATGGCGTTACAGCTGATGATGGATAAAGGCATGAACCGCAGCGAATCGGGCCAGCTCGGCTTTTCGGTGCTGCTGTTTCAGGATATCGCAGTCATCCCGGCGCTGGCGTTGATTCCGCTGCTGGCGGGCACCGATAGCGGCCATATCGACTGGATGAAGGTGGGCATGAAGGTGCTGGCCTTTGCCGGCATGCTGGTGGGCGGCCGCTATCTGTTACGGCCGATCTTCCGTTATATCGCGGCTTCCGGCGTGCGCGAAGTGTTTACCGCCGCCTCGCTGTTGCTGGTGCTGGGATCGGCGCTGTTTATGGACGCGCTCGGCCTGTCGATGGCGCTCGGGACTTTCATCGCCGGGATCCTGCTGGCGGAGAGTGAATATCGGCACGAGCTGGAAGTCGCCATCGATCCGTTTAAAGGACTGCTGCTTGGGCTGTTCTTTATTTCGGTCGGTATGGCGCTCAACCTGGGTGTGCTCTATACCCATATTATGACCATCCTGCTCGGCGTGCTGACGCTGGTGGTGGTAAAAACGCTGGTGCTTTATGTGCTGGCGCGGGTATACGGACTGCGCAGTTCCGAACGCCAGCAGTTTGCCGGTGTACTGAGTCAGGGTGGCGAATTTGCCTTCGTGCTGTTTTCTGCCGCCGCCTCGGCGAAGCTGTTTTCCGGCGATCAGCTGCCGATGCTGCTGGTGACGGTGACGCTGTCGATGATGACCACGCCGCTGCTGATGCAGGGAATTGACCGCCTGCTGGCGCGCCGTTTCAACGAGCCGGACGACGAGGCGGAAAAACCGTTTGTCGAGGACGATCAGCCGCAGGTGATTGTGGTGGGCTTTGGCCGATTCGGGCAGGTTGTGGGCCGTTTGCTGATGGCGAACCATAGCCGTATTACCGTGCTGGAGCGCGATATCAGCGTAGTCAGCCTGATGCGGAAATATGGCTATAAGGTTTATTATGGTGATGCGACCGAACTGGAGCTGTTGCGCGCCGCCGGGGCCGCCAGCGCGCAGTCGATCGTTATTACCTGTAACGAACCTGAAGATGCGATGACGATTGTCCATTTATGTCAGCAGCATTTTCCCCATCTGCAGATTCTGGCGCGTGCCCGTGGCCGTGTCGAAGCACACGAGTTGTTGCAGGCGGGTGTCACCCAGTTCTCGCGTGAGACGTTCTCCAGTGCGCTGGAGCTGGGACGTAAGACGCTGATGTCACTGGGAATGCATCCGCATCAGGCACATCGCGCCCAGCAGCATTTCCGCCGGCTGGATATGCGGATGCTGCGTGAACTGATGCCGAATCTCACTGACAGCGCGCAGGTTTCACGCGTTCGTGAAGCGCGGCGTGAACTGGAGGATATCTTCCAGCGGGAAATGCAGCAGGAGAAGCGGCAGCTGGATGGCTGGGATGATGATGAATAACGTGATTAAACAGGCGAAATATCATGCGTAAACGTTTTATTGCCGGTGCGACCTGTCCGCACTGCCAGGAAAAAGACACGCTGGCGATGTGGCGTGAAAACAATGTCGATGTGGTGGAGTGCGTTAAGTGCGGCCACCAGATGCGTGAGGCTGATAAGCAGGCCCGCGATCAGGTTCGTACCAACGAGCAGGTTATCGGAATTTTCCATCCCGAGTAGCGGAATGGCTCAGCTTTTTTTAAGCTTAAACTTACAGCGGGATTGAATTCCGTTACAATTGACGCCATTAACGCTGAGGTCGCAAGAGAAAAGGTTAACACCTCTTGCACTCAGCCCCGAACCTTTCTGGTTGGTGTTATTGCACGCAAGAATAGACCAATGAGACGGGATCTCAGCTCTCAACGGTTAGGAGATATCATGAAAGTAGCAAAAGACCTGGTGGTAAGCCTGGCCTATCAGGTACGTACAGAAGACGGCGTGTTAGTTGACGAGTCACCGGTGAGTGCACCGTTAGACTATCTGCACGGTCATGGTTCCCTGATTTCTGGTCTGGAAAATGCGCTGGAAAACCACGTAGCAGGCGACAAGTTTGACGTGCATATCCCGGCAAACGACGCGTACGGCCAGTACGATGACAACCTGGTGCAGCGTGTACCGAAAGACGTCTTCATGGGCGTTGACGAACTGCAGGTTGGCATGCGCTTCCTGGCAGAAACCGATCAGGGCCCGGTGCCGGTAGAAATTACCGAAGTGGAAGACGATCACGTCGTGGTTGATGGTAACCACATGCTGGCGGGTCAGAACCTGAACTTCAACGTTGAAGTGGTTGCGATTCGTGAAGCCACACCGGAAGAACTGGCCCATGGTCACGTTCACGGTGCAGACGGTCATCATCACGACCATGATCACGGTCATGACCACGACCACGATCACGGTAAAGGCGGTTGCGGTACGGGCGGTTGTGGCTGCAGCCACTAAGTCTGATTATCCGCTTCAGGGCCACCTTCGGGTGGCCTTTCTTTTGGCTGCAGCGCGCGGGTTTAACCTGTCAGGATGCGCTGGCATCAAATCAATAGTGCGGCGGCGGCGTCTCTTCAGACTGTGACGCGACCATCGACGGCGCGTTAGCCTTGAGCTTGTCGGTCAGAATACGCATCTGTTCACGCATTTTATTCATCTCCAGTTCGTGCTGAACCACTGCGCTGTTTAACTGCTCAATGGTCATCTCCTGAAAGGCCAGTTTGCTCTCTAGCGTCTCCAGACGCTGTTCCCACTCAGATTGTTGCATGACCTGTTCCTCTGTTAAGGTGCGACTCGGGCGTGATTCTACGGCCTGGCAGCAAAGAATCACCTGATTTTTAAACTATCTGCGGCGTCTCGCTTGAAAAAGCGCAGCGCGGCATCATCTCTGATGAAACTTCCTGATGCAAAAAAGGTCGGAGGTTAACCGGGTAATTACATTGTGGTAGTGTTCGCCACTGCCACGTAAAGTTATAGTGTGGACTCTGAAGTCCGCAATGATTCCCGAGGTTAGACGCTTCGGTTTTGGAGAATGGATGAAATCACTGTTTAAAGTCACATTGTTAGCTACCAC
>Ga0308167_1003056_pt1 | contig 13986 bp, 16 predicted proteins | sample PhyCR1_2_FD_202138 | JGI IMG/M metagenome (GOLD analysis project Ga0308167, IMG submission 202138) | Phyllosphere microbial communities from UC Gill Tract Community Farm, Albany, California, United States - DLSLRC.R1 | ecosystem: Host-associated > Plants > Phyllosphere > Unclassified | place... | reverse complement strand
GCTCCGTGAGCTCCGCGGGCAGGGCCACCTCGGTGACCTGCGTGTGCGCGTTCGGGTCGTGCTGCATGGTTCCTCCTCGTTCGGTTCCGCCGGAACGCACCGGGGCACCCGACTCGCGGGTGCCCCGATACGGTTCGAGGGTCTTACTTCTTGAAGACGTCCTTGACGTCCTCGCCGGTCTGCTTGACGCTCGCGGAGGCCTGGTCGGTCTTGCCCTCGGCGACCTTCTGGTCGTCACCGGTCGCCTTGCCGACGGCCTCCTTCGCCTTGCCGGCGAGGTCCTGAGCGGCGTTCTTGATCTTGTCGTCGAGTCCCATGACGGGTCCTTTCGTCGGTCGGGCATGCGCCCGGTGGGTGTTCCAGGAATGTGGGCCGGGAGGCCCGGGGTTGCGTCCGGCTGACGGCTGTCAGCGGACGCGGGTCGGCTTCGCGAGCGCCGAACGGGTTCCGCCGGTCAGGTGCACCAGGACGGGCACCTGCCGACCGAGGGTCCGGTCGAGCACGGCGAGGGCGCGGTCGACGGCCTCGAGGACGGTGACGGCGTCGCCACCTCGTCGGACGGCGACCCGGATCCGCGCGGCACGCTGCCGACGGACGAGGTAGGTGTCGACCCGGGAGCCGACGACGTCGCGGACACCGGCGAGCTCGTGCTCGACGACGTCGCGGACGAGCGCGACGTTCACGGTCACGGCATCGTCACCGGTGCGCTCCCGGACGGCGACGGACGTGCCGCCCCCACCGCGGGTGGTCGCCCAGACGAGGGCGAGCACGATGACGACGAGGCAGACGCCGGCGACGATCCAGAGTGACGACGCGGGGACGTCGAGGCTCCGGGGGATGTCGACGTACGGGTCGAGGGCGTCACGGACGACGGGCAGGACACCCGCGCCGATCACGAGACCGACCACGATCGCGACGAGTCCGAGGACGAAGAGGATGATCCGGTTGAGGGTCCGGTTGCTCCTGGTCATGCGAGGGTTCCCTTCTCCTCGACCCGGACGCGGATGCGCTGGCCGAAGCGTTCGTCGAGACCGCTGAGGCGATCCCGGACGGCGTCGCGGACGACGGTCTCGTCGACGGGGACACCCGTCACCGGGACGACGCGGACCTCGGTGCGACGGCCACGAGCGGTCGCCGAGGCGTTGCCCTCCGGGACTCCCGCCGCTGTGCCTGCCGCGTTGGCCGCGGTGGAGGCGACGATGCGGGTGTCGATGATGACGGCCCCGCGATCGTGCTGGACGACGGAGCGGTGCTGCCGACCGGGCTTGAGGGCGAGGACGACGAGCACGACGCCGAGGACCACGAGCACGACGGCGATGACCTCGGCGATCGTGACGAACGCGGCGTCCGGGCGGAGCGCGGCGTCGACCGCGGTCTGCGGGTCGGCGAGGAGCGGAGGCCGCCCGATCGCCCGCAGGACCGACTCGGTGCCGATCCAGGCTGCCACCAGGGCGAGCACCACCAGCGCCACCGCGACCGCGGTGGAGCGAGAGCGGTGGACGCTCCGACGACGGATTCGTCGTTCGACGGGACCGTTGCTCATGATGGTCTCCTAGCGGGTTCGGGACTCGCGCTCGCGCACGATCCCGGTGAGTTCGATGTGGGCACTGCCGACACGGCGGCCGGTGAGCTCGCTCATGCGGCTCTTGACTTCCTCGGCGACCCGGGTCGAGCGGGCGACGATGTCGTCGCCCGCGGCGATCGGGCCGGTGACGTCGAGGGCGATCGCGCCGGAGGCATCGCCGAGACCGACCCTGACCCGCTTGGCGGGGGCGCCCAGCCGTTCGGCTGCGACGGCCCGCGCCAGCGAGGTCAGTGCACGGGCAGTGATCTCGACTCGGCCCGGGACGTCCGGGCCGGCGTTCACCGGGAGCTCCGGCGTCCGGTCAGCACGTCGGTCAGGGCACCCCGGTCGATACGCCCGGTGACGAGCGCGGCCACCAGGGCCCCGACGGCTCCGAACACGATGACCAGGACGAAGCCCCAGAAACCGAACTGGAGCGCGACGACGGCGAGGATGGCCCCGATGAGGGCTCCGATCATGGTGTTACTCAACGCGCGACTCCTTCTTGTCCTCGTTGTCGTCGTCGTCGCCCGGGATGTAGACGTCCTGGACGGTCACGTTGACCTCGGCGACCTCCATGCCCACGATCTGCTCGAGCGCACGGGCCACACCGGCGCGGACGCCGTCGGCGACCTGCTGGAGCGCGACCGGGTACTCGGCCACGATGACGATGTCGGCGGCGACCTGCTTCTCGCCGACCTCGACCTTGACACCCTGACCGAAGTCGCGCTGGCCGATGGCGTCGCGGAGGGCGCCGATGGCACGTGCGGCGCCGTTGCCGAGGGAGTGCACGCCGTTGACCTCACGGGCGGCGATGCCGGCGACCTTCGACACGACGGTGTCGTCGATGACGGTCTTGCCGGTGACGCCGCCGGGCGCGGCCGTGCTGGTCGTCGCGCGAGGGGTGGAGGCGGCCGGGGTGGTGGTCGTGGTGTCAGCCATTGTTCGTTCCTTCCGTTCGTCCCGCCGGGCGTTCCCAGCGGTTGCTGTTCACGGATGAGACGGGGCCCACCTGACGTTCGTCACACCGGGGCATGCGGATTCAGGAACTTTTCAGAGATACCGCCCGATGCCCGTGTTCCCGTACCCCGGAGGGTCCTGCGGTCAGGTGCGGTCGCCGGAAACGTCTGCTGCGTTGCGTGTGGACGCACCACGGATCGACCGCACGGCCGCCATCGGGGACTCGCCCCGTTCCTCCAGGAAGAGTTGCTGGAGGCGTCGTGGACGCACGCCGGCGGCGTCGGCGAGCGCCTGCAGGGTCAGGTCCTCGTCGAGGTGTTCCTCGATGAACGCGACGGCCCGTCGGAGCCGCCACGAGGCCCGGCCCGGCCGGGCAGCGCGCGCGGACCGGAGCGTCGTGGCGGGGTCCTCGCCGTACCGGTCGCGGTACGCGACGGCGAGGCGACCGTGGTTCGTGAAGCCCCACCGCTCCGCTATCACGGCGACCGTGTCGTCGCCGCCCGCGTGCAGGAGTTCGCGGCGGACGCGGTCGAGCCGGTGGTCGCGGAGGAACCGGTGCGGGCTCGAGTCGAGCGTCCGCGCGAAGACGTCCTGCAGCCCGCGCTGGCTGAGGCCGCATGCCGCGGCGATCTCGGGGACCGAGGGTCGTTCGGCGGCGTGCGCCTCGATGTACCGCACGGCGTCGCGCAGGCGGTTCGCCACCGGGACGTCGTCGCCGCGGTTCCGGATCGGGAACGTGTCGAGCACGACGGTCGCCAGCCGCCGGTTGAGGGCCGTCCGCATCCGACCGACCACCCGGTCGTCCACGAGCATCGGGCCGATCTCGGCGATGAGGTGGCGGAGCGGTTCCTGACGGGCGACCGCCTCGTCCTGCTGGTCGAACAGCAGGGGGCCGTCCGGCAGTCGGAAGCCGAGGTCCCGACCGACCTCGCGGAGGAACCGGTCGGCGATGTGCACGCCGTTGTACACCGTTCCGGTCGACTCGAAGCGGTACGCCTCGGACGCCGACGCGATGTACGGGCTCCCCGGCTCGACCACACGGGAACGGTCGGCGAAGTGCATCTCGAGCCGGCCCCTGGTGAGCCAGAACACCACGTGGTCGTCCCGTGCGCCGATCACGCCTCCGCGGCGTCCACCCTCGGCGCGCATGGTCCGGAGCGTCAGGTCGTCGTCGCCGACCACGGTGTACTCGTACCGGGCGTCCTCGGTCGCGTACGTCTCCGAAGCGAAGTCGGAGCCGTGGTACTCGGCCTCGAAGATGGCGGAGTAGTCCGAACCGTCGGCGTCGGTGAACCGCAGTCTGCGGAAGCCGTTCGTCGCCGCGTCGGTCATGCGCGCATCCTGCCACGGTTGCGCATCTCGCGCGACGGAATACCCTAGGGGGGTACCGTATTGAACACGACGGAGGTCACCGTGCACGAACACGTCGGCTACATCGGCGACAAGGACGACCTGCTCAAGCGACTCCGTCGTGCCGAAGGACAGGTCCGCGGCATCGCACGGATGGTCGAGGACGAGACGTACTGCATCGACGTCCTCACCCAGATCTCCGCGGCGAACCGGGCGCTCGAACGCGTCGCGCTGTCGTTGCTCGAGGACCACCTGAAGCACTGCGTCGCCGAGGCCGTGGCCGAGGGTGGCGACGCAGCCGACGAGAAGGTCCGCGAAGCCAGCGAGGCGATCGCCCGGCTCGTCCGCTCGTGACCTCCGTCCGCATCTCGTGACCTCCATCCGCATCCAGAAGGGAACCACCGTGAACACCGAACTCCTGCTCGTCGAGGGCATGACCTGCGAACACTGCGTGATGAGCGTCACCGAGGAACTCAACGAGGTCGCCGGGGTGTCCGGCGTGGCCGTCCAGCTCGTGCCCGGCGGTCGGTCCGAGGTCACCGTCACGACGGACGCCCCCGTCTCCGCCGACGCCCTGCGTGGTGCGGTGACCGAGGCCGGGTACGAGGTCGTGCGGTCATGACCGACGGCGCCGTCGAGCTCGACATCACGGGGATGACCTGCGCCTCGTGCGCGAACCGCATCGAACGGAAGCTCGGCAAGCTCCCCGGCGTCACCGCGACCGTGAACTACGCCACCGAGAAGGCCACCGTCTCCGGCTCTGCCGACACCGCTGCGCTCATCGCGGCGGTCGAGTCGGCCGGGTACGGGGCCTCCGTGCCCGTGCCTCCGGAGCCGTCGCCGTCCGACGCCGTGTCGGCTCCCGAGGACCCGACGGCGCCGCTCCGGCAGCGTCTCGTGGTCTCCGCGGTCCTGGCCGTCCCCGTCGTCGTCCTGTCGATGGTGCCCGTGCTGCAGTTCCCGAACTGGCAGTGGCTGGCCCTCGCGCTCGCCGCCCCGGTCGCGGTGTGGGGTGCCCTGCCCTTCCACCGGGCCGCGTGGGTGAACGCCCGGCACGGTGCCGCGACGATGGACACCCTGGTGAGCGTCGGCGTCCTCGCGGCGTTCGGGTGGTCGCTGTACGCGCTGTTCCTCGGCGACGCCGGCATGCCCGGCATGCACATGACGTTCTCGTGGTTCGCGACCGATCCCGAGGCGAGCGACCTGTACCTCGAGGTCGCGTCCGCCGTGACGGTGTTCATCCTCGCCGGGCGGTACATGGAGGCCCGTGCGAAGCAGCAGTCCGGCGCCGCGCTCCGCGCCCTGCTCGAACTCGGTGCGAAGGACGCCACCGTGCTGCGCGGAGCGTCCGAGACGCGGGTGCCCGCTGCCTCGCTCGTCGTCGGCGACGTGGTCGTCGTCCGCCCGGGGGAGCGGATCCCGAGCGACGGCACCGTGCGCGAGGGTTCCTCCGCCGTCGACCTCAGCATGCTCACCGGCGAGTCCGTCCCCGTCGAGGTCCGCCCCGGCGACGCCGTGACGGGCGCCACGATCAACGTCGGCGGCAGGCTCGTCGTCACGATCACCCGCGTCGGCGCCGACACCGAACTCGCCCGCATGGGTCGGCTCATCGAGGACGCCCAGACCGGCAAGGCCGAAGTCCAGCGCCTCGCCGACCGGGTCTCCGGCATCTTCGTGCCGATCGTCATCGGCCTCGCCGTCCTGGCGTTCGTCGGCTGGCTCGTGCTCGGCGGTTCCCTGACCGCCGCGTTCACCGCCGCCGTGGCGACCCTCATCATCGCCTGCCCCTGTGCGCTCGGACTGGCGACGCCGACGGCGCTCCTGGTCGGCACCGGGCGCGGGTCGCAGCTCGGCATCCTGATCGGCGGACCCCAGGTGCTCGAGCAGACCCGAGACGTCGACACGATCGTCCTCGACAAGACCGGCACCGTCACCACGGGGACGATGGCCCTCCGATCGGTGACCGGCACGCCGGACGCCGACGACGACACCGTCCTGCGACTCGCAGCGGCGGTGGAGGACGGCTCCGAGCACCCCGTTGCCCGTGCCGTCGTTCGGGCAGCGCGTGCGCGTGGCCTCGACGGGGCCGGTGCCGAGCAGTTCACCGCGACGCCCGGTGCGGGCGCCCAGGCCGTCGTGGACGGCGAGGTCGTGCTCGTCGGCACGGTCCGGTGGCTCGTCGACTCGTGGTCGATCGCGGTCCCCGCGATGGTGTCCGACGCTGTCGACGCCGCCGAGTCCGACGGCGGCACCGCGGTCGTCGTCGCCCGGAACGGCAGCGCGGTCGGCGTGGTCGTCGTCGGCGACACGGTGAAGCCCGAGGCCGCCGACGCCGTGCGCCGGTTCGTCGAACTCGGACTCCGCCCCGTGCTGCTCACCGGTGACAACGAGGAAGCCGCCCGTGCGGTGGCGTCTGCGGTCGGCATCGACGAGGTGCACGCCCGGGCCACGCCGGCGTCGAAGCTCGACACCGTGCGTCGCCTGCAGGCAGCGGGGCGGAGCGTCGCGATGGTCGGCGACGGCGTGAACGACGCCGCAGCCCTCGCCGCGGCCGACCTCGGCATCGCGATGGGCGCCGGCACGGACGCGGCGATCGCGGCGAGCGACATCACCGTGGTCAGCGGCCGCCTGACGGTCGTGGCCGAGGCGATCCGGCTGTCCCGGGCCACCCTGCGCACGATCAAGGGGAACCTCTTCTGGGCGTTCGCGTACAACGTGGCGGCGATCCCGCTCGCGATGGCCGGACTGCTCAACCCGGTGCTGGCCGGCGCGGCGATGGCGTTCTCGTCGGTCTTCGTCGTGACGAACAGCCTGCGGCTCCGCCGCTTCACCCCGCTGCACTGACGGGAGCGGTTCCCCGTGTGGGGCGGGCCGCCCGTGTAGACTGAACGTGCCTGCCCCCGCTGGGGGACGTGGAAGTAGAAGCCGGGACCCCCGCCCTTTGACGGGACCCGGCTTTCGCGCTGTTCAGAGTTCGATGCGGACGATCTCGACCGAGTCGGCCAGTGCGCGGAACCATCGATCGTCACCGGTGTGTGCGTCACCCGCGGCACCGACGACCTGGTCGGCGATCCACAACATCGGCTCGTCGAGCGGATTGCCGTGGTCGACGCGCATCCCTCGTGGCAGACCTCCGCGACCGCGCAACGCGTCGACGGTGCGGCGGTCACGGAGCATCAACGAGGGTGTGCGTGCCTCCAGTGTCGTGTGAATCACGCGATGGTGTTCGCAGAGTTCCCACGCGAGACGCTCGAGGCACAGCGCGCGAGCACGTTCCTGTCGCTTCGGGTCCATCGGCGTCCCGACCACCACCACATGGCGGACGTCGAAGCAGCGGATGACGGAGATCACTCGCCGCCGGTGTGGTCCGTCGATGTCCCGCCAGTGCAGCTTGCGGCGTGTGTTCTGGAGCGGTCGCAGCGCGTCACGGTGGGCCTCGCTCACATCGGGCGCGGCGATGACGCCCCCGAGGAAGTAAGCAGGGGGGTCCGCGTTCGCGACGCGGGCGCTCTCGTCGATCCAGGCGTGCAGCGGCATGTCCCTCCCTGGTATCCGGCCACGATTGCACGGTTGGACCTCGTGAACGGCATCGCCGGTATTTCGTCGACACCGACTCGGGCAGGATGGGGACGTGGTGCAGCTGCCAGGGGTTCTCGGGGCCGTCGAGTCCGTCCACGTCGCGCCGATGGCCGGGGGGCCGAGCACGCCGGACCTCGTCACGGCCGTGGCGCGAGCGGGATCGTTCGCGCAGCTGGCGGCCGGGTACAAGGCGCCGGAGTCCCTCGCCGCCGAGATCGCCGCGGTGCGGGCGGATGGGACGACGGCGTTCGGCGTGAACCTCTTCGTGCCGAACCCGGTGCCGATCGACGACGCCGAGTACGACCGCTACCGATCGCTCCTGGCACACGAGCCCGGCGCCACCGCAGTGGCCAAGCGCGAGGACGACGATGCCTGGCACGAGAAGGTCGCCCTGCTGCTCGACGACCCGGTGCCCGTCGTGTCGTTCACGTTCGGGCTGCCCGACGCCGCGACCATCAGGGCGTTCCAGCGGCGCGGCACGGTCACGGTCCAGTCGGTGACCGCCACCGACGAGGCGCGGGCGGCCGAGGACCTCGGCGTCGACGTGCTCGTCGCGCAGGGCATCGCCGCCGGCGGGCACTCCGCGGTGCTCGATCCCGCGCGGGTGCTCGACGACGTGCCCCTGCCCGACCTGGTGCGGGCGGTCACGGCTGCGACCGCGCTGCCCGTCGTGGCAGCGGGCGGGATCGGCACCAGGGACGACGTCGTCGCGGCGCTCGCCGCGGGTGCGAGCGCCACCGCCGTCGGGACGTTCGTCCTCCGCGCTGACGAGGCCGGCACGAGCGACACCCACCGTCGCGCGCTCGCCGATCGGGCGTTCCGGGAGACCGCACTCACCCGTGCGTTCACGGGCCGTCCGGCGCGGGCGCTCGTGAACGACTTCGTCCGCGCGCACACCGACGCACCACTCGGCTACCCGGCGCTGCACCACCTCACGAAGCCGATCCGCAGCACTGCCGCAGCTGCCCACGACCCGCAGCGTCTCCACCTGTGGGCCGGACGCGCCTGGCGCGACGCACCCACCGGACCCGTCGCGGACGCACTCGCCACGCTGCTCGGGTGACGCGCGGAGCGAACGCACCCCGTGCCTCCAGTCCGGCTCGTTCCTTCCCATCGCGCGCGACGTGGAAAGCGGAATCGCGCATGGTGAGCAGGAAGGACCTGCCTCCCATGCGCGATTCGGCCTCCTCCGAGCGGAACGACCCATCACCGCCCACCACCGCCCACCACCGCCCGCCCCGACAGACCTCATCGGCCCCGGTGCGCACCACCCGCCGGACGGCGCTACGCTCGAACGTGGTCCGCGACGCAGCGCTGCGGTGACCCGCGGGCTTGTACGTCTTGAAGGTGATCCCAGGAGGACCCAAGTGACCGAATCCGCTCCCGTCGACCCCACATCGACCGAAGGCTGGAAGAAGCTGGCAGGCATCGCCGACGGCTTCACCCCGGACCTGCGAGGGTGGTTCGACACCGACCCCGGTCGTGCCGAGCGCTACACGTTCCAGGCCGCCGACCTGACCGTGGACCTGTCGAAGGGCCTCGTCACCGACGAGATCCTCCAGGACCTGCTGCAGGTCGCGAAGGACACCGGTGTCGCCGAGCGCTTCCAGGCGATGCTCGCCGGCGAGCACATCAACGCCACCGAGGACCGTGCCGTCCTGCACACCGCGCTCCGCCGTCCGAAGGATGCCTCGCCCGCGCTCGTCGTCGACGGCCAGGACGTCGACGCGGACGTGCACGCGACGCTCGACAAGGTCTACGCCTTCGCGGAGCAGGTGCGCAGCGGCGCCTGGACCGGTGTCACCGGCAAGCGCATCGAGACCGTCGTGAACATCGGCATCGGCGGTTCGGACCTCGGCCCGGTCATGGTCTACGAGGCGCTCAAGCCGTACGTGCAGCCCGGCCTCGAGGCCCGGTTCGTTTCGAACATCGACCCCGCGGACATCTACGAGAAGACCGCGGACCTCGACCCCGAGACCACGCTCTTCATCGTCGCGTCGAAGACCTTCGGCACCCTCGAGACCCTGACGAACGCCCGCCTGGCGCGCCAGTGGCTCTGGGAGAAGCTCGGCCTGACCGACGCCTCGGACGACGAGAAGTCGGCCGCCGTCGCGAAGCACTTCGTCGCCGTCTCGACCGCACTCGACAAGGTCGCGGCGTTCGGCATCGACCCCGAGAACGCCTTCGGCTTCTGGGACTGGGTGGGCGGCCGCTACTCGGTCGACTCCGCGATCGGCACGAGCGTCGTCATCGCGATCGGCCCGGAGAACTGGGAGCAGTTCCTCGCGGGCTTCCACGCCATCGACGAGCACGTCCGCACGACGCCGCTCGAGCAGAACGTCCCCGTGCTGATGGGCCTGCTCAACGTCTGGTACTCGAACTTCCTCGGGGCGCAGAGCCACGCGGTCCTGCCGTACACGCAGTACCTGCACCGCTTCGCCGCGTACCTGCAGCAGCTCACCATGGAGTCGAACGGCAAGCGCGTCCGCTGGGACGGCTCGCCGGTCACGACCGAGACCGGCGAAGTCTTCTGGGGTGAGCCGGGCACGAACGGCCAGCACGCGTTCTACCAGCTCATCCACCAGGGCACCCGCCTGATCCCGACCGACTTCATCACGGTCGCGAAGCCTGCCCGTCCGCTCAAGGACGAGACCGGCGACGGCAAGGCCGTGCAGCCCGGGCAGGACGTGCACGCGCTCTTCCTGGCGAACTTCTTCGCGCAGACGAAGGCGCTCGCGTTCGGCAAGACCGCGGACGAGGTCCGCGCCGAGGGCACCACCGACGAGGCCATCGTCTCCGCCCGCACGTTCACGGGCAACAAGCCGTCGACGTCGATCCTCGCGCCGGAGCTCACCCCGAGCGTCCTCGGCCAGCTCATCGCGCTGTACGAGCACATCGTGTTCACCGAGGGCACCATCTGGGGCATCGACTCGTTCGACCAGTGGGGCGTGGAGCTCGGCAAGCAGCTGGCGCTGCAGATCGCCCCGGCGGTCGACGGCGACCAGGCTGCGCTGGACGCGCAGGACTCCTCGACGAAGGCGCTCATCGCCAAGTACCTGGAGCTGCGCGGCGAGTAACGCACGCACCTGACGGACTGGAGGCCCGTGGCGGATCAGCCATGGGCCTCCAGGCCGTCAGTGGGTGGCGCACAAGCGACAGATCACGGTTCCGACTCAGGTCCATTCCGCGAAAGCGACAGAAGGCCCCCAAAGGTCGGCGGAGATCTGTCGCTTTCGCGGTCAGAGCGGAGAGGGTCGCCGGGTCAGCGGCCGAGCGGGTCGAGGTTGAGGGACGTGCCCTCGTAGAGGTGCTGGTCCTCGCCGAAGACCTGCACGCCCTCGTTCAGCCACACGAGGGCCCGCACGCTGATGCCGAAGCGGGCCGCGACGTCGCCGATGAGGTCGTCCGGCGCGACCGTGTACGACTTCGGGGCCCCGCCGGCGGTCGTCGCGGTGACGGAGCCGGTCGCGTTCGCCCGGGCGCCGGCGTCCTTCGGGTGCACGTTCGTCTGCCGTGCCGGCACGGACCACCGCACCGAGGTGACCGCGAGCACCTTCTCGGCGGCGATCTCGACGGGGACGTCCTGCCCCGGAGCCGCGGCCGAGTAGGTCACGAGGGTGCCGAGGTGCGACGGGTCGACGCCGGAACCGGTCAGGGGCACGTTCGCCGCGACCGCCGTGCTGGTCGGTCCGCCGAGCGTGTGGTCCCCGACGCCCCGGTAGGTCAGGCCGTCACCGACCTTCCGGGACAGGTCGAACAGGCCGACGCCGATCGGGACCGGCAACGTCGAGGTCACTCCGGAGTACTGCGCGGTGAAGGTGTCGTCACCGTTCGCGACCATCCGGAAGTGGAAGTGGATGCTGCCCTTGGGTGAAGCGACGTCGCCCTGCGCCAGGACCGTCCCGGTGGGGATGGGCGTGAGCGTCGGAGCGGGCGCTGCTGCCTCGGTCGGCGCGGGGGTCGGTGTCCGTGGGTTCGCGGAAGCCTCGAGCAGGTCGGCCGCGGACTCACCGTCGGGCGTCGCGTCGTCGCTCGGCGTCGACGGCGCGGTGGTCGCCGGCGGGCTGGACGGAGCGGGCAACGCTCCGTCCGACCCGCGCAGCAACGAGCAACCGGACAACGCGACGGTGGTCAGCACGACGGCACCGACCGTCACGATCCGCTTCATGATTCCCCCTCGGGCCCGACGCTAGCCGAACACGAGGGCACGCTGGAGGGATCGTGATCGAGATGTGTCCTCGGGTACAGTCCCTACTTCTTGCCGCCGCCGAGCAGCCCGCCGAGACCGCCCAGGATGCCGCCGATGTCGAGGCCGCCGCTGCTCTGTGCACCCGCGGCCGAACCGCCGCTGCCGGAGCCACCACCGAGGAACCCGCCGAGCAGGCCGCCGAGGTCGAACCCGCCGCCGCCCGACTGGGTCGCCGCGGCCTTCTGGTTGCCGAGCTTGCTGAGCACGAACGGCGCGACGAGGGGGAGCACCTTGCCGATGATCCCGCCGAGGTCGACTCCGCCACCGCCGCCACCGGACCCCGCGAGGGCTGCAGCCACGTCCTGCTGCTTGCCGCCGAAGACGTTCGCGACGATCTTGTTGCCGTCCTCCTCGTCGACGTCGTCGATCGTGGTGGGGTCCGCCGCCGCGGCGTGCTTGTCGAGCGCCTTGTCGAGCGAGGCCGCGCCGCCGTTCTCGACGTTCTTCTGCAGTCCGCCGACGAGTGCGGGGACTGCCTTCTGCACCGCTGCGGTGGCCGTCGCCTCGTCCACGCCGAGCTTCTTCGCCAGGTCACCGATCGGGATCTGGGAGAGGAGGTCTTCGATTCCGGCCATGTCGCACACCTTCCAGTCGTCGGCAGGTCGTGCGGTCCGCACGTGGTGCCGCTGCTGGGCCGAGGCTATCCGGTTGCCGCGCGCACGGTTCCGGTGGTCGAGTCGTTCGTCACACGCCCGTGTCGGTCGGACGGGCTACCGTCGAGGGCATGGAGCGTTCGGAGATCCTCGCCGCGGCCGCCGCCGCGCACGCCGCCCGCATCGCCGAGGCAGGCGGCGACGACGCCGCCGCGCGGGAGCGGGCCGAAGCGGTCCGCAGACGTGCGGACGGCCTGACCGACCGGATCGAGCGGAGCGAGGCTGCGGACGCCGACCGTGGTGCCGAGCGTCGCCGCGCGGGCGAGGCGGACCGTGCGGCCTCACGAACCGAGGGCGCGCTGTCGGACTGGCACCGGATGGGTACCCGGCGCGGGGTCACGCCGGACGACCAGGTCCGCTCGGCGTGGTCGATCGCAGGTGTCCCGGAACCGGGTCAGGCACGTGCCCTGGCGAACGTCCTGCTGTCCACCGCGGGCCACGCTGGTCGGGTCGCCGACGCCGCGAAGCGGAACCCACGACTCTCCGGCGCCGCGAGTGCCGCAGCCCGCCGGACGGTCCGCCGGTACACGGACCACGGGGCGGACATGCCCTCGCTGGGGGACGTGCTCGATGCACCCGGCGCCGAGGGCGACGAGTCGGGAGCAACCCGCACCGACGGCTGAACAGGGGTTCTGTGGACCGGTCCAACCGTTTCATGTTCTCATGACTGATTGACAGGACATGGAAACGGGTTACGATCCTTCCAAGCGATGCAGCCTGATCACTGACGAAGGAGTCACCCGAATGGTCGACATCAAACCGACAGCCCCGAGCGTCCCACTGCCCCCGGTCGGGCAGGGTCCGCACGTCCGCCGCCTCGGCGTCCTCGCCCTCGTCGCCACGTTCGGTGGCCTGCTGTTCGGCTACGACACCGGCGTGATCAACGGCGCGCTCCTGCCGATGAAGCAGGAGCTCGGCCTGACGAACCTCACCGAGGGTGTCGTCACGAGCTCACTCCTGTTCGGTGCGGCGATCGGCGCCATGCTCGGCGGTCGGATCGCGGACGGCTGGGGTCGCCGCAAGACGATCATCCTGCTCGCGGTCACGTTCTTCGTCGGCACCCTGATCTGCGTCTTCGCACCGGCGTTCGGTGTGATGGTGGTCGGTCGTGTGCTGCTCGGTCTGGCGGTGGGTGGCGCCTCGACGGTCGTCCCGGTGTTCCTCGCCGAACTCGCGCCCTACGAGATCCGCGGGTCGCTCTCCGGCCGCAACGAACTCATGATCGTCATCGGGCAGCTCGCCGCGTTCGTCGTGAACGCGATCATCGGCAACCTCTGGGGTGAGGGCAACGGTGTCTGGCGCGTCATGCTCGCCGTCTGCGCGCTCCCCGCGATCGCACTGTTCATCGGCATGCTCCGCGTCCCCGAGTCGCCGCGCTGGCTCGCGTCGAAGGGGCGCAACGACGAGGCACTCGAGGTCCTCGGGCAGATCCGCTCGAAGGAACGTGCCCAGGCCGAGCTCGAGGACATCAAGCGCTCGAACGAGTTCGAGGCGAAGGTCCAGAAGCAGAGCGGCTGGCGCACCCTGCTCGGCAACAAGTGGCTCATCCGCATCGTGCTCATCGGCGCCGGCATCGGTGTCGCCCAGCAGCTCACCGGCATCAACTCGATCATGTACTACGGCCAGACCGT